>RCNG010001924.1_pt1 | contig 10343 bp, 6 predicted proteins | sample 2041371 | NCBI WGS metagenome assembly RCNG01 (sample SAMN09708227, study PRJNA481090) | Marine sediment metagenome, whole genome shotgun sequencing project. | biome: marine sediment; feature: ocean; material: sediment; isolation source: Sewage treatment plant 1 marine sediment (STP1) ... | reverse complement strand
TGCTGGCCTGTATAGATAATGCCCGGTTGATGGTTTCCAGCTCGAATTTCTTTGCCTGATAGCCCAGGAGCAGTGTAATAAGCGCAGCGATGAAGAAAGTCGTTGGCACATAACCTGGTATTGTTGCTGGTTTTTCCGGTTTTCCCGGTTCTGGTCTTGGCTTGGTTGGGATCACCAATTTTTGCAGCACACCAATCGATGAATACGTAGTGTAAATATCGCCTCCATATTGTCCACCAGATGCTTGCAGTGACACGATGTAGCGACTCAACTGCGCTTTGTCGATCCGGTCGAGAATCTGCATTTCGTACAGCGACCAGATAATTAAATGGGTTGCCTTGATGGATGGTTTTTTATTCTCGGGAAGGATGTAGCGGGAAAATGCACCTTGTTCAGGCAGATAGTGATATTGAGTAAAGTAATTGACCAGACGTTCAATATTAATTGCGTCATGGACTGCCTTACGTCTGCGTTCCGCACTACCATTCGTAGTACCCCAAATTGATATGAAAGCCCGAAATGCATTGTAACTGTCATCAACTGACTTACCTGGCTGGCTACGATAGCCCCCTGTTTGCAGATCCTTGTTAGCTTGGACAAATTGCCGTACACCTTTACTTAAACTATCGGGTAGCGGTTTCTGCATATGCCGGCTGAGAATATCCAGGGCACGGGCAGCAAACGAAGTGCATTTTATACTGGAATCTGTTCCCAGCATTGGATAATGCTCGTCCCAGAAACCTCCATCCGGGTTCTGGTGGGCAGTTATAAAGTTCCAGATCCGCTCCAGGTTTAGCCTTGGGTCGTCGAGTAAACCAAGGGTGTCCATGGTGATGAGGGCATCCATGGTGGGGCGTACCCCAGCCACTCTATCTGGCAGTGTTTTGAAGCCCGCATAGTCGGTACCTGGCTTATATGTATTGTGCGCTTTTGTGGAAGTGCTTTTTATTTTAGGTTGATAAAGCTCCAGTAGAAATTCTCTGATTGCACGATGATTGATAGCTCCCAGGCCATCGAGATGACCTAAGGTGCTGATTGCATAACGTGTGCCACGGAGTGTACTGTTATTGAATTGGGACGGCTCAAACAACATGTCCGGGTTGGCGACGAAATATCCCGCAGGATTTTGTCGGCTTACAATCCATTGTATTGTGGTCTGGGGCGTGTAGTAGATATTGTTTTCTCGATGGCTCTTAAGTGCCTGTTGATATTGTATTTGCTGAGCAGAGTAATCGCCCATATCAGTGGAAATTTTCCATTGGAAAGATACGGCAAACGCAACCAGCATCCCTGCGAGTAATAATAGAAACTTATTGATTCGCAATTTCATACTCAACGAAGTATAGGAAATCCAACCATAGCTGACCGATCATCCCACCTTTGAAGTCTCGCAGCAAGCGCCGGATCCAATCGCAGGAATCGGTCGAGATTTACCCTCGGAATGGAGACAGAGAGGGTTGGTGAAAATGCCTGGCTGAAAATCGGTGTATGGGGAGGTGAATACCAGCCACACGATGGTTTTCGGTCGCACAGCACGCCTACCGCGCTCAGGGACCGTGTTAGTACTTCTCGCCATAGGCCTCGCTATGACTCGTCGCACTCCTTGCCCCAAAGCGCGGGAGACGCTCTCTGTTGTGCATCCTCGGCTCCGCAAACGGTGGATCCATGTACCGCTTCTCCCGAAAACTCAAGTGCGACTGGTATAATCCCCGCTTCATCGGTTTTCAGCGTTGGAGAACAGCATGCCCCAATACCGCTCCCGTACCACCACTCACGGCCGCAACATGGCCGGCGCCCGCTCCCTGTGGCGTGCCACCGGAATGACGGACGAGGATTTCGACAAGCCCATCATCGCCGTGGTCAACTCCTTCACCCAGTTCGTGCCGGGCCATGTGCACCTGAAGGACCTGGGGCAGATGGTGGCGCGGGAAATCGAGGCGGCCGGGGGTGTGGCCAAGGAGTTCAACACCATTGCCGTCGATGACGGTATCGCCATGGGCCACGGCGGCATGCTCTATTCGTTGCCGTCCCGCGACCTGATCGCGGATTCGGTGGAGTACATGGTCAATGCCCACTGCGCCGATGCCATGGTCTGCATCTCCAACTGCGACAAGATCACCCCCGGCATGCTCAATGCAGCCTTGCGGATCAACATCCCGGCGGTGTTCGTCTCCGGCGGCCCGATGGAAGCGGGCAAGGTGGTACTGAAGGGCAAGGAGCTGCACCTGGATCTGGTGGATGCCATGGTGGCGGCGGCCGATCCCGCTGCAAGCGACGAGGATCTCGGGATCTACGAGCGCTCCGCCTGTCCCACCTGCGGCTCTTGTTCCGGCATGTTCACCGCCAACTCCATGAACTGCCTCACCGAGGCCCTGGGACTGAGCTTGCCCGGCAATGGCTCCCTGCTAGCCACCCATGCCGACCGCAAGGCGCTGTTCCTGGAGGCGGGCCGGCTGGCGGTGGAGTTGTGCAGGCGCTGGTATGAACGGGACGACGCCTCCGTGCTGCCGCGCTCCATCGCTACCTTCGAGGCGTTCGAGAATGCCATGGGCCTGGACATCGCCATGGGCGGCTCCACCAATACGGTGCTGCATTTGCTGGCCGCGGCCCACGAGGGCGGGGTGGATTTCACCATGGAGGACATCGATCGGCTCAGCCGCAAGGTGCCCAATCTGTGTAAGGTGGCCCCCTCCACCCGCGAGTACCACATGGAGGACGTGCACCGCGCCGGCGGCGTGCTCGGCATCCTCGGCGAGCTGGACCGCGCCGGGCTGCTGCACGGGGAGCTGTCCACGGTACACAGCACGAGCATGGACGAGGCCCTGGAGCGCTGGGACGTGACGCGCAGCGGCGACGAGGCGGCCCGCAGCCGCTATCTGGCCGCTCCCGGCGGCGTGCCGAGCCAGGTGGCTTTCAGTCAGGACAACCGCTGGCCGGAGCTGGACCTGGACCGGGCCAACGGCTGTATCCGCGATCTGGAGCACGCCTACTCCAAGGACGGCGGCCTGGCGGTGTTGTACGGCAATTTGGCGGAGCAGGGCTGCATCGTCAAGACCGCCGGCGTGGACGAATCCATCCTCCGCTTCTCCGGTCCGGCACGCGTCTTCGAAAGCCAGGAGACGGCCGTCGAGGCCATATTGGCTGATCGGATCGAGGCGGGCGACGTGGTTGTCATCCGCTACGAGGGTCCCAAGGGCGGCCCCGGCATGCAGGAGATGCTCTATCCTACCAGCTACCTCAAGTCCAAGGGGCTGGGAAAAGCCTGTGCTCTGATTACCGACGGTCGCTTCTCCGGCGGCACCTCCGGCCTCTCCATCGGACACGTCTCCCCGGAGGCGGCGGAAGGGGGCCTTATCGGACTGGTCGAAGAGGACGACAGCATCGAGATCGACATCCCCAGCCGCAGTATCCGCCTGGCGGTGGCAGAAGCGGAGCTGCAGCGCCGCCGCAGCGCCATGCAGGCCAGGGGCGGCGACGCCTGGCAGCCCTTGGGGCGCGACCGGCTGGTGTCCCAGGCGCTGCGGGCATACGCAGCCATGACCACCTCCGCTGCCCGCGGCGCGGTGCGGGATCTTTCCCAGTTAATCCGGTAGCGGGGCAGGGGGCTTCCCCCGCCTCGGGGTCTGCAGGAAAGTGGGGGTGGCAGAATCCATTTGAGGAGGGTCGGCGCCCCTGCTGTTCCTGAAGCATTCGCCTAACGATCATGGCATCCACGTCATCCCGGAAAATGTAGGTCGTGTGGCTATGATCGTTTCCCTAACCCTTCCCTAATCCGACAGTCTCCTGGTGGTCGATCGGGCTGCAAGTGGTCAACAAGTGCTTTGCTCGACGTTGAAGGCACTGATTTGTGACAGACAGGGCAGCTTGCGACTTGGGTTGCGAACGATAGCTGAAACCTAGGGCATAATCACCTTATGCTGTGGTCGCGGCAGCCAAGCTGTCGTTGGACGCCAAGGCGGGCATTCCGCAAGCCTGCCTGGTCGACCTGCACGGACGTGGTTTGACCGTTTACCGGAACCCGGGGGCGGACGCCTATGGCGAGATCCTACCGGCTCAGGATCTGAGCCGATTGGTCCTCCCGGCGCCCCTGGGCAGCGCCATGGATCGGTCGGCGCTGTTCTGAGCATTGAGTCGTCGTACTCCGCACTATTTCAGGGTAAAGAAATAATATTTTGAAATGCATTGGCCCTTGTGTATCCGCACGGGTGGGCGGTGATTCTAAAACAGCCATTGGAGAGGGGGAGCATCCGCTCATGGAGAGTAAATTCAAGATCGTCTACATCGGTAAATTGCAGCCGGGGACTAAGGCGCAAGAGTTAGTCGAGCGCTTCAGCAGGAACTTTCATGTGAGCGTCGAGAAGGCGCGGCGCTTGGTCGGCAGCGATAAACCAGTGGTGCTGAAAAAGGGACTGGATTCTGCCGCGGCCGATCGTTTCCGGGTAAAACTGGAGATGATCGGCATGCAGGTCCGGATCGAGCCGATGCCGTCCGAGCAGACGCCGTTGGAGCTCAGCCTAGCTCCGAAGGAAGAGACGAAAGACCAAAACGCGGAGGCGATGGAAGGGGACACTCCCGGCAAGGACAGTGGGTGTTGCCCGAAATGCGGCTCCCAGAGGATCGAGGACGACACCTGTCTGAATTGTGGGATCATTCTCTCCAAGTACCGCAGGATCGAGCAGGAGCACGAGGCCGCCGGGGCGGCGGGGGACGACCCCTATGTCGCGCCGAGGGCGAACCTGGTGGACGAGGCCCAAGCCGAGGCGATGACCGGACCGGTATCCGTTCCGATCGGCCACGGCTGGAGCTGGTTGGCGGAGGGGTTCGGCTATTTCCGTCGCAACCCGCTGGCCTGGATCGCCGCGCTGCTGGTCTGGTTGGGCATTACCATTCTGGCCACTTTCATACCCGTCGTGGGCGGTTTGGCGATCAATCTGCTTTCCGGCGTGGTCATGGCCGGCTTTCTGCTGGGCGCCCAGGTCCAGGATCGTGGCGGTGAATTCGAGGTAAGCCATGTATTCGCCGGATTTTCCAGCAATGTCGGACAGTTGTTACTGCTGGGTGTGCTTTATCTGTTGGGCATGCTATTGGTCGGGGTCGTAGCGATGCTGTTGGCGGGTAGCTCGGTCGTCATGCTGGGCGATATGCAGGCAATGGAGCAGAACCCGGAGCTTATGATGGAGATGATGGCCGATCCTGCCGCTATTCTGTTGATGGTTCTGTCCGTCCTGGCTGTGATGATTCCGCTGTTGATGGCCTACTTTTTTGCCCCGGCGCTGATCGCCATCGAAGGGCTTTCCGCCCTCTCCGCCATGAAGTACAGTTTCATGGGTTGCCTGAAGAACATCTTGCCGTTTTTCTGGTACAGCGTCCTCGGGACCCTGCTGGTGCTGCTGGGTATGCTTCCGTTCGGGCTGGGTCTGCTGGTTGTGGGTCCCATGTTCATGGCCTCGGTCTATGCCGCGTTCCGGGATATCTATTACGATTGAACCCGCATCCCTGGGATACGCCGCAGATGGACGCCCTAGACACTTCCCGGGACTATGAGACACCGGAAGGCGTCGTTCTGCAGCTCAGGATCGCCGGTCCGGTGGTGCGTGCCTGCGCCTGGGCCATCGACTTCCTGATCCGGGTCGCCTTCTACCTGGTCTTGTCCGCGCTATTCGCCTATCTCGGGGGGATGGGTTGGGCGCTGATCTTGATCGGTTTCTTTCTGATCGAGTGGTTCTATCCCGCATTGTTCGAGGCTCGTTACGGTGCCACGCCGGGCAAGAGGGTCATGGGATTGAAAGTGATTCACGACGACGGCACGCCGCTCTCCTGGTCCTCGTCCCTGATCCGAAACCTATTGCGCGCCGCGGATTTTTTACCCTTTTTCTACGGCTTCGGCCTGCTGAGCATACTGGCGAGCCGGGATTTTCAGCGCCTCGGCGACCTGGCCGCCGGCACCCTGGTGGTGTACCGCGAACAGCGCCAGGAGCGTGATGACTTGTCCGGGCTGGATCCCGCCCCTCCGACCATAGACCTTTCACTGGAGGAGCAGGAGGTGGTGCTGGATTTTGCCGAGCGCCGTGACCGCCTCTCCGAAGCCCGCCTTGAGGAGTTGGCGGGGATACTGTCGCCCTTGACCGGCAAGCGTGGTTCGGCGGCGGTGCGGGAGTTGCTGGCCAATGCCGCCTGGCTGGCCCGGGGGCGTTAGTATACACGATGCGTCAGGAGCTCTTCGAGCAACGCAACGGACCGCTCTGGGAGGAGTTGGAGGCGTTGCTGGGTGAGGGGGGAGCCCAGGATCCGGCCGCATTGCTGCGCTTCCCCCGGCTCTACCGCCGCGCCTGCAATCATTACGCCCTGGCCCGCAGCCGCCACTACAGCCCCGCTCTGGTGGCCATGCTCCACGACCTGGTGCTGCGCGGGCACCAGCGATTGTACCGGCGCCGGGGGGCCTGGCTGTGGCGGCTCATCGCTTTTGTGGGGGGGGAGTTTCCGCGTACCGTACGCGCCCAGGCGGCCTTTTTCTGGTTGTCCGCGGCGCTGTTCCTGCTACCCGGCGTCATCGCCGGCGGTTTTTGTTACAGCCAGCCGGAACTGATCTACAGCATCCTGGACGAGGGGCAGGTGGCGGATATGGAGTACATGTACGATCCGGCGAACCGCAAACCGGGCCGAACCGCGGACCGCGGCTCGGAAACCGACTTCGTCATGTTCGGCTTCTACATCCGCAATAACATCGGCATCGGCTTCCGTACCTTTGCCGGCGGAATCCTCTACGGAGTGGGCACGGTTCTGCTGCTGCTGTTCAACGGCGTGGTGATCGGGGGCGTAGCCGGCCATCTCACTCGCATCGGTTATCAAGACACCTTCTGGTCCTTCGTTTCCGGGCACGGGGCCCTGGAGCTGACTGCCATCGTGATCTGTGGAGCGGCCGGACTGATGTTGGCCAGAGCGGTGGCGGCACCCGGCCGCCTGCGGCGGACCCAGGCGCTCAGGCGGACCGCCCCCGAGGCACTCAAGCTGGTGATGGGTGCCGCCCTGATGTTGCTGCTGGCCGCTTTCCTGGAGGCCTTCTGGTCCTCCAGCGGCGTGGCCCCCGCAGTGAAATACGCGGTTGCCGCCCTGCTGTGGACGGCGGTGCCTCTGTATCTGTGGCAGATCGGGGGTGGGCGCCTTGGATCTCGCTAAGCTCACCGTGGCCGCCCGTCCCCGCACCTCCTGGGAGGGGATCGATCTCGGCTTCGTCATGGCCCGGGAGTGGTTCCTGCCGTTGTGGGGTCTGTGGTGGCTCGGGGCGCTGCCGCTCAATCTACTGCTGGTGCTGCTGCTGGGGGGAGAGTCCTGGCTGGCGTTATTGCTCAGCTGGTGGCTCAAGCCGCTGTACGAGCCGCCCCTGCTGTTCTGGCTCAGCCGCGCCCTGTTTGGCGAGCGGCTGCCATTGCGCAAGGTCCTGCGGCAGTGGCCCGTTATCGTCCGGCCCCGGCTTTTGGCCAACCTGACCTGGGCCCGCCTCAATCCGAGCCGCTCCTTCCACATGCCGGTGGCGCTGCTGGAGCGGTTGGGCAGTACAACTCGGCGTGACCGTATCAGGGTGCTCGGGCGCGGCCAGCAGGCGGGATTCTGGCTCACCTATATGGGCATTCATTTCGAGCTGGCCCTGGAGCTCTCCTGTATTGTGCTGCTGTTGGCGCTGCTGCCTGAAGAGCTGCAATGGCTCGATTGGCGCAGTCTGCTTCTCCACCCCGGCAGTCTGGAGCAGTGGCTGCAATACGCCGCCGATCTGCTGGCCATGTCGCTGATCGCCCCGTTCTACGTGGCCGGCGGATTCGGGCTCTATCTCGTCCGCCGTATCGAGTTGGAGGCCTGGGACATCGAGATCGTCTTCCGGCGTATGCAGGAGCGGCATCAAAATCGTTCGCACAGTCCCTCCAAGGGCGCGACCGCAGTGCTGCTGGCATTGGGACTGGCGGTGTCCGGTTCGGTGCAGGAGGTGCAGGCACAGCAGATTTCCGCTTCTGAGGCGCAGCGAGCGGTACAGGAGGTGCTGGCGGATGACGCCTTCGGCAAGAGGGAGATGGAAACCTACTGGGAATATGTCGGAGGGTCCCGGGATGACTCGGTCTTCTCTATCGATCTCCTGGTCGATTTTTTCGAGGGCTTTTTCCAGGGCATCGCCCGGGTCGGGGAACTGCTGCTATGGGTCGGGGGCGCCCTGTTGCTGGTGTTCTTTGCCTATCGTATCGCCAGGAATCGGCAGTGGCTGCAGCCGGAATGGGCGCTGCCGGGCAGAAAGGCGAGTGCGCCGCCAGCCGAGCTGTTTGGTCTGGATCTGCGGCCGGAGAGCCTGCCGGCGGACTTGGTGAAGGAGACCCTCGCGCTGTTGCGACAAGGGCAGCAGCGGGCGGCCTTGAGCCTGCTCTATCGGGGCAGCCTGGTCCGGTTGGTTCACGCGCCCGGCATGGAGATCCCCGCCGGCGCCACCGAGGGCGAGTGTCTGCGGCTGGTGCGCGCAGGGCGCCCCGAGAGAGAGGCAGACTTCTTTCGCCGTCTGACCCACAGCTGGCTGCACATGGCCTACGGCCACCGGCCACTGGCTGCCGGCGGCATCGAGGCGCTGTGCCGGGATTGGCGGACCCTCTATGGTACGGACCATGCTGAATAAGTGGTGGATAATCGCCCTCGTGGTGCTGGCGCTCCTGGTCGTTGGCTTCTATGCGCAGTGGTTTTTCACCCATTTCGAGGCGCGGGAACAGCAGGTCAGGCGCGAGGCCTCCCCGCAGGCCCGGCGCAATCCGTTGCTGGCCGCGGAGAATTTCCTTGGCCGTATTGGGCGTGCCGCACAGAGCGTCAGCGGTCGCGACCGCCTGCTGCAGCTTCCGCCCCCGGGTGACGCGCTGTTGGTCAATCGTTTCACGGCCCACCTCCCGCCGGAACGCGAAGATGCCTTGGAGCAGTGGTTGCGGCAGGGGGGGCACCTGATCGTGACCGCTGTTCGGGAGTGGGACGAAGAGAGCGGCTCCGGAGGAAACCGCTTTCTCGACCGCTTCGGCGTGCGCCTGCTGATAGGGGCGACGTGCGGCCGCCCGGTTGACGAGTCTGCAGATACTTTGGACACTGATCTGGCGGAATCGGATGATACGCTGGAGGTGGCGGTAGCGGGGCGGAGTGCGTCCCTGGGGGTGGGGTTCGACCCAGAGCGCTTTCTCCAGGGCGGAGATGGCGCGGCCGCCTGGGCGGTGGGTGAGGGTGAGTGTTTTCACCTGCTGCAGTTCCGGGTGGGCGCGGGCCGCCTGACAGTGTTGAGTGACAACGGATTTTTCCACAACGAGCAGATCGGCGAGGCCGATCACGCCCTGTTCCTGGCCGATCTGACGGAAGGGGCGAACAAGGTCTGGCTGCTGTACAGCAGCAACATGCCCTCCCTGGTGGCGTTGCTGTGGGGCAGTCAGCCCTTTCTGATCGTCAGCGTCCTGGTGACCGCCCTCCTGTGGCTGGGGTATCTGACCGGATTCAGCGGGCCCCGCCGCCGCCCCGAGGCGCGCGGCCGCAGGAATCTGCTGGAACATCTCGACGCCGCTGCGGCCTACGCCTGGCGCATCGACCGTGCGCAGCGGTTGTTGGCAGACTTCCGCGCCGCCAGCATGCGGGGCTGGGAGCAGCGCCATCACCTGGTCGGCCGCCTGGGCCGCAAGGCGCGCTGCCGCTGGATCGCCGAGCGCAGTGGTCTGACTCCGCAAGAGGTGGAGTCGGCCCTGTACGAACAGGTCGGCAGCGAGCAGGGTTTTGTCCGTGTCAGCGCGGTACAACAGCGGATATTGTCTGGATTGAACAAAGGTAGCGAACGGGAATGAGCGACACAAAAAACGGCAACAAGGAACCGATGGACGTCGATCTAGAGCGCTTGGCCGGCCTGGAGCGGGAAGTCGGGCGGGCGGTGATAGGCCAGGGACGGGTAGTCCGCGAGGTGGTGGTTGCCCTGCTGGCGGCCGGCCACGTACTGGTGGAGGGGGTTCCGGGACTGGGTAAGACCTTGCTGGTGCGCAGCATCGCCGCCGCTGCGGGCGGCCGCTTCGGGCGCATCCAGTTCACCCCAGACCTGATGCCCAGCGACGTCAGCGGGCACGTGATGTTCGACATGAAGAACGACATCTTCCGGGTCCGCAAGGGTCCGGTCTTCTGCAATTTTCTGCTGGCCGACGAAATCAACCGGTCTCCGGCCAAGACCCAGTCCGCCCTGCTGGAGGCGATGCAGGAGCAGCAAGTCACCATCGAGGGGATCTCCCATCAACTGGAGACTCCGTTTCTGGTGCTGGCCACCCAGAATCCCATCGAGCAGGAGGGGACCTACCCCCTGC
>RCNG010001923.1_pt1 | contig 10348 bp, 9 predicted proteins | sample 2041371 | NCBI WGS metagenome assembly RCNG01 (sample SAMN09708227, study PRJNA481090) | Marine sediment metagenome, whole genome shotgun sequencing project. | biome: marine sediment; feature: ocean; material: sediment; isolation source: Sewage treatment plant 1 marine sediment (STP1) ... | reverse complement strand
TGTTCTCTCCCAACTCGGTTTCTGAATATCGGTAATAAGGGTCATCTTTTGAATGAGATTAATTTTATCAGCACCATTAAAAAAAGGTTGACACGGTTGATAATCAATGTATATTTGTATACACAAATCTTCCATTTTACGCAACACTTATCCTATCAATACAAAGTAAATTCAGACCTATTTTTTTTGAAATTGTCTGAATAAACCAAAATACCGCTTAGATATTCGGTTTAAATGTTCCCGCATTTGTCCTGCAAACTGTTGAAAATGAGTTTGACAGGCACATGAACTTTACAGTAAATGAATCACCGGAATACTTATCGCTAATCGATGAGACCTTCGAAAATTGTCATTTTGCAAAGGTCTCTCGATGATTTTATCCAATACTTAAAGTGATTGAATTTCAATCGTATGAATATGAAACTTTCAATTCGCTGGACACTGATTTTTGGCTTTCTGGGCTTGATCTGGGGAACGCATTTATTAACAGCCGCATCTTCGTTTTTTACCTCCCAGCGTGTACTGCAGGAACACGCCCGGCAAATCATGACAAACGTGGCCGATCTGGCTCAAAGCCAATCCTATCGCCATTTAGTCACGGCCCAACAGACAGCAGAATTAACCATTCACATGCTGACCGACGAAGTTCTTAATCTCAGCGACACCCAAATTGAGCCCCTGACCCGCTATTTTCATGACCAACTGAACCTTTATTCTCATTTCGCAGGCATCTATCTGGGTCTCCCCAACGGTGATTTTTTTGATGTCCGACGACATAATCAAAAAGGTCCGGACGGATTTCGAACTAAAATAATCACCCATACCAACAAACATAAAAAAACCAGGTTGATCTGGCGTAATAGCCGCAGACAGTTTGTTGATCAGGAACAAGTTCCGGATGACACCTATGATCCCCGTTTGCGCCCCTGGTATCGCAAAGTCCTTGAAAAACGGGGCATCATCTGGACCGACCCCTATATTTTTTTTACCTCTCAAAAACCCGGCATCACCGTCGCCGCTCCCTGGTATGACGCCCAGGGACAACTAAAAGGGATTGTCGGCGTTGATCTTGCAATCGACCGGTTGTCAACCTTTTTTTCAGGCCTGAAAATCGGTCGAAACGGCCAGGCGTTTCTCTTTAACCGAAACGCAGATATGGTTGCATTTCCTGATCCAGCTAAACTTAAGACCAAAACGAACAAATCGGCAGCAAGTAGCCGTTTTGTAAAGATACATGAATTGGAGCACGCCATCAGTCGTAAGGCATTTACAGCAGCACATCTTGATCAGAATGCCGACGGCATAATCCGGCTTGACAAACCGCGTTTCGGCCATTTTGAACACCAGGGGCAGACCTATCTGGCCATGTTCAAACCCTTTGACGATCAGAACTGGCCCTGGATCATCGGTATTTATATGCCCGCCGATGATTATCTGGGTACCATCAAAGATAATCGTCGTTTAAACATCTATTTCACCCTTGTCATTTCCCTGTTAGCCGCCGTTGTAGGCATGTTGTTGGCCAAAGGCATCATCAAGCCGATTTCAAGACTGGCCGCTCAAGCCCACGCCGTCGAGCATGGGGACTTTGAAACCCATAAGCCCATCCGATCGATTTATAAAGAGCTCCAAACAACGGCAGACACCTTTGCCAGTATGAAAGCGGCGGTAAAAGCCATTCAAATCAAGTACAAAAGCATTTTTAACAATATTCAGGACATATATTGGGAAGTCGGCATAGACGGCAAGATATTGGAAATCAGCCCATCGGTGGAGCGCATCTATAACATTAAACGGGAGGCTCTGATCGGCCAGTCGATTTACGATTTCTATAAGATACCCCAAGAACGTCAGAAACTGCTTGGTGTCCTGAAGAAACATGGTAGTGTGATGGATTACGAAATCTGTTTGCGTGACGAAACCTCCCAAACCATCTACGCTTCGCTTAACTGTATTTTAATTCGCGATAAAAAGGAACGGCAGAAAAAAATTATAGGCTCCCTGCGCGACATTACCGCACGCAAGCGAGTTGAAGCTCAGCTTGAAAAACATCGTAATCATCTGGAAGAACAAGTCAAACAGCGTACTGCTGATCTTGAACGTACAAACACTCAGCTACGTGTCGAAATCGAACAGCGCCGGGAAACGGAAAAAGCCCTAAGGGAAAGTGAGGATAAATACCGAAATATATTGGCCAATATTCAAGAAGCTTATTTTGAACTCGATTTGGTCGGCAATTTAACATTTGTCAATGACGCAGCCTGTCGCATTATCGGGTATTCCAAGGAAGACCTGATCGGTATGAACAACCGGGAGTACTCAAGCCCAGAAACGGCTCAGCAGGTCTATAATAAATTCAATGAAATTTATAGAACCGGTCGGTCGGTGGACTTTACACGTTATACGATCATTGACAAAGACAAGAGGCAACATCACCTGGGGATGTCCGCTTCCCTGATTAAGAATGCCGAGGGACAACCTGCTGGTTTTAGAGGTGTTGCACGTGATAACACCAATCGGTTAAAGGCCGAAAATGAAAAACGCAAACTGGAAGAACAGCTCCAACATGCCCAGCGAATGAAGGCCATCGGTACTTTGGCCGGTGGTATTGCCCACGATTTCAATAACATGCTAATGGCCATCCAGGGGAATGTATCTTCGTTGTTGATAAAAACCCGACAGGATATCGGTTTGCAGGAAAATCTTAAAGCCATTGAACAGTGCGTCGAAAGCGGGGCTGATTTGACCCGGCAGTTGCTGGGATTTGCCCGTGGAGGCAAATATGACGTGCGCCCAATCGATCTGAACAATATTTTGCAGCATACCGCCCAAATGTTCGGTCGTACCCGCAAAGAGGTTACAATCTACCAGGATCTAACTAAACAGACCTGGGCGGTGGAAGCGGATCGCAGCCAAATTGAACAGGTGTTGATGAACCTTTACCTTAATGCCTCCCAGGCGATGTCCGGCAGCGGCAGCATATTCCTGAAAACGACCAATATGATTTGCGATGAAGAGTATGTTCGGGCCTATGGTGTGCCTTCCGGAAAATATGTAAAAGTATCTGTAAAAGATACCGGCTGTGGAATGGATGAAGAGGTCAAGCGTCGTATTTTCGAACCTTTTTTCACCACCAAGGAGATGAGCCGTGGTACCGGGTTGGGATTGGCCTCGGCTTTCGGTATTGTCAAAAACCACAATGGCTTTATTGACGTTGAAAGCCGGCCGGATCAGGGAACTACTTTTAATATATATCTCCCTGCCACTGAAAAAGCCCTGCCGTCTGAAGTTCAATCTTCATAGCAACCAGTACATGGTTTATGTCCGTTTTTCATCTATTTTTTTAGACAGCAAGAATCATAAACAACAAGAACAACACTAAATCCTTCCTTGTGCTTCATCCATGTAGCTACTCACGTAGTCAGGTTGAAGCTGTTTAGACTGAAGGCTGAAGGGTTCAGAAAGCACGATTGCAGTACTTTGGCGGGATGTGATTCTTGCGCATCAACCATGGCTTTAAAATGCGCTTTTCCTAACAGTCTCCGCGCAGCGCAGGCGCGTGCGCCGCGTGCAGCCTTCAGCCTATCCACCTGAGCAGTTACCATCCAATTACAAAAAATAGTTGACGGGGTTTTACATGTTCTATATAGGATATAAAGCATCTTAATTATCTTATATATATTGGAGGGCAAGGTGCGGCTAACAAGAGCAGGAGAATATGGTGTCCGCTGTATCCTTTTTCTTGCCGGAAACGGTCAAGGAAAGGTTGTGGGACGTGTGGAAATTGCAAAGGCAATGGATATACCTGAACAATTCTTAGGCAAAATATCACAGCAGTTAGCCAGATCAGGGTTCATCGAAATTATCCGGGGAGCAAAGGGAGGATATCGCCTTTTATTTTCACCCGATAAATTAACGCTTTTAGATGTTGTCGAAGCCGTCACAGGGGAAATATTTTTAAATGACTGTGTTATGAGGCCGGAATCTTGTTTCAGAAGTTCGGAATGTTCAATTCATCGCGTATGGGAAAAAGCCAGGGAACAACTGAGGGAAACTCTCAAGGAGGCCACATTCGCTAAAATGTTGGAGGAAGAGACTTGCATCTTTCCTTCCATATCATCTGAATTATCTGGGGAAAATAAAATCAAGGAAGAATTTTTTTAAAGGAGGTTCGCTTATGGACGTTTTAATGCTTTCAAGATTGCAGTTTGCCGCGGCCACATTCTTTCATTTTCTTTTTGTCCCGCTAACTCTGGGCTTATCTGTTATGGTGGCCATCATGGAGACCAGGTATGCGAGGTCAGGGGACGAAATATACCTGAAAATGACAAAATTCTGGGGAAAACTATTTCTCATCAACTTTGCCATTGGAGTGGTGACCGGAATAACCCTTGAGTTTCAATTTGGGACAAACTGGTCCCGGTATGCGGAATTTGTGGGGGACATCTTCGGGTCCCTTCTGGCAATTGAGGCTTTGGGATTTTTTTTCTTAGAGTCCATTCTTCTCGGAGTATGGATCTTCGGCTGGAGAAAGATTTCCAAAAAGGCGCACGCTACTGTTATGTGGCTTATTGCCTTTGCATCAACCGGCTCGGCAGTATGGATATTAACTGCCAATGCCTGGATGCAGCACCCTGTTGGCTATGTGATCAGAAACGGCCGGGCAGAGCTTGAAAATTTTGCCGCTGTGGCCCTCAACCCGTTCGGTATCCTTATGTTTTTTCACATGGTGAGTGCCGCTTATATTCTGAGCGCATTTTTCGTGATGGGTATCAGCGCCTATCATCTTCTAAAAAAACAACATGTGGAATTTTTTACAAAATCCTTTCGAATTGCGCTGGTCTTCGGCCTTATCTTCTCTTTTGTTGAGATCTTCGAAGGCCACTTGCATGGCAGCGATCTGGCGGAAAAACAACCCGCAAAATTAGCGGCCATGGATTCCCACTGGGAAACATCAAAAAATGCTCCAGTATATCTTTTTTCATTCCCAGATGAGGCAAATGAAAAAAACATCATTGAAATAGGACCGATACCGGGAATGCTAAGCCTGTTGGCATTTCACAGTACTGACGCAGAAGTAAAAGGGCTCAAAGACTTCCCGCCCGATGAAAGACCGCCGGTACTAATCACATTTGCATCTTTTAAGATCATGGTTGGACTGGGATTCTATTTCGCATTAGTTACCAGCATCGGATGGCTAAGGAGAAATCGTCTCATGGAAAGTCCATGGTATCTGAAGCTGATGGTCTACTCCATTCCCCTGCCATATATTGCCATCCTTCTGGGGTGGACCGTGGCCGAAGTGGGACGTCAGCCCTGGATTGTTTATGGTGTAATGAAGACAGCGGATGCAGTTTCTCGAATTGCAGCCTCCCAGGTTGCAATTTCTCTTGCAGCATTTATACTGGTATACGGTCTTCTTGGTGCAGCGGCTTTTTATCTAATCATTAAAACTGCCAGAAAGGGACCTGAACCGGAAGCAGCATAGTATTAAATAGCGCTGCAATTTTATTTTAAAAGGAGGCAAAAAATGGATTTGCAAACAATATGGTTTTTTCTTTGGGTGTTGCTTTGGGCCGTCTATTTTGTCACTGACGGATTTGATCTGGGTGTGGGAAGTTTGCTCCCGATCCTGGGTAAAAATAATGATGAAAAGAGAATTATGTACAATACAATAGGGCCGTTATGGGATGGAAATGAGGTCTGGCTGATCACAGCAGGTGGGGTCACCTTTGCCGCTTTTCCACGAGTATATGCCATAATGTTCAGCTCCCTTTATTCGGCTTTGATGCTTATCCTCTTTGCTCTGATCCTCAGAGGTGTTTCCCTTGAGTTTCGCGGAAAGGTTGATGATCCTCGCTGGCGAAAGCTATGGGACACATGCATGTTCGTGGGGAGCCTGGTCCCGGCCATACTCTTTGGAGTAGCATTTGCCAACATATTTCAAGGTATCCCAATAGATGGAGGTGGAGTCTATCACGGGACTTTATTTACGCTTCTGAATCCGTACGGGCTACTTGGAGGTGTTCTTTTCCTGCTCCTGTTTCTCGTTCACGGCTCTTTATGGCTGGCTGTTAAAAGTGAGGGGAATCTTCATGACAGGGCAGCCGATATGGCGAATAAGCTGTGGCCGGTGCTTTTAGTTGTAGCTGTCATTTTTTTGGTGGCTTCGGCTTTTGCAACCAGCATTTATGATAATTACCTTGCCCATCCTGTTCTGTTTATATTTATTCTAATTACAGTGCTGGCTCTTTTAGGTATAAAGATTTTCCTGGCCAAAAGAAGCTACTGGAAAGCATGGTTTTCATCGGCGCTCACAATTTTTGGGGCGACTTTTTACGGGTTTATCGGACTCTTCCCGAATATGTTTCCTTCGAGTATCAACCCGGATTTTTCCTTAACCGCCTTCAACTCATCTTCCAGTCCTTTGACCTTGAAGATCATGCTGGTGCTGGCACTTATTTGTGTTCCTATTGTGCTCGCTTATCAGTTTTGGGCTTATAATCTGTTCAAAGGAAAAGTAACCAAAGATGATCTTGCCTATGAGGAGGCATATTAATTGGAAGGAAAGCAGGAAGCCCTGGTTTTTATATTTAAAAAGGTTTTTTTATCTGCTATTTAAGATTTATAGCAACAGAGTCAGAAACATTTTAACAACAACTCTACAGAAGAATAGGAGGTTATCATGGAAAATGCTGCTAATCAATTGATGGTTTTTGTAACCATGTATGGCTTAAAAATCATTGGCGCAATATTAATTCTAATCATCGGACGTATTGCTGCCGGTATTGGACGAAAGATTGTCAGAAAAACGCTGGAGAAATCAAAAACAGATCCGGCAGTAATATCCTTTGTGGGAAGTTTGACATATTTCTTGATTTTAACCTTTGCAGTACTTGCCGCCTTGGCAAAATTCGGCATCCAGACCGCTTCCTTTGTTGCGGTTCTTGGTGCGGCGGGTTTTGCCATCGGTTTTGCCTTGCAAGGTTCTTTAGCCAATTTTGCTGCCGGCGTTTTGATCCTTGTGCTTCGTCCGTTTAAAATTGGTGACTATATCGACAGTGCCGGCGTAGCCGGAACGGTCAAAGATATTCAGCTTTTCACTACAATCCTTGCTACGCCGGATAATATCAAGATTATGGTGCCCAATGGCAAGATTTTCGGAGATGTTATTAAAAACATTTCTGCTTATGACACAAGGAGAGTGGACTTTGTGATCGGTATCGGTTACACCTCCGACATTCAAAAGGCCTATGATATTATGATGAATCTGATAAAAGAAGATAGTCGCATACTCTCTGATCCTCCTACTCAGATTGCCGTTTCAGAGCTTGCAGATTCAAGTGTTAATTTTGTGCTGCGGCCCTGGGTAAAAAAGGAAGATTACTGGAATGTTAAATTTGATCTGACACGCAAAATCAAAGAAACCTTTGATGAAAACGGGATCGAAATTCCTTTCCCGCAGCAGGCTATACATATGATTTCGCAGGCGTAACTACTCAAGTTTACGGTTTAAGGGTTCACGGTTGAAGAGAGATGAAGAGCTTAAAGTAACTAACCGTGAGCCCTGAATCATATATGCCTGCTTTTCAGCTTGGGCTAAAAAAGATATGAGTGCCCCGGTTATTTTTTTAGAGCAACCAGCTTACCGCTTAAAAGCTTGATATGTGCCATCTCTTCTTTTATGATTGCATCTATTTTTGTTTCCCCAAGATTTTCAGGAACCATTTCTTTCATACCAAGGTAAAATACTATGGAATCCTTTTCAGCCAGGATAGCCTCCTTTAAGATCTCTTCCATTGAAGATGTATCGATCTTTTTTTCAAAGAACACCCTGGTGTCGGCTAGTGCGCGAAGATAAAGAGCTGCCTCACCCTCAGGATCGAATACGGTTGCAGTTTTCTCCTTTTCAGACAGCCCCGTTCTTAAATTGGCAAATGTTTTTTCATGTTCATCTTCCATTGAGGCAAAATCAAGTAATAGCTTTTTTTCAGCAGGGTCATCAATCGATTCTGCTGCTTTTCTGTAAAAGGAAGCTCCATTTCTTTCAATCTGCTCGGCCATTTCGAATATTTCATCTGCATTGAAATCATAACTCATTTTCTTTATCCTTTTCTAAGTTTTAATAGAGGATTCTTCTCCAATTTAGTTGGAGAAGAGGGTTCCTTAGTATCACTCCAACTCTTTTGGAGATGATTCAACTATAGCAACTTTCAACTTAGCCATCAGTGATACTTATTACTAATTCATATCAGGGTTTGGGTTATCCCTGTGGGAGCGACTTCTATCAACTATTGCGGCTTTAAAGAAACTTTTTTTGTGGCTGGAAGTCACTCTCATAAAAACCTATCTAACCAGATTATCATATTGGTGTCAAATATCAATTTGAGGAATTTTTTTACCCAAAACGATTCTATTAAGATCGATTATAACGTCATAAACAATAATTTCAATGCCGCTGTTTTTTGCCTTTCTGAGTTCTTTTCCATATGCGGGATCTATATTGTCGGCAGAAGTAAATGCTTTTGCATCCATCCTTTGCACAAGGAAAAATATTATACTGCGGTTTCCCTCCTTTGCGAGCCTCTGAAGTTCCACCAGGTGTTTCCTACCGCGGGTGGTTACAGCATCGGGAAAGGATGCAAGGCCATCTTTAACCAGGGTGCAGTTTTTTATCTCAACAAAGCACTTTGCCTTATCTTTATTTGTAAGCAGGAGATCGAGGCGGGATCTGTCAGACACTTTAACTTCAGGTTTTACATTTTCATAGCCCTTTAGCTGCTCAACCAATCCATCCTCAATTGATTTTTTCACAAGTCTGTTTGGAACCATGGTATTGACTCCCACAAGGGATGTGGGCATTTTAATCATCTCCCAGGTATATTTTAGCTTTCTTTTAGGATTGTCGTGAAATGAAAGATATACCGGACTGCCCGGCTCCGAGCACTCTTTCATAGATCCTGAATTTGCACAGTGGGCTGTAACCAGGTCGCCGTTATCGAGCCTTACATCCGCAAGAAAGCGTTTATATCTTTTGACCAGGGTTCCGGGTGTAAGCTCAGGCCATGAGAGGCCTTGTGAGTTTGTCTTGTTTTTATTTTTTATCATTTATTTGAAATCCTGTTTTATTTTTGATAAGAAATGGAAACAGGCATTTACTACTGCACAGAAGAATAAAAATCAATATGACACCTGAAAATCTTAAAAAAAAACTCGACAACCTTTACAATCAATATAACCGGCGCAGGTATGTTCACCCGGACCCCCTTGAATTTCTGTATTCATACAAAGAAATAAGGGAACGTGAAATTGTGGGCCTTATTGCATCTTCGCTTGCATACGGAAGGGTTGCACAAATTTTAAAGAGCGTTTCATTGGTGCTTGATAAGATGAATTCGTCTCCTTTTATATTTTTAAAGGATTCAGATTTTAGATCTATTTACAATGCATTTGATGGGTTTAAACACAGGTTTGCCGGTTCAGGTGAGCTTGCCGCTTTCCTCTTTGGAATAAAAAACGTGATTAACCGATTTGGTTCCCTTCATGAATGCTTTTTAGCCGGCTTTTCAAAAAACAACAAGAATGTAATCCCTGCCATGACTTTTTTTTCAACTCAACTTACTGCAGGCAAAAACAAACCGGGGCATCTTGTTGCCTTGCCTGAAAAAGGGAGCGCCTGCAAGAGAACGAATCTTTTTTTAAGATGGATGATAAGAAAAGACAGAGTCGATCCGGGAGGATGGGCCGGCATACCGTTATCTAAACTCATAATCCCCCTTGATACACACATGCACAGAATAAGCCTTGCTTTGAATCTCACAAAAAGAAAACAGGCAAATATGGTAACAGCTCTTGAGATAACAGCCGGTTTTAAAAGGCTGGTTCCTGATGATCCTGTAAAATACGATTTTGCACTCACACGGTTTGGAATCAGGGATGATTTGGATGTTGACTGTGTTATCCCCCGGCGATCATAAGCGTAATGTGAATGTTATCTCCATCTCTTACCTGCTTAGCCAGTTCACCTGGATATGCGCTTTTCAGATTAACATAAATTTCAATAACGTTAACCAATTTACCCTTTTTATTAAACAGGACTTTACCCATGCCGGGGAACTGCCTGACTAAATTGTCAAGGCAAGTACCCACCGTATTTCCCTCAACCTCGACGATATCTAAACCATTTGTAAATTGGCGGTGAGTCCTATGAATGTTTATTTTTATGCTCACACCTTACTCCTTTTTTCTTCAAATTATAGTAGTTGTCATAAATACGTTCCGATTGAAAGATGGAGCCTAACCTGCCCGATAATTTTGGATTTTAGATTGCGGATTTTAGATTGAATGC
>RCNG010001922.1_pt1 | contig 10350 bp, 5 predicted proteins | sample 2041371 | NCBI WGS metagenome assembly RCNG01 (sample SAMN09708227, study PRJNA481090) | Marine sediment metagenome, whole genome shotgun sequencing project. | biome: marine sediment; feature: ocean; material: sediment; isolation source: Sewage treatment plant 1 marine sediment (STP1) ... | reverse complement strand
CCCCGGGTCGGCCTTTGCCGTTTCGCATTTTCTGTCATTGCGTTTGATCAGCGCCTTGCTGATCTGCATGCCGGTTTTCGGGCTCGGCTGGATACTCATCCAGTATTTGCGGGCCGGTGGCACAAACGCGATCTTCCTGACGGCACGGCGCGTTCAGCGCCGGATGCTGCCATCGTTTTGTGACCTTCGGACCGAGATCGGGATATTTGCCAGTTCGGGTTTTCTCGGCGTGCTGTTGGTGCCGCAAATCGATATCGTCGCGCTCGGTAACGCCATCGCCGAAAACGGGCTGAGTGAAGGATGGATTCTGGTTCTATCGTCTTGGACGATATCCCTCCTCGCCCTGGTCGGCATAAACCCCATCATCACCGTTACCCTAGTCATCGAAGCCCTGCCGAAGCTTCCCGGACTGGATTTTCAATCCACAATGATTGCCATTATGGCAACGATGACTTGGGCAATCGTCGTCGGCCTCTCGCCAATCACGGCGTCAACCCGACTAACCGGTCGGTGCGTCCATAAAACTCCCAGCGAAATTGGTTTCAGGTGGAACGGGGTGTTTTGTCTCACCATGCTCGCCGGTCTAAGCGCGTTTCTCCTCGGCTTCGGATAAGGGAAAAGCGAGAACATCCCATTATGCGGCGACTGGCGTTCGCAAAGTTTTTGCCCGCCATCCGCTATCCGGCTGGACATTTTATTCGCATACTGATTATTATTATACGCACAACTAGCTCGTGGAGCCTACGATCAGAGGACCCGAAGTATGAGCCGGAACATCATTCGAATTGGCGGCGCCTGCGGCTATTGGGGTGAATCCGCGATGGCGACGCCACAGCTTCTGGAAGCCGGTACTCTTGACTACGTGGTCTACGACTATCTTGCGGAAATCACCATGTCGATCATGGCGCGAGCGCGCGCCAAGGACCCGACCGCGGGCTACGCCAGGGATTTTGTGACGGTCGCACTCAAAAACAATCTGGCTGAAATCGCCCGCCAGGGTGTGAAAATCGTCTCCAATGCCGGGGGCGTCAATCCACGGGCTTGTGGCGCGGCAGTCCGTGCCCTTGTCGCCGACCAAGGGCTGGACCTGAAAGTTGCCGTCATTACCGGCGACGACCTGATGGACATGGGCGAAGCCCTAGCCCGCCTCGCGCCGATGGAAATGTACTCCGACGCCCCCTTCCCCGATCTGTCCAAGCTTACCAGCGTCAACGCCTATCTCGGCGCCTTTCCCATTGCCCGGGCTTTGGACGAAGGGGCGGACATCATCATCACCGGGCGCGCGGTCGATAGCGCGGTCACCTTGGGCGCCTGCATTCATGAATTTGGCTGGACCGCGGAAGATTGGGATCGTTTGTCCGGCGGCACCCTGGCGGGTCATATTCTCGAATGCGGCCCCCAAGCCACCGGTGGCAACTTCACCGACTGGCCGTTAGTGGCCGACAGCCTCGACAACATCGGATACCCGATCGCGGAGATTTCCTCAGACGGCACATTTGTGGTGACGAAACCCGAGGGGACCGGCGGCCTGGTCAGCGTCGGCACGGTATCGGAGCAGATGCTCTATGAAATCGGCGACCCGCAGGCATACGTCGTCCCCGATGTGGTGTGTGACTTCTCGACCGTTGAAATCACCCAAAACGGACCCGATCGGGTTCGTGTCGCGGGCGCGACCGGTTACCCGGCGCCCGACGCTTACAAAGTCAGCGCCACCTACGCCGACGGTTTTCGTGGCGGCATGCTCAAGACGTTTTGCGGAATTGATGCCGACAAAAAAGCTCAGGCCTATACGGACGCAGTCTTCGCCCGGGCACGCAAGGTGCTGCGCGGATCCAACCTGGGCGATTTCACCGAAACCGGCGTCGAAGTCCTGGGCGCGGAAAGCCAGTATGGCGATGCCCGTCAAATCGATGGCTCACGCGAAGTCGTCGTCAAGTTTGCCGCCAAGCACCAGGAACAAGCGGGTATCGGCATCCTTTTGAAGGAAGCGTCCGGCTTGGGATTGGCTTCGCCACCGGGAGGGTCCGGCTTCCAGGGAGGCCGGCCGAAGCCATCGCCCGTGGTCCGGCTGTTCTCGTTCCTCATCCCCAAAAAGTCCATCGCAATCACCGTCGATTCCGGCGACACGACGATCGCGTTTGAGCCCGAGTCGACTTCAACCTTCAACCCCGACGCCGTTGTCCGCCCGCAACCACCCGCACCGCCCGTCCTCGATGGGGAAACGATGACGGTGCCGCTGATAAAACTGGCCTGGGGGCGCAGCGGTGACAAAGGCAACAAAGCCAACATCGGCATCATCGCACGCAAACCGGACTACCTCCCATACATCTGGAGGGCGCTGAGCGAAAAAGTGGTGTCGGGACGCTTCGCACACTTCCTCGACGGGGGTGTGGAACGGTTCCTGATGCCCGCGCCAAATGCCATGAATTTCCTGCTCCACGATGTTCTCGGAGGCGGTGGCGTGGCCAGCCTGCGCAATGACGCGCAAGGCAAGGGCTATGCCCAATTGCTTCTCGATCATCCCGTTGAAATTCCAAAGAAAATGGCCGGGAGCTTGTAATGACGGTCTACGTTTCGAAGATCAACACAAGCTCCGAGACCTTCGCCACCAATCGTTCCGAGATGCTGGCACTCGTCGACGAGCTTCACCAGTTGAAAGATCGGGCCAAACAGCTCTCCGAACGGCGACGGTCGAGGTTCGAAGAACGCGGCCAATTGACCCCGCGCGAACGGCTGGCGCGATTGCTCGACCCGGGCATGCCGTTTCTGGAACTCTACGGCCTTGCCAACTACTTGGTCGACACCGCCGACAGGGACAAGAGCATTCCTGGCGCCAGCACCCTGGCGGGTATCGGTTTTGTCAGTGGCGTCCGCTGCATGATCTACGCCAGTGACAGCGGTATCAACGCGGGCGCCGGGACCCAGAAAACCGGCGAAAAGCTGAGAGCCTGCCTCGACATCGCGCGCTACAAAAAACTGCCCTTCGTGCATCTGGTGGAAAGTGCCGGCGCCAACCTGTTGAAGTACACGGTCGAGCAATGGGCCTGGGGTGGAGGCGGGTTCCAAAGACTGGCGAAGCTGAGCGCGGCGGGAATCCCCACGTTCGTCGTGCTGCACGGCCCTTCGACGGCGGGCGGCGCATACTTTCCGGGGATGAGTGACTATGTGATCGGCGTCAAGGGGCGCGGGCGGGCCTCTTTGGGAGGCGCCGCGCTGGTCAAGGCCGCGACCGGAGAGATCTCCGACGACGAGGAACTTGCCGGGTCGGAAATGCACGCCACAACAACGGGATCGGTCGAATATCTTGCCGAAGACGATGCCCACGGGCTGCTGATCGCCCGCGACATCATCGATCGTCTCGGCTGGAACGACGGCTGTGCGAAACCGCGGAGGCGGGCGTTCAAGGAGCCCCTGTATGATCCCGACGAGATCGCCGGCGTGGTGCCGATTGACTATCGGAAACCCTACGACGTGCGCGAGGTGGTGGCGCGGCTTGTCGACGGGTCGGATTTCGAGGATTTCAAACCCCGGTACGGTCCCACCTTGGTGTGCCTGCAAGCCAAAATTTTCGGGCAGGCCTGTGGCATCGTCGGCAACAACGGCCCGATTGATCCCAACGGCGCCACCAAGGCCACGCATTTTTTCCAGCTTTGCGATCAAGCCAACATCCCGCTGATCTTCTTGAACAACATTACCGGCTACATGGTGGGTAAGGATTACGAGCAAGGCGGCATGATCAAGCACGGGTCGAAAATGATCCAGGCGGTATCCAACCTGCGCGTGCCAAAAATCACGTTCTATATCGGAGCGAGCTTCGGTGCCGGGAACTACGGCATGGCCGGCTTCGCCTATGAGCCCGATTTCCTGTTTGCCTGGCCCAACGCCAAGACCGGCGTGATGGGCGGCGAACAGGCGGCGATTACCATGGACCAAGTGGCGCGTGCCTCCGCCCAGCGTCGCGGCAAGCCGGTCGACGAAGAAGCGTTGAAGGCGCAGCAGGAGCGGCTGACCGCGTACTTCGACAATCAGGCCGACGCGTTCTACACCTCCGGCCGCCTGCTCGACCAAGGCGTGATCGACCCTCGCGACACCCGAAAAGTCATCGGCTTTGCGTTGGAAACATGCTGGGAGGCGCAGAACCGGACCTTGCAGCCCAACAGCTTCGGCGTCGCACGGATGTAAGGCGAGGAGGGGCACAAGAAATGAGATCGTTCAAAAGCATACTCGTCGCCAACCGGGGCGAAATCGCCGGACGCATCATGCGCACGGCGCAAGCCCTCGGCTACAAGACCATTGCCATTTACTCCGAAGCCGACGCCAATGCGCCCCACGTCCACATGGCGGACGATGCCGTGCTGATTGGCCCTCCACCGGTCGGCCAGTCCTATCTTGATATCGGCCGTGTTCTGGACGCCGCACAAGAGGCCGGCGCGCAGGCCATCCATCCCGGCTACGGCTTCCTGTCGGAGAACGCCGATTTTGCCAGGGCCTGCGAAACGGCCGGTCTCGTCTTTATCGGACCGACGCCGGAATCCATAGACCTGATGGGCAACAAGGCCGCCGCCAAACGGCACATGCTCGGGGCCAACGTCCCCTGTGTGCCCGGCTATGAGGGCGCGGACCAATCGGACGAGGTTCTGGTATCCGCGGCAAACGATATCGGCTTTCCGATAATGGTCAAAGCCGCCGCTGGCGGTGGCGGACGCGGGATGCGTTTGGTCCACACCGCCAAAGACCTTCCTGACGCCTTGAACTCGGCACGCTCCGAGGCGCTCAACGCCTTTGGTTCCGATGAGCTTATTCTGGAGAACGCGATCCTTCGCCCTCGCCATGTGGAAGTTCAGGTTTTTGCCGACACCCACGGCAATGTCATTCATTTGGGCGAGCGTGATTGTTCGGTGCAGCGCCGTCACCAAAAGGTCGTGGAAGAAGCGCCTTGTCCGGTGATGACCGACGATTTGCGCGCCCGCATGGGGGCGACGGCCGTGGAGGCCGCGCGCAGCATCAACTATCGCGGGGCGGGAACGGTCGAGTTTTTGCTGGATGCGGATGAGCAATTTTACTTCCTCGAGATGAATACGCGCCTGCAGGTCGAGCATCCGGTGACCGAAATGATTACCGGGCTGGATTTGGTAGGGCTGCAAATTCAAGTGGCCGAGGGGCACCCGCTGGGCTTGACCCAAGACGACATCAAACTCTTCGGGCACGCTATCGAGGTGCGGCTTTACGCCGAAGACACGGCCCAGGGATTCTTGCCGTGCACCGGTACCGTCGATTTATGGCAGCCGGCCGAAGGCGAAGGCGTTCGGTTCGACAGCGGCATTGAAACCGGCCAGGAGATTTCGTCTTTTTACGACCCGATGATCGCCAAGGCGATAGCCTGGGGCGAAACCCGAGAGGTCGCCCGGCACCGCTTGGTCGAAGCTCTAAAGGATACAGTGCTCTTCGGTCTGACCACGAACCGAGGCTTCTTGATCGACGTTCTGGAGAAAGACACGTTCGCCAAGGGGGAAGCCACGACGGCGTTCATCGCTGATGAATTCGACGCCGATGATCTCGCCGACGCCGTGCCAGACCCAAGACAAGCGGCGATGGCCGCCGTTTTGCACTATCAAACCGAGCGCCAAAGCGCATTCGACAAAAGCGTCAACGTCTCTCCCACGCTGATGAATTGGTCGAGCGGAGGACAACTGCTCAGCCGCTATGTGTACGCCTGGGATGACAACGAGATCGACCTTACCGTTACCCCCGAAAGCGATCGCGGATACCGTGTCGAAACCGATGAGGCGTCCCTTTCGATCGAACTGCTGAAGCTTGGAGAAAATACCGCCCGTCTGAGCGTCGATGGGCGTCGGCATACCGTCCATTTCGCCGTGCCGACACCGGGGCATATCTATCTGTCGGTTGAAGGGAAGACCGCCAGCTTCAGAAATCGTATCGCCTTCGCGCGATCAGCCGAGGCAGCCGCCGGCGGTGGCCGGGTTGCCGCCCCCATGCACGGCATCTTACTCGACATCTGCGTCAAGCCGGGCGACAGGGTCAAAGTCGGCACCCGCCTTGCCGTGCTCGAAGCCATGAAAATGCAACACGACATCATGGCGGAAATTGACGGTACCGTACGCGAAGTCCATGCCCAGTCCGACCAACAGGTTGCCGCCGCCGACTTGTTGATCGAGATCGACGCCACCGAGCCGGGTGATGCGATCTCGTCCAAAAACACCGGAATGCAACAAGCGATTGATTTCGGCGACGAAAGCGACGCGCTTTACAAGCTGCTTGCCCCGTTGACCGAAGAAGATTTCAACAAATCAACCTTGTTTAAGGACTGGAGCGCCAACGACGTCCTGGCCCACTTGCACTACTTCAATTATTTGGCCGATTTGTCTCTCAATGACGAGGAACGGTTTCTGCGTGAGTATGGCGAAATGCGTGCTGCCAGGGACGCGGGTGAAACCATGGTCGAGGCAACGGACCGGCTGCTTGGCGGCGTAAAAGGCCACGCTCTGCTCACCTTGTGGCACGACTACTACCCCAAAATGACCGAACGGTTTGCCGCTGCGGACCCCAAGAAACGTCTAAAGTGGGCCGGGCCCGACATGAGCGTCAGATCGAGCATTACGGCGCGCCTGATGGAAACCTGGGCCCACGGTCAGGCCATCTATGATCTTCTTGGGGTCAATCGGGTCAATCAAGACCGTATCAAAAACATCGTCATCATCGGCATCAACACGTTTGGCTGGACGTTCATCAACCGGGGCGAAGAGGTGCCCACCGATATTCCGTACGTTCGCCTGAAAGCCCCATCCGGCGAGATTTGGGAGTGGAACGAGCCGTCGGCCGACAACTTCATTGAAGGTTTGGCCGAAGAATTTTGCCAAGTGGTCACCCAGACTCGCAACATCGCCGATACGAACCTCAACGTTGCCGGCGACACTGCAATTCGATGGATGGCGGTCGCCCAATGTTTCGCCGGCCCGGCGCGCACACCGCCCGCTCCCGGAGTCCGCCGGCAAACGGTTTAGAGAGATCAGGCATGTCCACCACGGACCGATATCCCAACCTTTTCTCGCCGTTGGATTTGGGCTTCACCACCCTGAAAAATCGGGCCTTGATGGGATCCATGCACACGGGCCTTGAAGAGGCCGACGGCGGGTTTGAACGTTTGGCCCCATACTTCGCCGAACGCGCGCGCGGTGGGGTTGGCATGATCATCACCGGAGGGATCGCGCCAAATGTCGAAAGCGGCAGTGGAGCCAAATTATCCACCTCGGCCGAAGCCGCCGAGCACCGATTGATCACCACCGCGGTTCACGAGGCTGACCCGGATGTGAAGATTTGTATGCAGATTTTGCATAGGGGCCCCTTGGCGCGAACCGAGCGCGCGGTCGCCCCGTCCGCGGTGAAATCCCGCATCGCCCGTTTCTCCCCTCATCAACTGGACGAAGCGGGGATCGAAAAGCAACTGGCCGATTTCGAGAACTGCGCCCTCAAGGCCCAGAAAGCCGGCTATGACGGCGTCGAAATCATCGGCTCGGCCGGGTACCTTCTGAGTACTTTCCTGGTCGAGAAAACCAATCGGCGAACAGACCGATGGGGTGGCTCCTATGAAAACCGCATGCGGTTTCCCATCGAGGTCGTGCGCCGAGTGCGCCAGGCGGTCGGCCCCAATTTCATAGTAATTTATCGCATTGCCGGCATGGACATGTTGCGAGGCGGCATGTCATGGGACGAGATCGTTCTGTTGGCCAAGAAAATCGAAGGGGCCGGCGCCACCATCATCAGCACCCATTTCACCTGGCACGAGGCGGCGGTTCCGACCATCGCCACCATGGTACCGCGCGCCGCCTTTACCGGGGTCACCGGTCGCTTGCGCAAAGAGCTTTCCATCCCCACCATCACCAGCAACCGCATCAATATGCCCAGCGTGGCCGAACAGGTTTTGAAAGCGGGCGATGCCGACATTATCTCGATGGCCCGCCCCATGCTGGCCGACCCGGACATCATCCGCAAAGCCCGCGAGGGCCGCGAAGACGAGATCAATACCTGCATTGCCTGCAACCAGGCCTGCCTTGACCACACCTTCACTGGCCAGGAAGTCAGCTGCCTGGTCAACCCGCGCGCCTGTCATGAGACCTTGCTCAACTACAAGCCGACGGGAAACCCAAAATCGATCGCCGTTGTTGGTGCGGGCCCGGCAGGCTTAGCCTACGCCGATGTGGCGGCGCACCGCGGGCACAAGGTCACGTTGTTCGACGCCGCGCCGGAGATCGGTGGCCAGTTCAATCTGGCCAAGAGAATTCCCGGCAAGGAAGAGTTTTTCGAGACCATCCGCTATTTCAAACGGATGTTGGAAGTTCGCGACGTCGATCTGCGCCTCAACACGCGGGTTACCGCAGACATGTTGAAAGACCAGGGCTGCGACGAAGTGGTCGTCGCCACCGGCATCGAGCCCCGCAGGCCCGAGATCGAAGGTATCGACCATCCGATGGTCGCGGGATACGTCGATGTTATTACCGGCGCCAAGCCCGTCGGCAAAAAGGTGGCCATCATGGGCGCGGGGGGCATCGGCTTCGATGTGGCCGAACTGATTTCCCACAAGGGCGTTTCGGCGGCCCTCGATATCGATACCTTCGCCAGGGAATGGGGTATTGATTTCAAGAACCACCCGCGCGGCGGCGTCACCGGCGTGGAACCGGTCGTCGAATCCGCCGATCGTGAAGTTTACCTCATGCAGCGCAAAACCACCCCCGTGGGACGCGGCCTGGGCAAGACCACCGGTTGGACCCACCGCATTTCACTCACCCGGCGTGGCGTGAAGATGATCAACGGGGTCGAGTACCTCAAAATAGACGACGACGGCCTACATGTGGCCATCCGCAACGAACGGCGGCTCTTGGACGTGGACACCGTCATCGTTTGCACGGGTCAGATGCCGTTGCGCACCCTCTATGACGAGCTGCGAGATAGCGGCCTCAGCGTCACCCTGGTTGGCGGCGCCTACGAAGCCGCCGAGTTGGACGCCAAGCGCGCGATCAATCAGGCCTGTCATTTGGCGGCGGCGGTTTAAACCGGTTCCGGATCATTCGGACCCGATCTGGAACATTATAGCCCCTGCAACCGTGCCGCTTTTTGTTCCAGACTGCCACCGAGCATGACCGCGAGGGGTGCCATCACGGCGGTGGCGACATAAGGTATCGGCGCGACGCCGCGGCCCAGTTCTTCGGCCACCACGGCGGCTTCGAGCAGCCCCAATCCGACACCGCCAAAGTCTTCCGGGATCAACAGGCCGGACATACCGAGACCGACCAGTTCTTGCCAAATCTCCGGATCCATTGCCGCGTTGCCGTTCGACATGTCGCGGACTCGATCAAGACCGGACACACGCTCCAGGGTGCCGCGAAAGCTGTCCTGGATCAGGACCTGTTCTTCTGAAAGCGAGAAATCCATGGCCGTTACCCCGCCGTCACCCTTGGTTCGCGAGGCAGGCCCAAGCCCCGTTCGGCGATGATATTTTTCTGAATTTGTGCGGTGCCGCCGCCGATAATCAGACCCAGGTCGTGCATGTAGAGCTGTTGCCAAATACCATCGCGCCGGATCGAGGGCATGCCGTCGTAGAGCACACCCAACTCGCCAAAGGCATCAGTCGCCAGACCATCGAGTTGGTGGTTGAGCTCGCAGCCAAGCAGTTTGCACACCATGTCGCCCAGGTTCGCTCCCCCGCCTTTCTCCGCCTGGCTGATGAGGCGCATCTCATGCAGGCGCATGCCCTGCACCCGGGCTTGCAAAGCGATGAAGCGGTCGCGCAGGGCCGGGTTTTCCATCAAGGGGCGGCCATCAACGGTTTCCTTGGTCATCAGCGCCTTGATACGGTTCAAGCGTTCAAGCGAGCCGTTGGCGTTGGACAACATACCCCGTTCGTGTCTCAGCGTGCTGTTGGCCACCTTCCAGCCGTTGCCGCGCCCGCCGACCACTTGGCTTTTGGGCACCCTGACGTCGGTGAAGAACTCCTCGTTGAACGAGGGGTGCCCGGTCATGGTTTGCAGCGGCCTTACCTCGATGCCCGGGAGGTTCATGGGGAAAATCAGATAGCTGATGCCCTTGTATTTCGAGGCCTCGGGTTCCGTGCGCACCAAACAGAAGATCATCTGCGCAATGTTGGCCGAGGAGGTCCAGATTTTCTGGCCGTTGATGATGAAGTCATCGCCGTCCTCAACCGCGCTGGTCGTCAGACTGGCCAAATCCGAGCCCGCGTTGGGCTCGGAATAGCCTTGGCACCAGAAGGTTTCGCCTTGAATGGTCGGTTTGATCCATTTCAATTTTTGCTCTTCGGTTCCATGCTCGAGCAAGGTG
>RCNG010001921.1_pt1 | contig 10352 bp, 11 predicted proteins | sample 2041371 | NCBI WGS metagenome assembly RCNG01 (sample SAMN09708227, study PRJNA481090) | Marine sediment metagenome, whole genome shotgun sequencing project. | biome: marine sediment; feature: ocean; material: sediment; isolation source: Sewage treatment plant 1 marine sediment (STP1) ... | reverse complement strand
CTGGACCCAGATCAGGAAAAGGGGCAGCGCCGCAAGGCTTCCGTAGATAGCGTTGTTTCTGGAGACACCGATCTGGAAGCTGATGTAAACCCACTGGACGAGCCTGTACAGGGTTCCGGACACGACCGCCGCGTAAAAAGCGGATTTAAAGCTGACCTTCGTGTTAGGCAGGACGATATATATGAATGTCAGGAGTCCCCAGATCAGGAAGAAGGGCAGGATATTGAAGATCAGCCATGAGGCCGGCCCCTGGGCCTCCCTCAACACCGAGGAATCGAGCAGGGCCATCAACTTGGTGGAGATGAATCCGGAGAGGCTTGAGTAGACGATCAGCCCGACTACCGTCACGATCAGAATGGCAGTGTAGTCGCTGAACTTCCGGACGATGCTGCGGTCCCTGTGGATGTTCCAGATGTCGTTGAAGGCGGCCTCGAAGTTTCCGAGTACCTTGATCAATGTAAAGAGAAGGACGACGATACCGACTCCCGCTACGATCCCACCCTGAGTAGTCTCGAGCAGCGAATTGGCGTATTCGACGATCTTTGCCACAACTGACTCGTAACCGGGATAGTTCTTGTAGAGGCTTTCCTCGATGAGCTTTTCAAAGCCGAAGCCCTTGGCGAAGCCGAAGACGATAGCGACGACCGGCACGATCGAGAGGAGGGAATAGTACGTCAGAGCGGAGGCCCTCACGTTCAGCTTGTCCTCCTGGAATCCTTTCAGAGACAGGACGAGGATCCTCAGCTGGCTGACCAGCAGCGCCCGGAACCTTGAAAGGTCCTCAATGCGCAGCTTCCAGATATCGACGGTGAGGAATGTGATAACTCTCTTGATACCGCTTATCGGATTCATCGTTCTCCCCTGACAGACCCGGAACTGGCGCTACTGGATGAATCATAGATTGGAAGAGGCGCCGTGACAAGCCGAATGTGCCCCGGGCAGGGCAACCGATATTAATTCTGGAAGAGCGGCACCGACCGCCTATATACTCACAGCCAGATTACAAGAAAGGAGCCTGGACATGTTTGAATCACAGCGGGCCTTCGCGATCTTCTCGATCATCGGCGGGGCGATCATCTGTTTCTGGGGTTATCGCCTCTTCAAGGTGGTCCTCGGTATAGCGGGATTCATCGCCGGAGCGGTGCTCTTCTATCATTTCGGCGCGCAATATACGGCGAAAATGATAGTCCTCGTGATCCTGGCGATATTCGGCGGGTTGATCGGCGCTTCGCTCTCGATGGCGTTTTACTATGTCGGGCTTTTCCTGCTCGGCGCGCTTGCCGGCTGGCAGCTCGGATTCCTCATCGCTACAGCGGTAAACATCGAATTCGTCATCATCATTCCGATCATCGCAGCGGTGATCGTGGGTATCCTCGCGTGCTTCTTCCAGAAACCGATAATCATTGTGGCGACCGCTCTGATCGGAGCATGGAGCGTCGTGACAGGAGGATTCTATTTCTTCGGCACGGGGATCATTCCGACCGACCTCTTCAGGGATCCTTTCATGCTCGTCGAGAGCCTCCGCGATACGAATCCTGTCGTCATACTGGCCTGGATCGTCCTTAGTATCGCAGGGATAATCTTCCAGTTCAGCAGCCGTGAGCCGGGGATGGCCGGTGAGAAGAAGAAGTAATGGATAAGACGAAGATAGAACTGAGACCTGCCGCAGCCGGCGATATGCCCGTGATCACCGAGATATACAACGATGCCATCCTCAACACAGTCGCGACTTTCGACCTCGAGAATAAAAGTGCGGAGGAGATGAGTGTCTGGCTCGAAAAACACAGCGGTGATTTTCCCGCTGTTGTCTGCGTCGCGGAGGGTGAAGTAGTCGGGTATGCCTCGCTCAACGAGTATTCGCCGAAGAAAGCGTACTCGGCGACCGCCGAGGTGTCGGTCTATATCGCTCCCGGCAGCAGGGGGATGGGATACGGACGCACACTGCTCGGAGCTATCATCGAGGCAGGCGCGAGGAAGGGTATCCACGCGATGATCGCGAGGATAACGCAGGGAAACGATATCAGCGTGCACCTCTTCGAGCAGTTTGATTTCACATATGTCGGGAAGCTGAAGGAGGTAGGCACGAAGTTCGGACGGCTTCTTGACGTCGACCTGTACCAGAGGACACTGAACGATCCGGGGAGGTAGGCATGAAAATGAACGGTAAACTAGTTCTCGGGATAATCCTCGCTACGCTTGCGGTCTTCGTGTGGGGCGCGGCTTTCTGGATGAACCCGCTGCCGAATAAAATGTTCAGGGAGACGGGCGCCGACGAAGCTATCCAGGATATGCTGAAGGAGAACATGCCGGAAAGCGGACTGTACATGCTTCCTTCGTCCCATGTCGCGAAAGCCGAGATGAACCGGCTTTACGCCCGTGGTCCGATCGCGATCATATTCTACCACAGGGACGGAATGATCGGGATGAATTGGATGTCGATGGTGTACAGCTTCTTGCACAACCTGGTATCGGTCATCTTTCTCGCTCTCCTGATGCTGAAAGTCCGCGGCAGCCTACCGACGTACGGATCGAAGGTCCTGTTCGCCGGACTGGCGGGGCTCGGGATGGCCTTCTTTTCGAATCTGACGAACGCGATATGGTTCTTCTTTCCCCTGGGATACGCATTGACGGGGATGCTATACGACGTGACAATCTGGATCGTCGCCGGGCTTGTTCTGGGAAAATTTATCAAGGAACCGGCCGAATAGAGCTTCGAAAGAGCCTTCGGGCGGCCGCGCAACCCTACTTTAAATAACAATATACAGGATAAATATAAAAAAGTAAGGTGTATTACTTGACATATACACCATTCACGGATATATTACTAATCGAAGTGTATTACTATACTAATTCACCATTGTGCCACGGAGGCGAACCCGAAAGGACAGCGAGATGCTCATAGTAGTAGATCCGCACAGCGGGGTACCCGTCTACCGGCAGCTGATCGACCAGGTCAGGTTCCATATATCGAGCGGGATGCTGGGGCCGGGGGACGAACTGCCCTCGACAAGGGCCCTGTCTCAGCAGCTCGGCATCAACCCGATGACGATAAGCAAGGCGTACAGCTTTCTCGAGAAAGACGGCGTGATAGAGAGACGCCCGGGGCTGCCGCTGATCGTCAGTGAGTTCGGTCAACGGGAGAGTATGGAACGAAAGGCCGACCAGCTCCGCGAGAGCCTCGCGTCGTCAGTGACTGCAGCGAGACAGCTCGGTATCACGCAGGGCGAAGCAGTAAGGATATTCAACGAGATGCTCGGAAGGCCCGCCGACGGACTGCCTGAAGAAACTGAACATGATAATGAGGAGGAGAAGTCATGACTGTCATCGAATTCAACGGGATCCACAGATCCTTCGTACATGGAAAAGACGTGCTCGACGGTGTGTCGATGTCGGTCAGTAAAGGTGACGTCGTGGGCCTGCTCGGACGGAACGGCGCCGGCAAGACGACCCTCCTGAAGATAGCGATGGGAATGCTCGAGGCGCAGAAGGGAAACGTCACAGTGTTCGGCATGGATCCGCGAAAGAGGCCGGAGGATGTGAAGAGGAGGATCGGTTATGTCTCGGAGGACCAGGTGCTCCCTGAATTTCTCCGGGTGAGGGAGATCATAGGGCTGTACAAGAGTCTTTATCCAGGCTGGGACGAGAGCCTTGAGATCGAGCTGGCCGGCCGGTTCGGCCTTCCGCTCGAATCGAAGATCCGGTCGCTCAGCAAGGGACAGGCTAGACAGGTCGCCCTGATCTGCGCGATCTGTCATCGTCCGGAGCTTCTTATCCTCGACGAGCCCGCCGGGGGACTGGATCCGATGGCCAGGAGGGAGTTTCTCGAGACATCGATCCAGATGCTCAACGAGACAGGTTCGACGATCCTGTTCTCATCACACTACATGACGGATGTAGAGAGGCTTGCGAGGCGGGTCGTGCTGATCCATGAGGGCAGGATAATGATCGACAGCGATCTCGATTCGATGCGTGAGAACTACTCGCTCTGCATTCTGCCGCTGACCGGCGGGATCGTCCCGGACAGGGTAAGACAACTCGCCGGCTGCATGGCGGTAAGGGAGAGGGCCGATGTCATGCATGCCGTATTCAGCACGAGGCCCGAGGAGTCAGGTTCGATCATCGAGCGGGAGCTCGGAGTGCCGAACGCCAGCTGCCGCAGAGCGGACCTCGAGGAGATGTTCATCGAACTCGTAGGAGGTCAGCTGTGAGTACCTGCGCGGACGGAAACATATCGATACTGAGGCTGATGAGGATCGACAAAGCGATCAATCAATGGTATATCGCCCAGTTCATAGCGATAGTGCTGGGCCTTTTCCTGCACGCTTTTCCAAGCCCGGGTTCACTGATGGAGTGGGGGACGTTTGAGGTGAGAGCGGTACCTTTCACTCTTCTCTATTGTACCGCTATCGCCTATTTCATCTTCATCGTCGTAATGACGGGGATCAGGACGAAGAGTTCGCTGCTCTGCATGACTATGCCGTTGAGCACGAGGAGGGTCTGGCTCTCGAGGATACTCTCGATCCTGTCAGTATCCCAGCTGCCCATCATCCTCGTGACACTAGTGACGGCGTACAGGTCGCCGGGCGGAGGCGAGCCGGTCTTTCTCGACAGCTTTACGTTGAAGCTGGGATTCCATACCTGCGCGTCGATGGCAATGCTGACGATGCTTCTGCAGCTCCCATCGATGGAACTTGGACATATCGTCAAACTCGTGCCATATGTCGTCTACGCCATCTTTATCTCTTTCGTGGTCGTCTTCGCGACGCTGATCACTGTCGGCATCTCGATCGCATCCTGGGTGTTCCTGCTGGCGGCGGTGATCCTTGCCCTCTGGATCCTGATGAAATTGCCGCCCTCCTTTTCGATAATGCCTGTCGAGCCTGATCCGGCCACGCAGGACCCGGAGGATCCTGTCGCGGCCAGTGAGCAGAAAAGCGCCGCGTCAGGAGCGGCCGCCGTCTCGCCGGCCCTGACACCGTTCAGGCTCTACTTCACTATCGCCCACACCATGGTGAACAGGTGGAGCTACTGGATGGACTGTGTGCTGCTCGTGTTCTACTCGATGATGGCTGTCCTCTCCTATTACGATGGCGCGAAGGAAAATCCCTGGTGGCTTCTTGGATTTATCTGGATATTCGCGGCGCTGATGCAGAGTGTGCAGATGCTGAACAAGATCGACTCACTTCCTGTCTCGAGGAGACTTCTCTTCGGGATGACTATGACCCCGATCATCTTCGCGATGCTCCTCGGGATGGGATTCGGCTTTCTCACTGTCACACTGCAGCCCGACAGCAAAAAGCTGATCAGCTACTACGACAGCAGCCTGCAGATCCCGAAGGAGTTCTATGAGATCACTGAAGAGGGCCCTCCGCCCGTTCTGACATCGATGTGGGGGGAGGTCCACGAGCCCGAAGCGTATCCTTTCTTTGCCGGATCGGACAGGTACATCTACAAACCTTTCGATACCGGTCCGGAAAGCTCGCCGAGGTTTATCGCTCTGCAAATAGACAGGGCGGCCGAGGCTGTTCACGGCATCGAACGTGATCCACTGGAGAAATATGGGGATCTCGACGATGGATCCGAAACGGCCGGCAGCCAGTGGCGCGACAACATCACAAAATCGATCGGAAGAAGCTCCGATACAAGAAGCAGGGTATTCGCCCTGGCCGGGATCCTGTCGGCCGCGTTCTACTCCCTTGTCATATCGCTTCAGATAAGGTACGGGGGACGGAGCGGACCGAAGTCACCAGGTAATTTCATATTGCCCGCAGCGGTTATATTCATCTTTCTGATCATCATCTCCGTCGTTGTCGCCGGCAGGGCCGGCCTTTGTAAACCGTCTTTCGTCGAAGCAGTCCCATCGATCTACGCGAGGGGAATAGTAGACGATTTGCCTTTCTCGACACCGGTCCTGTGGACAGTGTTCGCTGCAGTCTGCGTGACCGGGTACTTTTTGCTTCAGTCGGCATTCCGCCGCTTCGAGGCGCCCCTGGCCCAGCAGGCCCGTAAAAAGGCATTCTGAGCACAAGTCGAATCGGCGCCCGGTATTCACTTATGATTGCCCGGGCGCCTTTCTATATGCTATACGGGATATGACAAGAGGCATCTGAGAGAGGTCGTATCCGGTGAGTGAAGAATATACAGTCGGTGTTCAGGGATGGTTCTCCTGCGCATGGCACGCGATGATGGCGCGTCCCAACATAGTCATGAGGGGGCTTGCCGTCATCCTCTTTTTCGCCCTCATCAGTCTCGGACTCGGCATGCTGCCGTACGGGACCTACCTGGGATACATACTGCAGTTTACAGTCGGCCAGGTGATACAGGCCGGATGGTACCTCTTCTGCCTCAGACTCGTGAGGGACGAGGAAGTCTCCCCGGCGGTGATATTCGAGCCGTTTAACAGATTCTGGCAGGTATGGCTCGTGGCCATAGTCGTTCCTGTCGTGACGGCTCTGGGATTGCTGATGTTCGTGATACCGGGACTCTATTTCTGGTCGCGGTTCGGCCTGGCGGTATTTGCCGCTGTCGACAGAAGACTCAATCTTAACGAGGCGCTCGAGTTCAGCTCCAGGATAACGGAAGGCAACAGGCTGCAGATCCTTCTGCTCCACCTGATGCTTGCCGCGATAGGTGTCCTGCTCGTTCTGCCGAGCGTCCTCGAGATGAATAATCTTGGAATGATCACGCTGCTCGCCTACGTGTTTATCATGACCCCGCTCTCAGGGACCGCCTACGCCGCCGCGTACGACAGTCTCGTCGAGACGAAGGCAGGGGTTGAAGTACAGCCAGGGGATGAGACATGAACCAGGACGTAGCGTTCGCCTTTCTCCTAACAGCGCTTGCCGGGCTCTCCACCGGAGTCGGGAGCGCGATCGCACTTATCGCGCGCCACACGAACAAGAAGCTTCTCTGCCTCTCTCTCGGCTTTTCGGCCGGAGTCATGATATACGTATCGATGATCGAGCTGCTCGGAGCGGCGAGGGATTCGCTCACCGCCGAGCTCGGCATATCGGTGGGAGGCTGGTGGACGATAATCGCATTCTTCGGAGGGATGCTGATCGTCGCGATGATCGACAGGCTCGTCCCGTCGTACGAAAACCCGCACGAGGTTCACATGCTCGAGGAGATGTCGGACGAGGCGAGGGAGAGCGATCCGAGACTTCTGCGTATGGGGGTCCTGTCGGCGATCGCGATCGCCGTGCACAACTTCCCCGAAGGTATGGCGACATTCGCCGCGGCGCTCAAGGATCCCGCACTCGGCGTCTCGATCGCCGTGGCAATCGCGATCCACAACATACCTGAGGGTATCGCCGTATCTGTTCCGATATTCTATGCTACGGGGAACAGGAAGAAGGCCTTCACCTGGTCCTTCCTCTCGGGACTCGCCGAGCCGGCAGGGGCCGTGATCGGATACGTGCTGCTTGCGCCCTATCTCAGTGAGACCGTGTTCGGGGTGCTCTTCGCGTCGGTGGCGGGCATAATGGTCTTCATCTCGTTTGACGAGCTTCTCCCCGCGGCGGAGGAGTACGGCGAGCATCACATCGCCCTGTACGGCCTCCTGGCAGGAATGGCGATAATGGCGATCAGCCTCGTTGTCATCAAGTAGGGGCGAGGCGTCAGCGCTCGACACCTGTGAGCTCGTTGTACACAGCCTCGACACCTGCATCGAGCATATAGGCCCACGGCATCTCGGCGTACTTTTCCATCTTGACCGATTCTTTCGTCTCCTCCAGCGACTTCCCGTCTTTCACCGCTTTGCCGACTTCGGCCCGTAGGTCGCTGAGGTACCCTATCTTCCATGCCAGGCCGCTCTTGTCAGTCAGTTCACCATGTCCGGGGATAACGACTTCGACGTCCCAGTCGGATACCCTCTCGAGGGAGGCGATCCAGTTCTCTGTATTGCTGCCGGCTTTCCAGTCGATATATGGATGGCGCTTGTAGAAGAGCATGTCGCCCATGTGGACCGCCTTGAGGTCGACGAAATGGACGAGGGTGTTGCCGCTCGTGTGGGAGGCTCCCGGGTAGATCAGCCTGATCTCATGGCCGCCCAGGGTTATCGTCATCGCGTCATCGTATGTCTTGTCGGGGTATACGAGTGTTATTTCCTTCGCCTCGGCGAGGCCCGTCTTCGCCTTCTCGACCGCCCCGGCTGCTGCGGCAAGTTCCTCTTCGCCCGCGCCATCGAGAGCTTCGAGTTTTGCCTCGGCCTCGCTGATACGCTTCGGGTATGTCTCTTCGATCATTATTTCAAGATTGGGTCCGTTGAATTCCTTCTGATTGTAGGAGAAGTTCTTGTGCGCTATTACAGTCGTCTCTTCGGGGAACTGCTGGGCTCCAATCACGTGATCCATGTGATAGTGCGTGAATATGAGGTATCTGACCGGTTTATCCGTACGTTTCGCTATCTCCTCCAGTATCGCGTCGCCGTGCGACGGCTTCGTGCCGGAATCGACGACGAGTACACCTTCATCCGTTATGAGGAAGGCGACGTTACCGACTACGCCGGTGAGGAAGTAGAGGTCCTCGGCGGCCCTGGTCACGACGATCTCGTCGGCGCCGCGGACCGGGCCGACGGCGGTGACGGCCAGTAAGATAACGGCCAGAAGAACGGCGATACGGATGGGGTGTCTCATCTGGGACTCCTTCGCGACAGTGTTAACGATTGAATTGTGCTGTCGCCGATTGTAACATCGACAGGTATCGAAATCCAGAATTCTGATCAGGGAGCAAATTCATGGCAGACGAAAAAAAGGGCCTCGACCCCGGTATTGCCCGGAATGCCGCCGCGCTGGCGGAGTACCAGGAGGGTTCGGTGGTCAGCAGGACGGTCATCGACAAGAAGATCGGGACAGTCTCGGTTTTCGCCTTTGACGCAGGCGAGGGCCTCAGCGAGCACACCGCTCCGTTCGATGCGCTTGTGCACATCATCGACGGAAGGGCCGAGATCAACATCTCGGGAGAGGCGATAGCGGTCGGCACCGGCGAGATGATCATCATGCCCGCCGGTAAGCCTCACTCGCTCAGAGCCGTGGAGAGGTTCAAGATGGTGCTGATAATGATAAGGCAGAAGGTCGAGGGGTAAGCTGCCGGGATACAACGAAAGGAGCGACTGTGACACCAGATCCCTCTGAGTTCCTCAGGATAGCCGGAATAGAAGTGCCTCTGATCGGTATGTACGACGCGCCCGACAAGTCCCCCGTTCGAGCCTGTCGTCGAAGTTAAACCGGGAAAACATGTCTGCGTGTTTGCTTTCTTCAAGAGCTGGCTTGCGGGGAAGACCGCCGCCTTCACGAAGGATTCCTTCGGATGCGGCGGCTTCGCGACACACATATTCGGTGTGCAAACGATGCCGAAAGAGGCCTTCATAGATTTCCTCTACGGGCGGGAGGGCGTGAAAGCCTCCCGTGAGCTGATGGAGGAATGGATAGACTCGATGGAGTGGTACGAGCCGAAAAACGAATTCGTGCTCGTCGGGCCCCTGAAGGATGAACATTATGACGACCTGAAGACTGTGACGTTTTTTGTCAATCCCGACCAGCTTTCATTGCTCGTCTACGCAGTGCACTACCACGCCGCGCCGGGAGATCCGGTGCCCCTTAAGGCGGCGTTTGATTCTGGTTGTGGGCAGCTTCTTTCGGGATTTACCGACTTGTCCATCCCGCAGGCGATGCTCGGCGCGACAGATGTGGCGATGCGGCAGTTTATCCCCGCCGATATTCTCGCGCTTACGATGACGAAGCCGATGTTCGAGAGAATCTGTTCCATTGGAGAGGACAGCTTCCTCCACAAGCCGTTCTGGCAGGACCTGGTAAAGGCCAGGGGGGGCAGGTAGGATCGCGGCACCCTTCCGCTGGACAAGAAGGGTTATTACTGAGATACTGAAATCCCTTCGTGGGAGCGGCAGACAAGGACCACCAGACAATCCAGATGGAGGTATCCCAATGGAAGAGATCAGGAACAAGATCCTGAGTGTGATCGGCAAACCGTTTATTGCCAGCTTCGCGACGCTGACCGAAGAGGGCAAGCCCTGGGTCCGCTATGTATTCGCTATGGGCTCGGATGACATGACTATCCGCTTCTCGACATTTATCAACTCCAGAAAGGCCGCGCAGATAGCTGCGAATCCCGAGGTCCACCTTACAGGTGGCGTCAGCGATCCCGAGAACTGGACACATTACCTGCAGATACAGGGAAAAGCTGAATTGTCGACCGATCAGGCGGAGAAGAGCGCGTTCTGGAACGATGAGATCGCAAAGATATTCAAGGGACCTGATGATCCGAACTACGCCGTTGTCATAGTCAGGCCGTACAGGATAGAGATCAACTCTCATGGCAGCTTTATCCCCGAGATA
>RCNG010001920.1_pt1 | contig 10352 bp, 7 predicted proteins | sample 2041371 | NCBI WGS metagenome assembly RCNG01 (sample SAMN09708227, study PRJNA481090) | Marine sediment metagenome, whole genome shotgun sequencing project. | biome: marine sediment; feature: ocean; material: sediment; isolation source: Sewage treatment plant 1 marine sediment (STP1) ... | reverse complement strand
ATCCGTGCCGGGCGACGATGAATTCATTCCACTGCCGGACCGGTAGCCAGCCCCAACCCACAACCCACAACCCACAACCCACAACCGCAGGTACAAACATGCCGCAGGTAACTGCAAACGGAATAGACATAGAGTACGAAACGTTCGGTTCGTCCTCAGACCCGACACTACTTTTGATTATGGGGCTCGGCATGCAGCTGATCGCCTGGCCCGAGCCCTTTTGCCGAGAGCTCGCGTCGGAGGGGTTTCATGTCATACGGTATGACAATCGCGACACGGGGTTTTCTACGAAGTTCGAAGGCGCGAGCGCACCGGGGTTACCGGCGCTCCTGATTCGAAGCCTGCTGCGACTGCGAATTCGCGTTCCTTATACCCTGTATGACATGGCCGAGGATGCGACCGGGTTGCTCGATGCACTCGACATTCCCTCGGCGCACATCGTCGGTGCATCCATGGGCGGCATGATCGCCCAGAATCTGGCGGCGCACTTTCCTGAGCGCTTACGCTCCCTGACATCGATCATGTCGACCAGCGGTCATCGATCCCTGCCGGGTGCCGACCCCCTCGTATCACGTCATCTGTTCCGTTCGCGGCCCACCAATGCCGATCGCGAAGCCGTGATTGCTCACAACATGCATACCCTTGAATTGATCGGCAGCCCCGCGTATCCCATCGACGAGGAGACACGCCGGGAGATGACCTCGTTCAGCTTCGATCGCTGCTACTACCCTTCCGGGTTCACGCGTCACGTTGCTGCGATCGTCCAGGATGGTGACCGCAGGCAACGTCTTGGCATGATTTCGGCGCCGACGCTCGTGATACACGGCCGCGAAGACCCGCTGGTGCCACTGGCGGGCGGCATCGACACGGCGGAGCATGTTCCGGGGGCCCAACTCGAGATATTCGACGGAATGGGCCACAACCTGCCCGCAGCGCTGTGGCCCACACTTATTGAAATGATCGCCGGACACGCCAGGAACGCGGCTAGCGGCTAGCTCGTCTCGTTAAAGAACTGGGGTCGAACCGAGGTTTTTTTCATAAGAAAAACCTCGGTTCGACCCCAGTTCTTCGCGCATAAGAAAAACCTCGGTTCGACCCCAATTTACGCAATTTGCGGAGCACCGATGCGCTACCATGCGGAGCCGTAAGACCCAGGTAACCCGGATTTGTCCGCCCTCAAGAAATTTGCCGTACTGCTCGTACTGGTGCCCGTGACCATTATTTCCGTGCTGTGGGTACGTGCGTATTCGCCGGGCGACATCGAGCCGGCTACCACCCTGTGCACCGACGATGCGCCCGCGTGGGACTCGGAGTCGCAGCTCAAGGTAATGAGCTACAACGTGCAATACATGGCGAGCAAGAACTACGTGTTCTTTTACGATATCAACACCGATGACGCGGAACGGGTTGCCGCGGTACAGCGCGCTGGCAAGACCCTCGCGAGCCATCCGACGCAAGAAGATATCTCCTGGACCCTGGATGAAGTGGCGAAACTGATCCGTGAAGAAAAACCGGATGTTTTGCTGCTGCAGGAGATCAACGGCGCGGATGACAGCCGGACGTACTACACAGACCACACCGCTGAGTTACTGGCCCGGCTGCCTTCAGACATGTTTGCCTGTCAAACATCCGCGCCTTACTGGCAGGCGGAGTTTGTTTTTCATCCGCAGGTGCTCGGCCCGGTCAACATGCAGCTGGCAACGCTGTCACGCTATCGCATCGAGCGTTCCGTGCGTCACCAGTTGCCCAGGAAAGCGAACAACTTCCTCGTCCGGCCGTTCGACTTTCAGCGCGCTCTTCTTGAGTCACACATTGCCCGCGATGACGGTAAAACAATCGCCGTTATCAACACGCATTACGAAGCGTGGGCGGCAGGCACCGGCCTAATGGAAAGGCAGGTTGCGAAAACAGAGGCCTTGCTGCGATCTCTGGACGAGCAGGATACGCCCTGGATCCTGGGTGGAGATCTCAATCTCTTGCCACCGGACAACAACCAGCAGCGACAGCGGATACTCGCGGCGGGAACGGGCAACTACGACGAGAATCCACAGATAAAGCTTCTTTACGACAATTATCGCGGCATTCCCTCGCTGCAACACTTGAGCGCAAATGATCCGCGCGCCTGGTACACGCACTTCCCGAACGACCCGACCGTCGCGGAACCCGATCGAACCATCGACTACCAGTTCTACAGCGACCAATGGTCACTCGATGAGGCCTATATCATCCAGGACAACGCGCTGGACATATCCGACCATCTCCCCGTAGTGGGCCACTATTCAATGCCCGCTACATCTCCCGAGGCTGTCCCCGCGCACTAGGCTGTTTACGCAGTGCCCACAGTTCCGAGCACGATGTCGAATTCGCCCTCGGGGGTCTCCGCGCCGTCGTCAAAAGTGACCAGCAGCTGCTTGCGGTCCGCCACAGGCACCTCTTTCAACAGCAAATCCTTGTCGTTGAGTGGATCGCCGTCAAAATACATCTGGGTTATCAGCTCGCGATAACCACGGCGCGACACCTTGTAATGAATATGCGGCGGACGAACCCATTCACCCTCGGCCGCATAAGGGCCCGGCTTTATTGTCGTGAAGGCATAGCGTCCATCGGCCTCCGTCTTCAGGATTGCCCAGCCCTGGAAATTCGGGTCTTTCGGCGTGTCGGTCGTATCGCCTTCATGATCATATCGACCCGCGGCATTGGCCTGCCAGATATCGACAACGACGCCATCGACCGGCTCGCCGGACTCGTCCAGCACGCGGCCGCTGACTCGAATAACCTTGCCAAGGGCGCGACCTTCGCGACCTTCGACGCGGGTCAGATCCATGTCCCTGTCCGTTTGCTCATGTATCGGGTAGAAGGGTCCCTCAGGATTGTCCGGCGTAGGCGTGAAGCTACCCGCCGCGGTGGTAGTTGCAAGAACACCGCCAGCTACACCGGTACCGGCTCGAAGAACATCCCTTCGAGTGATCTTTGTCTTGTTATTCATGTCGACTTCCCCAATAGAGTTTTTTTTGCAGGATCATTACGGCACACAGCAGGGCGCCGTGTTTTCCCCCGCTTGTTTGGGATTTAATGCACATAGCACCTTCCAGCCAGGATTAGCGCTCTGCTGACTAGGATATAGTCGGGGGATCCGGCGCCTAGCCGGCCCAACAAATAAGAACACTCAAGGGGATAACACATGAAGAAAGTACTTCTGATACTCACGTCTGTGGTTTTGTCCGCCGGTTCTGTTTTCGCGGATAGTCACGAGCCGGAAAAAACGTCTTTCAGTCCGGTCGAGACTTACACTTGTAATTACAATGATGGCAAGGGGCCTGCGGACCTCGACAAAGTAATCAAGTCATGGAACGACCTGATGGATAAAGAAGATCAGGACGACTACTTTGCGGCGCTGATTACGCCTGTTTACTTCGGCGAACATATGTTTGATGTAGGCTGGCTCGGCGTTTGGCGCGACGGCAACGCGATGGGTAGCGGAACGGATTGGTGGCTCAGCAAGGGGAGCAAGATCGCTGAGGGTTTCAGTGACGCCATCACCTGCGCCAGCCACACGAATTTCGCTTCGCAGGCTGTCCGGCCCGCAAAACCCAGCGACGACGAATCAGATATGGATTTTGTGCTTGGCTTTCGAAACTGCTCTTTAAAGGAAGGCAAAGAGTACTCGGATTTCACGGCCGCGCAGGATGCATGGAACGCTTACGCCGATGAACACGGCATTGCCGAGGCGAACTGGGTGTGGTGGCCTGTCGCCGGCGAAGCCAACAATGATTACGACTTCAAGCTCCTGACCGGCTCGGACGACCATACGGCCGCGGGCGCCAATTGGCAGCTCTACAGCGAAGGGCATTTTATGAAATCGAACGAGCTCTTTGAAGACGCCATCGACTGCGATGTTTCTCGCGTTTACAGCGGCAGGACAATCCGGGTAATGGCCGACGAAGAGTAAACGTAGCGATAGATTCACCAGGATGTGACGACGCTGTGTTCATGCAGCAACGTCTTGAAAGGCCGCCTTCGGGCGGCCTTTCTTGTTTCGCCGGGAGTAAGCAGGCCGCCTGCGACCGGAAAGGAAAGCCTGTGACCTCTACAACAGCGAACGCCTGGACTGATGCTTCGCTAGGATGCCATTTCTCGGCTCGGCCGAACGATATCCAGGCGCTTCATCTTTGAACGTAGCGAACTCGGTGCAAGCCCCAGCGCTGATGCGGCGCCCTTCTCGCCTTCAATGACCCACCGTGTTCGCTCCAGCACGTCAACTACGTGCTTGCGCTGGGCGTCAAGCAGGCTCAAGGAATCGGACGTATTCGCAGCAGCCTCGTCATTCGTCCCGCCACCGCCACCAAAATCAAGAACCGGGCCGGTCGTCGAAATCAAGGCTCGCAGAATTGTGCCTTCGAGCTCACGAATATTGCCCGGCCAATCCTGCTCCTGCAGGTACCGCAACATCTGCGCGGACATTGAAGTGATTTCCTTACCCAGAATTTTCGCGTGCTTACGTACGAGGTGCGCGGCCAGTAAAGGAATGTCCTCTTTGCGTTCCCGAAGCGGCGGCAATTCGACGGGGAAGGCGTTAATTCGATAGTAGAGGTCGGCACGGAACCTGCCGCTGTCCATTTCCTGGACCAGGTCCCGATTTGTGGCTGCAACTAGTCGCACATCGGTCTTCAGCGTTGTCGAGCCGCCGAGGCGCTCGAATTCCCCCTCCTGGATAACACGCAGCAGCTTGGCCTGCAGGTCGCCGGACATCTCGCCTATCTCATCGAGAAACAGCGTCCCGCCATTGGTGATCTCAAAGCGCCCCTTGCGGCGAGCATGCGCCCCGGTAAACGCACCCTTTTCATGGCCAAACAACTCGCTCTCGATCAGATCTGCAGACAGTGCAGCACAGTTCACTGACACCATAGGCATGGTCTTGCGATCACTCAGGTCATGAATTGATTGAGCGATCAGCTCTTTGCCGGTCCCCGTCTCCCCGCAGATCAACACGGTGACATCGGTAGGCGCTACTTGCCGGACAGCGTCGAAAACGCCACGCAGCTTGCGGCTGTTGCCAATGATTTTGTCGAAACCATGTGCGGCGCGAACCTCGTCTCTCAGCAGAACGTTTTCGTCCTGTAGTTGATCCGTCAGTTCTTGTATCTGAGAAAACGCTGACTGAAGCTCACGGTTCGCCTCTACCCACTCAGTGATGTCTTTGTAAGTTCCAAAATGGGTCATCACGCCCTTTTCATCAATGCTGTCCAGCTGATCTTTCACCTGCACGTGGATCATGGATCCATCGCGCCGGACAATACGATACTCGACGATGTGCTCGCCACTCCGCTCAAGCGAGCTCCGCCACATTTCGCGAACGCGCAGCTCGTCATCCGGATGAATTCGCGAAGCCGCTTCCCCAGCCAGTGCGTTCGCGTCTTCCCGGGGCTCGACGTCGAACATTTTAAAGGCCTCGTCGGACATTTCGACATTCAGCACATTCAGGAATTTAGAGGGATCACCGTCACTGATCGTTGCCTGCAGTCGGTAGCTGCCGACTTTGGCAACTTCTTGCGAGCGCTCCAGGTCTTGCTCACGGCGGGATATTTGCACCATTGACCACTGCCGCAGCGCAGCGTTGGTGATCGTGTGCGCTATCAGCTGTAGCTCAGTGATCGTGCCGTCGTCCCAGTCACGTTGACTTCGGAAGGCAAAAGTCGCCGAGCCAAAAATCGTGTCCTTGATATTCAGCGGCAAACAAAGCACTGACCTAAAACCAAGACTACGCCATCGCGCCTGGTCAATATGAGCAACCTCAGGCATGGCCTCGACATCATCGATCCTGTCGATTTCACCTTTTTGCATGAGACTTAGCCCGAAGGGCACTTCATCTGGGCTTGGGGTTTCAATGGTTGACGGGTCGGGCGCCCAATCGATGGGTGCGCCGAAACCAGGCAGCTCGCCTTCATACCAGGAAACGTTGACACGATCCAAGCCATAGTGGTTGCCTACAATTGCGAGCACCTCACCGATAAGCTCGTTGGTCTCGTCAGCCGAAACCTTGAGAAGGCTTGACGAAATCTCTGCGAGCAGTGTTTGAAACGCGGCGTGCCGTAACAGCGTTTCCGACGCACGAAACCGTGACAGAGCGGTCGCCAGTATATTGGCGAGAATCTCCAGTTCATTTATCTCGAGGTTACTCCACGCTGGCCCCTCTGTTGCCGCGATAGTGATCGTGCCGGTCACAGCGCCCTCAACGACGAACGGAAATGCCAGGTAAGCACGGGTATTCGTTTGCTCCATGAATTTTTTGAATGGATCGGCATCGTCGAGTATCTCATCTGCACCCCGGACCACGGTTTTCTCGCCTGAGAGCACCTGATCAAATACCCAGGGGAAGTCCGATTTGCTAACCGTATCTGGAAAAAATGACGGGGCCACGCCCGCTTCAAACCAGCGATGTATGCAAGTAGCCGTATTTTTTTGTTCGGAAAGCCACCAGACTCCGACGCGAGCGGCGTTATAAAGATGACCCACCTTTTCCAAAGAGCGACGAATGGTAACGTCTGCATCGTCTTTTTTCAGCGATGTCAGTTCAATCAGGAGCTCCGCTTTGTGGCGTTGGAATGCGGCCTCGCGCTTTCGTGCCGCTTCGGCAGTTTTGCGCTCGGTGATATCGCGGCCAACGGACTGGATCTCCAGGAAGGTGCCTTCTGCATCGAAGATCCCGCGGTCTGTCCACTCCTGCCAAACCCGCTCACCGTTCGGCAGCATCACCTCCCACTCGTCATCCTTGGCGGGACTCTCAGGAGTAAGGGCAGCTACATCTTCCTGAAGGTTCGGCCAGTCTGCGGTTGGGATCAACACATTGCCGGTGTTGCCGATCAGGTCATCGCGGGGCACTTGCAGGTAGTCGCAGACACGCTCGTTAACCCAGTTCGTTACGCCATCCGGCGTCCACCGCACGATCAGATCGGTTTGATCCTGGACGACGCCGCGATAGCGAGCCTCGCTGTCTCTTAGTTTTGTTCGATTGTTGAGACCCCAGTAGAAATTCGACACAAGCGTGGCCAGTGTCGACGCTTCTTCCCGTACCTTCGTCGACCAACGATAAGGTTTCACCGAACTCATTGAGAGCACTCCGACGAAGTCGGTATCAATCGTCAGGCCCATGATAAGAGCAGACTCGATTCCTCGAATGCGGAACGCCTGCCGATCGGCGGCCGCTTCTGGCGGAAAATCATCCAGGTTATCCACCCAGAATTGTTCGCCTGCCCGAATTTTAGCGAGAGACCACGGCACATCTGTTGCTGTGAAGACCTTGCCAGCACCTCCGGCCATACGCTGCCACCCTGCAACCATTTCGAACGCGTCGTCCTCATGGCCGGGGACATCTCTGGGCGCCCAACGGAGATGGACGCGGTCCACGCCGAAGCGCTCACCGATATCTCGGAATATCGTACGCAACACCGTCTCGGGCGCTGCACCGTCTGCCTGCAACAGCCGCATGGAAATATCGCCGATGAATTGATTAAACGGCTTGGTAGAAGGTGCCTTCGAAAACAGACTGACCACGTGACGTTAACTTCCTGGTAGAACACGACCATTTTTAACATAGTGCCGGAGGATTAACCACGAATAGTCGTGGTTTTTAGGGGGTGCCACGAAAGATCGTGGTGAATACGACCATGCAGCTCGGCGGAGAGGCTCACATCTAGCCAGAGATATTCATAACCTATTGTTTTTAAGGTTAAAAACTACCCTGAGGCCGGCAGCCCCGAAACTGGCACGCTTTCTGCAATCACTTATAGCAGTCGCGGTCGCTTTTACCGCTGTTATGAATTGGGTCACGATCATGGTTGATATAGACAAGAACGAACGACTGCATGTCTTGCTCGTGGAGCACTCCTCGGAGCGCTCCGAGATGGTCAAAGAGTCGCTCGAAAATGCCGAAATCGACTGCCGAATGCACCGGGTCGCTGACCTGATGGAAGCGTTGGCCTATCTGCGCGAGGACATGCCGTACTTCAATGCGCCTCGGCCGGACTTCATAATCCTCGGGCAAAGCCAGGAGCATATTTGCTGCTGCGAGCTACTGGCTGAAGTGCGTCAGAATCCGCGCTTCGCCGGATTACAGACCGTCGGCGTCAAGGACTCATGGTGGCAGCGCCTGCCCCCTGGCCGGGCGCCCATCCCATTCGCATGCTGCGAACTCGACAGAGTGAAAGTCGCGCGGCTGGGGGATTCGATCAAGGAGCTCGAAGGCGGCTCGCTCCGCAGCCTGCTGCGCTCCTACGCCTGATACGACAATGATACTGGACATCGTACTTGTCACGACGACCCTCGCCATCGCGGCACTGGTCTCTCACGCGTTGTGGAAAGCACGTCGCGATCAACCGCCGCAAATACGCCGTGTCGCGGGTCTCGCGCTAGCCGGTGCCGTCAGTATCTCGCTGGCCAAACTGGTCCAGCTAGGTGTTTTGGTAACCGCGAACGGCACGACTTCAGGCTCACTCATAACAGGGTACGTACATGTTGCGGCGACGATTGTTGTTGCTGTCGGCATTGCGCTGTTGGCGACCAGCGTTCTGGACATGATGATGGTCGGCAAACAGCTTTGGCCGAAGGCAAATGACGCGCTTTCAGCGCGCAACCTTGCCGAATCCGGCACCACTGGCTCGCACCTTTCGCCGAGTAAAATACCTGCTATCCTGTTTCGCCGAGAGGGACCGCTTGGCGACACCAGCACCTCAAGCGCCTTCCTGAATAACAAGGCTGAGGACATACTGGGATTCACCCAGGAAGAAATGCAAAGCGATCCGCACTTTCTAACCTGGCTGATGCACCCGGAGGATCGCCAGGACTACCTGAACGGCGACGAGCGGCTTGAGACGGCGAAATCGGAGGCGATATTCGATCATCGCTTTAAACACCGGAGCGGCAGCTACCGCTGGATCAGGGTCACAATGAAGCGCATCGATGACGAAAGCGGCAGCCTCAAGGAGATCGTCGGCTGCGGCCTGGACATTACGGATTTAAAGGAAGCGGAGGAGCGCCTGGACAACATTCTGAGTACGGATCCCTGCTCTGTTATTTCTGAAGACGAAGTCATCTGATTCGGCTCAGAGATTCGCTCGACCCGGCAGGCGACAGCGTTCTCCCGTCCAGACCGAGCGCCCGGCTACAAGACGCGTTCGAGGTCTGCGCACAGATCTACCGAATCCTCGAGGCCCACCGATAATCGGAACAGACCGTCGCCTGCAGTTGCGAGGTAATCATCAAGCTCTGCGCCCTGCAGTTGATATGACGAACCCATCAGGTCTTCTGTGTCCATCAAGTAGATAAGGCTACGGTGATGCCCCAGCGAGACAGCGTAGTGAATCACCTCCAGACTCGACATCATCCGCCCGGCAACGCGTTTCGCGTCCGCTACACGAAACGAAAGCATGCCGGAAAAAACATCCATCTGTCGTCTCGCAAGTTGGTGCTGCGGATGCGACTCCAGGCCAGGGTAGACCACTGTTTCGACGCGCGGATGATTTTCGAGGAACCTGGCGACGGCCAGTGCATTCTCTTCATGAGCTCGCATGCGCATCGGCAGCGTCGCCATACCGCGCATGATAAGCCACGCATTAAACGGGCTGATTACACCGCCGTAGTGCGTCAGCGCTTCGCCCCTTAATTTCGCAATTAACGCCCTGGACCCGCTGATCGAGCCGCCCATGGCGTCCCCGTGACCGCCGATGTACTTGGTCAGGGAATGCACGACCAGGTCAGCGCCGAGCTCGAGGGGGCGTGTAGCAATCGGCGTCGCGAACGTGGAATCAACCACCAACAGCGCTTCCTGCCGCCTGGCTATGTCTGACGCCGCAGTGATGTCGGCAAGGCGCAGCAGCGGATTGGACGGCGTTTCCAGCCAGATCATCTTCGTTTCTTTGCGAAGCGCATTCTGAATGTTGGCAGGCTCTCTCGTATCTACAGGCGTGACGTCAATACCAAAGCGCGGCAAGGTCTGCCGTGCAAATTCGGCGGTGCCCGGATAGTTTGTGCTGCTGATCACGAGGTGATCGCCACTGCTCAGGAATTGCAGCAGCACGGCGGTTGTAGCGGCCATGCCGGAGGCAAGAGCAAGGCTCGCTTCCGCCCGCTCCAGCGCGGCGAGCTTTTCCTCGAGCTGAGCGATGGTCGGATTGGACCAGCGCGTATAGATGTAGGGTGATTCGGCGTCGAGATTAGTAGCCGAGAAGCTGACCTCCTCATCGATCAGGAACGAGCTCGACATGACAAGGTCCGGCGCGGACGCGCCCGCACTTGAACGTTTGTCTTCGCCCGCATGAATCGCCTGCGTGCTGACCCCTTTGTCCTTAATGTTGCCA
>RCNG010001917.1_pt1 | contig 10354 bp, 5 predicted proteins | sample 2041371 | NCBI WGS metagenome assembly RCNG01 (sample SAMN09708227, study PRJNA481090) | Marine sediment metagenome, whole genome shotgun sequencing project. | biome: marine sediment; feature: ocean; material: sediment; isolation source: Sewage treatment plant 1 marine sediment (STP1) ... | reverse complement strand
AACCGCGTCCTGCTCACCAGCCGTCCCTACGGCCTGGAACCGGAAGACACCAACACCCTGGGCCTGCCGGAGGCCGGCCTGGCGCCGCTGCCGGAAGAGTTGCAGGAGCTGTTCGTGGCCCGCTGGTTCACCGCGGTGGACGCCAGGGAAGCGGAGCGCAACACCCGGGGCCTGTTGGCGCAGATCGCCGAGCGGCCCCAGCTCTCGGAACTGACCGGCAGCCCGATGCTGCTCAACGCCCTGTGCGTCAAGTACGACGACGGCCACCGCCTGCCGCGGGACATCTACGACCTGTACAGCAGCATCGTGGACCGGGTGCTGCACAGCCGCTACCTGGATCGCACCAACGAGGTGGAGGCGGTGCGCCGGCGCCTGGGGGCGGTGGCCCTGGGGATGCATGCCGGGGAGGTGGTGGGACAGGCACGGACGGTGCCGCTGGCGGAAGTGGGCTACGATGAGCTGGACGCCATCCTGGCCGACTACGCCGAGCAGGACCCCTGCAAGGCCGCCGGCGCGGACGATTCGGCCGCCGGCCGCGACGAACTGCTGGCCCGTTCCGGCTTGCTGCAGTCCACCGGCCCGCACCGTGCAGGCTTCCACCACCTGACCTTCCAGGAGTTTCTGGCGGGGGAGCGTATCGCCAGCTCGCGTCTGGGCGACCGGGCCTGCAACGGCTGATCCAGCAGCGTGCGGCGCAGCCCGAGTGGTGCAACACCCTGCTGTTCCTGTTCGACGCCCTGTGGGAGCGGGCCGAGCCGGCCCAGGCCCTGGCTTGTTTCGTATCACTTCGGGATCATCTCGGCACGGAGCAGTTGGCGGACAATCCAAATCCCGCCTTCCTGCTGTACGACTGCCTGCGGATCGTGCACGCCAAGGAGAGTCGGGCGCCTGAGCTGGAACGGGCCTACAGGGACGTCTGCATGACTGCGCTGGAGGCGGACCTGCCGCCTGAGATCCGGGCGCGTCTGTTCAACGCCCTGGGGCGGGCCGGGCTGGATGATCGCTTCGGGGTCGGTCTCGACGCGAACGGTCTGCCGGAGATTGACTGGGTGGAGATCCCCGGCAGCAAGGTTGTGCTGGAAGCCGAAGGCAGAACCCACCATGTCGAGCCTTTCCATATCGCCCGTTATCCGGTGACCCAGGCCCAGTTCCAGGCCTTCGTGGGCGCCGAGGACGGTTTCGGGAATCCGGAATGGTGGGACGCCGAGTGGATCGAACAAAATTGGGTGGATCCCGAAAAGCCGCCCAAGCCCCGCTGGAGCGTTTTTAACCGGCCCATGGAAACCGTGAGCTGGCACGAGGCGCTGGCCTTCTGCCGCTGGTTGAGCGCGCGGCGCGAGTTCATGGTGCGCCTGCCCACGGAGATGGAGTGTCAACAGGCCGCCACCGGGGGAGACCCGAAAAACCGCTATCCCTGGGGCGAGGAGTATCGTAGTGGGTACGCCAACATCAACGAGACCGAACTTGGGGCGGGGACTTATTACCTGCGTACGACCACCGCGGTGGGGATCTATCTCCGAGGCGCATCACCCGAAGGCGCGCTGGATCTGGCGGGAAACGTCTGGGAATGGTGTCTCAACAAGTACTTCGATCCCGATGATATTTCACCGGAGGATGAGGATAGGCGTTCGCTGCGCGGCGGGTCCTGGCTTTTCCATCCTGACTTTGCGCGCGCGGCCTACCGCTTCTACAACTTTCCGTACAACCGTTACGACCATATCGGTTTTCGTGTGTGTTGCGTGTCCCCCATCAACGGACACTGATCACTGATAGCCCCGCGTCAGCGGGGTTCAATTTTATTTTGGGGCCTTTTTTCCGTATAGACCCGCTCTGTAATCCGGCCCAGAAGGTGCCGGCGCAATCCTCAGTCCCGTAGCCTGGATGGAGCCGGGCTGTAAAGCCGCTGTGTATCTGGAAGCCATTGTTCTTGCATATGTGATCGAGCGACCGGCAAACACAGACCGTCCGGCGGAATCCAGGGACCTACCACGGCCGGAGATCCGGTTAAATCCTGGATTCCGCTCCGCTGCATCCAGGCTACAGCCTGATTTCATCAAGCGTTGCGCAGCGAAAATTTTTTTTGACCTCTTTCCACGGAATCATTCACACTATGCAGGCCGGAGAGATTCGGCGGGGTTCCCTGAGACCTTCCGGCGTTCGCGGCGCGGCGGGTCCTGGATCAACAATCAAGACAACGCGCGCGCGGCCAACCGCAACAACAACCATCCGAACAACCGTAACAACAACATCGGTTTTCGTGTGTGTTGCGTGTCCCACATCATTCGCAGCTCCTTTTTGGCGGGGTAGAGGTTGAACCCCGCGGGCCGAGACCGCCCACGGGCGGGGCAGGTTTCCCGGAATGTCCGCCGGCCACGGCTTGCGGACCGAGGGCATGGAGCGATTGATGGCGCAGGCGAATCCCGTCCGCACGGACTTGCGCCGTCGGGCATAAAGCAAACGGGAGCGCCCCCAGGGTTCGCCCCGGGGCGCTCCTACCCTTTCTCGTTCCCAAGGACCTCCGTGGGAATACAGACCGTACCGCGGTGCATCTACACCATGCAAACTGTAGGTCGGACCGCGCGCAGCGCTGTCCGACGTGCCGGCGACGGCGGTGTCTACGTCGGCTACCGGTTTGCGTACATTGGGAAGCTGGGAAAAATGGTAACGTAGGTCGGATCGCACTCGGCGCTATCCGACAAGCCGAGTTCGCTGTCGGACAGTGCTTGCGCACGGTCCGACCTACGGGGTGTCTACTCCAGGTCCATTTGCAGCACCTCGTCCGATATGTCGCTTCCCCAATCCGGTACGTAAAGTCCCTTTTCCACACAACGCCGGAATGAGCTGTAGGGCCAATCGCCGGGGCGCTGGACCTGTCCGTGTTTGACGGGGTTGTAATGGATGTAGTCCATATGCCGGCGCCAATCGTCTTGGTCTCGGATCAGGTGTTCCCAGAAACGTTTCTGCCAGACCTTACCGGCCTGACCCTCGTAGGCGGTGGTGAAGCGCTTCTTGATCGATTTGAAGCGGTTGGAGAAATCGTCGTCTCCATCGGGCAGGCGCCAAATGCAGTGCAGATGGTCGGGCAGGACCACGGCGGCATCGATCTCGAATGGCCGTTCCGAGCGCAGTTCCCGGAAGGCGGTCCGCAATAGCTCCACCGCCTCGGGGGAGCGGAAAATCGGTTGCCGCCCGTATGTTGTCACTGTAAAGAAATAGCAGCCACCCTCCTGGTACAGACGACGGTATTGCATGATGCGGCTCGGAAAAAGTAGGTCGGACCGCGCGCAAGCGCTGTCCGACGTGCCGGCGACGATGATTTCTGCGTCGCGCACCGGTTCGGTAGATCGGAAGGTTAGGAAAAATAGGCGGGTAGATCAAGCCCTCGAAAGGATTGTCCGGAACTCCCGATGTCGGCCGGCATGGAGCGCGGTTCGACCTAAAGGGTTGGAGCTTGGAGACCGGAGCAAAGTAGGTCGGACCTCGCGCAACCGCTGCCCGACATTCTGGATACGGCGATTCCTGCGCCGGATACGGGTTACGCATATCGGAAGCTTGGGAATGGTCGGTGGGTGGATCAAGCTCTTGGGAAAACATCCGCGGCTTTCTTGGAAATATCGATGGGAAGGGAAGTCGATATTCCGGATGGCGGAATTCGCGTGCATCCGGGTTAGGTGAGGGTCCGGATGTCGCACAGTGCTTGCGCACGGTCCGACCTACGGGAATTACCTATTTCAATCATCGTAGGTCGGATCGCGCTCGGCGCTATCCGAAAAAGCGGGTCTGGACGCCTCGGTACAAGGCTGGATCAACCAAGTGCGGTACGCTGATATCTGGGGGTTGCGCCACTACCTTCTCGAGCGGGTTGCAGAGCGGGCCTATGTGGAAAAAAGGCCCAAAATAATATTGAACCCCGCTTATGCGGGGTTATCAGTGATCAGTGTCCGTTGATGGGGGACACGCAACACACACGAAAACCGATGTTGAAGTTACGGAAGTCCGGAGGAGCGCTGTAGCGGCCGGCCGTGCGCGCGGTGTCTCGATGGTCGATCCAGGATCCGGCATGCAGCGAACGCCGATCCCCGCCGCCCAGCGATAAATCCGCTGGATCGTCATGTTTGTTGAGACACCATCCCCAGACATTGCCGGACAAATCCAGGGCGCCCTGTACGGAAGCGCCTTTGGGGTACAGGCCCACCGGCGAGGTTTCTCCGATGTTGTAGGGGCCGGCATTCTTCGATTGCTCGTTGATGTTTGCGTACCCGCTGCGGTATTCCCCGCCCCAGGGATAGCGGTTTTCCGGGTCGCCCCCGCTGGCCGCCTGCTGCCACTCCATCTCCGTGGGCAGGCGTACCTCGAAGCCCATACGCGCAGTCAACCAGCTACAGAAGGCCACAGCGTCGTACCAACTCACCGAATCCATGGGACGGTTGGGCACCGCCCAATGGGCCTTGGGCGTCGTTTCGGGGGCTGCCCAGCCCTGTTCGATCCACTCCTCGTCCCACCATTCCGGATTCCAGAAACCGTCCTCGGCGTCAAAGAAGGCCTAGAACTGGGCCTGGGTCACCGGGTAGCGGGTGATCTGGAAGGGCTCCACTTCGTGGGTCCCGCTTTCGTCTTCCAGCACGATCTTGCCGCCGGGAACGGCGACCCAGTCCAGCCGCGGCAGGCCGTCCGCGTCCAGGCCGACCCCGGTCCGGTCGTCCAGCCCCAACAGGCCGAGCACGTCCCACAGCCGGGCGCGGGCCGGTGGCTCGACGACCTCCAGTGCCTGATCGCAGGCGGTCCGGTAGGGGGCCGCAAAGCTGTCCAGGCACCAACCGCGGGCATGGGCGATCTCCAGACAGTCCGCCAGCAGCAGGGCCTGGGTGGGGTTTTCTTTCAGGTCCTGCGCCTGCAAACGGTCAAGCAGGACAGCAAAACCGTCCAGGGCCGCCTGAGGGTTGCGCTCGGCCACGGCGCAGAAGAAGAACACCAGGGTGCGGCGCCATTCTGGAGTGGCGGCGCGGCGCTCCAGCAGGGTTTGGATATCGGTACCCAGGATCTCCAGGCGCTCGGCGGCCAGGAATTCCTGGAAGCTGAGATGATAGAAGCCGGCCTTGCGCTCGCCGCCGGGCATCAGCAGGCCGGAGCGGGAGAGCAGGGTCTCGCGCCGCTCGGAGACCTGCCGGACGCCGCCCTCGGTGGCCAGTTGGTCCTGGGCATAGGCGGCCAGGATGCGGTCGAGCTCGTCGATGTTCACCGCCGCCGCGGGGGTTTCCCGTTTGGCCGCGACGGTCTCGCCGGTGTGCATGCCCAGGGCCACCGCCGCCAGGCGCCGCCGGGCCGGGTCGACCTCCCGGGCCTGATCGGAGAAGCGATTGTACAGCACCTGGTTGACCACGCTGCCGTATAGCTTGAATATGTCCTGGGGCAGGCGCCGGCCCTCGTCGTACTTGACGCACAGGGCGGTGAGCAACATCGGGTTGGCGCGCAGCTCCCGCAGGTCGTCGCGGGTGTCGAGGTGCTCGATCAGTCCCGCGCTCTTGGTCTCCCGGTTGGCATGGTCGGCGGCGGCGAACCAGCGCCGGATGAAAGTCTGCTGCAGCGGGTCGGGCAGTTCCCCCAGGATCTGTTCGGGCAGGCCGAGGCCCTGCCGGTCCGCGGCGCTTAGGCCGTAGGGGCGGCTGGTGAGCAACACCCGGTTGCCGGCCTGGGTCCAGCGGGGCAAGGCGTCGGCGAGACCGCTGACCAGATTGCGGCGTGGGTAGTGGGTGCGGCCCTCGATCCGGATCGAAACCGGCAACTCGTCCAGGCCGTCCAGGATCAGCAGGCAGCCGCCCTGTTCCAGGTGCTCCAGGAAGGTCATGCCGTCGAGGCCGCCGGGCCGGGCCGCGTCCAGCCGGCAGGCCAGGGCCTGCTCCAGCTGGGCGGCGGTCCAGTGGCCGTGGCCGCGGATACAGTCCGCGCTGTCGGCGACATCCCGCAGCCGGCACAGCAGCGGGAGCCGGCCCGCCAGGGTTTCGGGCAGGGTCTCGCGGAACCCCTCGGGGGCGGGTATCCCGTGCTCCGGGATGGTGCCCGCCGCGGTGAGCCAGGCCACCCAGCGGCAGAAGACGGATTTGCCAGCCCCGGGGGCGCCCGGGACGTAGAGGGATTCCACTCCCAGTCGCTGCAGCAGCAGGGCGGGCTTGTTGTCACGCTGGAGCTCCTGCTCTTTCCTGGATTCGGTATCGGCCCGGGGCTCGGTGACGGCGGGGACGTAGATCTGCCCCAGCCTGACGTTGTGGGCCTCCTTCAGCTCCAGGCCCAGCAGCTCGATGGATTCGCACTCTCTCTTGACCCAATCCAGGTAGCCACCGCGCTGGAATTCCTGTTCCCCTTCCTTTGCGGTGTCGCCGGATCCCTGTCTGCGACGCCACTCGTGCAAGGCATGGAGCACTTGCCCGCCCAGGCCGTCGGCGGAGCGGAAAGTGCCGCGGATGGTGATGGCGTTCAGCCAGTTGCGGAACTCCCGCAGCCGGCGCTTGTTGCGCAGGATCTCCGCGTTGAGCCGGTCGATTTCTTTCTCGGATGCGCTGGCGTCTAACGCCTCGTCCATGCGGTGAGACTCGTCCAGCCGCGCCGGCCAGTCGACGTCTGCGTCCAGGACAAAGGGCAGGATCTCAATGCCTTTTCGTTTGGCTCTTTCGCATTCCAGCCAGGTGATGCTCTTGGTCCCGCCTTCCGGCACCCAGCCGTAGCGTTTGGCGACCAGGACCAGCAGCAGGTCCGCCGGCTCCACCCGCACAAGGCATTCGTGCAGGGGCAGGTTGCCGCCCGCCGCCCAGTATTCGCACAGGATGGGGAAAAAGCCCGCGCGTAGCGCGGCCTGTTCCGCTGCCTTGCGGAAGGGTTCAAGATCTTCCGAGGTGGAGGAGATGAAGACCTTTGGGATGTCCTGCATGGGATCTTCCTTGTCGGTGACTTACTATATCCCTGCCGATTGTAATTCGCTGGGATGGGATGTCGAGAGCCGATATGTCGCTGCTGACTTGGATCCGCCGCTGGAGCTGGCGCGGCCTGCACGCCCTGAGCGGGCTGCAGGAGCGTCTGCGTCGGCGCTTTACCCCGGCCGGGCGGGTGCTGCTGGCGGGGACCTTCGCCGCCGGGCTGTTCGGGGTGGACACCCGGCAGAGTCTCTCCTTTCAGGCCTTCAGCCTGGGTGCCGCGCTGCTGTTGCTCGCTTGGCTGGGGAGCTTGCGCCGACCCCGCGGTATGCACGCCAGCCGCCAACTACCGCGCTACGCCACCGTGGGCGAGGTTTGTCGCTACCGGGTGGAGGTGGAGAACCGGGGCGTCCGGTCGGTCGGCGGTCTGACCCTGAGCGAGGAGCTGCCGGACCCCCGTCCCAGCCTGCAATTCTTTCTCAATACGCCGGTTGCCGGGGAGGCACGCGCCAATCCGGTGGACCGGCTGTTCACCTATCCCCGCTGGCATCGGTTGCTGCAGCTCGGCGTGTGGGCCGCGGCGCCGCCGGCCCAGCCGCTGGCAGATCTGGCGCCGGGGTCCAGGCAGACGGTGGAGATGGAGCTTACCCCGCGCCGCCGTGGCGTGCTGCGCCTCGACGCCCTGCGTATCGCCCGCAGCGAGCCCCTGGGGCTGGGCTGGAGCACGCAGCGCTCGGCGCCGGCCCAGCGCCTGCTGGTGCTGCCGCGCCGCTATCCGGTGCCGCCCCAGCGTCCACCTGGCCGGCGCCGGCTCCAGCCTGGCGGTGTCAGCCTCGCCTCTGCGGTGGGGGATTCCCGGGAGTTCATCGGCCTGCGCGACTACCGTCCCGGCGACTCCCCCCGCCATATCCACTGGGCCGCCTGGGCGCGCAGCGGCAAGCCGGTGGTGAAGGAGTATCAGGATGAATACTTCAGTCGCCAGGCGCTGATCCTGGATAGTTTCGCCGGTCCCCGCCGGGAGGCGGACTTCGAGGCGGCGGTATCGGTGGCCGCCTCCTTCGTCGAGCCCCTCCAGGGGGGAGATGCCCTGCTGGACCTGATGTTCGTTGCCGACCGTGCCTACACTTTCACTGGCGGCCGTGGGTTGATCTCACCCCGGGGGCTGCTGGAGGTGTTGGCCTGCGTGAGGCTGACCGGGGATGAGGGCTTCGGCTCCCTGGGCGATGCGGTGCTGCGGCAGGCGCCCCGGTTAAGTGCCTGCCTCTGTGTGCTGCTGGCGTGGGATGGACCGCGGCGCGCTCTGGTGGCGCGGCTGCGCGCCCTCGGCCTGCCGCTGCGGGTGCTGGTGGTGGGGGCCCCCGTACCCCTGGAGCCTGGTCCGATGGCGGACCGGCCGGGTGATCTGCAGCGGCTGGACCCGGCGCGGCTGCGGCAGGGATTGGCGCTGTTGTGAAGGTGCCACCGTTTCTGCTGGGCGCCGCGCTGGTCTTCTGGGGCTGGCACACCGGGCTGTGGTGGCTGGGGCTGGTTCTGGGCCTGCTGGCGGAGCTGCCCCGCTGGATCTCCTGGCGCTGGGAGCTGGATCTGCGGGAGCGCTGGCGGGTGGCGGATCTCTGCTCCCTGCTGTTCGTGCTCGCCGGCATTTACCTGTACCTGACCCAGCCACGGCTGGGCAGCGCCCTGCTACTGTTGATTCAGTGGGCGCCGGCCCTGCTGTTTCCGCTGCTGGCGGTGCAGCTCTACAGCGGCCGCGCCGGAGTGGAGCTGTCGGTGCTGCTGATGAGCCTGCGCCGACAGGGCGGTGCTGAGGAGGGTCAGCTGGACCTGTGTTGGGTCTATCTGCTGGCCTGTCTTCTGTCCGCGGCCATGGTGCCGCCCCAGAGCCGTTTCTACTACCCGCTGCTGGCCTTGCTGGCCGCCTGGGCCCTGTGGCCGTTGCGGCCGCATCACCGCCCGCTCTGGCACTGGGGCGGGCTGTTCTTGCTGGCGGGGGGCTTGGGATACGCCCTGGCCTTGAGCGTGCAGCAGGCCCAGCTGGAGCTGGGGGACATCATGGTGGAGTGGATCGCCGGCTGGCTGGGCGGCTCCGACGACCCCTATCGGGCCACTACCGCTATCGGTGAGGTGGGGGAGCTGAAGCTGTCCGAGCGTATTGTACTGCGGGTGCGGACGGATCGGCCGCTGCCCGATACCCTGCTGCTGCGCAGTGCCAGCTATAACCGCTACTACCAGGAGAGTTGGTTGGCGGGACATGACCGTTTCCAGCCGCTGACCCGAGGGCAGGAAGGGTGGCATCTACCGGGGGAGGGCGCGGGGAAGGCACGGCTCAGGGTGGATATCAACATGGAACTGGACCAGGGTCGTGGCATTCTGCCTCTGCCTGCCGGAGCCCGCTTATTGCAGGGGCTGGAGGGTGCCGATCTGCAGCGCAACGGGTTCGGTGCGTTGAAGGTGCTCGAGGGTCCGCCGCGGGCCCACTACCGGGTAACTTACGGCGCTGCCGTCGCCGATCTTCCGCCCGACACAGTGGATCTGCGGCTGCCTGCCGGTGACCGGGAGGCCCTGGCCCGGGTCGCCGGGCAGTTGGAATTTGATGGAACGGACCCCGAGCACGTCTTGGCGCGGTTGCAGGCCTGGTTCTGGCGGGAGTTCCGCTACTCCCTGCGCCTGCGGGCACCACCGCCGGGGCGCAGCGCCCTGGAACAATTCCTGCTCCACCGGCGCAGCGGTCACTGCGAGTATTTTGCCAGCGCCGCTGTGCTGCTGCTGCGCCAGGCGGGCATCCCGGCCCGCTATGCCCGCGGCTGGTCGCTGCAGGAGTACAGTCCCCTGGAGCAGGCCTATGTGGCCCGGGCACGCCATGCCCACGCCTGGGTGCTGGCCTGGGTGGACGGCGGTTGGCGGGATTTCGATCCCACACCGCCGGATTGGGGTGCCCTGGAGGCGGAACACCGTCCCTGGTGGGGAGGAATCCAAGACATCCTAAGCCGGATGCGCTTTTTGCTCGCAGGGGGCGAAGAGGGCGAAGAGGGTGAAGAGCAGGTCCCGGGTTACCTGGTGTGGTTGTTGATCCTCCTGGTCGCCCTACTGGCCTGGCGCATCGCCCGTCACGGCCGCTCCCGCAGACACCAGGGCAGAGAGAGAGTGGCTCCGGCAGTCACCCCCTTTACCCCGATCGAAACCCTGCTGGCCCGCCGCGGAGCGGGCCGCCGTGCGGGCGAGACCCTGGCGGAGTGGCTGGAACGCCTGGAGCGGCAAGGGGAGCCCGCCGCCTCGGAGCTGCGACCGGCGCTGCAGCTCTATTACTGCAAGCGCTTCGACCCGGTGGGCCTGGACCGGGAGGGGGAGCGGCGTCTGGATGGGATGTTGCGGGAGTGGCTGCGGCGTCAACCTAGAAACGGCAGTTGGACGGGGTGCAGAGTGTGTCATATAAAGATAGTAGTACAAGG
>RCNG010001915.1_pt1 | contig 10360 bp, 6 predicted proteins | sample 2041371 | NCBI WGS metagenome assembly RCNG01 (sample SAMN09708227, study PRJNA481090) | Marine sediment metagenome, whole genome shotgun sequencing project. | biome: marine sediment; feature: ocean; material: sediment; isolation source: Sewage treatment plant 1 marine sediment (STP1) ... | reverse complement strand
GAAAATTGCCTTCGATACTGATTGTGGTGTGCCGACGGTGCTGGAAGCGATCCGCGTGGCGAGCACAGCCGGGCCCTCCGTACCGGGAGAGTGCCGAGCTAGCGCCGCGCTGACCGTGAGCTGCGAAGTATTCCGTGATGCGTCGGTGACCTTGTAGCGCACGCGTCTCGCGTGCACCGAGGACTCTTCAAAACGGTTTAGTAATCCCAAGATCTGGATTGCTTCTCCTCGCGCCGTCAAATCCGAAATTCGAAATTCGAAATTCGAAATTCCTTTGTCCGGCCGGGGGCTCGGAGAGACGAATGTGTGTGCGATAATGCGCGGTCCGGTGGAGGTGGTTTGATGGACAGGACGCGTGGGGGCTTGGACGACGAGACCCTGGGATTCGTGCTGCAGACTTTGAAAACCGTTTCCGAGCGGCGTCTCGACCAGGAGACGCGGCTCCAGCTGGACGAGGATGCGGAGTTTCCAGTCGAGCTGGTCAACGAGATGCTCGGCCCCGAGCTCGGGCTACACCTCCTGTTCCTGCCCGAGGACGTCGGCGGGCTCGGCGGCGGCGGCCGCGATGTTTTCCGGGTGTCGGAGGAGATGGCGCGGGTGGATCTCGGCGTCGCCACCGCCTTTCTCGCGATCTGTCTCGGGGTCGACCCGATCATCGTCGGCGGCACCGAGGAGCAGAAGAAACTCTGGCTCGGCCGTATTGGCGAGGAAGGGCTGATCGTCGCCTACGGAGTCACCGAACCGGAAGCTGGCTCGAACGTTGCTCGTCTCAAGACGGTGGCCGAGCCGATTCTCGACGAAGACGGGGAGGTCAGGGCCTACCGGATCGACGGCACCAAGCAGTTCATCACCAACGGCGGCGTTGCCCAGATCTACACCGTGTTGGTGAGGACTCCGGGCGGACCCTCGTTCTTCGTCATCGAGCGCGACACCCCTGGTTTCTCGGTCGGTGCGCCCGAGCACAAGCACGGGATCCGGGCCTCCAATACCACCCAGATCGTCATGGAAGGCGTCGAGGTGCCGGCGGATCACCTACTCGGGCTCGAGGAGGGGCAGGGCCTCCACCAGGCCAACGAGGTCTTCGGTTTTACGCGGTTGATGGTGGCAGCTTTCGGTCTCGGCGCTGGCGAGGAGGCCCTCCACCGTTCGGTTGCCTATGGCTTGGAGCGGATCCAGTTCGGCGAACCCCTGTATCGCAAGCAGGGCTTTACCCACAAGCTCATCGTCCCTCACGCGGTGCGGTTGGAGGCAGCCCGCGCCTACTGTGAGGAGGTTTCCAGCCGGCTCGATAGTGGTGAATCGGGCCTCCAGGTGGAGGGGGCGGTGGCCAAGCTCTTCGCCACCGAAGCCGGCAACGCGGCTGCGGACGCGGCCATCCAGGCCCATGGAGGGTACGGCTACACCCACGAGTACGAGGTCGAGAAGATCCGGCGCGACGTCCGCATCACCACCATCTACGAGGGAACCTCCGAGATCCTGCAGAACATCATCGGCACCCACCGCTGGCGGATGGTGGTCAAGACCAAGGGTGGCTTCTACCGCGACATGGCGACGGCATTGCGGGAGCTGGGAACCGGTGAGGCGGCTGCACTCGCGGCCGACGCGCTGGCGGAGACGATCCTCGCCGCCCATACCAAAAAGTTGCCCCGCGAACAGTGGGCCATGTTCGAGCTGGCACGGGTCGCGGCGGAGGTGGAGACCGCGGTGGCGTTGGCGCGGAAGGCAGCTCAGGACTCGAGTTCGCGCAAGGAACTGCTGATGGCATGTGCCCGCCTCCACGGAGGGGCGGCGGCGCGTGATGTGGCGGTGACCGGGTTGCGTCTCCTGCAGGCAAGCGCCCGCTACGATACGGACGAGGTCGAGACATATCGTTCGGCGATCCGTTTCGACGAGCTCATGGCGACCGCTACCGGCGAGCTCGCGGAGATGAACAACGTCGCCACCGCCCTCGAAGCCGAGAACGTTTAACGTTCTAACGTTTCAACGATTCCTGGGGTGACGCCGACTCCGTACCTGTAGACCAGCTTGCCTCCGCGATCGGCGGTAAGAGCAAGCATGACGAGCCCGGCGAGCGTCACCGGGATGGCCACGAGACGGAAGATGCCGAGGTTGATGTGCCGGTCGTAGCGGGCGAGCCAACTCGCGGTCAGTCGCACGAGACAGACGACCGAGAGCGTGATCAGTGTGAGCACGGCGAGATTCTCGTGATCGGCGAGCGCCGATTCGGTGGCGGGAGAGAGACCCTGCAAGGCCGCGGCGGCGCGTTGGCCGGTGAGATAGGCGACGCCGGCGCCGACGGTACCCATCACGTAGAGGGTGGCGGCGGCCCGGTCGAGCCACACTCGTTTGCTAAAGACGATGCATCCGATGTCGAATAGGGGCGCGATGAACAGCAACCCGATGGGAAAGTGGATGACCATCACATGCAGGCTGGGGAATGCCGAATCGGTGACGAGAACCTTCAGGCTTTCAATCATGGCAACGTCGTCTCGCCCCGACGTGCCCGGTCAGGATTGATGAAGCGACCGTAAAATCCGAGACCGATCACCGAGAACGCGCCCATCAGCATCACTCCGGCGAAGAAGATCCAGGGCTGGATCTGTGCCCCCACCTCGTGGGGGGCCTGGATAAAGCGTCGGTAGAGCCAGCCGGCCCACGGACCGGAGTAAAAGTTGCCGATGAAGATGGCGAAGAAGGAGTAGCCGAGATAGAGAGCCACCTGGTCGTTCGGGGCAACTGTGCCGCAGTACTCGAAGAAGCGTGCCGAGCAGATCATCTCGCCCAGCGACCAGACGAAGATCCCGAGAGCGACGACCACAGCGACCGGCGACATTGCGGGAAAAATCCACGCAAAGGTCGCGATCGTCGTGCCAATGAGCATGGCGCGCAGCGTTGGCCAACGGCGTGTGAGGTACGAGATCGGTGCCTGGAAGAGCACGATGAGCAGGGCGTCGAGTGACACCAAGACCTCGGCATTAAGCCAGTGGCCCGCCCAACGGGTCAGGGGCACGACGCGGTCGATCGCGGCTTCAGCCGCATGGAGATCGGTGAAGGAATTGACGTACGGGGGCAGGAAGCCGAAGAGGACGTTCATCATCCCCCAGAATCCCGAGAAGATCACCAGCAGCAGCACGAAGCGCCAGTTAGCGAGCACCATCACGATCTCTCGAAAAATATCGCCCAGGTCCTTGCCTGAGGAACGCTCTTCGGCAGACACCGGCTCTCGGTAGGCGAATACCGCCTGCAGGAGCATCAGAGCGCAGGCCGCTGCCGACACCCAGAAGACGTAGCGGAACTCGGTGCGGTTGCGGACCTGGGCCGCGATGACGGGGCCGATGAGCCCGCCTGCATTGATCATCATGTAATAGAGACCGAATCCAACAGGCCTGGTGCTGCCTTCCTCGGTCGTCCTGGTCACGGTGCCCGAGATGGTCGGCTTGATGATCGATCCGCCGATAGCGATCAGGCCGAGGGCGACGCAAATGACTGTGAAGTCCGTGGAGACGCCGAGCAAAAAATAGCCGCCGGCCAGGGTGGCGAATGCAACGATGAGGGCCGGTTTGTAGCCGAAACGATCGGCAAGCGCCCCGGCAAGGACCGGCAGGAAATAGAGGGTGCTTGTGAAGACGCCGTAGACAATGCCGTACACGTCGGCGCGGATGCCGAGATGACCCATGAGGTAGATGCCGAGCACCATGACCATGCCGTAGTAGGCCAGGCGCTCGAAGAGCTCCATGACCACTGCGGAGTAAAGGGTTCCGGGAAGCTGACGGACGATCTTCAAATCCATGGCCGCGAATTGTACCGGAATTCGCTGTCGCGAATTCCGAAGTTTGAATTCTCAATTCTCAATTCTCAATTTCCAATCCATTACCCCCGAAGATGGCTAGGGTTGGCGCGAATTCAAAACTCAGCGTCGTGCAATACTCCTGTTATCCCGAGCGAGGAAGTCCGACGACCGAGTCGAGGGATCCCCCGAAGCAGGGGATAAGCTGATATATCGCCATTCTCCTACTTCAGGGGATCCCTCGACTCGCTTTGCTCGCTCAGGATGACAGCTATCCGATTGTTGCAGGTGGCTCAACTCAAAACTCAGTAATGAGCCCAAAGAAATGGAACCGCCCTCCGAGGGAGAGGGCGGGGTGGAATTAAGAATTAAGAATTGAGAATTGAGAATTGAGAATTAATCAGTCGCGGTATTCACCTGCTCCGCAGGAATGGTGACGAGCTCGTTCGAGTCCTTGAAGCTGGAGAACTGCAACCACTTCACGTCCTTCCAGTAGTCGTGCACCGATTCCGGGGCCCCGGGATCGGCGATCTCGACGCTCTTCGACTCGAGGAAGGTGCCGGTCGAACCGTAGTAGATCGCGATCGCCTTGCGGTAATTCACCCGTGCGCGGATCTCGCTGAACTGGGCGGTGGCCGCCGCGTCCTGAATCTCCGACACCTGGAAGTTGGTCGACAGTCCGTTGTTGAACTTGGTCTGCTCGGCCTCGAGGTTACGCTCGGCAAGACGGCGTGAGGCGACCGCCGCGTCGATGGCTGCCGCGCCGTCCTCCAGCGAGCGTACCGCAAAGCGCACCTCGAGTATGATCTGTTGTTTGAGGGCGGCGAGCTCAGCGCCGGTGCGGTCCCGTTCCCAGCGGGTACGGGCGAGCAGCTCCTTTGCCTGGTGGTTTCCGATCGGCACCGAGTACCTCAGTCCGACGGTCCAAGCCGGGAAATCGAAGTTGAACACCTGATCCGCAGCGTCTCCCAGGCCATCACGGATCGTCATCGGTTCCCCGTCGGGACCCTCTATCGTCGAGGTGCCGCTGACGCCGCCGAACGCGTAGCTGCCGGTGAGGTCGAGGCGGGGTAGTGCGCGGTTCTTCGCCACCTTGACGTTCTGTTGCAGCCGCTGCATCTCCAGCTCCTGGCGGAGGATCGCAGGTCGCTTCTCGAGAGCCGTCTCGATGGACGTGTTGAGGTCGGGGAGGAATGGCTCGGTGACATACGATTCGGTGGTCTCGATCCGCACCTGCCATTCGTGGGGTTGGTCGAACCCGAGCAGACCCTTGAGGTTGTCCTCGGCGTTGGCCGCGGCGTTGAGGGCGAGGATGAGCTCCTGGTTGCGGGTCGCGACGGTCGCTTCCGACTGCACAGTGTCGATCGGCGCCGATGTCCCGACCTCGACCCGTTGCCGGGTCTCCTCGAGGAGCCGCTCGGCGAGCGCGAGCGACTGCTTGGTGACACTGATCGCCTGTCTCGTAGCAACGAGCTCCCAGTAGGCCTGCTCGACATCGGCGAGAAGCTGGATCACCTGCACCTCGAAGCCGACCGCCGTTTGGTCGCGGATGTTCTCGGCGATGATGATCTGCGACCTTGTCGCGACAGTCCCGAAGCCGTTGAGCAGCGGTTGGGCGAGGGTCGCGCGGAGTTGGGCATCCCAGCGCGGGTTGAGGAAGAAGAAGGTTGAGTTGGTGTTGCTGCGCCGGGAAAACCACTCGAGGCCGATCTCGGTGCCACTCGGCAACAGCTGGTTGATACCGAGCCCGAAACGCATGTTCTCGCTCTCCGCGACGTTGGCGCCTTCGAGAATCGTCGATGTCGGGAGATCGGTCGAATCGAAGTCGAGGAAGGCATTGAAGTTGGGATCGAAGATGCCGCCGGAGCCGCGTACGTCAGTATTTGCGATGGCGAGATCGTAGCGTCCGACGTGGAGATTGAGGTTGCGGGCCAGAGCGAGCTGATAGGCCCCAGCGAGATCTAGTCTCAGCGTGTCTCCCGGCGTCGCCGGAAGACCTCCGACCTGGGTCGGAAGTGCTGAGACATCGAGAGTTGCTGAGTTGCCGACCGCGGCGGGCAGCACCAACAGAGTTGCAGCGAGTAGCACATTTATTTTCATTTTCACCTTGGATCCTCCTTCGGTCTCCATACGCTCATGTTTTACGCACCGGAATCTGAAAGGTTCGCTTCATCCCATTACCTTGACGACTACCGACAGGGCTCCTTACAAATTCCGGATCTTGCTTTTCATCAAATAGACCTGGAAGGCAAGGCCGGCCTTGGCGGCGAGGCGGCGCAGATCGGCCATCGGCAGCCCCGCGACTCCATCGTCCACGTTGTCACAGTAGAGGAAGCACACCGTCTTCGATCGAACCCTCACCGGCAGGATGACGCAATCCTTCGGGGTGAGGCCGCCGAGTCCGGAGACGATGTCCATGTTGTGCGGCATCTCCGGCAACGGGCCGAGCCAGAACTCGGTCCCCTGGTTCAAACCGACAAAGATCGACGGTTCGGCCAGGGAAATCGAGATGGCACGCACCATTTCGGGGTCCACGCCGTCCCCCTCTCCGCGCCAGCCCATCACAGTGTCGGCCCGCACGACCGCCATCATCCGTCGGCGGAAGAGCGGTGCGCAGAAACCGAGAACGGCATCGCCGATATCCTCTCGCATCTCGGCGTTCTGGAGGGCGAGGGCGGTGGCGGCCAACCGTTCCTCCGGGCTGAGATCGGCAGCAGGCGGTTCCACTGGGCCCACTGGTTGGGGTGCGGGCGTGGCGACCGCGATCTCTTCATTCTTCTGACGCATGGAGGGGAAGAGATGGAGGTCCGCGTCGCTGATTTCCAGAGGTTCGCGGTACGTTTCGTGCCTCCTGGGTCGGTCGCCGGGCTGCCGGCGCTTCGTCGGGGGCGTTCCCTCCTTCGACACCGGCGCCGGCTGGGTTGGTGGTGAGGTGGCGTTCAACGCACGATCCGACGTCTGGGGTTTTGCGTCGGCGCGGCTGATCAGAGATTGGTACTGAATCGAAAGCGGCACTCCATACAGCCGGTGGAGAGCTTCGACCAGCCGAACCTCGAGCGTGACGTAGCTGGCAATCAAACAACCGGTAATCAAGCCCAGCTCATCCTCAACCAGGAGATCCCCCGGGTCGAGGGCAGCTACCGACAGCGTCTTGCCTTCGAGGTGGAATGGCACGATCCGAAGCCGTGTCGCGATTCGCGGCGAAACCATACGGGCCACCGACGCGCCAGCCATGAAGAGCTTATTAGCTGATACGGTTCGTGTGTTGTGAAATCGCCCGAGGGCCTCGAGCAGCGTTGACTCATGGATCAGACCGAGGTCGAGCAGGACAGAGTCGAAGCGAGCTTCGGTCGCCTGATATACCACCATCGCCCGCCGCAGCCCGTCTTCGGATAGCAGCCCCTCCGTTACCAGCCATTCACCGAACGCCCTGTCTTTCATGCCCCTCCGGCTTTCAGGTTGCCCAGAGGATAACAAATACCGTGGCAGCTCTGGTTTTGGGCGGGGCTTCCACAGCCAGAGTCGCTGTCGGGATCGCTATTGGTTTCGCTATCGAACACTCGAGCCACGATGGTCACGGTCGATAGCGAATGCGATTCCGATAGCGATAGCGATCGGGTACCTCGCGCATACTCGTGAGCGCAAGATCACAACGTAGAGATCGGATCGACATCAATGACCCGCCGAACTCCTTTCGGCACCGTCTGCGCCTCTATCCTCTCCACCAGCTCGCGCAGCAGCTCCCGGTTGGCCGCCGACAGCAGGAGCTGCCAGCGCCAGTGATTGCGGATCCGCTCCAACGGCGCGGGTGCGGGTCCACGAAGGCGGACCCTCTCCGGAACCGGTGTCACGGCCCGCGCAGCCGCTTCCGCCGCATCCCTGGCCAGACGCTCGCTGGTGGCCTCGAACCGGACCAGGGTGAGACGAGTCACCGGGGGGTAGGAGAAGCTGCGCCGGAAGACGAGCTCTTCGGAGAGAAAGGTCGTCACATCATGGTTGCAGGCGAGGCGGACCGCGGGGTGTTCCGGATAGTAGGTCTGAATCACGACCCGTCCGGGCCGTTCGCCGCGGCCCGCGCGGCCGGCGACCTGAGTCAAAAGTTGGAATGTGCGCTCGCTGGCGCGGAAATCCGGCAGGCCGAGCATAGCGTCCGCCGAGATCACGCCGGTCAGGGTGACATTTGGAAAGTGGTGCCCCTTGGCCACCATCTGGGTGCCGATGAGAACCTGGACGGCGCCGGCCGCGAACGCCCCCAACGTGTCCTGGAGGCCGGAGCGCCGGCGCACGGTATCGCGGTCGAGAATCGCCGACGAAACCTCGGGCAGAATGTTCCGGAGGTGGTGGGCGACTTTTTCGGTGCCGGCACCGACCGCGTCGAGGAGATCGCCGCCGCAAGCCGGGCATCTCGACGGCGCCCGCTCACGGTGGCCGCAGTAGTGGCATCGGAGATCACCCGACCGTAGGTGGACGACAAGCGACACCGAGCATGCCGGACACTCGACGCGATGGCCGCAGTCGCGGCACAGGTAGATCGGCGCCCATCCCCGGCGCTGCATGAGCAGGATCGCCTGCTCGCGCCGTCCTACGGTCTCGGTGAGCAGCTCACGCAACCGGCGGGAAAACAGGGTGCGTCCCTGTTCTCCGGGTTCGGGCGGTTCCCCGCGTAGATCGACGATCTCGACCGAAGGCAGCTCGCCACCGGCCACGCGACGGGTCAGCTGCAACCGCTCGGCGAGACCCCTCTCGACCAGGGCGGATGCTTCCACCGATGGGGTCGCCGAGCACAGAAGGACCGGGATCTCGAGGTGGCGGGCGGCCACCAGGGCGAGGTCGCGGGCGTTGTAGCGCGGCGCCTCCTGCTGCTTATAGGCCGTGTCGTGCTCCTCATCGACAACGATCAGCCCGAGGTTCTCGAACGGCGCGAAGAGGGCGGAACGGGGACCGACAACGACTCGCGCCTCCCCGGCTCGGATCCTCTTCCATTCGCGCCACCGCTCGCCGTCCGAGAGTGCCGAGTGGAGAACCGCCGCCTGCGATCCGAAGCGATGCTCGACTGCGCCCGAGGCCGCCGGGGTGAGGCCGATCTCTGGAACCAGGACGAGACCGCTGCCGCCTCCAGCCAACACCTTCTCGAGACAGCGCAGGTAGACCTCGGTTTTCCCCGATCCGGTAATGCCCTGGAGGAGGATCGGGGCGTAGCGCCTCTCGGAAATCGAGCCCTCGACCGATTCGACCACCAGCCGTTGCTCGTCGGTGAGAGTGAGCCGCTCGGCGGCCGGCTTGAGAACCCAGCGCGGACGGCGCGGCGCCGGCTGATGAAATTGGAGCAGGAGGCCGGCTTTATCCATGGCGCGCAGGGTCGCTGGTGAGCACCCGACCTCTGCGCAAACCTCGGCGGCGAGCGCCGGCCGGCCCTGTTCGGCAAGCCACTCCAGCACCTGTCGCCGGCGGGGAGCCCGCTTGCAAAGCTCGAGGAGCTCCTCGAGTGGTTTTTCGGGCAGCCGTACCGCAGCGACCTCCGCTTCCGGCGCCCGATCGCGGCGCCGGCGGCTGACGGTGGCCAGCCGGGCCTCCACCAGTGCGTCGAGGGGGCCTCGTCCACGAGCGCCGGCCCGTGCGAGAAGGGTTGGGACCCGGAGCCTGGTTGCCGCCTGGAGCGCGGCGAGGACGGCGCCCTGTTTTGACGAAAGTGCGGCGGGGTCGGCGCCCGCGCCGGCTGTGGTCAGACGGGCGATCTCGCCGTCTGATCGCAGGAGGCCTGCGGGGAGGATGGTCGCCAACGTGTCGCCGAGCGGGCATCGGTAGTAGGTGGAGATGAAGTCGGCGAGAAAGAAAAGATGTGGTGGCAGCAGGGGCTCGGGGTCGAGGATCTCGGTCAGGGGGCGCACCGACGCGGGCGCGAGATCGGTCGTGTCGGTGATTTCGACCAGCACGCCGGTGGCGGTACGCTGGCGAAGCGGGACCCGGACCCGCACCCCGGGCACGGCGAAAGCCTCGAGGTTCTCGGGAATGGCGTAGGTCAACGCCTCGGGAGCGCTCTTCGGAATGGCGACCTTGGCATACACCGGGACATGGTACCGCGGCGCACGAATTAGGAATTAGGAATGCCCATCCATCGTAAGGTGCGGTGGAGGTGCCACTTTTGACATTGTTTGAGCCTCGAATCCTCAAGTTGGCAAGATGTTTCGGGCGAACAATGTCAAGGGTGGCTCCTCTCGGGAAGAATGTGTGTAGACGGTGGTAGGGTATGCCGAATGGGTACGCGAAGAATCCACGGCGATATCGAGGGCGAGCGAGCGGGCGCCCAGCAGGAGGTCTTCGAATTGGTGCGGGCGATCCCGCGGGGCCGTGCGATGAACTACGGTCAGATCTCCACGGTGATCGCCGGTCGCTTGTCGCCGCGCGCAGTTGGCTGGATGATGCACCGTTGTCCGGAGGAAATCCCGTGGCAGCGGGTGGTCAATGCCTCGGGCGGCTGCTCGACCGATCGGCTGCCCGATTTCCCCAAGGGGTTGCAGCGCTCGCTCCTCGAGGCGGAGGGGGTGGAGTTTCGAGCCAACGGGACCCTGGATC
>RCNG010003979.1_pt1 | contig 10362 bp, 8 predicted proteins | sample 2041371 | NCBI WGS metagenome assembly RCNG01 (sample SAMN09708227, study PRJNA481090) | Marine sediment metagenome, whole genome shotgun sequencing project. | biome: marine sediment; feature: ocean; material: sediment; isolation source: Sewage treatment plant 1 marine sediment (STP1) ... | reverse complement strand
CTCCGGAGCCGGATGAAGAAGCCGAGGAAACTCCGGCCCCATGATAAATGTCTGAAGCCGATCTTCTCCCCGGGCTGATTGTTAAAGCCCAATCCGGTATTTTCGACGTTGAAACTGAGCAGGGGATCATACCCTCGAAATTGCGCGGCAGGCTCATGAAGGAACGGATGGAGAGCGATGCCGCAGCGCTCGGCGACCGTGTTCAGATATGCAAGCAGCCGGAGGGTTTGGCGACGATCGAAGTCGTAGAGGAGCGTGTGCGTGTGCTCTCCCGCAAGTCGCCGGGTCGCTCAGAGATCGAACAAGTTCTAGTTGCGAATCCGGATCAAGCAGTCTTCGTCTTCTCGTGCGCCGACCCCGAACCAAACTTCCGAATGCTGGATCGCTTGCTCGTCGTTGCCGAACGAGAAGAAATTCCAGCTTTGATCTGCGCTAATAAGATCGACCTGGTTGTCCCGCGCACTGCCAAGCAAGCCTTCGGTATTTATCCGAAGCTCGGTTACCCGGTCCTTTACACCTCGGCTCAGACCGGGAAGGGTGTTCGCGCCGTTCGTAAGGAGCTGCAAGGGAAGATCTCAGTTCTGGCGGGTCCTTCGGGCGTAGGAAAGACAAGCCTGCTTAATAAAATCCAACCCGGATTAGGATTGCACACGAGCGAGATAAGTCAAGCCACCGGGAGAGGCCGGCATACAACAGTCGTTCCCGAGCTCCTGAAACTTGAGGGGGGTGGCTATGTGGCAGATACCCCTGGTCTGAAGGCTTTTGCCCTCTGGGACATCGAGCCGGAAGAGCTCGACGCCTATTTTCCAGAGATCCGTGCACTGGTAGCTGGGTGCGAGTTCAGCGATTGCACCCATACCCATGAACCGGTCTGCGCCGTGAGTGCTGCTCTTGAAAATGGAGAGATCGATCCGGAACGCTACGATTCGTACTTGCGCATGCGCTCCGGAGTCCTTGAGTAGATAGTACCCCGGTCCTGTTGCGCTAAAAGAGAGAAGTATCTAAGCTTGTAGATGGTTCGTATAGTCAAGAAAGGGGCTCCTCCATCAGGATACGCCGCGTCCTGCCCTATTGCATTGTTTTAATACTATTGCTTGGCATTGGGCTACCAGTTATGGCCCAGAGCTTGTCTGGTCATTATTACTCTGAGACCGGGCACACACTCGATGCCGAGTTCGTTGAGTATTTTGACAACCATGGTGGTTTGGGCATTCTCGGCTTCCCCATAACGGATGCTTTTGTGGATTACTGGACTGGATTGGTGATCCAATACACACAGAACGGCCGGATGGAGCTTTTCCCAGATCCAACATCTGATGACATGCAGGTCCGCCTGAAGGAATTGGGAATTTTGTTTGTCGGCGATCGGGCATTGGAAGTCGCCGATCCACTCTCTATCAGGTCTAACGCTGACTGTGAGTTCTACTCGCTTACGGGCCATAGTATCTGTTTCATGTTCCTGGATTTCTACCATGAGAATGGCGGCCCTGAACTTTTTGGCTACCCGGTATCAGAATTCACTATTGAAAATGATCGCCTGGTTCAATACTTCCAGGGGTTCCGTCTGGATTGGTATCCGGAAAATCTGCCAGGGCAGCAGGTCCTGGTAGCGCCTCTCGGGCGAGTTCACTTTGAGGTGATGGATTACAACGACGACCTCCTGCGGCCAAAAGCTCCCAGCAATGCCATGATGTACGAGGTAGTTGAACTCCAACCACATGCTTCTGTGTCAAAACCCATCACCGGAAGTTCAGATACGCAGCTGGTGTATGTCGTCGTCCGTGATCAGAATCTCCTGCCGGTCTCATCTGCGGCAGTGACCCTTGTTGCGAATTTCCCTGATGAGGCGCGCACGCTCGTTTTCCCACCTACCGACGAGGCCGGTATCACCCAACTAGAAATTGAGTTTGAGGGGCAGACGCCCGGTGCGCAGGTTGATTTGGATATCTACGTTTCATCGGGAACCGTTCTCACCAGGACCAGCGACTCCTTCCGCATCTGGTGGTGATCCCCAAACGAATAGGACAGGCGCCCACAACCGTGGGCGCTTTTTTTGTTACCCGTCGAAGCAACGCCCCTCCTATATATTAAGGAGGCGATTGTTCCGTCAAAGAGCTTATTCTGAGCAACGTCGAAGGGTTCATCACAATTACAATAACGGGAAGGGTTTTTCACCACCAAATGTCATTTCGAGCGAAGCGAGAAATCCCTATGATGTTACTTTTACTGGCTCCATCTATTGAAACGACTGGATTCCTCCCCTTCCTTTGATCCTCGCAAAATGTGTTGTGTCGTCTCAGGGATTTCTCGTCGCTTTACTCATCGAAATGACAAATTGTGGGAACATGTCATGCTGAACGAAGTGAAGCATCTCTTTCTTCGTACAGAAGGGCTCTTCCGCCAATGAACGAGATTCTTCGTCGCTCCACTCCTCAAGAATGACATTGGACAAGAATCTACCATGCTGACCCTGGAGGTTCAGCTCCGGGCGGAGAAAGCTACGCAAATTCCCTTGGTCGCCCACGTAATTTGGATGAGGTTTATTAAAAAAAGGATGTTCAGTTGACGACAACTGAGAGGCTAGAGCGGTCTGAGGACGCGATCAACGCGAAGCTGCTTGAACCATAACGAGGCGCCGCGCGGCATTGACTCGAGTGCGGCTTCCTGCCAGGCGCGGATGCCAAGGCCTTGAACTGTTTGCGGTCGATAACCGACAGCCCGCCAGGCGCCGACGTGTTGGGCGAGGTAGGGCGGAAGGAAGAGCAGCGAGGCTTCGCTCTGAAGTTCTATAGAAGCGGTCTCAACCTCATCCATTAATGCGGGGATGGCTTCATCAATGGCCAGGCCGGATACGAAGTAAAGTTCATCGATACGCGTGATCAGGTTCTCGACCTGCCAACCAGCGATGCCGGCAATCTCGCCTTCACGAATAATTAATAGGAATGCTTTCTCACCGAAAGCGGCCATGACATCCTGGCGCGTCATGCGTTTCTTACCGTGGGTGACGTGGGTGATGAAGCGAGCGATGTCATCCGCATCTTGTGGTCGACCGCGGCGGACGATAAGGTCGCCGGGTCTTACGACGGGGGGCTCGGGCAGCAATGGTTCTTCGGGTTTGGGCAGTTTTCCCCATGCTTCCTGGACCTGATCCCAGGTATTTTCGAAAGAGCCATTATTGCGGATCATCGTCTTGGCGGCGCGAAGCTTGAGCGCTTGAGGTGATTGTGCCGCGATCCTCTGCCTTGCAGCTGCCTCTGGCATCTTGCGTTTATGCATCAAGCGGGCGATTTGTAGTTCAGCCGGCGCATCAACAACCCAGATCGTATCGCAGCCAGCCGCCAGATCTGATTCGAGAAGCTTGATTGCTTCTATGACGACGACGCTTTGTTTGGCCCGACGGATGAGAAGGTCGATCGCTTGTGCGACGAGGGGATGAACAATCACTTCCAACCGTTCCAGGGCCATCGGATCAGAGAAGGCAATCTTCGCTAATTTCTGGCGGTCGATCTGTCCATCTTCATCGAGAGCCCATTCCCCGAAAGCTCGAAGAACAAGCGGGTAACCGGGAGCGCCTTTTGCTATGGCGCGATGCGCGAGAGCGTCGGCGTCGATACCATAGCCGCCAAGGTGTTCGAGCATCTTGCGTACGACGCTCTTGCCTGTTGCGATATTTCCGGTTAGACCGATGACGTACTTGCCAGGCCAACGACTCACTTATCCGCCTCCAATACACTTCCGTGAAATTGATTTTAGTCTCTGGCAATGGGCTTGTCAAAGAAGTCGATCTTAATGAAGTCGTGTTTGATATACCTGGGAGCCGACTGCTAGATATAGATCGTTGGGAGGTCCGAGGGTCATGGCGGAGATCTCCTCTTCAAAAGGTTCCTTGGGCATGAATTGTCCCTGATATACAAGACGCAAACTGTAATGGAATACACTATTGCTGAGCAGGTCGAGGAAGTACAGGGAAGGTTCTGGCGGAGGGGAATAGTCCAGCTCAACGGGAACCGCACCTGGAATCTGCGCAGTCGGCTCCCTCCCCGGTCGATTGTCTTGGAAGTAGGGTTGCAGATCACATTCGACACGTATCCTGCCGCCTTCATCCGCTGATCCGGTAACGGTGCGGCGACAACGGTCCAGCCGACCATCCGCATAGAGGATAATCAGTTCGTCATGCGCCATGGCCAGATCTATAGCCTCTTTAAGTTCGCGCACCTCTTCAACGAAGAACATTTCAGGAACGCCGCTGAAGAAACCGCCTGCGGCTTCATAGATCCACACTGCGTTCATCACCGGGTCGAGCACATATAGGCTGTCCCCGTAAACGTCTATCGCCTGTATCCGACCCCAGCCAATGTCTGGCGGGGTGAGCTGTGCGATAGCGGGTTGACGGTCGGGGGCGCAGTAGAGCAATGTTCCGTCATCATCTATCGTCACCACGCCTTCCATTCCAAGGGCGCCGGGCGCGGGCTGCAGAACGAAGTCAATGGGAGCCGCCAGTTCCTGCGAGATAGTCGCAGTACCCAGGCATTCAAAAGTCGTATCGATCTCATAGCCTCGCTCGGGTGCACCCCAGGCATGTCGGATGATTTCATGCTCGCTATCAAGCACGTATAGATCGGTAGTGGAGGCGGCTATCCCGGTGATCTTGGAATCGGAGCCGAAGCCGCCGCTCACGAGGGGCCGGAAATCGAGTCTGGATACCAGGTTGATGGTGTCAAGCGCCAATTGGACCTGTTCATGAAGCACATCTGATTCTGAACTTGTACCATAGCTCTCCGCCATGCTGAGCATCTTGGCCGCGTTTTCCCACTCGCCGCGTGAAGTCTCGTCAAGCGGGAGGGTTTGGGCGGTCATAACGGATGTCTGCGCTTGCTTTATATGCGACTGGAACTCTTCCTGACGACCCTTTCTAACGTAGACCAGCGAGGCAATGGTCACAATAATTAATGGAATGGCGATGGCGGTGCCGGCAAGCATTTGGCGGGATAGCGCATCAGGATGGAGAGGCTCATCAAAGCCCGGGGCCAGACGATTTAGAGTCCGCGATAGGAACGCCAGGGTTCGAGTAATTAAGGATTTCAAACCGAGCGTAAGAGGGGCGATGTAGCTGCTCAGTTGGACTCGGCGTGTGCCTCGTTTGACCGTCCCGAATCGCTCCTGTGCCAATCTTTCCGCCTGTAGTGACGTCTCCCCGGAAGGCGCTGCTGACTGGAAGGATGGTTGGAGACCGGCTCTGCCGGGCGGCACGATGCGCGCCAAGAGACCGGTTAAGTCGTAGTTGCTGGCGGCGACGAGGCGGTCGATTGCCTGCTCGAGGTCGAGTGTTGCCAGGCCGGATAGGGTTGCGTCGGACCACAAATCGCTTGGCGTAGTCGTAAGGATGAGAAGATCGTTGGGCTGTGATTCGAAGTGATAGAAGCGGATGTGAGGCGCCAGGCTGATTCCAAGAGGCCGTTCCGAAGCCTCCTCCGAGCTTTGACGATTGACTGCACCAGGGCGTACGAGGATTACCTGCCCGACCCCGCTCTGACCAAAATAGAGATCTTTACCGCGCAAGACAGCACTCATCAGGTTGCCTTGGTAATTCGTAGGTTCAGACTCATCCTGATTAGTGTCAACTAGTTGGTCGTTTACCAACGCAGCCGCCTCACGCAGTGCGGAGGTAACAGAACCTGGCGTGCCGTAATACGCGTCAGCTGCCATGCGTACGAGATGGTCAAGATAACCAGGCGAGACGGGGCGGGAGGATTGCAGCGAGAGATTTAATAGGAGGAAATCATCTCCGCGCCCGCGTGCAGTTCGTCGCGGTGCGGTTAACGCGAGAGTTCCTGGGGGGGAAGTCAGGCGAGCTGCGCCGCCGGCGATATGAATTAGAGCGATATCGGTTTCGAACGTTTGAGCCATGGCAGTTATTGTACCGAAACGGGTTAGACGATGCAATAAGGGATGCAAGAACATTGCCGCGGCTGGTACAATCCTAGCTGTTCCGCAAAGACATCCCCATGATGAAAATCGAGTTTCTTCACTCAGACCAATCCTTCTCTGAACTAACTGATATTTGGGAAGCGCTGCTTAGCCGCTCGGGTACAAATACGCCATTTCAACAACCGGGTTATTTGGACGCCTGGTGGTCGACGATGGGAGGCGGCGAGTGGGATGATGGAGAACTTTGGCTCGGTGTGGGGAAGGGTGAGGGCGGGGAGATTGCGGGGATAGCCCCGTTATTTTTTAATAAAGATCAAAATGGTCGCCCTTCGATACTTATTGTAGGAAGCGTAGAAGTTTCTGATTATCTGGATTTCATCGTTTCAGAATCCGCCACAGATGAATTCGTCGATGCGCTGCTGGGATCCTTAGATGTTGAAGGACCAGAAGGATGGGAGGTTCTCGATCTTTATAATCTCCATGAGGGATCATCTACAGTGCAAGCGTTGCAGCACTCGGCGGAGAAACGCGGGTGGCGAGTTGAAAAGGAGCGAATCTCGCCGGTGCCTTTCGTGGCTCTTGCGGATAGCTGGGATGCATATCTCCAGGCGCTAAACAGTAAACGACGCAAAGAAGTAAAACGCAAACTCAGGCGGGCAGAAGAATATCCGGCACGCGTTAGTTGGCGGATTGTCGACGGAGATGCACTGATTGAACCCGAGATCGATCTTTTTCTCGGGCTTATGCAGAACGACTCGGAGAAACGAGCGTTTCTAGCGGACAAGATGATGGAATTCTTTCGCCGCCTTGCTCTGATCTCGCATGAGCGAGGTTGGCTTCAACTAGCTTTTCTTGAGGTCGGAGGGGAACCTGTATTTGGCTACATGAATTTCGATTACGACGATAAGCTCTGGATTTACAATTCCGGCTTCAACCCCTCGCATTATGAACTCTCCCCGGGCTGGGTTTTAATGGCCCATCTAATTCGTTGGGCAATTGACCATGGCCGGACAGAGGTCGATTTCCTGCGCGGAGACGAGGATTATAAGTACCGCCTCGGAGGCGTCGACCGCCATATCGTCCGTCTGACAATCGAGCGCTAAACACTGCGCAAGAGAACTGGATGCACATGCAGAGACGAACCCTCGCAATCCTGGGCGTGGCAAGCACGGGTTTTGCTTATGCGCTTTTTTTTTGCGCTTTCTGGAAGCAAGGCGACGATTGTTGCGGCGCTGCAATACCTCGAGCCGCTGATTACGCTGGTTATCGCAATCGTTCTTCTTGGTGAGGTTGTTACAACTATGAGTCTACTCGGGGGCGGACTCATCCTGTTTCGCCTGGGTTGAACGTGCGGGAAGGGCGTAGATGGCTAGATTAAAGTTGACAAACTGGTTGAAGGTTTTCTATGGAGACCATGGCCAGAACCCAAACCACCAGACCGCGCCGAGCGCCAGAGCGGTGACGAGGATCAGAATTAAACTGCTGATTGCTGCGGCAAGTAGGCACCCGAATTTTGAGCGAGGCCTCTCTTGATGCTTGCCCTTCGGTGCCGCGAGTATGACCAGTGTGATGTTGTCGTGGCCGCCGTGGTCCAAAGCAAGATCCAGAAGGTATTCGGCTGCTTCTTCCACGGGTTTTTCTTTGAGAGCAAGATAGATTTCTAGATCGGTCACCATATCGGTGAGACCATCTGTGCAGAGCAATAAGCGATCCCCTCGCTTTAGGTGCATCCCTTGGTTCGAGATCGCACGGCTGTCGTTCTCGCCATCCTCCAACGACATGCGAATATCCGGTTCGGGAAGCTGCTTGCCTCCGATATGCCGTCTAATGACGTGTGCTTGCGGGTGGTCCTTTGCATCTTCGGGCGAGATAATGTTGTAGTCGATCGCCTCTTGTACCCAGGTGTGATCGATCGATATCTGACGTAATCGACCCTGCCGCAGCAGATAAATGCGACTGTCCCCAACCGTAACAGTATAAAGGCGCGGTCCAACGATGAGGGCAACTGCCGCCGTGGATCCCATCCCAGCGAGATCCGCAGACTCGGCTGCATTTGTCGAGACCACGCGTCCAGCCTCGATGATCGCCGATTGGAGGCATGGGAGCGGGTCGCCGCCCTGGAAAGTTGCAACCCCCTGGGTGATCGTTTCAACAGTCAGCTGTGCGGCGACATCACCTGCCTTGTGACCGCCGATTCCGTCAGCGACGATCGCCAATAGCGCCGGTGGTCCGTTCTCTTCAACACGGTATGCCATCACGATGGTGCGATCTTCGTTGACGCGCCTTTTCTTCCCCATGTGGGTGCGGGCGGCATAGGCTAAGTGAGATTGTGGGTCAGCGATCACGAGTGTTATTTTCCTCTGGTTTCAATGGGTCTTCACCCTTGGATTCAAGTTTATAAACGTGGATTATACGACGATGGGGGGCGTTTGGCCGTATGAATTGAAAAAAAGCGCGTCCAAAGTGTATGCGATCCCCGTCCGATAATAACAGCCCTTCTTTCGGTACTTCTTTGTAGTTCACCCAGGTTCCGGCGACCGAACCTTGATCTTTGAGTAAATAGCCGCCGTCAACATGTCGGATGAGACGGGCGTGCATTCTGTCGACGGAGGGATCTTCCAACGGCACTGCGGTGAGCGAGGGATCACTTCCGATGAAAATGTCCGTCCCAATCAAGGGGATACTCTCGCCGGTTGTGGTGTAGGGCCCCATTGGGTGGAGGAAAGCCTCCGCGGGCTCATCGGGGAGATCGCGCCGCAATGAAGCTCTCCGATATGCGGTGGCCGAAGCCCCCTGGGGCTCGGCTTCAGCTGTCTTTAGAGGCCGTCGGCCGTACGTAAGCAAGATGGCTGCCATGATGGTGCCGACAAGCAGAACTCCGAGGGCCAGGAGAAGTGAGCCCGATGCAGGCCGAATCGCCACGAGGCCGCGCGGGGGCAATTCAACTTCCAGTTGGACTCTATGGATATCTGATGCGCTCTCCTGCCCGAAGGAATCTACGACGAAAACCTGTATTGTGTGTTCCTCGGATTGAAGCAAGGGTCGAAGGTCCCAGACCAGACGCTCGTAAGGGGGCGCTTCGCTTTGATTTACAACGACTCCATCGATGAGCAACTGGCTCAGTGTGAGTTCGCGCGGAAAGCCATCCGGAAAAGTCTTTGCGAATTCCAAGTCGATGGATGTAGGTTGAATTTCGTCAAGGGGTGTGGAAGGATCATCGGAGCCGCGAAAGATCTCTCGAGGTGGTTGGAGCAACGTGATTTCTGGAGGTTGAATCTCTAAGACGAAATTCCTGACGGCTGAGGCTGCCTCTGTGCCATCGATAATAAGCTGAACCTTGATTTCATGAGGTCCGGAGTCATTGATTTGAGATGTATAGCTGGGTGAGTACTGAGTCCGTTGGCTGATGACCAGGTCGATCAATTGATCGAGTGCTTCGTCATCGTTAAACAGGATAACTTGGCCACCCGTCTCCTCGGCGATCTGATTCAGGATGACCGCCTCGGGCTGATCAAGAACATCTTCTTCCCCCAATAATACTGGGAAGATCGCCGTCCCATTACTGTAAGCGCGGGTGATGATATTCATCACGGTGGTGTCTTCGGGCGGTGTTGACAAGGCAGTGAAAAAAATAAGGTAACTCGGCATTCCAATACTTGGCGGTCTGTCCGCAGTGAAATCCAGCGCTTGGAAGAGAAACTCGTAGCCGGTTTCCTCGTCTGGGAAAGTTGGCTGATGGTGGTCCAGAGCGGTTGCGAGGTCGACTGCTGCTCTACTATGGCTTTGAAGAGTGCCGTCAATCGCGATCAGACTCAGGTCATCAACACCTACTCGATTGAATTCGGGACGCCTCCACCAGTCCAACAATGCTTGTCGGGTGAGGTCGAAGCGTGAATTTCCCAAAGTGTCTCGGATGCGAAGCCCGAAGTTTGTGTTCAATGCGAACACGATCCTGCTTCCTACCGTAGTTTCTCGGACCTCGATGCCGCTCGCCTCCGCATTCTCTTCGAGGATACGGAAGTTGTCGGATGTTAAGCCGAGGATTCGGTATCCCCTGTCATCTGTCACTTGAGCGAAGAGCGAGATTTTCGGGAAGGACTCGAAGTTGAGTTCAGAGATGTGCAGGCTGATATCCGTTTGCGCCAAAGCAGAAGGGATAAGGCCTACGCTGAGCAGTGTGAGCAGCAGGAGAATCAATAGTCGCCTGGAGGTAGGGATGAGCATGGGGGCATTGTAGCACGCTGGTGTTCTCTAGAGTTTTGGGGACTTTTCAGTTAGTTTACAGATGGCCCATACCCGGCGTTTTCAATAGTATCCTGAACTTAGATCGGACCGGTGAGGTTTTGCGGAAATGTCATCTCTAATCCTGGACACCTTACGATTTCTAGATCTTGATCACTCTCGAGAAACCACTCAAGGGAAAGTGAATCTGAC
>RCNG010004259.1_pt1 | contig 10363 bp, 11 predicted proteins | sample 2041371 | NCBI WGS metagenome assembly RCNG01 (sample SAMN09708227, study PRJNA481090) | Marine sediment metagenome, whole genome shotgun sequencing project. | biome: marine sediment; feature: ocean; material: sediment; isolation source: Sewage treatment plant 1 marine sediment (STP1) ... | reverse complement strand
AAAAAACAACCCATAACCATCGTAGATCTAACGCTCGGGCGGTGTCCATCCAAGCCGCTTGCGCCAGGTCGCATAACGCGAATATAGGTGCACCAGGGGGACCGAGCGCCGTCCCATGATGCGCGCATGTGCCAGCGCTTCCTTGAACGAATCGGCATCGGAGAAGGCTGGCAAGCTCAGGTAAGCGCGTCCGACTTCGGGCGGTGCGTGGGCATCGGAACCGGCGGTGCCATGAAGCCCGGCGTTGCGAACTATATCAGCTGCTTTATCGTTGGGTTGGTCATTCCAGCAACGTGCGTTAAAGACTTCAAGAGCGTCTATATGAGGAAAGAGCGTTTCTAAGGTCTCCATCGACCATCGACAGCCGCGGGTGAGGTCGAAGGGATGAGCTATGCTGATCACGGCGCCTTGAGCTATGAGCCGCTCCACCACCTCCATCGGCGGGAGACCCTTGGGGATCTCCTCTTGAACGAAGTAACCCAGGATCTCACCTTCGGTGGTGAGGATTTCCTCGCCGATGATCACCCGCTCAGGGTCCAGCGCCGCGGTCTCACGCGCGCCGGCGATCGAGTTGTGGTCGGTGATTGCTACACGATCGATACCACGCCGATCACAGGCTTGAAGGATCTGCTGCGGCAGCATCAGGCTATCGCTGGAATGGTATGTGTGGCAATGGAGTTCAACGTTGATTTTGGTCATGGTTGTCGGGACCTCGATGGTTTCATATTAGCGCCGCTCGGACTCGTTACGCCGCCTCCGCTGGCTCTGGTTGGTTGCTCTCGAGTAAAAGTAGATCCTTTGAAAAAAGCCAGGTGACGAGCCCCAGGGCGACACCGAACCACAGTGTCGCGAAACGGATGATCAGCGTCGCCGCCGTAGCTGTGCTGGCAGGCAGGTCCAGAAGCAGAATGAGCATGCCGGTCATGCTCACTTCCACAGCTCCCAATCCGCCAGGGAGGGTGGACACGGCGCCGATCACAGTTGAGAACGAGAGGGTGAAGACCGCGATCGAGAATGTATGCCAACCTGCGGGAACACCCAGCCCCAGCAGGACCAGGTACATTGCGATTCCCTCTCCAAGCCAGGCAATCGTTCCTAGACCAACGGCGATGAGCGTTGAACGAGGCCGGAAGAGCGTATAGGTGCCCTCGTAGAACTCCCGTAAATGATGACTGACGCGCTTGAGCCATGGCAGACGCTCCGCTGCATCTAAAGCCCAGAGTGCAATCGGGCGAATCTGCGAGAGAATAATCCCGGCAACAAGTAAAGTGAGAATGATCGCGAAAGCGGGCCAGTACCGCCGGTATGCGACAACTCCAAGGGTTGAAAGCAGCAGAACCGCAAGCCCGTCGCTGATGCGTTCTGCCAGAACGACGGTCACGCCGCGGGCAACCGGTATGCCGGTCTCTCGATTGAGCCAGACACCCTTCATCGCTTCGCCCACTTTCCCCGGCGTAACGGCTAAAGGGAAGCCAGCGACAAACAGCTGCGCGCTTTTCAGCAGGGATAGATTCTGCGCGCCGATCTGACCCAGATAGAAATGCCACTTGATAAACCGCAGGCTGTAGTTGAAGAGCGTCCCGGCGAGGATAAATGGGATTAAGGTCCATGAAAAAGCCGCCAGATGGGAGACCACCTGGCGGATGTCGCTGAAGAGCGCCAACCCAAGGGCGACAATGAAGCCCAGGACGAGACCGGTCAGCAGCCGTCGACGGAGGGAGTCCATTATCGCCCGCGAAGCAGACTCAAACCCCCGATCGCCGCCGCGGTCAACAGTGTCAGGCCAACGATGGCCTGGATCACCGTCTTCGGTTCCATGCCGGGCAGAACGACTTCTCCATCCCCGTAGTCTTTAAACAACTGGCCCCACGGGTTTTCCAAGGCAGCTTTAACTCGCTTGCGGCCGACAAAAGGGTACCAATAGACATTATGGTAGAAATTGCTAGCGAAGTAGGACCAGGGAACAAGGGGGCTTTGCAGCAGCAATTTTTCGAATGGTTTCAAAGGACCATGGTAGATCATCTTTTGACCGCGGCTGGCGAATGTATCGGTCTGGACGAATTCCCAGGGGGGTTCCTGCTCGATATCGTAGCCGACGATTTCAATTTCGCTCGGGTTGCCGATGCCCAGATTGAGTTCATGCGCACGGCGGATGAAGCGGATCTGCATCGGGTCGAAGCCCTGGAGCTTGGCAGAGACTGCATCGATCGCGACCTGGTCGGCCGAGGCCAGAAGAATATCCTTCTGGTGCCAGTTCATTGCCCGCGGTCCTGGGCCGTCGCCGGCGAACGTGCCATCCATCACCGCGAACAAGCCCGGGTGAATTTCGCGCTGGATCATGAGCAGGTCGACGAGCGTATCGTGGATCACCGCGTGGGTCCAGTGGCGGTCCCGGTGGAGCAATCCGCCGAAGGCGTTCTTCATTGCACCCGTGATTGTCGTGAAAACGTGCGTTTTTACCGTTGGCAGCTGGATCATGCTCATCCCAACGAGTGCTCGAGGAATGAATAAACCCTTGGGGTAGACTTTATCGAGGACCAGCAATTTGTGGTTCTTGGGTACGTATTCAAACCATTCGAAATCTTCCTCGTAAAGGTAGATGCAGGGGATGTCGTATTTGTCGGTGACAAAGCGGTGTTTGTTATTGAATTCACCGACACTCGTGTCTACGACAACGGTGTCGTTATGAACACCGACGATGTCTTTATAACCTGCGCCTTGCAGCGCCTGTGTCACGCCTTCGATCTGCCAGGGCGTCGAGGAGCAGCCCGGATACCAGGTCTGCCAGGAGATATTGATTTTCAGCCCGGTCCGGGTTTCCTTTGGGAGGGCGGCTTCAAAATTTGCTAACCGCATAACTTCCTGAACATCATCTAATACTGTCTCCGGAGATGTTTTCAGAACAGCGACCTTCCCAAATTCTGGTTGTTTTGACATCTGATCCTCCTGTGGTGTGCCTCCATTCTAACCTACACAGTGGAAGCCGTGTAGTCACCTGTATGAACTTGCAGACGGCCGATGGCTTATCAGGTTAATTATAATTCTGAGGAATAAATCAGATCGTTTCCATAGAGGTTGTTCATCGTGCTACAATAGCTCTAATGCAGAACAAAACATCAAGTTCGCTCACAACCTTCGACGATTTATATCCTGAGGATGTCTCCCGACCCGCAGAGAAACGTGACTATTGGGTTTGGATCTATCTACCCTTATTGCTCGGGATTTCTGGTTCTTGTGGGCATCGGCCTCCTGGTCGTTCGTGCGGGGTTTGGTTCAGCGAGTGTATGGGCGGACACATCGCTCATCTTCATGCTTATACCAACGATCATTCTGGGGCTGGTTCTGGTTGTCCTCTTAGGGTCAATGGTGTACGGGATTATTAAACTTATCCCCATGATCCCGGTGTGGTTTACAAGCATCAGGAGATTTTTCTGGCAAGCTGAGAACGCCGTACAACGGACTGGCGACATTGCCGTTCGCCCGTTTACCGTGATGAAGTCCTCTTGGGCTGCGCTGCGAGCGAGCTTCGGTTGGTTGGCTTCCATCGCGAGAATATTCAAGGGAGAGACAAATGACTGAGGAACCAAACTGGAAGGCTCGCACAATCATCGTCGGGGTTATCGCCGGCGCGCTCACCGGCCTCGGTGCCGCCCTCGTCCTGATTCAACGTGCTGAGCAAGAAGGTGAAGCGGTACAACTGGGTACATCCGATGGGCTCAAGGTGGGCATAGGCGTACTGGGTTTACTGCGTCAGATTGGCCAGATCGGCCCTCGAGGTGAACAATAATTATGCTCTAATCCTCGCCCGCTTCTATGAACTGGGTGGGTGGTTATAAATGAAGCAAGAATATTTAGAGTCTGTCGCTTGACAGGCTCTTTTCTTTTCGCTATTATATAAACGAACGTTCGTTCATATAAAGGATAATGGGATGGGAAGCGGCGTTGTAAGCAAAGGTGAACTCACACGGGCATCGATCCTGGAAGGGGCCTATCAACTCTTCCTTCAGCAGGGCTACCACGGCACATCGATGCGCCAGATCGCCGAGGAGGCCGGCATCGCCCTCGGCGGGATTTATAATCACTTCTCAGGAAAAGAGGAGATCTTCACCGCAGTCCTCGAAGCGTACCACCCCATCCACGAGATCGTCCCGGTGATACAGGCGAGCGAAGGCGCAACGATCGAGGAGTACGTGCGCAACGCCGCCAAGAGCATGATGACCGCTCTTGAGCGCGAACCCGGGTTCCTCAACCTGATTTTTATTGAGATCGTTGAATTCAACTCACAACACCTGCCGGATCTGGTCGATATCACCTTCCCCAAGGTCATGAGCATCGTGGGTCCCTTCGCCGATAGTCAAAATAAGTTAAAAGACATTCCCTTACAGAGCATCGTGCGCTCGTTCATCGGTCTCATGTTCATGCAGTTTTTTGCTGAGAAGCTTGTCGGGTCGCAGTTTGTCGATATGCCGCTTGAAGAAGCGTTCGAGCAAACCATGCAAATATTCCTCCATGGGATCCTCGCCGAATGAGGGCGCGATGAATCTCCAGGACGTGATGCGCATTCTGCTCTGGCTGCTCATCTTTTTCATCAGCTTCCAGATCGTCCTTCGTTTGGTACGGCGCATCTATAAGTTTCCGATCCCGCACTTTCTAACGAACCTCATCGATAATCCAATCCGGCGCCGCATTCAACCCCCGGAGAGCACGCCAACCCGTCACGGAATTCGTGCCGGCATGCGCGTGCTTGAGGTGGGCCCTGGCAATGGAACATACACGCTTGCGACCGGTCTGGCGGTCGGTGAGGCGGGGCGTGTGGTTGCGATCGACATCGAGCCCCGAATTATCGAAAGATTAAGACAGCGGGCAAAACTCGAAGGAGTAGGCAACATCGAAGGCAGGGTCGCGGATGCCCACCAGCTTCCTTTCCCGGATGCCAGCTTCGATGCGATATACATGATCACCGTGATTGGCGAGATCCCCGCGCCTGGCAAGGCCATACACGAGTTTCATCGGGTTCTTCGGCGTGGTGGCACGCTCGCCTTCAGTGAGTTAATAACCGATCCGGATTACTCGCTCCCGCGCACGCTAAACGCGCTGGCGAGCGAAGCAGGTTTTCATTTGAAGTCACGTCTTGGGAAGTTGTCCAACTACACCCTGATCTTTGATAAGCGTGAAGAAGGTTAGCTCATGGTCAATATCCGTCTGCAGTCGATCATCCGTAAGGAGTTCATCCAGATCATACGCGACCCGCGTACATTGATTCTGATCATTTTCATCCCCATCATGCAGTTGTTGCTGATGGGATACGCGGCCACAACCGACGTGCGAAACGTCCCTCTGGCGATCTTCGATCAAGACCGCGGGAGGGAGGCGCGTGCCTTGTTGGATGCCTACAGGGCGGCCGACTATTTTCACCTGGCGTACGACGTGGATTCCATAGACGAGATTCTCTCACTCATCGATCAGGGGGATGCGAAGGCCGGCTTGATCATTCCCCCGGATTACAGCACACAATTAGCTGGGAAGGGAACCGCTCAGATCGCCTTTGTGCTGGATGGTAGCGACCCAACCATCGCCTCTACCTCCCTATCTGCGGCTCAGCTTATCGCCCAGGCTCACGCCACAGAACTAATGGCGGAGAGCCTGGCAAGGAGCGGGCAGGGCGCCGCGGTGCAAACGCCACTCGAGGTACGAACACAGGTCTGGTACAACCCCGACATGCTTAGTGCCTACTTCATGGTGCCGGGCGTCATCGGGATGATCCTGTACTCGATAACCTCGATTCTTACGGCTACGGCTGTGGTCAGGGAGCGCGAGCGCGGCACGATTGAACAGTTGATCGTTACACCGATCCGTTCCTGGGAGCTCATCGTTGGAAAGATCCTGCCATACGCCGTTCTAGCGCTGATCAACACGGTTGAAGTCCTGGCGCTTGGTTCATGGCTTTTTGGGGTGCCCATTCGCAGCGGTTTGGGTCTGGTAATGCTATTGTCAGGCCTCTTCCTTCTCACCGGTCTGGGTATCGGGTTGCTGGTCTCAACGGTCGCAAATACACAGCAAGAGGCAACGCTCATTACATTCACGACACTCCTTCCAAGCATCTTTCTCTCCGGTTTCTTCTTCCCTGTGGAAGCGATGCCGCTCACGCTGCAATGGCTCTCTGTCCTGATTCCACTTAAATACTACCTGACCATCATTCGCTCGCTGTTGATCAAGGGTGTCGGAGTCGATTCCCTGCACACGGAGATACTTGCCCTGGCAATCTTCGGCGTGTCCTTCATACTTTTAGCTGCGATGCGGTTACAGAAACGATTGGAATGATGATAAATCCAGCTGCCCTTTTCCTGTCGGCAACGGGTGGTTGAATTGGAGGCTGCAATGGATCGTTCTGCAATAAAAAGATACACCCCTCTCTTTCTCTTCGCTGGCTCGGTGATAATCGCTGTGATCTATCTCATCAGCGTCTCTAACGGCGGCAGCGACGTCTTGGAAGCATCGGGGACGGTCGAAGCGGTCAGCGTACTGGTCGGACCAGAAGCTCCTGGAAGGGTGATGGAGGTATACGTCGAAGAAGGGGATTACGTGGAGCAGGGGGAACCACTATTTAGTTTGGATGACGAAATTCTGCGAGTCCAGCGGACCCGCATTATTGCTGCGGGGGAGGCTGCGTTAACCGCAGCGAATTTACAGCTGCTGATGGTTCAGCAGGCACTTGACGATTTGTACGAAGATTGGCCGATGGTGGCGGCTCAGGCTGAATTGGAGTTGGCGCGTGCAAGAGATGCACTCGATGATGTTAACTATACACATGACGTACGCCAGGAGGGATATCGCGCCAGTTCAGACACAATCAAAGCTGCTGAGGCGAACATTGTGTTGGCGAACGAAGAAGTGGATGTTGCCCAACAGCGTTACGACCACGCCAGTGGTGATACGGGGAAGGCGCTGGCACTCTCAAATCTTATCGCCGCGAAAAAACAACGGGATTCAATTCAGAGGAATATCAATTGGTACCTAGGTGCCCCAACCGATATTGAACAAGCATTACTCGACGCTGATGTCTCCGTCGCTGAAACACGCGTGAACGATGCAGAGATTGAGCTGGAAAAATGGAAAGAAAGCCCTGACCCAGCCGCAGTGGTGTTGTTGGAAGCGCAGTTAGCGACGGCACAAGCCCAGCTAGCGTTGGCAACCTCGCAAACCGAAGTGGAACTCCAAACGATAGATTTGCAGATCAAAGACCTTGTGGTTCAAGCGCCGAGCAGCGGGGTGGTCTTGACCCGCACTGTAGAGCCCGGGGAAGTTTTGCTCCCGGGCGCTGCTGCGTTGAAGATCGGGGACCTTGATCATCTTACGATCACGGTGTACGTCCCCGAGGATCGCTATGGGGAAATCGCGTTCGGGAGTCAGGCATTGGTGAGCGTGGATAGCTTCCCAGATCTAGCGTTCCACGCGTATGTTCTCCGCATTGCCAATCAAGCGGAATTCACACCGCGCAACGTCCAGACGGAGGAGGGGCGCAAGACAACGGTCTTCGCTGTGGAGCTATCGGTTGCTGACCCGATGAACAGATTGAAGCCGGGTATGCCGGCGGATGTTCTCTTTGATGGATAACGAATCGATTATTGCCAAATGCATTGAAGTTACCTGTGTTGTGAGAGTGGCGGATGATGACTGACGATATTCTCATTGAAGCGAAGCATCTTTGGAAGAGATTCGGCGATCAGGTCGCCGTGGAAGATGTGTCGTTGCAGATCCGGGCTGGTGAAGTTTATGGTTTGATGGGACCGGACGGAGCCGGGAAATCGACGGTGATCAGGCTCTTATGCGGCGCGTATGTCCAGGACGAGGGCGAGGTTTATCTCGCGGGCAAGCGCTTGGCTAGCGATCCCGATTCAGCACGTGCAATTCTTGGTTATCTCTCCCAGCGATTCAGTCTTTACAGCGATCTGACCGTTCTTGAGAATTTGCGTTTCTTCGCCGAGGTTCGCGGCATCTCGGGGGATGATTGGCGCCAACGAGCGCAGGAGACGCTGGAGTTTGTCGACATGGCGGAATTCAGCAATAGGAAAGCCGGGGCGCTTTCTGGAGGGATGAAGCAGAAGCTGGGGTTGGCGGCGGCCATGATTCACCAACCGGCGATATTGCTCCTAGATGAGCCATCAAGCGGAGTTGATCCGGTCACCCGCCAGGCTTTTTGGCGTTTGCTGGTCCGGCTGCTCCAGGGTGGCGTTGCCGCCCTGTTGAGCACGCCCTATATGGACGAAGCGATGCGCTGCAATCGGGTGGGATTCATGAGCGAAGGGCGCATACTGCTCGAGGGCGAGCCGCAAGATCTCACGAAATGCCTCGAAGGACGAATGCTGCGAGTGAGAGGAGAGCCGATTCGGGCCATCGCCCGCATCGCCCGTGAGATTCCATCCGTGGAGAGCGTCCAACCCTTTGGCGACCGGATCCACTTGCGGATCGCGGCAGGCACAGAGAGTGAAGTGATCAAGGAAGTGCAGAAGGCTGTTGAGACAAAGGGACTTAATATAACAAGCATTAGATCAGCCTCCCCTGATCTGGAGGATGTGTTTGTGGATTTATTGGAGCAGTGGTCGTGAGTGACCAGGACGATGTGGTTGTAATAAGCGAAGGGTTGACCAAACGATTCGGGGATTTTACTGCCGTGGATAATGTGTCGTTCCGCATACGAGCTGGAGAGGTGCTGGGGTATTTGGGCCCAAACGGATCCGGGAAGACGACGACCATACGAATGCTCCTGGGGTTGCTGTTGCCCAGCGCAGGGAAGTCGCAAGTCCTGGGGTTCGATTCGGTGGATGAAGCGGAAGATATCCGCCAGCGCGTAGGCTATATGTCACAGAAGTTTGCCCTTTACGATGAATTGACCTCGTTTGAAAACCTGACTTTCTACGCGGGCGTTTACGGTATCCGCGATCCCAATGAATTGAAGGCGACCATTAATTTACTCGGCCTTAATAAAATCCAGAATGAAAGAGCGAGTGAACTCCCGCTCGGCTGGCGTCAACGCCTGGCGCTGGCGACTGCAATTGTACATAAACCGACGATACTCTTTCTCGATGAGCCAACGAGCGGGGTGGATCCCGGCGCGCGCAGGGATTTCTGGGATCTGATCTATGGGTTAGCGGAGAGCGGTGTGACCATTCTCGTTACGACTCATTATATGGACGAAGCGGAATACTGCACCCGTGTAGGCTTTATGCGCCGCGGCCGGCTTATGGCGGTGGGCACACCCACGGAATTGAAAGATAGAGAGGTTGCCGGTGCCGTCTGGCGCGTACACTGCACTCCGCTGCTGGCAAGTCTGGATTTGCTCGAGACACTTCCGATTGTGAGGAACGTGAGCTTGTCAGGCAACCACCTTCGTGCAATCACAGAAGAAAAGAACAGCGCCCAAAACCTGGAAAAGGCATTGGACGCTGCAGGATTACGCAACGTCCGCATTCAAGAAACTGCTCCTACGCTCGAGGATGTTTTCCTCTCCCTTGCAGGAAACTGAGTCTAATCATCAAACGGAACTTCAACGACGAGGTCCTGAATCTCATTGTAGAGATCGGCGATGAGCGTCTGCACGCGTTGGACTGTCTCGGCTATGGGGATTAGCTCAGCCTGCTCGCTGTCTCGGCGTTTGGCCTCAACAGAGTCTTCCTTTAGGGAGCGTTTACTCACGGTGAGCCGCAGCGGGAGCCCGATTAAATCGGCATCGGCGAATTTCACACCGGGGCTCTCCTGGCGATCGTCATAGAGGACTTCTACACCCGCGTCCATAAGTTCTTCATAAACGCCCTGAGCAGCTTCCTCAGCGCCCTTCAGCGAAAGCAAATGAACTTCATAAGGGGCGATCGTGATGGGCAGGATTAACCCGTTCTCATCGTTATATTCCTCGGCAGCAGAGGCGAGCAATCTGCCGCTGCCGATGCCGTAAGACCCCATGATTACGTATTGTGTTTTGCCGTCTTTATCGAGGAAGGTGCTGTCCGTGTCTTTACTATAGCGGGTTCCCAATTTGAAGATATTCCCGACCTCGACACCCCTCGAGACGTGTATTTTTGCACCACATTGTGGGCAAGCGAAGCCATCTTCTGCGATGGTGATGTCGGCGATTACATCCGCCTCGAAATCGCGTCCGATATTGACATTCTTCAGGTGATACCCTTCTTCATTCGCACCGGTGACGAGGTTGGGTGAATCGGGAATTAAGTCATCGACGACGACCAAAGTATCCTTCACCGCGATAGGAGATGCGTAACCAGGCACAGCGCCAACAGCGCGGATTTCTTCGTCGGTCGCCGGACGCAGTTCTTTCGCTTTCACGGTATTGGTGAGCTTTATTTCGTTC
>RCNG010003341.1_pt1 | contig 10370 bp, 12 predicted proteins | sample 2041371 | NCBI WGS metagenome assembly RCNG01 (sample SAMN09708227, study PRJNA481090) | Marine sediment metagenome, whole genome shotgun sequencing project. | biome: marine sediment; feature: ocean; material: sediment; isolation source: Sewage treatment plant 1 marine sediment (STP1) ... | reverse complement strand
CCGCCCCTGTCGCTGCAGGTCGGCATGTCCATGGACTTCCTGATCTTCGCCATCCACCTGCTGGGCATCTCTTCGGTGCTCGCCTCGATCAACATCATCGTCACCATCGCCAACATGCGTGCCCCGGGCATGAAGCTGATGGACATGCCGATCTTCGTCTGGACCTGGCTGGTCACCGCCTTTCTGCTGATTCTGGTGGTGCCGGTGCTGGCCGGCGGCGTGACCATGCTGCTGTTCGACCGCCACTTCGGCACCAGCTTCTTCAATGCCGCCGGCGGCGGCGACCCGGTGCTGTTCCAGCACCTGTTCTGGTTCTTCGGCCATCCGGAAGTCTATATCCTGATCCTGCCCTCCTTCGGCGTGCTGGCGGCCATCATCCCCACATTCGCGCGCAAGCCGCTGTTCGGCTACAAGTCCCTGGTGGGCAGCATGCTGGCCATCATGTGCATCGGCATGGTGGTGTGGGCCCATCACCAGTACACCGTCGGCATGTCCCTGGGGGCGGTGAGCTACTTCATGATCGCCACCATCATCATCTCCATCCCGGTGGGGCTGATGGTGTTCAACTACATAGCCACCATGTGGAAGGGCTCCATGACCTTCGAGACCCCGATGCTGTTCGCCGTGGGTATTCTGCTGATGTTCACCTTCGGTGGCCTGACCGGCGTCATGCTGGCGGTCGTGCCCGCGGACATGCAGTACCACGACTCCATGTTCGTGGTGGCCCATTTCCACTACGTACTGTTGCCCGGCGCCGTGTTCGGCCTGTTCGCCGGCGTGTTCTACTGGTTGCCCAAGTGGACCGGCAACATGTACGACGAGAAGCTGGCGAAAATCTTCTTCTGGGTCAACGTGATCAGCTTCAACGTCACCTTCTTTCCGCAGCACTTCCTCGGCCTGGCGGGCATGCCGCGGCGCATCATCGACTACAACGTGATGTTCACCGAGTTCAATGTGTTGTCCTCGGTCGCGGCCATGGTGTTCGGCCTCAGCCATCTCCTGCTGGCCTATATCGTCATCAAGACCATCCGCGGCGGCAAACAGGCGGAGGCGAAGGTCTGGGAGGGTGCCAAGGGTCTAGAGTGGGAGCTGTCCTCGCCGCCTGCGTTCCATAGCTGGACCGTGGCTCCGCAGCTGAAATAAGAGGTGGGACCCCCGGCGGGGTGTGCGTAACGCACACCCCGCCCATCCTTTGGAGTCGTTTGCAGGAGCGGCGGGTTGTGGCTCGCGCCTCTCCTACAGATTATTCGAAACCAAGTTTGGAATCCCATGACCACAATGACCCCTATCGATGAAGAGCGCCGGCGCAAAAATATCCGCCTGGCATGGATATTGGCGGCTTTCGTACTGCTGATCGTGATCAGCTCCGTCCCCTTCTGGAAGGGGTTGTTCGAAATCGCCATGAACAACTAATGGGCATTTCAGCGGACACCAAAGCGAAAAACCGCCGCACTCTGCTGGTGCTGGCCGGCGTCACCCTGGGCATGTTCGGCTTCGGCTTCGCCCTGGTGCCGTTGTACGGGTTGCTGTGCCAAATCACCGGGGTGCAATCGGTGGAACAGCGCACCGCCCTGAACAGCGCAAGCCTCGCCGTTGCGACAGGCGAAATTTCGGACCGCTGGGTCACCGTCAAGTTTGACGCCACCGTGCACCCCGATCTGCCCTGGTCCTTCAAACCGATGCAGAGCAAGGTCCGGGTACACCCCGGCCAGGTGCAGGTGGTGAATTTCCTGGCCGAGAACCGCTCATCGCAAGAAATCACGGGCCAAGCCTTACCCAGTGTCGCGCCCTGGCAGGCCACCGCCTTTTTCAGCAAAATGGAGTGCTTCTGCTTCAGCCGGCAGACCCTGGCGGGTAGAGAAACCAAAGAGATGCCGTTGCGCTTCATGGTGTCGCCGGATCTTCCGGAAGATATCGGGTCCCTGACCCTGTCCTACAGCTTCATGCGCAGCGAGGAGCAGGAGGGCGTTGCGAGCGGGTTGGCGGCGAACTGAATAACGATAAATTACCAAACTAAAAACGACAAACCACCAAACCATAAGCTAGAGGTAGAGCATGACCACCACAGGACACGGACAACAAAGTTACTACATACCGGATCCAAGCCCCTGGCCGATTATGGCCATGTTATCGGTCTTGCTGATGTTGGCGGGCGGCGCTCTGTGGATGAACGCCATCGGCTTCGGCACCTGGATGGTCATCGCCGGCTTCGGCCTGTTGGCCTTCATGTTCTATGGCTGGTTCGGCGACGTGATCCGGGAGGGCATGGCGGACAAATACAATGCCCAGGTGGACCGCTCGTTCCGCCAGGGCATGGTCTGGTTCATTGCCTCAGAGGTCTTTTTCTTCGCCAGCTTCTTCGGCGCCCTCTACTACGTGCGGGAGATTTCGCTGACTTGGCTGGGCGGCGAGGGTTATCTGGGGGTGACCAAGGAGGTGCTGTACGACCAGTTCACCGCCCATTGGCCCAGCAGCGGTCCCGGCGAAATGGGCGGCGAGTTCTCTCCCATGGGGGCCTGGGGTATACCTGCCATGAATACCTTCATCCTGCTCAGCTCCGGCGCCACCATCACCTGGGCCCATTGGGGCCTGAAAATAGACAATCAGAAACAGTTGGTGTTGGGTCTCGCCTTCACCATCGGACTGGGTTTTCTGTTCGTGGTACTGCAGGCCTGGGAGTACCAGCATGCGTACAAAGAGCTGAATCTGACTTTGGAGTCCGGAGTCTACGGCTCGACCTTCTACATGCTCACCGGGTTCCACGGTTTCCACGTCACCATGGGCGCCATCATGCTGACGGCCGTCCTGGTACGGGCGATGAAGAGCCATTTCTCGCCGCACAACCATTTCGCCTTCGAGGCCGTGGCCTGGTATTGGCACTTCGTGGATGTGGTGTGGCTGGGACTGTTTGTCTTCGTTTACTGGCTTTGAGACAGGTAGGTCGGACCGCGCATAGCGCTGTCCGACTGTATTGCCACGGTGTCGGATGGCGCTCCCGCGCAATCCGACCCACGGGCTTTTTGCATTACAGACCGTGTGGCTGCAGAACGCCGGACAGGTATCCCAGGATGAGCAGACCGAAGAGGACAAGAGACAGGGTGATGCGAATCGTCAGTGCACGCACCACGCGGGTCTTGTCCTGTTCGCCATCGTCCTTGGCCAGAAAGTACATGCCCTGGGCCAGCGAGAACACGATAAAGCCGAGCACCAGAAGAACGGGCAGCTTAACAATGATATCCATGATTTTCCTCCCAAATGGGGTTGGTTTCTCAACGAACCCGGATTCACCCGGATTAAGGTAGTGTCCGGATTACAGAATTGTATCAATCAGGAATATAGCATCTGCATGAAGTTTGGCGAGTACAGATTCAAATTCCGTGTTGTGCCCACCCTGCTGCTGGCCCTCCCCGTGCCCCTGTTCGCCGGCCTCGGTCTATGGCAACTGGACCGGGCCGAGCAGAAGCGCGAGCAGGCGCAAACCCTGGAGCAGCGCGAACGGCAGGCCCCGCTGCCGCTCTCCGGGTTGCACTCGGCCGGCTCCTCGCTGCGTTATCGCAGAGTCCGTACGCAAGGCCATTTCGATCCCGACGGACAGTTTTTCATCGAGAACCGCCGCTACGGCGGTCGCACCGGTTTTTATGTGGTCACTCCGCTGCGCATGGACGGCTCCGATATCAGGGTGCTGGTCAATCGTGGCTGGGTCCCGGCGCCGAACGACGGGACGCTGCCGGTCGCCGATGTGCCCACTGGCACCCTTGAGGTCAACGGTGTGGCCGAGACCCCGTCCGCGCCCGCCCTGGTGCTGCACGATGGCCAGGACGGGGCACGGATTTGGGGTAAGCGCTGGCCTTACATGACCGTGGAACTGTTCGCCGCCGGCGTGGGCTATCCGGTGCAGCCCTTCGTCATCCTGCAGAGCGCTGGCGATCCCCACGGCTTTATCCGAGACTGGCCCCGGGAGATGCCCAAGGAAGGTATGCATCTGGGTTATGCCATCCAATGGTTTGCCTTCGCGCTGATCTCCCTGGGCTTCTATCTGACGCTAAGCCTGGTGCGCAATGCGGCCACGGAGCAGCCCGCATGAGCAACAGCGCCGCCGCAGCGCCGAAACGCAGCCTCTGGCCTTTGCTGGCAATGGTCGTCGTGTTTGCCGCTCCCATCCTCGCCGCCTGGTTTTTCTATTTCAACCCGGAGTACCTGCCGGCCACCCGCAGCAACCGGGGCGAGTTGATAACGCCCCTGGTGGAAATCGACGCCGACAGCGGCCTCGCCAATCCGGACGGCAGCCCGTTCGACCTGTCGGCGCTGAGCGGCAAATGGACCCTGGTCAGCCTGAACGGCGCACCCTGCGGCGACGCTTGCCGGCGGCGCTTGGCCGACCTGCGGCAGATCCGTCTGGCCCTGGGAGAAACCCGCTTCAGCGTCGAGCGGCTGCAAATCCTGACTGGAGCCGCCGATACCGCGGCCTTGGCCCGGGACTTCGAGGGCATGTACATCGCCTTGGCCCAAGGTTCAACGAAAGACAAGCTTTTAAAGACGCTGGGCGAAGGCGCCGCCGCCCTGGATCGGACCTATATCCTGGACCCGATGGGCAATCTGATGATGCGCTATGCCGCGGACGCTCCGGCGAAAGATACCCTCAAAGACATGGAGCGCCTGATCAAGGCCTCCAAGAACTGGATCAAAGGTGCAAGTTATGGCCATCGCTGAAATCGCATTTGCCAAGACCCGGAGCATCGCCTGGCGGCGCTATTACGACCTGACCAAGCCCAAAGTGGTGGCGCTGATTTTGTTCACCGCCCTGGTGGGCATGCTGCTGGCGTCCCCCGGTATGGTGCCCTGGCAGCCCCTGGTGTTCGGCCTGCTCGGTATCGGCCTGGCATCGGCAGCAGGCGCCGCCTTGAACCACGTGGTGGACCAGCATATCGATGCCGTGATGGAACGCACCCGTAACCGACCCCTGCCCTCGGGTGACATGGACACTCCCCATGCCCTCGGCTTCGCTCTCACCCTGGCGGGCGTGTCGGTGCTGCTGCTGAGCACGCTGGTGAACCCCCTGACGGCGTTGCTGACCTTCTGCGCTTTCATCGGCTACGCGGTGATCTACACCATGTATCTGAAGCGCCGTACGCCACAGAACATCGTGTGGGGCGGCCTGGCGGGCGCGGCACCGCCGTTGCTGGGCTGGACTGCCGTTACCGGCGAGGTGCACACCAATGCCCTGCTGCTGGTGCTGCTAATCTTCGTCTGGACCCCGCCTCACTTTTGGGCACTGGCGATCAAGCGGCGCGAGGAATACGCCCGAGCCGGCATTCCTATGCTACCGGTAACCCACGGGGTGGCCTTCACCAAGCTGCAGGTCTTGATCTACAGCCTGATGCTGCTGGCCGTATCCCTGCTGCCCTTCATGAACCGCATGAGCGGCCTGCTGTACCTGGCCGGTGCGTTGGTGCTCGGGGGTGGCTTCGTGTTCCAGGCCCTGCGCCTGTGGCGCAGCGACGATGACCGCTACGCCATGCGCACTTTCGGGTATTCCATTCTGTACCTGACCGCCCTGTTCGGTTTTCTGCTGGCGGATCATTACATCGGATTGCTGGGGTAAGCATGGGAAAGACACAAATTGAAATGTTGCTGAGTCTGCTCACGCTGTTGCAGGTGCTGACGCCAAGTGCCTCGGTACAGCCAAGCGACGCCTTCGCGGCTGCACCGCAGGGAGGTCGGGCGTGAACGCCGAGCGACCGTCCGTTCTGCGCCGCGCCTTGCCGCTGCTGGCCATCGCCGCCATGTCCCTGGGGCTGTGGTTCGGCCTGCAGCAGTTTCAGGCGCAGATGCAGGCACCGGCCGAGCTGCGCGCGGCAACAGCGCTGCATCCGCCGCGTCCGCTACAGGATTTTGCGTTGACCGGCCACGACAGTCAGCCCTTCACGCTCGAAGACCTGCAACAGCATTGGACTTTTGTCAGTATCGGCTACACCCATTGCCCGGACGTTTGCCCCACCACCCTGGCCACCTTCGACGCCGTGGCCAAACAGGCGGATGCGGCCACCAAGCGGCCGCAGTTCCTGTTCGTTTCGGTGGACCCGGAGCGGGACACGCCGGAAAAGCTCGGACAGTATGTGACTTATTTCAACCCCGATTTTCTCGGCGCTACCGGATCGCAGGACGCACTGAAAAGACTCACAGGGCAATTGGGGTTAATCTATCGGAGAGTCGATGGGCAAGATACCGCCCTGGGCTACCTGGTGGACCATTCGGCCAGCATCCTGCTGATCGATCCGCTGGGGCGCCTGGCGGCCATTTTCGGTGCCCCTCATGATCCCGGTGCCATGGCACAGGACTATATAGCCATTACCAACCAAGCCGGCCAAAGGCATTGAGACAGAGATACCGATGGAGAAGCAACCGTGAACAAAACCGCGACATCCACTCCGCAGGGAGACCAGCTTCCCGAAGTCAACGAGATCACCCTGGACCATCCCTGGCAGTGGCTCGCCGACGGCTGGAAGGATTTGACCCGGGCCCCCGGATACAGCCTCTCGTACGGCGCGGTATTCACGGTCGTCAGCATTCTGCTGACCTTGGGGATGTTCCACGAAAACCTGTTCTTCATCATCCCGCCGCTGGCGGCCGGATTCTTCCTGGTGGCGCCGTTGTTGGGCGTCGGTCTGTACAAGATCAGCGAAACCCTGGAGCATGACAACAAGGTGGAATTCTGCCAGACACGGAAGGCATGGAAACGCAACGAGGTGCACCTGGCCGGCATGGGCGTTACCCTGCTGCTGATCTTAGTGGCCTGGATGCTCGCCGCCAACCTGATATTCGCCCTGCTGTTCGACAAACCGATACCCACCTGGGAGAACTTCATCCCTCAGGTATTCCTGTCCGGCGAGAGCCCCCTGTTCCTGTTTACCGGCATCGGCGTGGGTGGCCTGATCGCGGCTTTCACTTTCAGCATCACGGTCGTCTCTGTGCCCATGCTGATGGACCGCCAAGTGGATCTGATGACCGCCATGCAGACCAGTTTGCGGGCGGTGCGCCGCAACTGGCAAGCCATGGTGCTGTGGGCCTCGCTGATCGTGATGTTCGTCGGCATCGGCATTGTGACCTTTTACATCGGCCTGATCGTGGTCATGCCTTTGGTGGGCCACGCTACCTGGCACGCCTACCGGGACTTGGTGCCGCCGGCATGACTTGAAGTTTTCTCTAAAAACGCCCGCGTGGGGCCGTTGCTTGGGTCTTGGCACCCTTCGTTGAGTAAGTCAGCGGCCGGATGATCGAATCACCCGGCTGCCCGTTTGTAACGCTAAGGCGCCGGAGGCGCTTCGCGCAGATGCACCGATATCTCAACCCGGCGGTTGGGTGCCAGGCAGCGGATCACGGTCGGACCGCGAATCCCCTCGCAGGCCTCCACCGGCTCCCGCTTTCCGCGGGCCTCCAGCGTAACCGCCTCCGACGGTAGACCGCTCTGCAGCAGGTAATCGCGTGCTGCGATGGCGCGGCGCATGGATAGAGTGTCATTGTAGGCGTCGCTGCCGATGCGGTCAGCGTGCCCCACGATATGCACCTTTCCGATGCGTTCGGTCCCACCCAATTCGGCGGTCAGTGCATCCAGTTTCTCCCGCGCCTCCGGTTTGAGCTGCGACCGGTCAAAGTCGAAGAAGGCCTTTTCGTCCAGCGTCAGTGCCACGATCTGCGGAACTTCCGGTTCGGACGCTGCTATCGGCGGCGCGCCTTCGCATTCGGGAACGGCCAACTCCGGCCGCCACTGCAACGTATGCCAGCACTCGCCGTAGTCGTTGCGTACAAACTGACCGTCCTCGGTCGTCAGATAACCCAGCACCGTCTGCGCCTGGCCACTAACGGCCCATAGCCCCAGCGGGGCCGCCAAAGCCGGGGAGGAGGCTGCGCCTGCGCAGCGGTTCGACTGGGCAATTCGCCAACACGCTCTTCATCATCCACCTCCTTTCAACGTAAAATTTCCCGTGCGTTTCGAGGCCATGCAGTTAGCTGGGGTCCCGTCCATCTGGCAACGCGCCTCGTTGCGCCGACATCAACAACTGCCGGAGAGCTGCGAGGCCTTTGAAGGGAGACTGGCGCCTGTCATACGCGAGGCCATTGAAAGCGGCGAGTTGTACCGGGAAGGCGAGTTGAAAACCCAGGTCGACGCCTTTATCCACGGCCTGTGGGCAGTCAATATGGGTAATGCCTACATCACCTATGTCTTCACTCCGGAGGCGATGCGGGAGGCCCATATGGGGCGCCTGCAGCGCGATGTGCACAGTCACGTACTTGCGTTATACCAGGGCTATGGCTGGCACCCGGAGGACTCGGATGCCGAGTACGCGGCGGTTACGGCCCGTTGTGCCCGCCTGATGCCGGAATACTTCGAGTGAAATAATTTGATCGATAAAAAAACCGGAAATAACCACATCCCGTAATGAACAGGATTCGAATCTTATTTTTTAACATGTTTCCCAACACACCGAGGACCATGAGTGAATGAACCTGCGTACCGAGATGCTCAAGCTCATTCGGCTCGCACTACCGGTGGCTATGGCCCAATTACTGATCGCGGCAGCCGGCCTGGTCGATACTGTGATGGCGGGCGCCGCGGGAGTTTCCGATCTTGCTGGCGTATCCCTGGGATCGGCTATCTGGATAACCCTGACCGTTCTTGCCATGGGACTGCTGATGGCGGTCAATCCCGTGGTCGCGCAATACGCGGGCGCGAGGCGCTATCGTGAGATCACCAACTTCATGCACCAGGCACTGCGGGTTGCGGTGGTGCTGGCCCTGGTGTTTTTCATATTGATCCGGCTGCACCCGGGCTATCTACTCGGGTTGAGCGGACGAGTCGTAGCGCCCATGGGCGCAGAGGGTTTCTGGATCGCGCTGGTGGTCGGCCTGGGAATCAGCGGCATCCTGATGAGCAACCGCTTATGGCGGCTCAGCCGCTGTCTGACAAGGCCTCAACATTCAACCTCCAACATGTGGAGAGCCGCAGCATGATGTTACCTAAGGCATTTGTGACGACTGGCCTGGCCGTTGTCACCACCTGGATATCTCTCTCGTCTATACAGGCCCAGGAAGGCTTCGCTCTGCCGGTCGAGGTGGCGGCTGTCGAGCGTACCGCACTGGAAAGGCGGATTGAGACGGTCGGCACCTTACGTGCCGACGAGACGGTGGTCCTGCGACCGGAGCTCGCCGGTCGAGTCGAGAAAATCCTGTTTGACGAGGGTCAGCCGATCGCGGCAGGCGCGAAGGTCTTGATCCTGGATGCCGATATCCACGAGGCCGAACTGACAGACGCCAAGGCCCGTTCTCTGCTGGCCCGCTCTGAATATCAACGCAACAGAGATGTCTCCAGCAAGGGATTGGGCTCCGCCCAGGGCTTGGACCGGGCCCGCGCCGAATTGCTGCGCGCCCGGGCTGGGGAGAAGCTGGCGCGGGTCCGGCTGGACAAAATGACCCTGCATGCGCCCTTCAGTGGCATTCTGGGCCTGCGCCGGGTGAGCCCGGGGGACCTTCTCCAGCCGGGGGACGAAGTGGTGGAGCTGGTGGCGGTGGACCGGCTCAAGCTGGATTTTCAGATCCCGGAACGCCATGCCGCGAGTGTGCAGGCCGGGCAGAAGGTGCCCGTCCGGGTCGATGCCTGGCCGGACCGGCAGTTCGAGGGTGAGTTGTACGCCATCGTGCCGCAGGCGAACGAAGGCGGACGCAGTCTCGTATTGCGCGCGCATCTGGGCAACGAAGACAAGGCCCTGCGCCCGGGCATGTTCGCCCGCATCGATCTGATCATGGACAGCGGCTCCACGGCATTGACCATCCCCGAACAGGCCATTATGCCGGAAGGCGAACAGCGCGGCCTTGTACCGGCAAATTCGGAATCCCCATCCGTCCAGGCGGCTTAAGGGAAGCTTTTCACACCGCTCCCAATCGAATACTCCGGTAAGCGGTGCGCGCAATTTTTCCACCAGGAGCCAGACATGATAGTAATTCGCCGATTCGAAGACGGGGATTGGCAGGCCGTTTGGCAGATTATCGAGCCGGTCGTTCGTGCCGGTGAGACCAATTCAAGCCCGATGAGACGGGGTCCTCATCTGAATCCTGGCCGACGATAGGTTATTGTTTCGGCTCATGGGGCGAGCCGTGTGAGAAGCCAACAGGCAGTTCCTGGGAGCGCGGGCCTCCGGCCCGCATGCGGCCGGTACGGTCGCGCTTTCGGCGATGGAGCCGGTGCACAATCAACCACACAGTTGGCCCCAGGGCAAATTTGTTCTCCCGCTGCGCGCCATGGAGAGCGAAGCGAAGGCGCGTAGTCCCCGGTAGGCGTAGGCGCGTGCGTATGGTCGGAGTGGCGAAGGGGCCGT
>RCNG010001913.1_pt1 | contig 10373 bp, 9 predicted proteins | sample 2041371 | NCBI WGS metagenome assembly RCNG01 (sample SAMN09708227, study PRJNA481090) | Marine sediment metagenome, whole genome shotgun sequencing project. | biome: marine sediment; feature: ocean; material: sediment; isolation source: Sewage treatment plant 1 marine sediment (STP1) ... | reverse complement strand
GGTCGTCTTCGTCCTATGGGTTGCGCTCGAGCCCGCGCCAACTCCCGAAGCGGTCGCCGTAGTTCCCGACGCTCTCCGCGAGATGCCCGCGGCGGCGGCAGTGTTCTGGTTGATTGCGCGCGTGCTCGGTTCGTCGATCGTCGTGCCGATCGCTGAGGAGCTCGCCTTTCGCGGATATCTCCTGCGCAGGTTGATCAACGCCGACTTCACGGCCGTATCGCCCAAGCACTTCACGCTGGCCTCCTTTCTCATCTCGTCGGTTGCCTTTGGCGCGCTTCACGGGCGTTGGCTCGCAGGGGTGCTCGCCGGGATGATCTACGCATTGGCGCAATATCGACGTGGTGAGATCTCGGATGCCATCGTCGCGCACGCCGTCACCAACGGCCTATTGGCCGCCTATGTGCTGATCTTCGGCCATTGGGCCTTTTGGTGAGCGCCCGCGCGTAACTCCCACCCATGCGGGCCCGTTGGGCAAGCCGATTGTCCAGGCGGGATACATCCAGCGACAAAGAATTACGCCCAAAAGGACGAACTTCGATTGTCCGGTTCCGGGCTCGTGCCAAGGTGAAGCTTCGAGCAGCGGGGGGCAATGTTAAGGCGGGACTTCATAAGGAATGTGGGTGGATTGACGGCTTCGGGGCTTCTCCTTCCAGGCCTCGACATCGCAGGCAGCCGAGCGTTGGCCCAGGGCGTCGCGCCGAAGCGCTTCGTCGTAATCATGGGCGCGCTCGGCATGCAGACGCGCAGGTGGGTGACGGGCACGCCAGCCAACTACCAGCTTGGAGAGGCTCTGCAGGCGCTCGCGCCGTATCGACAAGACCTCGCGCTGATGCGCGGGCTGCAGCTGCGGCAGTCGACCCACAGTGAGAGCACTGGATGTTTCCTCACGGGCGACCTACCCGCCAATGACGCAGCCCAGCACGCCACCATCGATCAGGTCATCGCGAGACGAAGCCCCCCCTCGGTCGCTCTCCCAAGCGGTGAGATTCTGCGGTCATTGCAGGCTGGTGTGGGGGTGCGAGGAAGCGGCGGTCGGGCGACACTGATCTACGAGGCCAAAGGCGCACCGATCGCGCCCGAGAACGACCCATCTGCTCTTTTCGACCGCATCTTCGGAGGCGGGCCGATCGGCGAAGGAGGCGCCGGCGCGGACGCGTCCGAGCTTCGTTTGGATCTCAAGCAATCGATTCTGGACGTCCACAGAGCCGAGCTGTCGGCTATCACCGCGCACGCTGGAGCGGAGGACAGAGAGCGCCTCGAGCTTCATACGGATGCCATTCGCACCCTCGAATCCGACCTCAGCGACCTGCGAAGCGGTGCCAGACCGTCCGCCGAATGCTCGGAGCCCAACCGATATGCCGGCGGTGGCGTATTCGATGGCAACAACTTTGGCAGGATCGCCGAAGCTCACTGCGACATCATCGGACGCGCCTTCGCTTGCGATGCGACGCGAGTTGCAACGCTGCAGCTTCTTTTTGACGGCGGAGGCGGCGTCAACGTGAACTTCCTCGAATCAAAAGCGCCCGGCATTTCGAACAAAAGCATTCATGATGAAATGCACAAAGCCGGTCAGTCGGCTCGCGCAATCGAAGAGTGGTACGTGAGCGTCCTTCGGTATCTCATGGACCTGCTCAACGTCGAAGACCCATTCGATCCCGCTGGCGGACGGATCTTGGACAACACGGTCATTCTGTTTGGCTCCAATCTATCTTTCCCGGAGCACGGCAACGGTCCCAACCATGGTTGGTTCGAACCGGGCGACCAGGACATTCATGATCATCCCACGCTGCTCGCTGGCAGCGCCGGCGGTTTCTTCCGGACGGGGCGGTTCTTGGACTTCAGGCAGGCGGGGCTTAACTACGGCGAAGTTCCCACTAAGTACAAGGGTTCGAGCGGGCACGCGTTCCACAACAAGCTGCTCGTCTCACTGTTGAATGCCTTTGGTGAAAACGTTTCGACGTATGGGGACCCGGACTACTGCCAAGGCGGTGCTCTCGACGGGGGTCTGTTGCGATGAGGAGGTTAAGCTGGGCGATTCTGCTCTTGAGCCTGCTCGGCTGCGAAGGTGCGATTGGCGCCGGCGGAGGCGACGGGACGGGCAGGCAAGGCTCGGGCGAAGAGGGGACCGGTGTGTTGGGCTCGGGCACGGTGGATAGCCCGGTCGCGCCGGTCGAAAAGCGCTGGCTAATGGACTCCGCCAGCCTATCGCCATTTCGGCGGCTCACCTCGCGCCACATTGTCCACGCGATCTCGGACTTGGTTGGGGTCGATGTCGACCCGAACGAGTTCCCCTTCGAAGCGACACGGGATGGTTTCGTCACGTTTGCAGTGCTCCAGGGAACGAGCGCAAGCGACGTTCGCGGCTTCTACGCTCTAGCCGAGGAGGTCGCAGCCGCGGCTGACATGGAGAGCCTCATGTCCTGCTCGGTGAACGATCGCGACTGTGTCCGTGCATTCATCGAGAGCTTCGCCCTTCGCGCCTTTCGGCGACGCATCGACGCCGAGGAAGTCGATCGTTACCTGTCACTCTATGACGTGGCGGAGGTCGATGGTTTCGATTTCGCGGCGCGCACGGTTCTGCACGCGATGCTCTCTTCACCATCGTTTCTCTACCGTGCGGAACGGAGCGGTAGCGACGGCACGACGGCGCCGCTCGCGGGGCACGAGTACGCCGCGCGCCTTGCTTTCTTTCTCTGGTCATCCGTCCCCGATTCCGAGCTGATGCGCGACGCGGAAGACGGCGTTTTGGACACACGGGCGGGTCGAGCGGCCGCAATCGCGCGAATGCTCGAAGACCCGCGGGCGCGGCGCACCGTTCGCTACTTCCACGAGCAGTGGCTTCACCTTTCGGAGCTCACGTCGATCTCCCCAAATCCGGACTTCTTTCCGGCCTTCGATGACACTTTGGTGGCGGACTACGTGGAGGAAACCGTTCGGTACGCAGAGCATGTGTTCTTCGAGTCCCAGGAAAACACCTTCCAAGAGCTCTTGCTGGGCGACTACAGCATGCTCAACGACACTCTGGGTGACCTTTACGGCGTCTCGACCGCGGGTGGCTTCGCCAAAGCGGACATGGAGGGGCAGCCACGTGTGGGCATCCTGATGCAGGGAAGCACGTTGGCGCGGCTTGCGACTCCTTCTCGCTCCCAACCCATCTATCGGGGCGATTTCTTGTTGAAGGACATTCTTTGTCGACACCTCGTTCTCCCCGAGAACTTGAACGTCATGCTTCCAGAACTGGACCCGACTCGGACGTATCGCGAGCAGCTCGACCAGGCGACGGGCGTCGGAATGTGCAACAACTGCCACTCTCGCATCAATCCGCTCGGCTATGGCCTCGAGGCTTTCGACGCCCTCGGACGTCATCGTCCCGAGGAAAACGGCCTTCCAATCGACACCAGCGGCTCGCTCGTCGGGCTGGGCGACGCGGAAGGGTTCTTCAACGACGGGCCCGAGATGATGCGGATCATCGCACAAAGTGAGACCGCCGCGGAGTGCTACACGGAGAAGTGGTTCCAGTTTGCACTTGGCAGAGCGCGTCGTGAAAAAGAAGACCAGGCGTCGTTCGACGAGATCATGCAGCGCTTTCGGTCGTCCGGCTTCAACCTGCAAGAGCTGCTTGTTGCGATCAGCGAGTCCGACGCGTTCTCAACCCGCACCATAGAATGAGCCAGGCACTCGAGTGAAGTCCACCTTGCCGTGTCACTCACTTCAGCGAGACGGACCCACGTTCCATGTAGTCACCCCAAGCGACGAGGCCGAGCTCATCGGGGCGTTTGGACCGCAAGGCTCCGACGACGGCGCCGGTCAGCTTCAGATCGGTGATGAGGGGAATGCCCGCATCGACGGCACGGCGCCGGATTTTGTAGCCCTCCGGACGACCCTGCTCATCGTATTCCCTGGGAATGTTGATGACGAGGTCGACGCTGCCGTCATCGATGAGATCAAGCGCGCTGACCCCTTCGCCGGACTCCTCTTCGCGGCTGGCAGGTTAGCGAACGACAGCCGGGAGGCTAGCAAATTTGACGCCGCCCTGCCGGGCACCCCAGGTCGGCTCGCCGAACACATTGGCAACGCCCAAGGCGGCACGGAGCGCCGATCAGTTTGGCGATAGCCGAGATGAGGCTGGGCTGCTACCCGGACTGCGTTTGTTCACTGGAACACTAGTCAGGAGCGGCGAGCTCAGAGACCCGTCCTGCGCCAAGCTGCAGCCTACGCTATCCTAGTGCTGGCACGAACATGGAGGCGATGTGAACGAAGCAGGCGTCCGCGACACGGTGTTCGCGGAGCACGGGCAGACCACCCTTCATCCGGTCGCGGTGCTGTTCTGGCTGAGCATGGCCGGCATGGTGCTGTTTTCCAGCCGCTCGCGGGCGATTCTCGGAGTGATTCTCGTCTGCGTGTTCATTCCACACGTGCAGCGACTCGTGGTCGCTGGGCTCGACTTCAGCATGCTCCGCCTCCTCATACTCTGCGCGTGGACCAGGATCCTTTGGCGCCGCGAATACCGAGGCTTCAAGCCGGGCAAGATCGATATCGTCCTCGTGCTCTATATCATTTCGGGGGCCGTTATTCACTCGCTGCGTGTCGGTCCTGACGGCTTGGGCTGGGCATTGGGATCCGCGTTTGACAGGCTGAGCGTATTCTTTCTCGTTCGTCTGTTGGTCAGAAGACGCGAAGCGGTCTTCTTGCTATTCCGACACTTCGCTTGGATCGTGATCGTGCTCGGCTCGTTTATGGCGTACGAGTGGGTGACGCTATACAATCCGTTCTCCGTCTTCGGGGGGGGCATCTCGGCGATGCCTCAGATCCGTGATGGCACCGTTCGCTGCCAGGCGTCCCTTGGGCATCCGATTCTTGCGGGGACCTTCGGGGCCGTCTTGCTTCCGATTTTCATCGGTGCATTTCGAGGACGAAAGAAAGGGCGCAAGCTCTTCGGCAGCGCCATCTTGTTCACGACGATCGTCGTTGCCGCGTCGGGGTCCAGCGGCCCACTCATCGCTTGGGGCGTCGGGTTATTCGGATGGGGGCTTTGGCTGGTACGACGGCACATGCGGGCGTTAATGCTGGGCGTCGCTGGCATGGCACTGGTGATCCACGTCGTACGAGAGAAGCCTGTTTGGAGCTTGATCAATAAGATAGCCCAACTCACGGGCGGTACGGGATACCACCGCGTTAGATTGATTGATGCCTTCGTCAACAACTTCAGCGACTGGGCTCTGCTCGGAACCGACAACACTGCGTTCTGGGGGTGGGGGCTACAGGATACGACCAATCAATACGTCGCCGAAGGCGTCGGGGGCGGCCTTCTGACCTTCACTTTGTTCATCGCCCTGCTCTCCCTCTGCTTCTCGCGACTCCGGCTCACCCGAATGCTCTATGAACGCATCGGAGGGCCCAAGAGCTTCTGGGCCTTGCTCGCCTGGGGTTTCTCGGTCTCGCTCGCCTGCCACTGCGTATCGTTCATTAGCGTCGCCTACTTCGGTCAGATGCGGCCCTTCTTCGTATTCTTCCTGGGTTCGATCCCCGCACTGGCGCAATTCGGGCCTCGTGTACGTAAGCCGACCACCGGTCAGGCCACCGGTCGACCAGCACGCTCGAGGGAAGTCAGGCCCGCGCCGCAAGTTGCGCGCACTGTGGCCTGACCGTTGTGGGCCCGTGCAACAGAGGCGTGAAAGGGGAGCCCGTGGGACCCTCTGTGCTAACCTCTCGTGATACGGGCTTTGCCCGCAAACGACCCTGCTGGGGCATCAGAGCACTCGGATGATTGAACGAGCAGAAGCGTCACGATGAGCGAGCCCCAAGTAGCCCCCAGCAACGACGATGGCCATCTCAAGCGCAAAGCGGCCGCCGGCGCCGTGTGGACGGTCTTGGGCATGAGCGGCGGAAGCATCGTCCGTTTGCTCTCGAGCCTGATTCTCACGCGGTTGCTGCTCCAGGAGCACTTCGGCCTGATTGCCCTGGTCAACACCTTCATCATGGGTCTCCAACTCCTCTCCGACGTCGGCGTGGGTCAGGCAATCGTTCAGAACAAGCGGGAAGATCCGGACTTCATCAACACGATTTGGACGATCAACGTCATTCGTGGGGTGTGCCTGTACATGATCGCGACGGCCTGCGCCGAGCCGTACGCGGCCTTCTATGAACAACCGATCTTGGCGCCGCTCGTTCGCGTGGCAGCCCTTTCGGCCCTCGCCGATGGCTTCCTCTCGGCATCCTTTTTCACCCAGAGCCGACGCTTGAACCTCAAACGACTGGTCGGGATCCAGCTGGGGAGCGTGATCATTGGAACGACGGTGACGATCGTTTGGGCGTTGGTGAGCCCGAGCATTTGGGCCCTGGTTTGGGGCGCGGTCGTCACAGCCACCTCTCTAACGATTCTGAGCCACATGTGGCTTCCAGGCATTCGAAATCGATTCCGGTTCGAGAAACGAGCGGCAGTCTCGATGGTTTCGTTTGGCTCGTGGATCTTTTTCAGCACGGCGTTGACGTTCGGCGGCAACCACCTCGACAAGCTCATCTTCGGAAAGATCACCACCATGGCGACGCTCGGCGTCTACAGCATCGCTGCGATGCTCGCATCGACGCTCGATCGGATCGTCTCCAGACTGTCCATGAACGTTCTATTCCCGCTCTACAGCGCCACCCGCCACTCCGATCGGGATCTCAACGAAACCTATGCGTCGGCGCGCGAGCCTTTGTTGACGCTAGCGGGCTGGGTCGTGGCGGGGATTGCCGCGGGTGGGGCGACCGTGGTTCGTCTCCTCTACGATCCCCGCTACGAGGAAGCAGGCTGGATGCTCCAGATCCTGGTCTTCGGGGCCTGGTTTCGGGCCTTGGGGAGCGGACACACGGCTGTGGCGTTGGCGGTCGGCCGGAGCGATTGGCTGGCGGCGAGCTCTTTTGGAAAGGTCGTCGGAGTCATCGCGTTCGTGTACCTCGGCTACTCGTTCTTGGGTTTCCCGGGGGCGGTCCTCGGCGTGGTCGGGGCGACGGCGACCGGCTACGTCGTGGCGGTCCTCGCTGCCAAGGTGCTGGGTTTTGACGGTCGGCTCATGGATCTCCGCTTCAGCGTTCGCGTCGCAATTGCCGCAGTTGCCGGCTGGTTGGCCGTTCAATGGGTGACGAACGCGGGCTTCGATAACACGCTTCTCCATACCCTCGTGGTCTTCGTCGTGGTGACCGCGTTCTGGGCCCGACCGCTTCTCGTCCTTTTCCGCCGCGTCAAGCGAGGAAAGCCGATCTTTCCTAGAAGGGGGCAGAGCGGAAGCGAGCCGAGCCCGGCGGCGTAGCTCCCCGACTATCTACGGTTGTCATCCCGGATCGTCGATCCAATGTCGAAGGAAGTCGAGCAAGCACTCATACTCGGGACTGCGTTCCTCCGTGAGGTTCGGCAGCTCCTCAAGGCGCTCGAGTTGCTTGCACAACTCGTCTTCATCTGCAGCCACGACGACACCGGCACTGGTGCGAAGGTACTTCACCGTCGCCCACTGATGGTCGTTTCGATGCTCGCCTAGGTGGGCGCGCCGTGGTACGAGCACAATGGGTTTGCCGAGCTCGAGGGCAGTTAGGATGGACCCAATGCCCGCATGGGCGATGATCACTTCCGCTTCCCGGGCCTTGGACTGGAACTCAGCAGGCGAGAGGAAACGTTGCCACTCGATGTGCTCCGGGGGTCTCGAAGACTTCCCGATCTGAGCAAAAACGTCTGTGCGCTTCTGTTGGGCAGCCCACTGATCGACCGCATGCACCAGACGGTCGAAAGGAAGTTGCCCGCCTACCGTAACGAAAATCACAGAATCGAACCTTGATACTGCGGCCCGCCCGCCTGGGCGAGGTGAGGCCACTGCGTGAGCGCAATGTGCGCGAATTTTAGAGCGACTCGGCCAGACAGAGAGAGGGCCTCCGCGTTGGCAACGCTGTCGACCCAGATCGTGCGAGCGCCCAAGCACCTTCCAAAAATAATCGCGAAAAGTCCGGGGGCCGCCCCCGTCGAAATGACCACGTCGGGACGAATCTTCACTATTCGCAACAGCACTTCGAAGGCCAAGCGGATCAACTTCAAAGGCCTGTCGCGATTCGCGTCCGTAACGACGAAGAGGTCGCTATCCGGTACGTCTACCGCGTACGCAGGGTTGGTCGTCACGTAAACTGCGTCCTGGTTCTCGAACGCCGGTCGCAGCCGCATCAGCTGCTGCCAGTGGCCACCACCGGACGCAATCGCAAGGACACGCTTGTTCTCCATCCTGTTCGACTCCAGGGTCTGACGCTCTTGAGCGGTTCGGGGCACTCTACGAACGATTGCCACCCAGCCTACCGGACGGCCCCTAGAAATCAAAAAGCCCGAACAGGAAGGCACCAGACCGCCGCGTTTGCCATCTCGCCGGGTGGCAGAGCCGGCTCTCCACGCTGATACGACAATTACACCTTTTCGGGTGTAATCACGGCACCCCAGATGCCACGTTGCTCCGGTTGTTTGAATCAGCAAAACGGGGGGTTGCTGCTGAGCACCGTGGCGCTAGCCGCCATAGCCTGTACGGGCACCATCGGCGACGTCGGATCGGGCGGTCCTCGCGGGGATCCCGGGCCAGCAGGGCAGTGCGCGGTGGACATCAGGGCACGGCCGGGCCTTCGCCTGTCATCCGTTCAGTACGTCAACGCGATCCGTGATCTCGTCGGGGACGCGGGCTTCTACGCGGATCTCGAGGACGAGCCCGGACTGGTCACCAAGCGTGCTATCCGCCAGCTGCGGGACGCCGCGGAGATCGTGGTTGCCCGTCGAGGCCAATGGACCCGCACGGTCTTCCCGTGCGACACCACCGGCTCCGAAGACCTCGGATGTCGCGACGCATTTATCGACGACTTCGGCAGTCGCGCGTTCCGCCGTCCGCTGACCGATACCGAAAAGAGCCGCCTCCACGACGTGTACGATTTCGCGCGCGGCGAAGCGCTCGACTTCAACGATTCGATGGAGGTGGTGCTGCAAGTCATCCTTCAGTCTCCGCCATTCGTCTACCTCTTCGAGGACGGCGTCGGCGAGTCGACCGGCAACGTGCGTCTGCTCACCGATCACGAGGTTGCCTCGCGGCTGTCGTACTTCCTCTGGAGCAGCACGCCGGATGACGAGCTCCTGGCGGCCGCGGCAGCTGGTCGCCTCTCCACGTCTGACTGTCTCAGCGCCGAGACTGAACGCCTGCTCGGGGACCCGCGAGCGAGAACCGCCATCCGCGACTACATGGCAGAGTTCCTTCAGCTCAATGGCGGACAGCTGCACTACCCGCTCGAAGAGGTCATCAAGGACGAGGATTTGTACCCAGAAGTCGACGCTGCACTGCTCGATGCGATGCGCGTGGAAACGAACGCTCTCATCGACCGAATCGTGTTCGATGGCACTGGCTCGTTCGAGGAACTGTTCACCACCCGCGAGGCATATGTCAACGGCCCGCTTGCTGCGCTTTACGGGGTCGACGGTCCGTCGGATGCCGATACGTACGAATGGGTCACGCTGCCGGAGCAACGTGCCGGCGTGCTCACCCGCGCCGCGTTCCTCACGACCTACTCGACGGCGACGGTGACTGCACCGATTCGACGCGGCGCTTGGATCCGTAAAGAGCTGCTTTGCGATAAGCTCGGCGACCCGCCGCCCAACATCGACGACACGCCCCTCGAAGGAGGAGCCAATGGCGAAGGCGAAGTCCTGACGGTTCGCGAGGCAACCGAGGTGCGCACGATGACCGAAGGGCAATGCGCCGGGTGCCACAGCTTCATCAATCCGCTCGGCTATCCGTTCGAGGAGTTCGATGCGATTGGACGCACGCAAGACTTCGAAGTGGTCTCCGGCGAGCCGGTCGACACGGCCACCGACGTGACTGGAACAGACTTCGACGGAGCGATCGCCGACGCGGCGGCCATGAGTGCGGCGCTGGGAGCGAGCGAACAGGCACGCTCATGTTTCGCCTCCAAGGTCCTCAAGAGTGCGCTTGGCGGCGCAGCGCCGGACGCCTGTACCGGGACCGAGGCTGCCTTCGTTGCAGACGGCGAGATTAACAACTTGCTGATCGCGATCGTCATTTCCGACGCGTTCCGATACCTCAACGTCGGATAATGATATGAAAGAGCTGCGCAACAGGGGACGTCGTGCATTTCTTCGTGGCCTGGGAGGCACTGCCATCGCACTGCCGCTCCTCGAGTTCACCCACGAGAAAGTGTGGGCCCAGACCGGGGTGGCGAAACGCTTCGTCACGATGTTCGCCCACGGCGGTGTGATCAGTAATCAGGGCGCGGACAAGATTCACTCGGGCAACGGCGACGAGAGTGGCACCAATCTGTGGAAGCCCGCAGACCCCGGCGAGACGCTCGTGCTGGGCACGATT
>RCNG010001909.1_pt1 | contig 10391 bp, 12 predicted proteins | sample 2041371 | NCBI WGS metagenome assembly RCNG01 (sample SAMN09708227, study PRJNA481090) | Marine sediment metagenome, whole genome shotgun sequencing project. | biome: marine sediment; feature: ocean; material: sediment; isolation source: Sewage treatment plant 1 marine sediment (STP1) ... | reverse complement strand
GTCTGTTGAGTATACCAATTATTAAGCCCGGAAAAACTACCTCCAATTGTTCCGAATGCCCCAACTTTCCAACCAGGTAAAGCATCTATCTGAGCCTGGATCGCATCTACTCTGCCTTGAATTGCAGCTATAGAATCATTTTTACTTCCCTTTACTGCCTTTAATTCGTCTTCAGTCTGGGCAAAGGAATTAAAGGTGCTACCAACCAGAGCCAGTATTAATAAAATTCTTTTCATGATGTCTAGTGTTTTTGTTAAAAAGGCAAATGTAAGGATTGTTGGGAATATTTAACAAAAATGACTTCTATTTCCTTTTAAATAAAGGCACGGAAGAACAGGCTTCTCCATACATGATACTTTTAGCCACTGTTTGAAGTTTAATAGTAGCCCATAGATAGGCGTTTGGTGGTATAGGTTTATGGCTACAGCCCTTAATTATTACAGGTTTATCTTTAAAGCCGGAGACTTCAAGATTTTCAATTATTGATTGAAAAATGGTTGTTTCCAAATCTTCCAAAGAGCCTAAAACCACTTTCTTTGCATAGGGTTGCAATGTTGTGGAGATAAGCATAAAAGCCCATCCTGGGACTATGGCATCTGAAGAGCAGTTAAGAGCCACATAGGCCTCATTATATTGTTCCCAATTATGCAAAGCTACTTGGTTCCTAAATTCCTTCTCTTTAAGTATAAGATCCTCGAAAAGCCACTCTTTGATATCTAGTTGTAACCTGGTCCCTTCAGGATAGTATTCTTCCAAATCGAAGGTCACTATTTTACTTTGGGCTACACGATTTACTATTTCAGACATTTTCTTTACAATTGTTATTCTCCACTATAATTATCTATATCAAAATCACTACCTCCTTCATCTGCGGCGGGCATGATCAAAGCCAATATAGGATATACAAAAATCCCTAATCCAAATAAAGTAAGTACTAGCCAGGAAATTCTTACTGTTTGTCTGGGCCATCCAATAAATTCAGCAATACCTCCACAAACCCCTAGTAAAACTTTATCGTTAGATTTAGTGAGTCTTTTGTTTCGCATACCTATTAGTAATAACTAATTTTAAGTTGTTACAACATCCCCAACTCTAGCTTCGCCTCCTCACTCATTAACTCCTGTGTCCAGGGAGGATCAAAGGTAATTTCAACTTCCGCATCTTTAACAAGATCCAGAGATTTTACCTTTTCTTCAACCTCAACTGGTAAAGTTTCGGCCACAGGGCAGTTAGGTGAAGTAAGCGTCATCAATATTTTTACATCCTTGTCTTCGTTAACAAAAACATCATAGATTAATCCTAATTCATAAATATCAACAGGAATCTCGGGATCATAAATTGTCTTGAGAACGGTCACTATTTTCTCGCCAAGTTCTTTCGTATTTACGGCTGTTTCACTCATATCTCTCGGATTAATTATTTAATTCAATTGTGTTTGGTATGCAATTGCATAAAATTTCAATTGCTTTATCATACTTACCAACCCATTCGCCCGGGTTGGAGATAAATGATCTTTAAGGCCTATTTCATCAATAAAATCTGTATTTGCCTCTATAATGTCTATCGGTTTTTGATTGCTAAAAGCTCTAATTAAAATGGCAATAATACCTTTGGTAATAATAGCATCACTATCGGCTGTAAAAACCAGTTTGTCCTCCTCTAATTCTGCATGCACCCAAACCTTACTCTGGCAACCCTTAATTATATTGTCTTCTGTTTTATACTGCTCTTCAATCATGGGAAGTGATTTCCCCAATTCTATCATATATTCATACCGCTGCATCCAGTCATCAAACATGGAAAATTCTTCTACAATTTCGTTCTGAATTTCTTCAATTTTCATAAAACGGTTTTCAGCTAAAATACAATAAGTATTAGTGGTTTTCAATAGTTTGGGAAAATGATAACAAGCATTGTTTAGCTTAGCATTTGTTTCGCTTTCTTTACTCCTTCTACAAGAATATCTACTTCATTTTTGGTATTATAAAAGCTAAAACTCGCCCTTACCGTTCCGGGTACTTTAAAGAAATCCATGACGGGTTGCGCACAATGATGCCCGGTTCTTACCTCAATTCCTAATTTATCCAGAATCGTACCTATGTCATAGGGATGAATGCCTTCTACATTAAAGGAAATGACTGATGTTTTATGCTCAGAAGTTCCGTAAATTTTTAGTCCTTTAATAGATGTAAGTTCCTTAGTAGCATATTCCAGGAGCTCTTTTTCATAACTGGCGATTGCCTCGTAACCTAAAGAATTCATGTAATCCAGTGCTGCTCCAAAAGCTATTCCACCACATATATTTGGCGTCCCGGCTTCAAACTTGTGAGGCAAATCGGCATAAGTTGTTTTTTCAAAGGTAACCTCTGCTATCATCTCTCCTCCACCCTGATATGGTGGTAATTTCGTTAGCCATTCTTCCTTCCCATACAAAATACCTACCCCAGTTGGCCCACAAATCTTATGTGCAGAAACTGTGTAAAAGTCCACATCTAACTTTTGAACATCTGCTTTAATATGGGGTGCCGCCTGTGCACCGTCAATCAGCACGGCTGCTCCGACTTCATGTGCTAATGAAATAATTTGTTCTATTGGGTTTATAGTGCCCAACGCATTGGATACGTGATTACAAACTACCAATTTAGTGCTATTCGAAAGCAACTTGGTGTATTCCTCCATAAGGAGATCACCCTCCTGGTCCATTGGAATTACTTTTAAGACAGCGCCTGTTCGCTCACATAGCATTTGCCAAGGAACTATATTGGAATGGTGTTCCATAGCAGATACCAGTATATCATCTCCTTTTTTTAGAAATGATGTAAAACCGTTAGCCACCAGGTTAATGCTCTCTGTAGTGCCTGAAGTATAAATAATTTCATAAGGTTCAGCCGCATTTATATGCTTTTGAACCTTTATACGTGCGTTTTCATAAGCATCTGTAGCCTCCTGAGATAAGGTATGCACTCCCCTATGAATATTAGCATTATAGCGAGAATAGTAATCTACAATAACATCTATGACTTGTTTTGGTGTCTGGGAAGTAGCCGCATTATCAAGGTAAACCAATGGGTATCCATTAACTTCCCTTTTGAGTATAGGAAAATCCCGGCGAATGGTTTCAATATCCAATTTGGTTATAATCATAAGGCCAGAGCAATTTATAGCTAAACTAAATATTAAAGATCAAATCCCAGTTGAACACCTAATTTTTTGGCAATCAGCCTGTTAATTCTCATTTTTAATTCAGGGATTCGAACACTCGCCAACACATTATTGGCAAACGCGTACATCAAAAGTGCCGCAGCTTCTTTTTTTGGAATTCCTCTGGTTTGAAGGTAAAACAGTGCCTCTTCATCTAATTGTCCAATAGTGCATCCATGAGAACATTTTACATCATCGGCAAAGATTTCCAATTGTGGTTTGGTATTGATAGTAGCCTTATCACTAATCAAAATATTATTGTTCTGTTGAAAGGCATTGGTCTTTTGAGCAATCTTATCCACTATGATTTTGCCATTGAATACCCCTATTGACTTTTCTCCATAAATTCCTTTGTAATCCTGATGGCTTTCGCAATTAGGTTCTCTGTGATGCACCAGGGTATGATGGTCTACATGCTGTTTTTCACCGAGTATAGTTACCCCTTTCATGGTAGAATCAATATATTCCCCATTCTGGTAATAATTAAGATTATTCCTGGTTAACTTTCCTCCAAAGGAAAAGGTATGAACCTTCACTACGCTTTTGCTCTTTTGAGAAATGTAGGTATTATCTATTAAGGACGCATTTTTAACGTCGTTTTGAACTTTATAATAATCTACAATAGCATTCTTTGCAGCAAAAATTTCAGTAACGCAATTTGTTAATACTTCGTTGGAGGTAAGACTCTGATGCCGCTCAATAATCTGAAGTTCGGCATTTTCTTCTGCAATAATTAAGTTGCGGGGTTGTAACAACAATGCAGCTTCATTACCCGTAGCAAAATGCAATATTTCTATTGGCTTTTTGGGCATTTTATTTTTGGGAATATAAATATAAGCCCCCTCTTTACTAAATGCTGTATTTAATGTAGTTAGCGATTCATCTTTAGAAGCTACCTTATTAAAGTAAACATCTATTATCTGCTTATACATTGGTTTGCTTAAAGCTGCACTCATAAGGCATATATCTACCCCGTCATGTGTGGTTTCGGAAAGGAACGAACTATATACACCATCAATAAATACAATCTTATAAGTATCTATCTCATGAAGAAAATACCGCTTAACATCCTTGTATTCCAAGGCATTTATCTGTTTTGGAAAGATGCTGAAATCTATCTTTTGTAAACTGTTCAAAGAGGTGTATTTCCAGGCCTCCTGCTTTCTGTTAGGAAAACCTTTAAGTTCGAAGTTCTTAATTGCCTCCGAGCGTATATCATGAACCGGATGATCAACATCTACATTGTTCTCAAATGCCAGGAACGAAGAAACCAGTTTGTCCTTTAAATCCATCATTGTGTTTTCTGTTTATTGCCTTTATAAAAGAAATCGCTTTCAAATAATCAATTAATTCAACCGAATATTAAACAACCGATTCATTTTTTAACCAATCGTAGCCCTTATCTTCCAATTCCAATGCTAATTCTTTGGTGCCTGATTTTACAATTTTACCGTCATGTATAACATGTACAAAATCTGGAATAATATATTCCAGTAATCGCTGGTAATGAGTAATAATTATTATAGCGTTGTCTTTGCTCTTAAGTTTATTCACCCCATTGGCAACAATTCGCAAAGCATCAATATCCAGACCGGAATCTGTTTCATCTAAAATGGCGAGTTTTGGTTCTAACATAGCCAATTGAAAAATTTCATTTCGCTTTTTCTCGCCACCTGAAAATCCTTCATTTAAAGAGCGAGATAAAAACTTTCTGTCAATTTCCAGTAACTCAGATTTCTCACGAATAAGTTTCAACATTTGGTTGGCAGGCATATCTTCTAATCCGCGTGCTTTCCTGGACTCATTTATTGCCGTTCTTATAAAATTGGTTACGGAAACCCCCGGTATCTCAATGGGGTACTGAAACGAAAGAAAAATTCCTTTGTGCGCCCTTTCTTCAGGAGAAGTGCCTTCCAGATCTGCACCATCAAATTCAATACTCCCTTCTGTAATTTCAAATTCTTCCTTTCCGGCTATCACCGAAGCGAGGGTGCTTTTTCCTGAACCATTAGGGCCCATAATAGCATGTACTTCTCCTGCTTTTACGTCGAGGTTTATTCCGTTTAATATTTCATTCCCTTCTACACCTGCGTGTAGATTATTTACTTTTAACATATTCTATTTAGTTTAAATATTGAGGTGCTTTTGGCATTTTATCAAAGTCGTCCTGCTGATGTTGTAAATATACCTTAGCCTTCTTTTCCTGAGCAAAAGCTTCAAATTTTTTCATGCTCTCCCTGGTTTGCGCTACATCATAATTAAAAATTGGGATTCTCTTGTACTCCCTGTTTTCATAAAAATGATAAAGGTCCCCGGATAAAAGCAAAGGCCCGTGTTGCTTTAAATCAAGAAATAAAACCTGATGTCCTGGCGTATGGCCTGGCATATATTTTAAAACCACGGTTCCATCTCCAAACACATCATAATCTCCATTAATTTTTTTGATGTTTGTTAAGTCTTTTATGGCATCATACATCTCTGGATTATTTGCTTTCACTTCTTCGCCAGTTACAAAATCAAACTCCTCATTCTGAACAAGCCATGTTGAATTTTTAAATTTGTCAGCATGCCCGCTATGATCAAAATGGGTATGGGATAATGAAATGTATTGAAAATCGTCAGGGGTCATTCCAATTAATTTTAACTGACTTAAAACAGAATCCTTTCTGGAGACAGTAAAAGCACCATCTGGTGAGGTATATGGTTCAGGAAGTCCAACCAGAGATTCAGAAAGTCCGGCATCCCACATAAGGTTGCCTTTTGGGTGTTGAATTACATAAAATGCATCTGCAAATTCCTTACTTTGTCCTTTATAGGTCTCATCCTGAGCAAAAAGTCCTAATGTGTTTACGACAACGGTACCACCATCAAAGGCATAAAGCTTCACTTCAGCTTTAGAGATTTCTTCCTTACTTTCAGATATATTCGCTAGATTCTTATTTGTTTCTTTACAGGCAAATAAGACGACAACTACCAATAATGCTATATATTTTTTCATAGTAATTAACCTACTGAACCTTCAAGGCTGATTTCCAATAGTTTTTGGGCTTCAACGGCAAATTCCATGGGAAGTTTATTGAGTACTTCCTTGCTAAAACCGTTTACAATTAGGGCAATGGCTTTTTCCGTTTCTATTCCTCTTTGATTGCAATAAAAAATCTGATCTTCTCCAATTTTACTGGTAGTGGCCTCATGTTCAATTTGTGCTGTTTTATTCTTCACTTCTATATATGGAAAAGTATGAGCCCCGCAGTCATTTCCCATCAGCAACGAGTCACATTGGGAAAAATTCCTGGCATTCTTGGCCCTGCTGTTCACCTGTACCAAACCTCTGTAACTATTTTGTGACTTCCCCGCGGAAATCCCTTTCGAAATAATCGTGCTTTTGGTGTTTTTCCCTAAATGGATCATTTTAGTTCCCGTATCGGCCTGCTGATAGTTATTTGTAACAGCGATAGAATAGAACTCACCTATAGAATTATCTCCTTTTAAAACACAGGATGGGTACTTCCATGTAATAGCTGATCCCGTTTCTACTTGCGTCCAGGAAATTTTGGCGTTTTTCTCGCACAACCCTCTTTTTGTTACAAAATTGTATACTCCCCCTTTACCTTCTTTATTACCGGGATACCAGTTTTGAACCGTAGAATATTTAATTTCTGCATTATCCAGAGCGATAAGTTCCACCACGGCAGCGTGCAATTGGTTTTCATCTCTCGATGGTGCAGTACAACCTTCCAGATAACTCACATAACTTCCCTCATCAGCAATAACCAGTGTGCGCTCAAATTGTCCGGTGCCAGCCTGATTTATTCTAAAATAAGTTGACAATTCCATAGGACATCTTACCCCTTTTGGGATGTAACAAAAAGATCCGTCTGAGAATACTGCAGAATTTAAGGCGGCATAGAAATTATCCTTTTGTGGTACTATGGTACCAAGGTGCTTTTTAACTAATTCCGGATGTTCTTTTATTGCTTCTGAGATAGAGCAAAAGATAATTCCTTTCTCTGCCAGTGTTTTTTTAAAAGTAGTGGCAACGGAAACTGAATCCATTACAATATCCACCGCTACCCCTGCAAGCTTTTTCTGTTCATCCAAAGAAATTCCCAGTTTTTTAAATGTATCCAATAATTCAGGATCAACTTCATCTAAACTTTCGTATTTCGGTTTTTTATTAGGTGCCGAATAGTATGAAATATTTTGAAAATCCGGTTTTTTATAGTGGATATTAGCCCATTCGGGTTCTATCATTTCTTTCCACGCCCGAAAAGCTTCAAGGCGCCATGAAGTCATCCATTCCGGTTCTTCCTTCTTTTTAGAAATACCGATAACAATGTCCTCATTTAAACCTTTAGGAAAAGTATCGGACTCAATATCAGTATAGAAACCATATTCATATTCTTTGGTTTCCAACTCTTTTTTTAATTCTTCTTCGGTATATGCCATAGGCTTTTAAACCCCTTAAAGGGATCCCATATTTTTATAATGAAAAACTCTCACCACAGCCACATGTGCGCTGTGCATTTGGATTATTAAAAACGAAGCCCTTACCATTAAGCCCTCCGGAATACTCCAGAGTTGTGCCCACCAGATAAAGAAAACTCTTTTTATCTACGATGATACGTACAGCATTGTCTTCAAAAACTTTATCAGCCTCATCAACTTTATTGTCAAATTTTAATTCATAAGACAACCCACTGCAACCACCACTTTTTACACCAACTCTAACAAAATCCCTTTCAGCGTCAAAACCTTCCTCGGTCATAAGTAAGGTAACCCACTGTTTCGCTGTTTCAGATACTTTAATCATATTATATCCTTATTTGGTCTTATTCTAAATAGTTTACAAATATAGGGTATAGTTAGGGTTTTATCATAATTACTAACATTATAATAACGTATAAAACTATAGAGGTTATCTATGGGCTTTTAGATAAACAGGTGTAATGGTTAATATAAAAAAGGTGAATTTAAAAGCCAGGTTTGCAAAGGGGGCCCTTAACTGAAGACATTTATTTGATTTTTATAATTATAACGTCTGAAAGCCCCTTATTTATTAGGTTTGGGAAATCATTGCTGGAACTTTCACCAACCAGAAGTATACTTTTATCAAGATTCTCAACAGCATCAAAACCATAATCCAAACTTGATCCTCCAAAAGAACCCTGCCAGATCAAATTGCCGTCTGGATCTGTTTTTATTAACCAAATGTCGTTTTCTCCTTGATTTTCTTCAGCATCACCATCACTACTTTTCGAATTTCCGGTAATAATAAATCCGCCGTCATATGTCGTACTTACACCCTGGGCCGCATCGAACTGCGAACCTCCAAAGGTCTTTTCCCATAACAGCTTACCATTATCATCTATTTTAATAAGCCACACATCAGATTCCCCATGATTCATCGAAATATCTATATCGGTGCTAAATGTGTTCCCGGTAACCACATAACCCCCATCATCAGTTTTAGCAATATCATAGGCGATTTCTATTCCGGAACCGCCAAAGGATCGTTCCCATAACAATTCACCCCTAGCTGTTAATTTAATTACCCAAAAGTCGTAGCTGCCCTTGGTATTGGAAATATCATAATCATCACTTTCTGAAAACCCAGCCATCACAAAACTGCCATCATCCGCTTCAATAACCGCATGGGCTCTATCATTGTTAGTGCCTCCGTAGTAACTCCTCCATTCCAAATTGCCATTGGCGTCTATTTTAGTTCCCCAAAATTCCCCTACACCATGTCTGGTTAGATAATTGCCCTTGTAATAAGTGCCGTCGTCAAGGGCGGCTGTAATATCCAAAAATCCTGCGAAGAAAAAACCTCCGTCAGCTGTTTGCAATAAATCATATGAATGATCATGACCGGAAAATCCAAAACTTTGTTCCCATTCAATAGCCCCTAATTTATCCAGTTTTAAAATCCAGTTATCATGGTATCCTTCGTTGTTACTTCCATCCCCATCATCACTCATGGCATAACCCGTAACGGCATAGCCGCCATCTAAGGTCTGGATTATTGACTGACCCCGGTCATCTTTACTGCCCCCATAAGTATTACTCCATGCTACATTTCCTTCCTCATCTAACTTCAAAACCCAATAGTCATTTACTGGCATAGACTTGCCTGCAAGATCTCCATCGGTACTTTTTGAATACCCGAGAATTGCATATCCGCCATCTTTCGTGTGAATTACTGATTGTGCCGTTTCTTCATCTGTACCACCGAAACTCTTCACCCAATCTATCTCACCTAAAAACACCGCTTGGTCATAGCCGTTATCCTGAACTACAGAATCATCATCTGAACATGAAAAGAAAAACAGCGCTATGGCTAATATAAAAATGTTTTTCGCGCCCATACTAATTTGACTTTTTAATAACAAAGAGACCGGAATTGATATCATTCACAATAATCTTTTCACTTTCAAAATATGGATATACACTCCATACGCCTTCAAAAGCAGCGGTGTTATCAGCCGGATATGTATCAAAAAAACCCTCTTCTACAATACTTTGTCCGTCTATTCCAGAAATATCAAGAATTCTGACCCCTGCAGTATAATTTGCGAGATATAAAGCATCTCCTTTAACATAACCGTTGTGATCAATTGCTGCAGTTTCACCTAAATATGTTGTGTGCAAGATTGGATTGTCGAGATCTGAAAGATCAAAGACCAGGGTACGTGAATCAAAACCAAGTTGGATCTCATCTAATTCATCTCCCAAAATAAAATAGCGTTGGTCTTCAGAAAACCACCCCTGGTGTGTATATCCTATATTAGCGTATTGAAAAGTACTGATCTGCATAGGGTTTTCTTTGTCTGTGATATCCACAATAGCAACTTGATTTTCATTCGCCCCTATAAAAATTTCCTGCCCTGCGTAATCAGCTTTAATTCTTCACGTCTATTTAGATGGCATAAAAACAGATTATTCACCAGGACCAATAAGGTTAGAGTGGACATCCACCCTGTTTGTCAACCATCGTGTGAATTACTCACATTGGATTGTTACAAGGCATCTGCCGGCACATTAACCGTCGAGTATATTAGAAACATAGCGCCCTGAGTATTGTTGATCAAACAATATGAGGAAGTACTCCTGGGGTGATCTCCGACCCAGTATTCTTATTTTAAGAGTCGGAAATAATCAGTGTGTCTGAATGATTTTCAGTTGTCACC
>RCNG010001908.1_pt1 | contig 10394 bp, 7 predicted proteins | sample 2041371 | NCBI WGS metagenome assembly RCNG01 (sample SAMN09708227, study PRJNA481090) | Marine sediment metagenome, whole genome shotgun sequencing project. | biome: marine sediment; feature: ocean; material: sediment; isolation source: Sewage treatment plant 1 marine sediment (STP1) ... | reverse complement strand
TGATCTGTCTGGGCAGGTGTTGGCGATCGTCGAGGATTTCGCCCCCGACGTCATCCAGATCGAGTACCTGCAACTCGCTTTGCTGGTCCGGGATCTGCGCCGGCGGCGGGACCGACTTTCCCTGACCGGACCCCGCCTGATCCTCAACAGCCATGAGCTCGGCTCGGTGCCTCGCGATCGACGGGCCGCCCGGTCGGGAAATCCCGTGGCCGCCTATGCCTCCAGGCTGGAAGCCCGCGCCTGGCGCCGTCTCCAGGTCGACGCCAGCGGCTGGGCCGACACCACCCTGTGCGTGACGGCCGAAGACCACGGCCTTTTCCAGGCCATGGGCGGGAAAAACCTGCGGACGGTGCCCCTGGGCATGGACCTCGAAAATGTCCGTCCCGACTGGGCCCCCGGTCCCGGCTGCCGCCTGCTATTTGTCGGGTCGTTTGGCCACCGCCCCAATCTGCTGGCGGCAGACTTCCTTCTGGACACTGTATGGCCCGACCTGACCCGCGACCTCCCCGGCTGCCGCCTGACCCTGGCCGGACGGGGCTCCCGCTCTTTCCTGGCCAACCGAGGGGGCGTGGACAAATGGCGGGCCCGCGGGATCGAAGCCCTGGGTTTCGTGGACGATCTGACCCCCCTGTTTCGGGCCAGCCATCTCTTCGTGGCACCGCTGCCGGAAGGCGGAGGAATCAAGATCAAGATCCTCGAAGCCATGGCGCGGGGTATCCCCGTGGTCACCACCCCGGTGGGTGCTGAGGGCATCAGCGGGCCCGACGACGCGGTTCTCGCCGTCGCCCCCTGCGATCATCGATTCGCTCCGGCGGTGCTGGCCGACATGGCCGATCCCCAGGCCTCAGCTGCTCGGGCCGTCCGGGCTCGCGAACGGATCGAAGCCCGGTTCGGCTGGGCCGCCATCACCGAAGAACTCACGCAAATTTACCAGGGAAGATAGACCCGTCAGGAGGACGTGTCCGGAAGGTTGCCCAGCAACGCCGGATCGATGCTCGCTTTTCCTGCCGCCACCTCGGCCAGCAGGGTGACCTGAGCCAGTCTCTCCACCGTTTCCAACAACTGGAAAGCACCCGCCAAGTCTTTTCCTACGGTCACCACACCGTGATGGCCCAGCAGGACGGCGTCGAAATCCGTGATGAACGGGCAGACCGAGGCCGCCAGGGCATCGGACCCCGGCAGGGCCCGCGCCGCCAGAGGCACCCGTGGCAAAAGGGCTGCCGTTTCGGTCAGGAGGCGGCCGTCGAGATCCCGGCCCGATGCCGCAAACGCCGTGGCCCAGGGCGCGTGGGCGTGGCAGATGGCCCGAACGTCGGGACGCAGGTCGTAGATCTGCTTGTGCAGGGGCCATTCAGTGGTCGCCCGGCCGCGGGCCGATCGGCCCCGGCCGTCGATTTCCACCAGGTCCTGAACCCGCAGCTGGCCCTTGGCTGTCCCCGCAGGCGTGACCAAAAATGAATGGCCGCCGAGACGAACCGACAGGTTCCCTTCGGCGGCCACAATAAATCCCAGGTCGGACATGCGTCGTCCGGTCGCGACCATCTCCCGGCGCAGAACGACCAGATTGGGCGAAGACCCAGACACGTCAGGCACTACTTCCAGAATGTGTAGAGGTGCGACATCACGCCTTCGAAGAATTGGAGATTCCGGATTTCTTCCGAGGCCAGTTCCTGTATCTGGACTTCGTCCAGCCCCAGGTTTTCGGTCGAATCCCTCACGACCCACCTTTGGTAGGCCTCCTCTTCGAGCCGGGCCAACATCTCGGTGGGAAAGCCCATGGCGCTGCTGAGCAGCAGGGTTCCGTTCGACATGACGAAGGGATCAACGTCGTCTGACCGGGAAAAGAAAAAGATCTCGGGCTCGAGACGGCCGTCCGCGGGAATCTTCCAAAGATTCCGGTCATGCAGCGTGGTGGTCGGAGCCCGACGGGTGGAGGTGAAATACACCGTCTGCTGGTCGTTGGAATAGGTAGGACCGCCATTGAACACGCCGGAAATCGGACTGCCATCGGCAATACTGGTAAAGGTCAGTCGTTCGAGATTTTGATCCAGCGGGGGATTCCCGCTGATCAGGGCCGCTTCGTCCATATCGATGGTGTAAAGTTCCGTTCCAGCCCCGGTATCCCCCCCCACGTCCATGCCCCCGGAGAAGATGAGCTTGGTGCCGTCGGGCGACCAGTTGGGATCCTCGATTCGTGAGTATTCGTTGGTCACCGGAAAGGTCACCGCATCATAGCCGTCGTTGATGGCGGCCGTGGTCATGTCCAGGACGTGGATGGCCGTTCCCGAACAGGTTTCGAAGGAATCGGGAATGGTGCAAAAGGACCTGGTGAACGCCAGCCATCTTCCGTTCGGGGAAAGGGTGCCGTCCTGGTGCTGGATGGGAAACGGCGCAGGAGTGGCATCCGAGGGCTCCATGAACAGGACTTCGAGGGGCGCAAAGTCCGGATCGGAAATGTCGGCCCGGAAATATCGGGCCCCCACCCGCTCGGTATTCACCCAGAATAGGATGTGGGTGCCGTCTTCCCAGATGGGGTTGCCCTTGTCCATGTTGAACATTGCGGGGAAGTATTCATCGGCCCCGCCGATGGGAAAGCTGGTTTCCTGCAGATAGATCAGAACGCCACCCTGTTCCGTGAGATCCAGTTTCGGCTCCACTCCCACCTGCAGGGGAATGAGGATCATCTGCCGGTTGTTGACATAGTCCTCGTCGCCTGGATCCCGAACCGTCGGGATGGCCCACCAGTCCGCCGAGAACAGAATCGTCGTCCCGTCGGGAGACATTTGCGGATCCAGGTAGTGGTATCCGTCACTGGAGGTGTCTGTGGTCACCATGACCAGATCCCCGGTGGAGTGGTTTCCGGACACATCCAGGGTCTCGGCGGGATCCTCCTTGCTGGTACAGCCCACCACGAGGAAAGCGACCAGCAGGGCGAGATAAGGAAGCAACAGGAAGCGGTTGCGCAGCCACTTCATATTAATCGGGACCTCCATCGCGGGGAATCGGGAAGCAGACCGCCGCCCCGGATCTGGGATCCGGAGCCGCGCTCCACCGTGATAAGGAAAAATAAGGTAAGAACCCCTGTCAAATCAACCGTCAGTTCAAGATCCTCAGTCGAGGTTGAAGGCCGTGGTCACCCTCACCCAGGACCAGATCGGGTATTTTCCCACTCTGGCTGCCTCGAACCCGGCTTCCCGCAGGCTGGCGGCGGCCGCTTCGGTCAGGGTCCCGCCCGGTGTTTCCACGGTGACCAACTGGCGGACTTCCCCCGCGGGACTGACCAGAACATCGATGACCACATCTCCTGCAAGACCTTTGGCCACCGCCGATTGGGGATATTCGGGGGGAGGGCCGCCAAGGTGTTTCCCCGGGTACCGATTCAGTTTCTGGTACTGCCACAGAATCCCGAAACTGCGACCGCCGGTACACCGGGTCATTCCCTGGGCGACCATTTCCGCGGCGGCCGCCTGATCTCCCCGGGCGCGCGCTACGTCGGCCAGCAGATAAAAAACCGCCGCATCGTCCGGGCGGTCGGTGGCCGCTTCCTGGAGCAGGTCCTCCGCCCGCTGGAGAAGGCGCACACGGTTGCGGGACCAATCCCCCACATCGGCGGCCGGCCCCTCGACCGGCAGCAGATCGGGATCCCCCTGCCCGGCCAGCAGATACAACTGGCCCAGGGTGAGCGTCATCAAGGAGTGGCGATATCCGGCTTTCAGCCCAATTTCCAGTTCGATCATCCCGTCGGACCCCGAACCATCCCGAAAGTATTCGGAACAAACCGCCAGGTACTTTTCGATCCTCGGCGGCACATCGGTATCTTCGAGGCATACCTCCAGGCGGTGAGGCCGCCACGGGCCCTCGGGGACGGAAGTTTCCTCCAGATCAAGATTCTGAGCCACCGATGGCGGGGGCGCTTCGGTGGTTACCTGATTCTCACGGGAGGCGCAGGCTCCCAGACCCATCAGAACTACCAGGACCAAGAAAAGAACCGGCAAGCGATGCGAGGAGAAAGAGAGGGATGGCCGAATCGAGGGCATGAAAATCATTTCTCCTTGAGGGAGGGATCCAGACGCAGCGCTTCTTCCCATTCCCGGGAGGCTTCCTCATCGCGGCCGAGTTTCAGCAGCAGGACCACCCGGTTGTTGCGGTAGACCGCGTTTTGCTCATCCAAGGCAACGGCCTGATCGGCCGCCACCAACCCTTCGGAGAAATGGCCCGCTTCGAGAAGATTGAGAGAAACCCTCCCCCAGAATCCGGGTTCAGTCAACAGCCCATCGGCCAGGGGACCGTATCGGGTCACCACTGCCGTGGGGTCGGTGAGGTTTCCGGCACAGGCCAGGGACCAGTCGGCCTCTTTCAACCTTCCCTCGGCCTCGACGGCCAGGTTCCATTCCCCGGCCGACAAGCCCTCGGGAGCCAACCCGGCCAGAAAATCCAGCAGGTCTTCATCCCGGCCGGCTCCAGCCAGGGCCTGGCCGAGACGGGACCGGGCCCAGGGATCCTGATCGCGGTCCATAAGCCTCTGTAGCGGAGGGAGGGCCTCCGAGCATTTTCCGGCGGTCAGAAACAGGGACCCCAGCCCGCGATCGGGTTCGGGACAGGAGGGACAGAGTTTCCGGGCCACCTCGAACTGGGTGCGGGCGGCGGCCACATCGCCGAATTCCGCCAGGATCTGGCCGTACTCCAGTCGGGCCTCGAAGTCGTCGGGCGCAAGTTCCACCACCATCTGGAATTCCGACAAGGCACGGCCTCTTCGGCCCAAATCCAGCAGGGCGACGGCAAAATTGCGGTGGGCCACCGGGTCGTGGGGATGGTGGCGCATCACCGCCTCAAGGTGAGGCAGGGCCTCGGCCGGATTTCCCGCCCGCAGCAGGGCCAGTCCCAGCCGGCCCTCGACCTGCCAGCCGTAAAGAGGGTCAGCGCCCAATTGAGCCTGGAGGCGGCGTGCCTGAACCACCGCGGCGGTTGCCTGACCAGCGGCCAGAAGACTGTCGATCTCCGCCAGGCCGGCCTGCGCCTGGTCGGCAGCCCCCGAACGAATCGTCGCCCCGCAGGTACCGGGGACAACCACCGTCAGCAAACACGCCAAACCGATCAAGACCGGAGCAACGAGAAGGGTCCTCGGGACTCGTGAAGACATGGCACGCCCTCCCCAGTTGATATGAACGGGAAATTTGACCCATCATCTCACGTATGATAAAATACAGGGCACCTCAGGAAGAACAAATCTCCACCAGGTATTCTCCGGGAGAATCTCCTTGGCCCCGACTACAAGTTTCGCAAGTCTCAAATTATCAGCACGATACACTATCACACTCGTGCTTTTCATGATGACCTGGGTAGTCGTTTCACCAGCTCCCCGCGCCCTGGCCCTGGTCCGATTGGATTTTGAACAGAAATATTTTCAGCACCCGGGCCGGCAGGTCTGGGATTTCAGTATCATCCGGCCGGATTCCCTTTACCACATCTTTTACCACACCATCGGGGAATCCACACCCAACGCCGTGGAGGCAGACACCCTCTGGCACGCCACCAGCCCGGACCTGAAACACTGGAACCTCGAGGGGCCCATCCTGACCGCCGGACCGGACACTTGGGACGAGGGCGCCGTCTGGGCACCCGACGTCTTCCGCGACGACGCAGGTGAACGCTGGGGCATCGCCTACACCGGCTGCGACGCCAGCTTCAACCAACGGATCTGCTTCGCTTTTTCCGACGATCTTTATTCCTGGACCAAGGCGCCGGACAACCCGGTGGTGGTCCCCGATTCGGACATCTACATCTGGAATCCCAATGGTGGCTGGGGCAATTTCCGCGATCCCTACCTCTACCGGCAGGATGATCGGTGGCACCTGCTGGCCACGGCCAAACAAGATCTGGGGACGGCCACCGGCGTACTCTACCACGGCACCTCGACCGACCTGATCAACTGGCAGGATGAAGGCTACATCTTCGCCAACGACGGGAACGATCCGTGGCGGGTGCTGGAGAGTTCCCAGTACCATGTCATCGGGGATTTCCACCACCTGTTTTTCGGGGAGTTCGACACGCCGGGCATCAGCCTGGTCAGCGGCCCCAACCCCACCGAATGGACCATGTCCAACCGACAGCTCATCGACTACGGCTACGCCCCCGAGGTGGATTCCTTCGATCCCGCTCACCGGATTTTTTCCAGGATCTCTCCCTATGAACAGCCCGGTGGCAACACCCTGGCCTACGTCGTCCGTTGCGACACCCTGCTGGTCGAGCCGGATGGTTCCGACCCCACCGTCTTCAAGCCCCACCCATTGAACGACAACTGGGCCGTACACTCCGGATTGTCCAACCTGGGCAACCCGGTGTTCGAGGACAACCCCCTGTGGCGGGGCGAACCCTCGGTGGGACTGGTCGGCCATGGCTACTACAGCAGCAAGGAATACTATCAGGGTCCGCTTTCCGGTCGGGGTAGCCCCGGCACCCAGCTGGGTGATGCGGCCACCGGAGTTCTCGAGAGCTTCCCTTTCACCGTGACCGGCCAGCGCATGGATCTTCTCGTTGGAGGCGGCAATTACCCGGCCACCTGCTATGTCGCCCTGGTGGACCTCGCGGACGATACGATCCTCTATGCGGAAACCGGACAGGACAGCGGGCTCATGACCCTGCGCCAATGGGATCTGGTCCCCTTCCAGGGCCACGAATGCGTCTTGCGCATCGTGGACAGCGAAAACGGGCCGTTCGGCTACATCAACGTGGACGAGATCGTCGAGCGCCTGGATCACCATCCACCTTCGGCTCCCACTTCACTGGTGGCCGCCTACCAACCCGACCGGGTGAACCTGGACTGGGACGACGCCCCGGAATCCGATTTCATGATTCACCGGATCTACCGTTCCTCGGAGCCAGGTTTCGTCCCCGGCCCGGGCAACCTGCTGGTTGAAGCAGACGTTTCGGCCTGGACCGACATGACCGCCAGTCCCTGGGGATTTTTCTACCAGGTCACCACCGTGGACGACCTGGGCAACGAAAGCCGCCCGGTGGCGCCCGGCAGTGTCTCGGGCCTTCAGCTTCCCGAGGCCGGACCTGGCATTCGGCTGGCCCAGGCGGTTCCCAATCCCTTCAACCCCGTCACCCGGCTGGAATTCGAGATCGACCGACCGGGCCCCGTCACTCTGCGGATCTATGACACCGCCGGGCGCCTGGTCCAAACGCTGGTCGATGAAACCCTCCCCGCGGGACACCACTTTGTCCTGTGGGATGGCCGCAATGCGCACGACCAGGCAGCGTCGGCCGGCCTGTACCTTTACCGGCTGCAAACAGCGGACGCCTCACTCACCAAGCGCATGACCCTTCTCAAGTAGCCCTCAGGCTGTTTCCAGGATTGACGTTGGCTGTTGCGGAGCTCGGTTTTTTCCCCACTCAGGCTATGGGAATGGGTCTTGATCTGTGCTATATTCCCCAGACAGTGCCCGTCTGGGGTGTGGCCGTGCAGACCTTCACCCCAAGGAGCCGTACGGGTTTGATCCCAGGACCCATGAGAACAGGACCAGGAAATGACCAGCGACCAGAACAAAATCCCGACCCCGCCCCCCGAGGAACCAGCCGACGAAATCCAGCCCGATTCCCCGGCCATCGAACCCGACGTGACCAAAACGCCCGCCGAGCCGGTGGCCGAGGAAGCGGCCGCCGAGGACATTGCTGCCGAGGACGTTGCCGATGAGGCCCCCGTTGAGGATCCGGCGCCCGGTGACGAGGACTTCGCCGCCCTGCTCGACGCCTCCGAAAAGGCCGAACCTGCCGACGTCAAGGCCGGCGACAAGCTTACCGGCACCATCATCCAGATCGATGGACCCGATGCCTTCGTCGATTGCGGCCTGCGCAATGAATTGCCCATCGACGTCCAGGAGCTCAAGGACGACGACGGGAAGATGAAGTTCGAGGTCGGAGACGAGATCACCGGCCATGTCCAGAAGGTCAAGGACGGCCTCAAACTCACCCTGGCCATCAATCTCAGGGAAGCCGGACGTGAGGCCCTGGCCACGGCCTTCGCCGCCGGCACTCCCATCAAGGGCAAGGTTGGCAGCACCAACAAGGGCGGTTTTTCCGTTGACCTCAACGGGACTCGGGCCTTCTGCCCCTTCAGCCAGATCGATGTCAGGCGGGCGGACAACCCTGAAATTTTCGTGGGCCAGACCTACCAGTTCAAGATCCTGGAACTCTCCGAGGACGGGCGCAATATCGTGGTCTCACGGCGGGCCCTTCTGCAGGCCGACCGCGAATCCCAGGCCAACGCCACCCGTGAGTCCCTGGCCTTGGGTGACAACCTGGAAGGCGTCGTCACGCGACTGGTGCCTTTCGGGGCTTTCGTGGATATCGGCGGCATCGAAGGCCTGGTTCACATCTCCCAGATCTCCCACCAGCGCGTGGGCGACCCCTCGGACGTTCTCAAGGAAGGCCAGCCCGTCACGGTCAAGGTGCTCGAGATCCAGAACCTGGGCATGGGCCGGTCCGAACGAATCAGCCTGTCCATCAAAGCCCTGGCGTCGGATCCCTGGCCTGAAACCGCCGGCGTGATGGAACCCGGCAAGGACGTGATAGGCCGGGTAACCCGACTGGTGGACTTCGGCGTCTTCGTGGAACTGCTCCCGGGAGTCGAAGGCTTGATTCACATCTCGGAACTGGCCAACCGGAGGGTCATCCACCCCCGAGAGGTCTTGAACGAGGACGAAGAAGTCACCGTCCGTGTTCTGGATGTGGATCTGGACCGGCGGAGGATCTCCCTGTCCCGCAAACAGGCTTCGGACTACGAAGAGGATTGACCCAGTTCGTGCCCTGGCTTCGAAACAAACCGGCCGCTGCCCAAGCAGCGGCCGGCTTTTTCCAGGGGGACCAAGGTCAGGCTCGCAGCTTCCGGACCGCCCCAATGATTCTATCGGCCGCGTAGTCGACCTCCTCGGTGGTCGTGAAGCGCCCGAGTCCGATCCGCAGGCTGGCGGCAGCCAGATCCTCAGGCACCCCAATGGATGCCAAAATTGCCGAGGGTTTCGTCCCCGTGCCTGAACAGGCGGAGCTTGAAGACACCGCCAGGACCGTCAAGGCCCCGAGCAAACGGTGGGCCCGGATCCCCTCGAAGCTCACGTTGAGGTTTCCCGGCAACCGCTCTTCGAGGGACCCGTTCAGATGAACTCCGTCCACGGCTGCGGACAAGGTGGTCCAAAGGCCGTCACGCAGTCGAGTGAGGCGTTCCCCTTCGGCCACCATCTCGGTTGTCGCCAGGCGGCAGGCCTCACCGAAGGCCGCGATTCCGGGAACGTTCAGGGTACCCGGGCGCAGATCCCGTTCCTGCCCGCCGCCGAACATGAGCGGAGCCAGCGCCACCCGCGGATCCCGCCGCCTGACGAACAGGGCCCCCACGCCCTTGGGACCGTAGATTTTGTGGGAGGAAAGCGACAGAAGATCAATCCCCATGGCCATGACGTCCATCGGGACCCGACCGACAGCCTGGGCCGCATCCGAATGAAACAGCACGCCCTGCTCCTTGCAGATGGCACCGATTCCGGCCACCGGTTGCAGGGTGCCGATCTCGTTCTGGGCGGCCATCACCGACACCAGGATCGTGTCCGGCTCTATCGCGGCCTCTATCTCCGCCTCGGTGACCCTGCCATCGGTCCCCGCCTCCACGACGGTGACCCGCCCACCCCGCCGGGCGAATTCCGCCACCGGGCCGCGGACCGCTTCATGCTCCAGGCAGGTGGTGACCATGTGCCCGTGGCCGCCGCCGTGGATTCCGGCCACGCCCAACACCGCCAGGTTGTTGGATTCGGTGGCTCCCGAAGTGAAGATGATTTCCCGGGCGGTACCCCCGACCAGGGCAGCCGTTTGTTCCCTCGCGTCCTCCACCAGGCGGGACGCCGCCCAGCCGAAAGCGTGTCCGGCACTGGCCGGGTTGCCGAAATGGTCCCGCTGGGCACGTTCCAAAACGGCGAGCACCCTCGGATCGACGGGCGTGGTCGCGTGGTGGTCGAGGTAAACGGGGGTGGTCAAGGCCATGAATCACTCCCGACTTTCCCGGGGCTTCCCGTGGATCAGCGACTGAGTTCCAGCATTCTTTCGATGGGCACCAGGGCCGCCCGGGCCAGGTCCCGGTCCACCGTGACCTCGGGAGTGCGATCCCTCATGCACAGGTAGAGTTTTTCCAGGGTATTCAATCTCATGTAGGGACATTCGTTGCAGTTGCAGGTCTCATCGTTGCCGGGGGCCGGAATGAGGATCTTGCCGGGGTTTTCCTTCTGCATCTGGTGGATGATGCCCGGCTCGGTCACCACGATGATCTTCTCGGCGGCGGTGTCGCGGGCGTAGGCTAGGATGCCCGAGGTGCTCCCGATGTAGTCGGCATGCTGAAGAACCGGCTCGGGGCA
>RCNG010001907.1_pt1 | contig 10395 bp, 10 predicted proteins | sample 2041371 | NCBI WGS metagenome assembly RCNG01 (sample SAMN09708227, study PRJNA481090) | Marine sediment metagenome, whole genome shotgun sequencing project. | biome: marine sediment; feature: ocean; material: sediment; isolation source: Sewage treatment plant 1 marine sediment (STP1) ... | reverse complement strand
GGCGCTTGCCGTCGCGAAGCGAACCCGTGTGCCCGAAGAGCCGGATGCGGGAATTCTGCACGTCCGGATCTGTGAGGGGCCTGGGCGGGTAACCGCCCAGGTCTACTCGACACCCATCGGGAGTGGCCGCCTTTGGACCGCCGACCTCCAGTTCTGCATGATTGAACGGGGCTCACTTAGACCGTAATAGCGTGCCTGGCACCTTTTCGGACAGGAATCGCGAAAAAATGCAAAAATGTCGGCCCTGGCACCCAATCTGGCACCGATCGTGATCAGTGGCACCCATCTAAACTCAAGCTCAGGATGCAACAATGCTATGAATGCTTAGGGTGGCGCCCATCGCTGATCCCCGTGCGCCCCGAATCCGCGGATGGACCGCCACTCGAGGTGCCTGGATGGCGGACGACTCAAGCGGCGCGGTGCATCGCGTTCCTCGCGAGGATGCTCGTCGAAAAGACGCGGTTCAGGGCACCCAACCGGACCACATGAATGTGTCTCCGGTCTCGAAACCATCGGTAAAGAGTGGGTTCTCGACCTCGAAGGCGCCGATGTCGGACGTGGCGGTGCCGTTGTCGTCTCCGTCTTGGGGACGGCTGACGCCTCGTTGATCGGTCGCGGGTGCGCCGATCTCGTTGCCGGTGTCAATGGCGGCGCTCCCGGGCAGAAGAGCCATGGTTCGGGTGAATCCCCCGTTGTCTGCGATGGCCGCTAGACCGGAAGGCGTGTTCACCTGGTCGCCGGCGGCGTTGAGACCGCAGGTGTCGGTGGTTTCCAGGTTGTGACCGAACGAGACGATCTGACTGTTTGAGTCACACTGGTCTGCGCCGTTGTCGGCGATGATGGTGTTGGCAATCGCCACCGTGGCAGGGGTGGTCCCGAGAGAGATGGCGCCCCCTCCAAGCCCGCTGTCGAGATTGCCGGCGATGGTGACATTGGTCAGGTTGAGGTTGTGGTGATTCGTGTCCGAGACATGGATGGCGCCGCCGCCGAGCGAGCCCCCATTGTTGGTGAACGTGGAGTTGGTGATGGTCAGGTTGGTTCCCTCGAAGTGAATCCCACCCCCGATCTTGGCGAAATTGTCCTCAAGGGTCACCCGCTCGAGGGTCACCAAAGTTGTCGAGAAGATACCTCCCCCTCCAAGCCATCGGTCGACCCAGAAATATCCGGCGGCCGTGTTGCCGCTGATCGTTACGTCGGTGAGCTCTGTCGATCCGCCTAACAACAGCCCGCCGCCGTACCCTCCGCTGCTGGTGTTGCCTGTGATCTCAGTTGCGAACACGGTCAGGGTGCCCACACTCCAGATCGCCCCTCCACCGCTTGGTGAGGCGTTCCCGCTCAAGATCGTTCGGGTGATTGAGAGCGTTCCTTCGTTCATTATGCCCGCCCCGCCGCTCACAGTGCTGTTGTTGCGGACCACCGCATCCTCGAGGATCAAGGTGGCTGTGGATGGGGCAATCCGGAATCCACCGCCGCCATAGTTGTTTGCGTTTCCGTTTTGGACGGTCAGGCCCGAGGCCCTCATCGTGAAAGAATCAACATTGAACACCCTGGAAGAGTTGTTACCGTCAACGACGCAGGAGGCGGCGCCTGCGCCCTGAAGATCGATGTCGGTGAGGACTTCGAGCTCGCCGAGGGTGAGGAGATAGGTCCCCTCGGGCAGGATGATCACGTTGCTGCCGCCGAGCGCGTTGCTCTCCTCGATGGCGGCGCGGAGCGTGCAGAACACGCCCGAGGCGGAACAAACGCCATCGCCCGGGTTTGAGTCACTGAGATCGGTGGCCGAGTTGACGTTGAAGGTCGCACCGCCGACCGGCGTGGTGAACGCCAGCAACACACAACAAACCAGAAATCCGCCGTGAGAAGCCTTCGAAATGCCTGACATGGAAACCACCTCCGCACGAGTCGATTTTGAGAGACTGACTGTTAGACTAAGATCTCAGTTGATTGTAACACCCGATTTCGTCCGGGGAAAAGATAGGTGCCAGGACCAACGACTTTAACGTTCTCATGTCCGGGGTGGATCTTGGGTTTCTGGGATGGCAGCGAGTTGCTGATCCAGCCATTCATACGCATCGCTGAAGGCTTCTAACTCTTGTCGGAGGTCGGCGCCCCGGCTGGCCCATCGACTCACCGCTTCGGGCAACCGTCCGACCATTGCCGCAAGAGGCTTCGCCGTCAACCCCCAACGCTCGATACCGAGCGCTGCGATGAGATACCGCTGCTGGCTGAGTTCTCGCCCCTTTCCCGGCCCAGCGATGGTGGCCATGGTGATATCGAGGAGTTGGCAGGACCGCAAGAGGAAATCTCGCGATTCCATCCGAGGTCTTTCGAGGCCGGTGCTTCTTCCGAGTTCGTCTATCCAGGCTATGGGGGCGACCGGCTCCACCCGACGATCGACTTCATGTGGCCACCATGGAAGCCGCCCCAGGCTGTCACCCCGCCATTCTTCCTCCCTCGCCCCCTTCATCGCGCGGACATACGCTCGGCGAGCAGCCCGGATCGTGTCGCCAAACAACGCCAAGACCCCGTCAACGTCGATCAATGGCTGCTTGATCTTGCCAAGAAGCTCGCGGTGCCCGGAAAACACATACTCGGCAGGGTCATCAACGAGGCCGGCATGAACAGGGTTCAGGTGGATGTATGCGATGAGACGGTCGTACTGAAGGGAGTCCTCGACAAGTCGAGCCTTGTAACGACTCTGCCACCGAGGGCCGCTCGACCGGCAACGCCGGTTGTAACCCTGCCCGAAACGTGCCTGGACATAACCCATCGTGCGTGAAAGCGACACCGGGCCAGTGCGCACCGCCAAGTGGAAATGATTGGACATCAACGTCCAAGCGTAGATTCTCAGGCTATCGCGGTCCCTCGCCTTGCGGAGGATTTCGATGAACTCGATCGCCTCCTCGGGTTCAGCAAAGATCTCAGCTCCACGCGCAAACCGGTTGTACACATGGTAGATCCCACCCTCGACAAAAACCCGCGGCCGTCTCGGCATCCAGCCTCCAACGAAACAAATATACCAAGAACGTTAAAATCGTTGGGCCTGGCACCCATCACCCATCGCTTAATCATCTCGAGCAATTCGTCGAACGAATCGCGGTGGCGCGTCGGACGCGCCAGTTTCATCGCAGCGGCTTGCTTCGCTCGTTGGGACGTCGCAGCAATTCATCGCACCGGCTCGCTTTGCTTGCCGGGGTCATCGCACTGCCTCGCTTCGCTCGTCAAGGATTCGTCGAGCTCCAGTTGCCGAGATCGCCGGTCTCGAAGTCGTCGGCGAAGATGTCCTCCGCCGGTCCGTTGTCGATTAGGACTTGGGAGGCGAATGGAGGCAGGGTGATGGCGCCGGTGACCGGGTTCTGGTCGAGGTCGAGGTAGTTTCGGGGTTGAAGAGAGACCTCCACCGTGGCTGCGGTCGGGTTGGTGAAGACCTGTGACAGCGGCGGATCGCCCGGGGTCAGTGTGAACCAGTTGTCCTTGGAGTTGGCGTCCTGGCCGCTCCAGACCTGCCACTCGGGAAAGGTCTTGCGCCCCGCCCACCCGTCGGTGGTGATGTGCAGCGGCACGTAGGGGTGGAAGAAGTAATTGTGGTTGGAGCCGCTCAGGTTGCCGTCGTCGAGGACCAGCGTCCACGCGTTGTCCGTGAGCCCGTAGAGCACGTTGCCGGTCATGGAGCTGATCTGCGTCGGGGCGCCCGCGAGGTTGATCTGGCCCGTGTAGTAGATGCCGGTGGCGTTGTTGTGCAGGGTGTTACCGGTGATCGTTCCGGTGGAGTTCTGGTAGAGCAGACCGGTGAATGTCGAGTTCAGGATGGTGTTGTCGATCGAGGAGACGTCGCGCGAGTAGTGGTCGATATAGAGGCCCATCCCGAACGGTTGCCGGTAGTCGATGTGGACGCCGTCGACGTTGCCGACGCTGTCGACGATGATGTTGGACCGCAGGGTGATGTCGTGGACGTCGGTGGTGGCGAGGCTTGAGTCGCCGAAGACCCGCACGCCGCCGCAGTCGCCCTTCGAGAAGCAGGGCTCGACGATGTGGTTGGACTCGATGGTGGCGTAGGGGCCGAAGACATCGACGGAGTTGTAGCCCGTTCGGCTGATGCGGTTGTACCGGACCTGGTTGTGGTGGCCGGAGTCCTCGACCTCGTATGAGCGGATGCGGATACCGTCGCCGTTCTCGGTGCAGCTCGCGCCGGTGGTGCCGCACCCCATCCCCGACGGATTGAGGTTGGCGATCAGACCGATCCCCGAGATCTCGTTGTCCTCGATCAGCGTGTCGGAGAAGTAACCGGTGATGCCGAAGTGGTTGGCGCCGTCGATGCGGTTGCTCTCGAACGTCATGTATCTCCCGCCGCGAAGCCCGTCGCGGCCGTTCAACGCCTCCCACACCCAGGTGCTGAGCCGGACCGCGGCCGCGTCGACATCGGTGATCTCGCTTCCGTGGACGGTGACGTGGTGGTAGACATCGTCGCGCATCGACCCTTGAGCACCGACGCCGTTGGCCCACCACTGGGTGATCTTGAGGTTTTCCACCACGACGTACTCGGCATCGGCCTGGATCATCACTCCGCCGTGGTGGACCGGGTCGTCGTCGAGCACGACCGAACCGGTGATTCCGCTCGGCGGGCCGGAAGGGGAGGTGAGGTAGACCCGGTTTGTGGCCGTGTCGTATGACCACTCTCCGTCCTGATCGAGGGCCGCCCTGTGGTTTTGCAGAAAGTACCCCCAACCGGCGCACGAGCCGCCGCGGCAGTCGACCGCCTCGTTCAGGGTGAGGGTGTCGCCGCTGTCATCGACGACCTCACGGTTGACGAGCAGCCAGCGCTGGGTCTTGATCCGCAGCACCGCGCCGGTCCAATCGACCGAGGGAAGCGCGGCGTCGGTCAGCCGGTTGCCCGCGGGGGCGGCATCGACGAAGGCATAGCCCGCAGCGAGGTTCGGCCAGCGGCCGCAGGGGAGCCGCTGGTCGGATCGGAAGAGCTGGGTGATCCCCAGCGGGAACGATCCGGCGTTGGCGCCGGCGGAAAGGTCGGCGACGTAGGTGCTCCCCGAGTGAACCGTCCAGCCTGAGATGGGCAACGCCCCCGACAGCACCGGCCGGTCGGAGCAGGCGGATGGATAGCTGCCGAAGACGATCGGTTGGGCTGCGCTTCCTGCGGCGTTGACCCGAAGCTGCTCGGCGCGCCAGCGGTCGCCGCACTTGAGCCGCACCCGGTCTCCCGCAGCGAGAGCGAGCGTGTCGACCATGGCGAGGGTGGCGAAGGGGCTCGCTGACGACAATCCGTTGTTCGAGTCGTTTCCCTCGGAGCTCGAGATGTAGTAGTCAACGGCGAGCGCCGGCGCCGCCCACAGACCGATGATGATCATTGTACAAAGGGCGAGGTGGGGGAGTGAGGGTGGGGGCATGACCTATTCTAGGCAATTCGTCGAACGAATTGCGGTGGCGCGTCGGACGCGCCAGTTTTCATCGCAGCGGATCGTCGGTCGGACGCGTAGGTTTTCATCGCAGGGGACTGTCGGTCGGAATTCGCGGGTAGGCTGGTGCCAGTTTTCATCGCAGAAGAGGGTTGGTCGGATTGCACCAGCGCGTCGGACGCGCCAGTTTTCATCGCAGGGGGATTCATTGGGGCGCTCCTTTGCTGGAGCGTGGATGGAATATGCCTACTCTATCACGCGGTGAGGATCACCCTCGGTAGGTCCTCGTCGTCGAAGTGACAGCGCACCGCGTCCCGAACGTTTGCTTCTATCTGTTCGGGTGTGTCGCCTTCGGTGAAGATCGCCTGGCTCAACGCGCGGGCCGTGTATCCGCCTTCGGGGGCTTCTTCAACGAGGAATACGATCTCTGTGCTCATTGGTGGCTCCTGGTTTAATCGTACATCAACTTGCCTCGGTGAGTTGCAGTGGCACAATGGACAGCGCGCGAACGGAGAGGCCAGATGATCGAAACACCAGATCCTCGGGTGCCGCTGACGAGCCCGTGTCCATGCGGTTCGGGGAGAAAGTACAAGCGCTGTTGCTGGCCGGTGGAGAAGCGTCGCGCGGCCGAGGCCAGAGAAGCGATCCGGCGTTCCACGATCGAGGTAGGTGCGTACGCGGCCGGCTTTGAGGATGACGTGGAGGAGTTCGACGAGATCTTCTTCGAAGCGATCAGGGGTCGTTACACAGACCGAGAGATCGGCGAGTTCATGAAGACGGCCGAAGAGACCATTATGGTTGCGTTCTTCGACATCATGGCTGCTGACTTCGTGGCGCGTGACGGCCGGACTCCCATCGAACGCTTCCTTGATGACCCGGTCGCGAGCCGCGGCCTCCACCCGGCCGCTCGCGAGTACGTCGAAGGCTGGGGTCGTGCGTCGATGGGTTTGTATGAGGTCCAGAGCGTGGTTCCCGGAGAGTCTCTGGTGCTCAAAGATCTGTTCACTCGTCGGTCGGTGAAGGTAGTGGAGCATTCGGCCAGCCAGAGCTTGAACAAGTGGGACGCGTTGTTCACCCGCGTCGTTCGGATGGGCGACGTCGGGCTCCTGACGGGGCCGATTCTGACGGTGCCGCGGCGAAAGCTGCAGTGGGTCATCGATTCCCTGAAGAAGGTCAAGGATGAACCCGGGGACCGGTCCGTGACCTGGGCGCGGTTCTTCAAGAAGCACTGGAACGATGTTCCTTACGTGTGGTTCATGATGTGGGTGTCTCCGTTGAAGGGCCTGGAACTCCGAAACTTCGACGGTCATCAGCTTTGCGAGATCTCAGTCACATACTCGCTGGTTGAGGGCGGGGGCGCGCGGGCGGCGGCCCGACTGGATGGGATGGAGGAGCTGAGCAGGGATGATCGAGGTGCCTGGTCGTGGATCGAAGAACGCGAACGGGGGACGATGGAAAACGTGTCGTTGGCGTTTGTTTCCCTGGAAGGCGACTCGGTTGTGCTGCAAGTCAACTCGCGGGAGCGCGAGACCCTGGTCCGGAAGCGCATCGATCACGTACTGGGCGAGCTGGTGGTAGAGGTCGAGCGGTCAGACGAAGCGATGGATATGGAATCCATACAGAAAGGTCCGAGACCCGTGGACGACGACCGAGAGGAAGAGCCGATTCCTCTGGACGTTCAACGTCAGGTCGTCCATCAGATGCTCTCGACCCACTACCGTCGTTGGCTGGATGAGCCGCTTCCGGCTTTGGACGGTCTCACTCCGCGGGAGGCGGTGGCGAAGCGCAGCCACCGGCAGCGGGTCATCTCCCTGCTGAAGGGCATTGAGGTCGATGCTGCGCGGCGAGGGTCGGACGATCCTGCGACGGGGTTTGATTTTGGTTGGTTGTGGAAGGAGCTATCAATTCGTCGGACGAATTGAGGTGGCGCTTCGAAAGCGCCAAGTCCATCGCAGTGACTCGCTTCGCTTGTCACGTCATCGCAGGTCAGGGGCCGTGGAAGACCTGGTGGATTTTGGCGGCGGCTGAGGCACCGATGCCTTTGGTGGTTTGGAGATCTTCGGTCGTCGCTTGCGCGACTCCGAAGGGGGAGCCGAAACTCGCGAGCAGTCGCTGCGCTTTGCTCGGTCCGATCTCTGGAATGGCCTGGAGGAGGAAGATCTGTTGGCGGGTGAGGCCTTTGGGTTGGTAGCCGTAGCGATTCGTCGGACGAATCGCGGTGCCTCGCTTCGCTCGCCAATCCGTCTCAGGTTTGGGCACCATGAAAGGAGGCGTAGATCTTCTTGGCCGCGGATTCCCCAATCCCTTCGACGATTTGCATGTCTTCGATCGTTGCAGTGGCGACGCCAGCTGGAGAGCCGAACACCCGCAGCAGTGCCGCTGCCTTGACCGGGCCTATTTCAGGGATGGCTTGAAGCATGAATCGTTGCTGGCGAGCGAGATTACCGATGTTCGCGCCGAATCTCCTCGGAGAGCGGAAGGTGCGGCGCTGGAGTTGGCGGGCAGCGTACAGAATCAGGTCTGCTGTTTCGCTGGGTGTGGCAGCTCGGAGGATCGGGATGCAAAAGATGACCGCGACGGTCACCATGGCGCCCCGAAGGGCTGTGATAGGCACCGACAGTTCCGGATATACCGATGATGTGCCCTCGAGGATCACGCAGACTCGATTTGCTCGTTGACGAGCCAATCGGGCGACCTGGCTGAAGAGCCTTCCGTCGCTCACCGATTTCGCGAAGTCGAATAGGGTTTTGCGCTCGATGATCAGGTCATCGATCAGGTAGTCGCCGATCTTGAGTCGGCGAATGGTGACCTCCAGGTTGGGGTGATTGGCGAGGGCGGCGGGTACGCCTGATCGGCGTTCGCGGTCGTCCACAGCAATTCGTCGGACGAATTGCGGATTGGGGGCGTTGTTTGATTTCATTGGGGCGCTCCTTTGCTGGAGCGTGGATGGGATATGTCGACGATAGCACATGCAATTCGCTTTTCGAATTACTCGTTTATAGGGATAGCTTCTTGGAGGATTCTCGATCGGAGGGTTGGTTTGAGGCCGGTCTTCATGACCAGATCGACCTGGATCCCCGCGATCGCCGAGAGCTCATTCTCAAGTCTGACCAGACCGAACAGTGTGGGTGTTTCGTCGAATTCGACCAATAGGTCGAGGTCGCTGCTTTCCGAGTTTTCATCTCGAACCCAGGATCCGAAAACCTCGAGTGACTTGACGGAGTGCTCCAGTTGGAGACGAGGTATCTCCACGAGGAGTCGGTGTCGAATCTCGTCGAGGGTAGGTTCTTCAGCACTCATGAAGGTATCTAGCCGAACAGGTGCCCGGTGAGTTCGGTCTTCGAAATCTCCAGGTGTCGTGAAATCTCGCCAAGGATCCCTGACAGAGTGCCTACCTTGAGGTTGTCATGGGCGGGTACGGTGACGTGGTGTTCACCATTGACAGCCGTCGTCAGGCGTATGTGGCTTCCGGTCTGGCGAGTGGTGTTGTAGCCGAGTTTGGAGAGGGCTCTCGCAAGCTGATGGCCGGAGATGTCGCGCGGAAGCCGCGGTGTCATACCGCTATGACGTCGTCGCGAACATAGTGAAGTCGGATGACCTTTGGTAGGTCTTCGTCTTCGAAATGGCACTTCACCGCATCGCGCGCGTTCGTTTCCACCTCTTCTGGCGTGTCCCCCTCGGTGAAGATCGCCTGGCTCAGAGCTCGGGCGGTGTACCCACCCTCAGGTGATTCTTCAACGAGGAATACGATTTCGGTGTTCATCGGTAGCTCCTAGCTCTATCTTAGCAATTCGTCGGACGAATTGCGGTGGCGCGTCGGACGCGCCAAGTGGGGCGGCAACTTGCTTCGCTGGTTGCCTACATGCTTCGGCGGTATTGACCGCCGACTTCGTAGAGGGCGTTGCTGATCTGCCCCAACGAACAAGATCGCACGGTCTTGAGCAACTCTTCAAACACATTCCCGCCGTCGCGTGCTGCAGCCTGCAGGCTTTGAATCGCCTCCGCTGAGGCGTCGGCGTGGCGCTGGTGGAAGTCGGCGAGGTGGGCGAGTCTTGCATTCTTTTCGTCGGCGGTGGCCCTCGTGAGTTCGGGCTCCACAACCTCTTCCTCACCATCCTCAGCGATGAACATATTCACACCCACAAGCGGGTACTCCCCGTTGTGCTTCAACCGCTCGTAGTGGAGTGACTCCTCTTGAATCTTGCTACGTTGGTACATCGACTCCATCGCCCCCAACACATCCCCGCGCTCTGACAGCCGCTCGAACTCCTCGATCACCGCTTCTTCGACGGTGTCGGTGAGCCAGCCGACGATGTTGGAGCCCTGGAGGGGGTTCTCGTTCTTGAGCAGGCCGAACTCGGTGGCGTTGATGAGCTGGATGGCGATGGCGCGGCGGACAGACTCTTCGGTGGGGGTGGTGATGGCCTCGTCGTAGGCGTTGGTGTGGAGCGAGTTGCAGTTGTCGGCCATGGCGAGCAGGCCCTGCAGGGTGGTGCGGATGTCGTTGAAGTCGATCTCCTGGGCGTGGAGCGAACGGCCGGAGGTCTGGATGTGGTACTTGAGCTTCTGCGAGCGCTCGTTGCCGCCGTAGCGGTTGCGGATGGCCACCGACCAGATCCGGCGGGCGACGCGGCCGATGACGGTGTACTCGGGGTCCATCCCGTTGGAGAAGAAGAAGCTCAGGTTGTGGGCGAAGTCGTCGATGTGCATCCCGCGGGCGAGATAGGTCTCGACGTATGTGAAGCCGTTGGCCAGGGTGAAGGCGAGCTGGGTGAGCGGGTTCGCGCCGGCCTCGGCAATGTGGTAGCCGGAGATCGACACCGAGTAGAAGTTGTTGATCTTCAAGTCGCAGAAGAGCTGTTGGATGTCGCCCATCATCCGCAGGGCGAACTCGGTGGAGAAGATGCAGGTGTTCTGGGCCTGGTCCTCTTTCAGGATGTCGGCCTGGACGGTGCCGCGGACCACCTGCATGGTGGCTTTGAGG
>RCNG010001904.1_pt1 | contig 10408 bp, 11 predicted proteins | sample 2041371 | NCBI WGS metagenome assembly RCNG01 (sample SAMN09708227, study PRJNA481090) | Marine sediment metagenome, whole genome shotgun sequencing project. | biome: marine sediment; feature: ocean; material: sediment; isolation source: Sewage treatment plant 1 marine sediment (STP1) ... | reverse complement strand
AAATAGTTGACTATTCGTCTTCCTCGCGCCTTGATAGAATGGCCATTGGAAACTGATAAATGCAAATTAATTTTTGCGGCTGCCCTTAGCGATTTTTAAAAAGGTGATAAATTTTGGTTAAAGACAGTCATTTTTTAACAGTGTCTTTCCTTGATCCAGTGCCAAATCAAACAGGCGTTATGAGCCAAAAGGAGCTTTAATTAATGTCTGGTTGGTGGAGTCTAGATGAAGGTAAGTAGCTATTATCCTAAAATAATCAGTTGGCATCGTAACGAATGAGTCTTTGGTGCTGAAGATTAAGGGTTTTATGGGTTATTTTGGCCATTGACAATAAGCCACCTTTTAAAATCAAGTAAGCAATATGGGTGAACTGTTATATGCAAGTGAGTTTTCAACAATGGGGTAATCGTGAATCCCAACAGCAGATTTTACTGATTCATGGCTGGGGTATGAATAGCGGCGTCTGGAGTGATATTGCCAGGCGTCTGGAACAACATTATCCGGACTTTCTTATCCGCTCGGTGGATTTACCGGGTTATGGACAAAGTGCAGCCTATAATATTGAAGCTCTTGGTGGTGTTTATACTGCCAGAACTCTGGCACAAAGCCTGTTGCCCTTGTTTGAGGGAAAACAGACAATTGTTATTGCCTGGTCACTGGGGGGACTGGTGGCGCTTGAATTGTCTGCTGATCAGCGGATAAATCTGGCACAACTGATACTGGTCAGCTCCACGCCCCGTTTTGTGCAGGACGGTGAATGGCAAAATGCCGTAGAAGCACCACTGTTTGAAGAATTTTGTCAGAGCCTTGCCGAGGATCATCAGGCCACTCTAAAACGTTTTCTGGCTATTCAGGCTCTGGGCAGCCGCACTGCGCGTGAAGATATTAAAACTTTGCAGGCTCAATTATTCAAACGGGGTGAGCCTGATCTCCGGGCGTTGGAATATGGTTTGCAGATGCTGCTAAAAGAAGATAAAAGACAACAATTGCAGAAAATTACAGATATCCCCATAAGTCTGATCAGTGGCAAACTGGATACTCTGGTGAAATATCAGGGACAACAACAGCTGGCTGAACAAGATAATATTTCACTGTTCACCCTTTCGACAGCAGGACATGCACCCTTTATTTCTCACCCTGAACAATTTACTATGATTCTGCAGGATATTATATAATATCCTCAGCAAAATAATGCACATATTTCATGCCGTAAGGCACTATTAGAGAAAACAGCTTGAATCCTGAAGACCGTCCTTTAAATCAAGAACTTAAAAAAAAGCCATTCACCAGGCAACAGATCAGAGATTCCTTTAATAAAGCGGCAGATGGTTATGATGCTGCTGCGATAGTACAACAGGAAGTCTGTCAACGTTTACTTGAGCGTCTGGAATATATTAAGGCGGAACCGCAGATGATCCTGGATATTGGATCGGGTACCGGACAGGGAACTCTGGGACTGACAAAGCAGTATCCGGATGCCTGTATTGTGTCGCTGGATCTGGCTGAGAATATGTTACAGAAAAATAGACAGAAATACCGGGAGAAAACTTGCCACAAAAACACACTGAGTGGTCTGGCAGCTCAAGTCAAGGGCCTGTTTAATGTAACACTTAATGCAGCACTTAATTCAAAGAAGGCGCAAAATTACCAGCCGGTATGTGCTGATGCGCAACAATTGCCTTTTGCGGATGCCAGTGTGGATCTCATTTTTTCTAATTTAACGATTCAATGGTGTCCTGAACTCACAAAACTGTTTTATGAGTTCAGAAGAGTCCTGAAACCGGGTGGCTTTTTGCTGTTCACAACCTTTGGTACAAAAACACTCAAGGAACTGAGAGCCAGTTGGTCCGAAGTTAGCGACAAGGTTCATGTTAATGAATTTTCCGATATGCATGATATTGGTGATGCGCTATACAATGTGCAGGCTGAAAATCCGGTTATGGACAGTGAGATCATTACCTTGAATTATCAATCTGTTAAGCAAATCCTGCTGGATCTCAAGGCGGTCGGCGCGCATAATCAAAATATCGGACGCCAGCAGGCACTGACTGGTAAGAAACGTCTGCAGTCCATGTATCAGGCCTATGAACAGTTTCGCACGCAGGATGGCTATCCGGTCACATATGAAGTGCTCTATGGTCATGCCTGGAATCCCAAAACACCCATGCAGCGGACCCGGTCAGTGCATCAGGAGCAGCAGACTTCCATTTCACTGGCGCAGCTTAAAAGCACTTTGCGTTCATGAAAGGCTATTTTATCAGCGCAACGGATACCGGGGCAGGAAAAACCTTCGTTACTGCCGGGCTGCTTCGAAGTTTGTCAGCAATGGGTTGTAAAACACTGGGCTTTAAGCCCGTTGCCAGTGGTTGTCAGTCAACTCCAGAGGGCTTACAAAATGAAGATGCCCTGGAATTGATAAAGGCTGCCAGTGTTACATTGGATTATCAGATGGTTAATCCCTATGCTTTTGCTCCGGCAATTGCACCGCATATTGCCGCTCAGCTGGCAGGAGTGACAATTGATCTTCAGGCCATTGCCAGCACCATTCATCATCAGCAACACAAAGCTGACTATGTACTGGTCGAGGGTGTCGGCGGCTGGCAGGTTCCACTGAATGAGCAGGAGAGCATTGCTGATCTGGCCAGCTTACTGGATTTTCCCGTTATCCTGGTGGTGAATATGCGTCTGGGTTGTCTCAATCATGCCCTGTTAACAGCACAGGCTATAAAACAGACTGGTCTGACTATGGCCGGCTGGATTGCCAATAACACCGAACCGCACAACAACATGCCTTATATGGGCGAAAATATTGACAGTCTAAAAGCCCGTCTTGCTGCACCATTGCTCGGTGTTTTACCAAATCTGGCCGACCAACAGCACTTTGCAGATTTTATTGATTTGGCCAAGTGCACTTAAGTAGCTTAGAAATCTTTTCTATTTGTCTTCATTTATATTGAAAACTATCGGAGTTTAATTTGTTAAAGCCAACTAATGTATTGATTATATTAATTCTTATTCTGTCGGGTTACTGGTTTTATAGCAATTTAACAACCCCGCAATCGGACAGCGCAGTCAGGGTCACAAATCTGCCCTGGCAAATTACGGTGGTTGATCCCTATACATTGCATGTGTTTGATCTGGATATAGGTAGGGCTAACCTGGCTCAGGCAGTCAATACGCTCAAAAGTGAATATGAACTGGCCTGGTTTGACAATCCGGATCAAAGCATCAGTCTGGAAGCCTATTTTTTTCGCGTCAGTCTTTCCGGGCTAAGAGCAAAAGTGATTCTGGAACTTGACGCTGCAGGGCTGGACAGAGAATATTTGCAGAAAAACTCCGGCAAGCCGCAGATTCTGACTTCCCGTGCCATAAAATATCCGCTTGATGATCTGGCCAGGGTATTGAATGACAGAATGATCCGCTCATTAACCTATGTTCCTAAAAGCAGCATCGATCCAGAGCTAATCAAGAGCCGTTTCGGACTGGCTGAGGAAATCGTCAGGGTGAATGACACTATGAATTTTTGGCTCTATCCGCAAAAAGGTCTGGTAATTGCCATTGATAAAAAAGGCAAAGAGGCATTCCAGTATGTGCCGGTGGCTGATTTTGAACGTTTGAAAAAAACCGTCATGGCAACGGCTGAACAGGCACAACAGTCAGGTAAAAATTGATAGAATTCGTCCTGGCTTGACGGTGTTAAATGAACTTTCGTTCTGCTCAAAAAAATATCCTTATAATTTATAATGTTAATAAAAATACCCTAGTGTAAACCTTGGAATTTATTGGTGTTTATCAGTTAAATACATTAGAAACAATTGATACTTGCCCTTAAAACAGGCAAAATACCCCCACAGTAATGCCTTTGCGTATAAAAATGGGCAGCCTGGAAGTTTTTTGGGTAAATTTGTAATAAATAATTGTGGAGAAAAATATGGAAGAAGCAGCAGCGGAGCAGAAGTATGACTTCGACGTTGTTCGCTGGTTTGCCGTAATGACCGCCGTCTACCTGGTAGTAGGTGCGTTGGTAGGGGTATATATTGCCTCAGAATTGGCTTGGCCGGTGCTCAACTTTGACAGTCCTTATTTATCATTTGGCCGTTTACGGCCTTTACACACCAATGCGGTGATTTTTGCCTATGGTGGCTGTATCCTGATGGCAACTGCTTTTTACACAGTGCAGCGTACCAGTGGCGTGAGCCTCTGGAGTAACAAAATGGCCTGGTTCACCTTCTGGGGCTGGAACCTTATCATTCTATCTGCTGTGATTACTCTGCCTCTGGGCATTACTCAGTCTAAAGAGTATGCTGAACTGGAATGGCCAATTGACCTGGCAATTGCAGTTGTCTGGCTGTCGTTCATGTTTAACTTCATGATGACTATTGCTAACCGTAAAACTTCACATATTTATGTTTCCAACTGGTTCTTTATGGGCATGATGATTATGATCACCATCCTGCATGTCGTCAACAGCGCAGCTATTCCTGTTGGGGCATTCAAATCCTATTCTGCTTACGCAGGCGTTCAGGATGCCATGATTCAATGGTGGTGGGGACATAATGCGGTTGGTTTCTATCTGACTGCCGGCTTCCTGGCAATTATGTACTACTTTGTTCCAAAGCAGGCTAATCGTCCTGTATTCTCCTATCGTTTATCCGTTATTCACTTTTGGGCTCTGATGTTTGGTTATGTCTGGCTGGGGGCTCACCACTTGCAATATACCGCTCTGCCAGACTGGACCGGTTCTTTAGGTGCAGCGGTTTCTATTGCCATGATCATTCCATCATGGGGCGGCGCGGTTAACGGTATGATGACTTTATCCGGTGCCTGGGATAAATTACGTAATGACTATGTCCTGCGCTTTTTGATCATGTCTCTGGCGTTCTATGCAATGTCTACTTTCGAAGGCCCGATTATGTCTATTAAGACCGTTAATGCTCTGTCTCACTATACTGACTGGACCATTGGTCACGTTCATTCCGGCGCTCTGGGCTGGGTGGCTATGGTAGGTATTGGTGCACTGTATCATATGATTCCAAAAGTATTCCATACCCCCATGTATTCGCAAAAACTGATTAATATGCATTTCTGGACTGCGACAATTGGTACGGTAATCTACGTGGTAGCAATGTGGGTATCCGGTATCATGCAAGGTCTGATGTGGCGTGCTTATGATGAATATGGAACACTGGCGTACACCTTCGCAGAAAGTGTGGAAGCAATGCACCCATACTATGCAATGCGTGCGATTGGCGGTGGTATCTTCCTGCTGGGTGCAGTAGTCATGTTGTACAACATTATTATGACTGTGCTACAAGCCAAAAATCAGGGCACAGTTAAAGCGGCACAAACTGCTGCTGTAACGGCATAAGGAGGAGTTGACGATGTCTTTTAATGATTCACAATCAAAACCAACCGGTTTACAGGACAAAGCAGAACGTAATGTCTGGCTGTTCGCATTTTTAACTTTTCTGACAGTTTCGGTGGCCGGTATTGTTGAAATTGTACCCCTGTTCTATCTGGACAGTGCATTGCCCGCAAAAAATATCCCTGGCGTGGTCTGGGATAGAGGTGAGCTCCCTAATCAAAAATCTCTGGATGATTGGAAAGAGGGTGATGGTGTTCGTCCTTTGAAGCCTCTTGAGCTGGCCGGTCGTGACATCTATCAAAAAGAAGGCTGTTATCTGTGTCATTCACAGATGATCCGGCCTTTCCGTGATGAGAAAGAGCGTTATGGTCACTATTCACTGGCTTCTGAGTCTATGTATGATCATCCCATGCAGTGGGGTTCCAAGCGTACCGGACCCGATATTGCCCGCCTGGGTGGTAAGTACTCCGATGAATGGCATATCGCGCATATGATTGCTCCCCGGTCTATGGTGCCTGAGTCTGTTATGCCCAATTATCCGTGGCTGATGGAAAACATCGTAGACGGTGAGGAAATCAAAGCGCATATGCGTGGTTTGAGAAAAGTGGGTGTTCCTTATACTGATGCCGATATTGAAACTGCTTCAGCCATTACAGGTAAAACTGAAATGGAGGCAATGGTCGCTTATCTACAGGTACTAGGAACAATGGTTAAATTCCAGGAAGGAGTAGAATACCGTGAGTGATATGTCTTCCAAAGACAGCACAGAGGGTTTTTTCTACACCGACTGGAGTGCAATGACTTCTCATGACTGGGCAGGATTGATCATTACGGTGGTCACGTTTATCCTAATGGCTATTGCCTATTTCTACGTTTTTCGTCCAAAAAATAAAGATAAATTAGAAGCACAAAAATATCTGTTTATGGACGATGAACCCACAAATACGGAGAAAAAATAATGTCTGAACATAATCCTTTCCCAGATGAAGGTAATACTGGGCATATTTGGGATGATAACCTGAGGGAATTGTCTAATCCTGTACCTAACTGGTGGATGATGGCCTTTTATGCCAGTATCGCATTCGTTATAGGTTACGCAATTATCTACCCGATGATTCCATTGACCAGCACTCATACCAAGGGTATGACGGGTTGGACAGCCATTGGTGAATACAAGGCTGACCTGGCGCAAGTTGAAGCGATTCGCAAACCTTATGAAGATAAAATTGCTAAAATGTCAGCAACAGAAATTCTGGCTGATCCTGAAGTCTCTGCCTATGTAGAAGCTTCTGGCAAGGTTCTTTTCGGTGACAACTGTTCAGCCTGTCATGGTAACGGTGGTTCGGGTAATGTTGGTTATCCTGTACTGGCGGATGATGACTGGTTGTTTGGCGGTACTATTGAGCAAATCCAGACCACCATTGCTAATGGTAGAAAGGGTGTAATGACGGCTCATGCGAAGACTTTATCTGAAGTTGAAATTGATACTCTGGCCAATTATGTTATTGGCCTGAGTGAAGGCAAAACAGATGCAAAGGGTAAAGCCTTATACCAGTCCAAAGCCTGCTTTGCCTGCCATGGTATGGATGCTAAAGGTATGGCTGCACTGGGTTCTGCTAACCTTACGGATGGTATCTGGCGTTTTGATGAAGCCGATCTGCTGGCTGGCGTTAAGCGCACCATTGCCCATGGTGTTAATGCAGCTGGTGATCCTGAAACCAGAATGGCCGAAATGCCGGTATTTAAAGATAAATTGTCTGAAGCTGATATCAAGAAGATGGCGGTTTATGTTTACAAGTTTGGTGGCGGTCAGTAATACACGTAACTCGGGTTGGGACTTTAGAAATTTTTAATTTCGTAAATAAAGTCATTATCCGGGTTAGGGTTTTGTAGCTATCATTTTATTCCAGTGTTCAGTTGTGGCATGCTTGAGGTTAATGTTGTATGACCTTTAAGTTGAAAGGATGCTGGAATAAACACGTTATGATCAAGTTTTCGCATAAAATATGAGGTGTTCAAAATGAATGATGCTGTATTTTGGGGGTCTATCTTTGCTGTTGCGTTCTGTGTTGTAATTTTAATTTATCTCGGTATCATTGCTGTGAAAAAAATTAATACTGACCACAGTGAAGATTAAAAGAACTAAAGTCGCCAAACACTACTCCCTTACGTTCATGTGCTGTGTAGTATAAGATCATCCATGGTCGAAAGAAGAGAGGTTTACCTCTCTTTTTTTTGCTGTTTATGTAACATAAGTTACTTATAATGTACTAATTAAGGCTATAATACAGACGAAATAATTAATTCTAATTTTTACTCATTTCAAGGGAATTGTCTGCAGTAAAAGCAACCAGTGAAGAAGTTACCATGGCAGAAAAACAAATCCACGAACAAACGATTGAAGAGCTCTACGCTGAAGCGCATGAGCACAAAATTAATGTCGGTGATGTCAAAATACATGCCAAACGAATGGGTGGAAGGTTCAGAAATTTAAAGTGGCTGTCCAATTTAGCCTGGCTCTTTTTCTTTATTGGTCCCTATCTACGCTGGGGGGATCGTCAAGCGGTACTGTTAGATATACCAAATCGTCAATTTCATATTTTTAACCTAACGCTGCTACCACAGGATTTGTGGATGCTGTCATTTGTACTGCTGTTTTTTGCCATCTTGCTGGCCGTGGTAACGGCCCTGGCGGGTCGTGTCTGGTGTGGTTATTTTTGTTTCCAGACAGTCTGGACCGATGTCTTTACCTGGATTGAAGAAAAACTGGAAGGAGTACCGGCCAAACGTCGCAAGCTGGAAAAGGCTAAATGGGACTTGTCCAAAATTACCCTACGTGCCAAAAAATATAGCCTGTGGCTGCTCATTTCAGTTCTTACCGGTATCAGTTTTGTTGCCTGGTTTGCTGATGTCTTTCAGTTATGGGTCGATCTGTTTACCTTTAATGCCTCTTCCACAGCCTACGTGGTGATACTGGCCTTTATTTTCGGGACTTTCTATCTGGCCGGTTTCCTGCGTGAACAGGCCTGCTTCTGGTTGTGTCCCTATGCGCGAATCCAGGCTGTCATGATTGATGATACCTCCATTGTGCCCAGCTATGATGTCCTCAGAGGTGAGAAACGGGGTCGTTTGGTAAAGGGTAAAGCAGTTGCTGAAGATCAGGGTGACTGTGTTGACTGCAACCAGTGTGTGGCTGTCTGCCCCACCGGTGTTGATATCAGAGGCGGACAGCAGGAAGGCTGCATTATGTGCGGTCTGTGTATTGATGCCTGTGATGCTGTAATGGAAAAAATAAACAAACCCCAAGGATTGATCCGCTATGCCTCATGGGATGGCATTATGGGTAAGGAAGAACGGCCCTTGCTTAAACGTCCCAGAGTCTGGGTCTACAGTGCCATCCTGTTGATTTCAGTTTTAGGCGTGGTTACGGGTTTAAGTACTATGGAATCACTGGAACTGAAGGTGCTCCATGCCAGACAGCCCTTATTTGTTTTGCAAACTGATGGTACGATTCAAAATCGTTACACTCTCAAAGTGCTCAATAAACTGAGTGAAGATATCAAGGTAAGAGTTTCAGTCATTGAAGGCGAATTTAAAGGCATGGTCATCAATGGTGCTGATGATGAGATAGTGGCAACTCATGGAACAGTGACACCTATGACAGTTTTTGTCCGGGTGCCGAAAAGAAATCTGAGCGAAAAATCCCAGCCAATCACCTTTATTGCAGAGGGTAATGATTCACAGGGAGCAGTCTATCAAAGTGAACGCGAAAGCGTCTTTATAGGCCCAAAAAGATAACGCGTCATTTTGCTGTGTATTATACCCAAACAACTTGAAAATACAGGTTTCAGCAAGCCCATAAGTTCGTTCTTCGGCGTTATGAAGTCTTTAAATAGGTTGGCTATTCATGCGACTTCATGCCTTGAATAACAAACTAGTGGACTCACTGAATTCCTGAATTTTCAAGTGGTTTGGGTATATAAGAAATAAGATTGGCTAAAATGGAGCATTGACCGTCTTTAAACTGTGGGCCCCCAATGATGATTAAAAACCAGCCGAAATCTTTTCCCCTCAGTGGCAGAATAAGACTGCTGCTGCTTTTTATCATTGCCAGCTTGCACTTTGTTCTGCCAAACACTGCGTTTGCACAAGAAGATGAGTTTAAATTAATTAATGCCATAAACCGTGCGGGTCTGCAGCGGATGTTAACGCAAAGAATGCTTAAATCCTACTGCCAGATTGGACAGGACCAATTTTATATTCAACCTGATCAAGAACTTGAGGACGCATTAAACCGTTTTGAGGATGGTCTGCAGTTTCTCAAAGAGTACCAAATAGTTGTTGCTGTAAAGGAGTCGTTAAGCAGTATAAATGAGTTATGGCCTGCGTATAAGACTATGATTCTTGCTCCCGCTGTAAAAGACAATGTTAAGCAACTGGTGTTGATAAATGAAAAACTGTTGCTTCATTCCCATAACATTGTTGTAGAACTGGAAAATCTCTCAGGCAAGAAAATAGCTAAAGTAGTCAATGTTTCTGGCCGTCAGCGTATGCTGAGCCAGCGTATTGAACTGTTTTATCTGCTGCGAAACTGGGGCTTTAATGACGATGTTTACCTCAAAGAACTGGCCGAATCACGTAAGGCATTTGTTGCCGGTCTGGATTATCTGAATCAATATGAGGGAAATACAAAAGAGGTTAAAGACCTGTTGGAGAAAGCCGAAAAATCCTTCAAACTGTTCAATCACTCTCTGGACAAAAATAATAACGCCTATATTATCTCACTGACTGTTCGTCAACTCTTGAAATATATGAGTGAAGTGACCAACCTGTATAGTAAGATGTAACTATTTTACAAGCCCCTAGGAGCCTGTCCGAGAATAGAAAGCCTACTGCGGAAAAGCTGATTTTGGCCATATTTTCCTATCATTTTCATTTAATAGAACAACTATTGGCTTCAAATGATAGAAAAATCTGACTCAAAACAGCTTTCCCTCGCTACGACTTCTATTCTCGGACAGACTCCTAGGGCAGCCTTAAAAA
>RCNG010003089.1_pt1 | contig 10415 bp, 6 predicted proteins | sample 2041371 | NCBI WGS metagenome assembly RCNG01 (sample SAMN09708227, study PRJNA481090) | Marine sediment metagenome, whole genome shotgun sequencing project. | biome: marine sediment; feature: ocean; material: sediment; isolation source: Sewage treatment plant 1 marine sediment (STP1) ... | reverse complement strand
GCAGACAGATACAGCTTGCCATCTCTTGTTGCTGATGCCGGATGGGGTCGAGAGGTAGAAGGTGGAATTGAGGATGTAATGTCGCCTGTCAATCAACTTGTAGGGATCTTGAGTCGGTCAGATCTCATTACCGGTTTTGGGGCGGTGGATTCTGCCAAAGGAATCTCTTTTGAGCAGTTCATTATTGATTCCTATATGTGGGATTGCTCCAAGAATTACCTACATGAAGCAATAGTTTCAGAGGAAAGAATAGGACTGGAAGCCGTTCAAGAAGTCGGTCAGGGAAACAACTTCCTGACCCATCCTCACACCATCAAATATCTGCGAGGCGAGCTCACATCCTGGGAGGGAGAGAAAGTCGCCCTGCTGAATATGGACAAGAACGAAATGCCTGCCGAAGCCCACAGAATAGTGAAGAGCATTTTGGACACGCATCAGGTCGAGCCGTTCGCAGATGACCTTATTGAGAAGGGCGACGCAATCATTGAAGAGTATGAAGGTAGGCTGAGGAATTCAGGTAATTGATCTGATAGGGCTTCTGATTCCATGGCTCGCGAACCGACATCGGGGCACCGAGGCCTGGCCCCGTGGGAGTGCCCGGGGACTCCACTCCGCGGCTGACGGTGGACGGCAGGATCTCGACACGATCGAAGAAAAACCAACGAGTCAGGGACACAAATCGTTATTACAGCTGCAGCGCCTTCAGTTCACAGTATTCGTGTAGCCCCGCATACCCTAATTCTCTGCCGTTTCCGGATTCTTTGTACCCACCAAAGGGAGCTTCATAATTGGGCTCACCACCATTGATTGCGCATTGCCCTGCCTTAATCCTCTTTGCAATTGATTTTGCTTTGTCTTGATCACCGGCCCAAACCGCAGCCGCTAAACCATAAGGAGAATCGTTTGCGATTTCGATCGCCTCGTCAGCGGTGGAGTACTTGATCATGGACAACACCGGTCCAAAGATCTCCTCTTGCGCGATGACCATATTATTGGTGACATCAGCGAAAACTGTCGGCATCACGTAATGACCGCTGGTCAGTCCTTCCGGCATTCCAGTCCCACCGGTCACAAGTCGTGCGCCCTCGGCGATACCTTTATCGATGTAGCCGACAACAGTCTGTTTCTGATTCTCTGATGACATCGGTCCAACAAAAACATCAGGGTCACTTGGATCACCAACAACCAGGTCCTCGGTTTTGGATTTTGCCAATTCAACAGCTTCGTCATAGACGGACTCATGAATGATCATTCTGGTCAACGCGTTGCAGGTCTGGCCCGTGTTCACCATGATGTCGTTGATTCCATAATTGATAGCTGCGTCCAGATCCGCTTCTTCTGTGATGATATAAGGTGATTTCCCACCAAGCTCGAGACAAACTCGTTTGACGGTCGGCGCCGCTGCAATACTGACTTCAATACCAGCCGAAGTCGACCCGGTGAACGAAACCAGATCAATATCCGGATGGCTGGCCAAACGAGGACCGATCTCGCTGCCTCTTCCGTGAACAAAATTGAAGACACCGGCCGGCAATCCAACCGCGTCGCACATTTCGGCGAAGATGAACAGATGGCTGGGCGTTTGACTTGCTGCCTTCACAACCATGGTGCAACCAGCGGCAATAGCAGGTGCGACCTTTCCGATCATCTGCCAGATCGGGTAATTCCAGGGGTTGATCATCGCGCACACTCCGATTGGCTCCTTCCTGATCACCGAGTTGCCAACCGTTTCTTCCTCTTCCATGTGCTTCGCTTTGTCAGCGAAGGATTCGCAAATGGTCTCCAACGGATCCACCTGGTAGACCGCGGCGTTCTGGATCGGCATTCCCAGTTCATCGATGATCGTCTGCGTCAGATCCGCATTCCTATTCCCGGCTTCAGCAGCCAGTTTCCTCAAGAACCCCTCCCTTTCGGAGGCGGACGTTTGAGACCAGGTCTTGAAAGCCTGTTTTGCGGCAGCCACGGCAGCATCGACATCCTGAACGTTTCCTGTCGGTACTCGCGCGGAGACCTCGCCGGTATGGGGATTGATGACATCACTTGTGCCCTGACCGGCTGGGTCGACCCATTCTCCATTGATATAAAACTTTTCGTAGGTTCTCATATCGGCTCCATTCATTTCCGCTTCAGTTTTCGCTGTCCTAGATCTCACTATATCGCAGCCGGCCTCAGACCCGGTGCGCGTGGGTTGATTTCAGGGCATAAGAAGTTCTTGGAGACGGCGACAAGAACCATTCGTAGATTCTTGAGCAAGGTTCCGAGAGCCGAGGGTATACTGCCTCGCGTTTAGGGAGTGATCAAAATATGAGGTGGGTCAATGAAAAGTGAAGCGAAGGTCGTCATTATCGGTGGTGGTGTTGGTGGTTGCAGCTTGCTCTATCATCTTGGGAAGCTCGGGCTCACCGACGCCGTCCTGATCGAGAAGAACGAGCTGACGAGCGGCTCGACCTGGCATGCCGCGGGCCTCTGCACTCAGTTCAACCCCAGCTACAACATGATGAAGCTTCTCCAATACAGCGTCGAGCACTATCAAACGCTCGAAGCCGAGACCGGACAAGCGGTCGACTTTCGCCGTTGCGGGAGCGTGCGGCTTGCCTGCACCGAGGAACGAGTTGAAGAGTTCCATCACCGCAAAGGGATCGCGGACACCTTGGGGCTTCCGTTCGAGATCGTCTCGCCCGAAAGGGCGTTCGAACTTTTCCCGTTCTTCGAGCCCGACGGAGTCCTTGCCGCTGCCTATCTCGAATCGGATGGGTATGTCGACCCGACCGGTGTGACCATGGCCTTCGCGAAAGGCGCTCGATCGCGCGGCGCCGAGATCGTACGCGATACGGCGGTTACGGGCATGGAGCGCGAGGGCGGGTCCTGGCTTGTTCAGACGTCGAAGGGCGATATCCGAGCGGATATCGTCGTCAACGCCGCCGGCCAGTGGGCTCGCGCCGTCGGCCGACTTGTCGGAATCGATCTCCCCATCGTTCCGCTCGAACACCATTTTCTCGTCACGGAACCCATCGGTGCGATTCGCGACGCGGACCTCGAGCTTCCCGTCCTTCGGGACGCCGACCATTCGTACTACGTGCGCCGCGAGGTGGATTCCCTGATCGTGGGTCCTTTCGAGCGGCACACGACGACCTGGGGCCTCGATGGCATCCCAGAAGATTTTCACAGCCGCTTGCTGGAGCCGGATCTCGATCGCCTCGAGGTCGAGCTCGAAGCCGCCACGAAACGTGTGCCGCTCTTCGCCGAGGCGGGTATTCAATCCATCGTGAACGGGCCGGATGGGTACACGCCTGACGGCCGATGTTTGATGGGGCCGGTTCCGGGACTGCCCAATTATCACGTGCTCGCGGGGTTCAGCATTTTTGGCATCGTCTTCGGAGGCGGCGCCGGAAAATATGCCGCCGAGTGGATCGTGGATGGACAACCGAGCGACAACATGTGGGAAGTCGATGTCCGCCGCTTCGGTGACTACGCGCGCTCGACGCACTACGTGGCCGAGCGCGCCGTGGACGTCTACGGGCACGAATATGCGATTCACTACCCGGAGCTCGAGCGTCCCGCCGGACGCCCGCTGAAGACCGGGCCTCTCTACGACCGGCTGGCCGACAAAGGTGCCGTATACGGTGCGCGTTTCGGTTGGGAGAGGCCGCAGTGGTTTGCGCCCGAACCGGGTGTGAAGGAAGTCTACTCCTTTCACCGCGGCAACTGGCACGACGCTGTCGTCGCAGAAAGCCGCGCCGTGCGCGAGCGCGTCGGCGTGCTCGACCAAACGAGCTTCGCGAAGTACGAGGTGTCCGGACCCGGCGCCACCGCATTTCTCGACTACCTGTGTGCGAACAAGCTCCCGAAAGCGCGCGGCCGGATGGCGCTCACGCAGATGTGCACGCTGAAGGGCGGTATCGAGTGCGACCTTACGGTGACCAAGCTGGGCGACGATCACTACTACGTCGTCTCGGCCGCCGGCACCGAGAACCACGACCTCGCGTGGATCGAACGCCATGTTCCGGACGACGGTTCGGTTCGGCTCGACAATGTCACGACTCACTTAGGCGTTCTGACCATCGCCGGGCCACGTTCGCGCGATCTATTGCAGGCCCTGACCCGATCCGACTGTTCGCGCGAGGCGTTTCGCTTCTTCCGCTGCCAAGAAATGAATGTCGGGATGGCACCGGTGCGAGCGCTTAGGGTGTCGTACGTGGGCGAGCTCGGCTACGAGCTCCATCACCCGCTCGAGTACCAACGGCATCTCTACGACCTGTTGATGGCGGAGGGCCGGCAGTACGAGATCGTGGATTTCGGTTATCGCTCACTTGACGCGATGCGGCTCGAGAAAGCCTATCGTCTCTGGGGCGTCGACATCTCCGCCGACTACACGCCCATCGAGGCTGGGCTCGATCGCTTTGTCGCTTTTGAAAAGGGCGATTTCATCGGCCGAGAGGCCCTCGTTAGACAGCGAGAACAAGGTGCAACGAAGGGACTTGCGTGTCTCGTGATCGAGACCGAAGACCGCGACGCGCACGGATACGAGCCTGTTCGTTCGGGACGAGAGGTCATCGGCTATGTCGCGGCGGGCGGTTACGGCCCGGTGGTCGAAAAGTCGATAGCGCTTGCCTATCTGCCAACGGACTTCCTGGCGCCCGGCACGGAGCTGACGGTCGCGCTCGTCGGGAAAGAGCACAAGGCGACCGTCGTCGAGCAGCCTTTGTACGACCCGAAGAACGAGAGACTCTTGAGCTGACTGCGTTATGAACTCGAGCTGCATCGATGCCGTTCCTCAGGGCCCTGGGGCGGGGACATGATGATCCGGCAGAAAAAACTCGCGAGATTCCAAATGCCTCACACCCACAAGGCTCCGGGTGGGGAATGGAGATGCTCTCGTGCGTAGGATGTGGATGTTCTCGCTTTGTATCCTGGTGCTGTCGTGCGAAGCCGCAGCGCAGGTGAGGGTGCCCGCCGAGTGGGAAGCCCACGCCGCCACGTGGATGCAGTGGCCCGGTCGCTGGGAGAGAGCGATGCGCCCCTCCTTTGCCGGCGTCATCGATGTTATCCAGGACTACGAACCGGTTCATCTCCTGACCAGCAGCCAGTCCGAACAGGCTGCAGCCGCACAGTTCCTCACCGCACACGGGGTGCCAAATACAAATATCACGTGGCACATCATCCCGGTGGACAATGCCTGGATGCGGGACAACGGACCGGTCTACGTGACCGAAGGCAGCAAGATGTGGATCCAAAACTGGAAATTCGACGCGTGGGGCGGAAACTTCGGTGCCGATATTCCAGGCAAAAACGACAACCTTGTTCCCGTTCGGGTGGCAGAATACCTCGGCATGTCCGTCGAGGACCATCAGGATTACATCTTGGAAAAGGGCAATCTGGAGTTCAACGGTGCGGGCACGCTGGTGCTGAATTGGGATTGTCAGGACGATCGAAATCCCGGGATGACCCAAGCCGAGCACGAGACGATCCTGATGGAGGCCTTCGGACTCACCCGGATCATTTGGGCCTACGGCCATGTCCTGGAGGACGGGACCACCGGCCACATCGACGGCACCGCCCGGTTCATCGACAAAAACACCATCGCGATCGCCGATTCCGATTGGGGATCGGAAACCGAAGAGCCCCTCGCCGCAGCGTGCGAAGCCGCTGGCCTGAAGGTGGTTCGCATTCCCTGCCCCGGTGAGACGGACTACATGAATTGGTACGTGGGCAATGGGTTTGTTGCGGCCATGACCTTTGGGCGCGACGAAGCCGACGCCGCGGCAAAGTCGCAGCTCGAGACGTTGTTCCCCGGTCGCGATGTTTACATGCTCGACGCTAGTTCACTCTGGAACGCCGGCGGCGGGATCCACTGTGTGACCAATGACCAACCGTTTGTCAGGCCTCTTCATCGCCGTCCGACGCGCCGGGTAGCGCCACGATAGGTGCCTTCGATGGGTGCCACTCATCACTTTGTGAGGTTTTGATCAACGGCACCGTCGTGAATTGAATCAGAAAAGGCCGCTGACAGTTCCTTCGTTGTCGATGTCCATTCCGGCGGCTGCGGGCGTCGAGGGCAGGCCCGGCATGGTCATGATTTCACTCGTGTACACGACCGCAAAGCCGGCTCCGCCGCACATCTTGACGTTCCTGATTTCGACCGAAAAGTCCGTCGGTCTGTTTTTGAGCCGCGGGTTGTCGGACAGCGAGGACTGGGTCTTTGCCATGCACACCGGGACGTCTGTGTAGCCCCATTCGCGTATCTGGTCCATATCGCGTTTGGCCGACCTGAGGAAGTTGGCCCGCTTGCCTCCGTAGATCCGCTCGACGATTTTTTCGATCTTGGTCTCGAGAGGCTCGTCGAGGTCGTACACGTACTTCACGTCACCGTGCGCTTTGGAGGCCGCGTCCCAGACCGCCTCTGCGAGTTCCAGTGCGCCCCCTCCGCCCTTGCCCCAGACATCGCAAACCGAGACGGCCGTGTCTTCCTCACGAAGGAGCTCGACCACCTTTTCAACCTCTTCGTCGGTATCGCCCTCGTATCGATTCAGGGCGACGATCACCGGACGGTTGAAGGACTTCATGTTCTCCACGTGTTTGCGAAGGTTGTCCATCCCCACGACCACCGCTTCGACGTTCGGGTCGTCGACGTCGTTCGGAGAAACCCCACCCTGGAGTCGCATCCCACGGACCGTGGCCACGACCACAACAGCATCGGGAGGTACCATGCCCGGTCGGCGAGAGACCAGGTTGAAATACTTTTCCGCCCCGAGGTCGCTGCCGAATCCGGCCTCGACAACCACGATATCCGCCAGTCGACGCGCCGTGTCGACGGCCACGATCGAAGTCGTCCCGTGGGCGATGTTGGCAAACGGACCCGTGTGGACGATGGCCGGGTTCCCCTCGATGGTCTGCACGAGGTTGGGCATGAGCGCGTTCCTGAGCAGGATGGCCATCGCCCCCTGTGCCTCGATATCGCGCGCGCGGACCGGATCTCCGTTGGACGACTTCGCGATGATGAGGTTTCCGAGTCGCGCTTTCAGGTTGTCCAGGTCTCTCGAAAGCCCCAGGACCGCCATGATCTCGGAAGCCGCTGTGATCTCGAACATGCCCTCCCTGACCTGGCCCGCCGCATTCCCGAGCCCAAGGACGATGTTGCGCAGCGCGCGGTCATTCATGTCGATCACCCGGTTCCAGATGATGTTCTTGGGCAACAGGAAAGCGCCTCGAGGCCGCGAATACTCGTTGTCGAGTAGAGCGGCGAGCAGGTTGTGGGCAGAGGTCACGGCGTGCATGTCCCCGGTGAAGTGCAGGTTGATGTCGACCATCGGCAGCACCTGTGAGAAACCGCCGCCGGCGGCGCCGCCCTTCATACCGAAGACCGGTCCCAGGCTCGGCTCGCGCAGGGCCACGATGGAGCGTTTGCCGATGCGGTTCAGCGCATCGTTGAGACCGATGGAGCAGGTCGTCTTGCCCTCGCCGGCCCGGGTCGGAGTCATGGCGGTCACGAGCACGGTTCGGGCGCTGGCCTCCCGGCCCTCGCGCGCCGACGGCTTGATCTTGGCGATATGATCGCCGTAGAGGATGATCTCGTCCGGTTTCAGCTCGACCTTTTCGGCGATATCGGTGATCGGCTCGAGATCCTGACTCAGCGCGATTTCAATGTCCGTCATTTTCATTTCTGGTCTCCTCGCCGGCGTAATCAAAAGAACCTTTTGATGAGATTCGTTGTCGCCAAACTGACACCAAACAGCAAGGAGCCAGGTCGGTCGGTTCCGACGATGGTACCAAGGGTTGATGAATCGAAGGATAGATTTCAGTTGTCTTTTGGTAAATCGGCGCCTGAATTTTTTCCGATTCGCACGGCGCACACCTTGTACTCGGGGGTTCCGGTGACGGCGTCTCCGGCGTCGTTGGTGAGCAGGTTGGCGCGCTCCTCCGCGAAATGCATGGGCATCCAGACGCAGCCCGGCCGCACCCGTGGGCTGATCACGACCGTAGCGTTGACGGCGCCGCGACGCGACACCACTCGAATCTCGTCACCGTCGTGAGCACCGATCTTGCCGGCGTCATGCCGGTGAACCTCGACGAAATTGTCCCGTTGTTTCATGACCGGTCCGCGCTCCCGCCGCGTCTGGGTTGCGGAGTTGTAGTGATACAGGGTCCTCCCGGTGGACAGGATCAGCGGATACTCGGCATCCGGAAGCTCGTCGCTTTCCCGGTAGTGCACCGGTTCAAATTGCGCTTTGCCAATGACTGGGCCGCCTTCGTGGAGGGTGGGGGTACCAGGGTGGTCGGTCGACGGACATGGCCACTGCAGGCAACCCGACTCGTCGATACGGCGGTGGGAGATCCCAGAAAACTTCGGCGCCAGGGCGGCCATCTCGTCGTAGATTTCTGCAGGACTGTCGTAGGCGGGCATCGGATATCCGACCGCGCGAGCCAGATCGCACAGGATCTCCCAGTCAGCGCGAGCATCACCTGGTGGTTCGACGGCCTTTCTGACGAGCTGTACCCGTCGGTCGCTGTTGGTGAAGACCCCGTCCTTTTCGGCAAAGCACGCCGCGGGCAGGACCACATCGGCAAACCGGGCGGTCTCGTTGAGAAAGATGTCCTGCAGCACGATGAAGTCACAGCCGTTGAGACCCTCCTCGACGCGAGCGGCGTTCGGCTCCGACAGCACCAGGTCCTCACCCATCACGAACAGGCCCTTGATGGTGCCTCGTGCCATTTCCTTCATCATGACGTTGAGGTTCATGCCGTCGTGCTGCGGCAACTCGACGCCCCACGCGTTCTCGAATTTGCTGCGCACATCAGGATCAGAGGCCCGCTGGTACCCGGGGTAGAAAACAGGCGTTGCCCCCGCGTCGTTTGCGCCCTGAACGTTGTTCTGGCCCCGCAAGGGATTGAGGCCGGCGGAGCGCACCCCCAGGTGCCCGGTCATCAGCACGAGGTTGGCCAGGGCATAGACGTTGTCCGTGCCGTGGGTGTGCTCGGTGATCCCGAGGGTGTAGTAGATGCCGGCCTTGCGGGTCGTGGCGTAGGCACGCGCCGTACGACGGATGCTCTCGGCCGGCACGCCGGTGGTGACCTCCGCCCGCTCCGGGGGATACGAGGCGAGCGTCTTCTTCAACGCGTCGAAGCCGGTCGTGTGGGCGGCGATGAACTGCTCGTCGCACAGGCCTTCTTCGACAATGGTGTGGGCCATGGCGTTGAGAAGCCACACGTCGGTGCCCGGTGTGAGCTGGAGATGCATATCGGCGATCTCGGTGAGCCAGATGGCCCTCGGATCGGCCACGACAAGGCGCGCGCCCCGGCGCACCGCCCGCTTCATCTCCATCGCGATGATGGGATGGGCTTCGGTGGTATTTGAACCGATGACGAAGAGGAAGTCCGCGTCACGAATCTCGTCGATGGAGTTCGTCATCGCGCCGGCGCCGAACATGGTCACGAGCCCCGCGACCGTCGGCGCATGTCACGTGGCCGCGCACTGATGGCAGTTGTTGGTGCCGAACGCCGCTCGGCTGAGCTTCTGCGTCAGGTAGTTCTCCTCGACCGTGCACCGGCTCGAGGAGACAAATCCCAGGGCGTCGGGACCGTGCGCCTTTTTGACGTCCATCAGCCCCTGGGCAGCGCGGTTTATAGCCACATCCCAGGTTGTCGCATGGAGTTCGCCATCCTCGCCCCTGACGAGCGGCTCACGGAGCCGGTCCGCGTGGTGGATGAAGTCGTAGGCAAACCGCCCCTTGACGCAGAGGTTTCCATCGTTGACGGTCGCTCCTGGCGGCGGGCCGGTCACCTTGACCACCCGGCCATCCACGACGTTCAGATCGACCTGGCAGCCGACCCCGCAGAAATTGCAGGTGGTGCGGGTCTTATCGAACGCCTCGGGTGGGAGATCCGGCGCTTGTCGCTCCGTCAGGGCGCCGGTCGGACAGGTGTCGATGCAGCCGCCACAGAGCTCACAGGTCGTGTCGAGCAAACCGCGGTCGGCTACCGTGGCGATGGTGGTTTCCGCGCCTCGGTAGGCGAGCGCGATGGCGCTCACGCCCTCCACCTCGTCACAGTAACGTGTGCAGCGGGCACACAGGATGCAGAGCTCCGGGTCGAATGAGATGTATGGGTTCGAGTCGTCTGGTCTGCCGTGCCGTGGCGCCTCCACGGCCTCCAGAGGGAGCGATCCGAATTCGTTGACGAGGTCTCGGAGGACGTTTCCGTTCGCTGTTTGAACGGGTGTCCCCGAAGCATCGAGCCGATGATCCGCCGCGTAGAGACCGAGCAGGACCCTGCGGTGGCGATCGATGCGTTCCGATCTGGTTGCCACCTGGACGTCAGGGGTGGCTGACCAGGTGCAGGCAGGCTGCAGGCGGCGTTCCCCGGACACTTCTACCAGGCAGATGCGGCAGCAACCGGCACCATCGAGGCGTGGGTCGTCG
>RCNG010001903.1_pt1 | contig 10415 bp, 10 predicted proteins | sample 2041371 | NCBI WGS metagenome assembly RCNG01 (sample SAMN09708227, study PRJNA481090) | Marine sediment metagenome, whole genome shotgun sequencing project. | biome: marine sediment; feature: ocean; material: sediment; isolation source: Sewage treatment plant 1 marine sediment (STP1) ... | reverse complement strand
ACCATCAAGACCATGGCGGTGCGTACCCTCTGGCCGGGTGCGACTGCCCTTGAGGTGGAACAGCAGATCACCGACCGCATCGAGAAAAAGCTGCAAGAAACCCCCTGGTTGGATTACCTCTCCAGCTACTCCAAGCCGGGCGAGTCCATGGTGTTCGTGAACCTGAAGGACTACACCCCGCCCAAGGAGGTTCCAGAGGCTTGGTACCGGGTACGCAAGAAGCTGGACGACATCCGGCACACATTGCCCCAGGGAGTGCGTGGTCCCTTTCCCAACGACGAGTTTGGGGACACTTTCGGCACCATCTATGCCTTTACCGCTGATGGCATCTCCTATGCTGACTTGCGCGACTACGTGGACGACGTTCGCCAAGAACTGCTAGGGGTGCCCGATGTGGCCAAGGTCGATCTGATCGGTGTCCAGGAAGAAAAGATCTTTGTGGAGCTGTCCAACGCCAAGCTCTCCAATCTGGGGCTAGACCCCGTCTACATATTCGAAACCTTGTCGGAGCAAAACTACCTTACACCTGCAGGCGTGGTGCAAACCGACAGCGATGCTATCCATCTGCGGGTCAGCGGTCTGGATTCAGTCGCTGCCATCAGTGAAATCGGTATCCGCGGTGGCGATCGCCTGGTCCGTTTGGGGGATATCGCCAATGTCTACCGGGCCTACGTGGACCCGCCGGTGTTCAAAATGCGCTTTATCGGTGAGGAGGCCATCGGCCTGGCGGTCAGCATGCGGCAGGGTGGAAACGTGCTGGAACAGGGCGAGGCCCTGGCGGTGACCATGGACAGGGTGGAGTCGGAACTGCCCATTGGCATCGACGTGCATAAAGTGGCCGACCAGCCGACAATTGTAAAGCGCTCGGTGAATGAGTTCCTCAAAGTGTTGGCGGAGGCTGTAGCGATCGTACTGCTGGTCAGCTTCCTCAGTCTGGGGTTGCGCGCGGGATTTGTCGTAGCCCTCTCTATCCCTTTGGTATTGGCCGCCACTTTCCTGGGGATGAAGCTTGTCGGCATCGACCTGCAGCGCATCTCACTGGGGGCATTGATCATCGCCTTGGGGCTGTTGGTGGACGACGCCATGATCTCAATCGAGATGATGGCCATAAAAATGGAGCAAGGTTGGGAGCGCTTCAAGGCGGCGGGCTTTGCCTATAAAAGTACCGCGTTCCCCATGCTTACCGGCACGCTGATCACTACCGCCGGCTTTTTGCCAGTATTCCTGGCCAAGTCCTCAGCCAGTGAATACACCGGCTCCATATTCGTGGTAGTGGGGCTGTCCCTGCTTATCTCGTGGGTAGTGGCGGTACTGTTCATTCCCTTCCTCGGCTACCGGCTGCTACCGGATTTCAAGCGCCACGGTCATGATGAAAATACTGTCTATCAGCGCCCATTCTACGCACACTTTAGACGCTTGGTCACGCTCTGTGTACGTTGGCGCAAAACGGTCATCCTGGTTACCTTGCTGACCTTTGCGGGTTCTTTGTTCGCTTTCCGTTTTGTCGAGCAGCAGTTCTTTCCCTCCTCCAATCGCCATGAACTGCTGGTGGATCTGTGGCTTCCCCAGGGGGCATCTTTCGCTGCCAGTGAAGCCCAGGCGAAGAAGCTGGAGTCGCTGCTGAAGGGTGATGCGGATATCGTCAACTACGTCGCTTACGTAGGCGGAGGCTCTCCACGCTTCTATCTGCCGTTGGCCCAGGAGCTGCGCCACTCCAACCTGACCCAGCTCGTTGTCATGACTCGAGACGCCGAAGCCCGCGAAAAGGTGCGCACCCGGTTGCTGCATGCCTTCGAAAAGGGATTTCAAGAGCTTCGGGGACGGGTACAGCGCCTGGAAAACGGTCCGCCGGTGGGCTATCCGCTGCAATTCAGGGTTACGGGACCGCATAGAGACCAACTGCGTGCAATCGCCGGCAAGGTGGCGGACATCATGCGCGCCGACCCCAATGCGGATAACGTGCATCTGGACTGGAACGAACTGTCCAAAGTCGTGAAGCTGGAGATCGACCAGGACAAGGCCCGTGCACTTGGCATCAGCTCACAGCGCCTCTCTTCAGTGCTTGATTCCATCCTCAACGGTTATAGCGTCACCCACTTCCGTGAGCGTAATCGCTTAATCGAAGTGCTTGCTCGCGCCGAGTCAGGTGAGCGCCTGTCTTTGGAGAACTTAGATGATATCCGTATACCCAATGATACGGGTCACTTTGTGCCTCTGGGCCAATTGGTTACGCTTTCTTATGAATTGGAGGAAGGCATGGTCTGGCGCCGCAACCGGTTTCCGACCATTACAGTACGTGCCGATATACGCGGCAGAGCGCAGGCACCTGACATAACCGCCCGTATCGACCCGCAGCTTGATCCTGTTCGTGCGGAGCTGCCAACCGAATATCGTATCGAAGTGGGAGGTGCCGTGGAATCGAGCGCTAAAGGCTCAAGCTCAATCGCTAAAGTCATGCCTTTAATGCTACTCGTTGTGTTCACCCTGTTGATGATTCAGCTACAGTCCTTCCAACGGGCAGTGATTGTGTTGCTCACAGCACCCCTTGGGTTAATCGGCGTCACGTGGGCGCTACTAAGTTTTCAGGCTCCTTTTGGCTTTGTCGCAAACCTTGGGGTCATTGCGCTTTCCGGCATGATTATGCGCAACTCGGTGATCCTGGTGGATCAGATTGAGCAAGACCGGCAAGCTGGACGTCCACTATGGGAGGCCATTATTGAGTCAACAGTGCGGCGACTACGTCCCATTGCGCTGACTGCAGCTGCGGCCGTGCTGGCTATGATTCCGTTGACACAGAGCACTTTCTGGGGGCCGATGGCCATCGCCATTATGGGGGGGCTGGTTGTTGCTACCACACTGACACTGCTGTTCCTGCCTGCATTGTATGCCGCCTGGTTTAGGGCCGAACCTCCAGTGCAAGGTGCCGGTTCGGAAATATAGAACTTCACCAACTTAACCCCAATGGCAACTCTTTTGGGACAACCGGTCATAATCAAGAGAATTCCCCAACGGCAGCTTAGGGAAAGTGGCTGTTCGTTTTATTTCGCAGTGGTATTCAATGATGGCGTTTTGGCAGTACGCGGCAAATGGATTTGCCCGAAATTGCTTTCAGCTAATCTTAGCGTACGATTTTTTCCGTTTCGTGAGCAGACCCCTGTATTGTCCTCGGGATGCAGGGCCGCGTAGCTCAAGGCATCGATGCCGCTCTCGGCCAGAACCAGGGCGGTATCGGTACGCTTCACGCTTGAGAACCAAAGCCCCTTCTCCCCGCCTGGGGCGAAGCCAGTGAAGCTACGATTCTTGATCTCGTAACCGCAGGGTCCGTCGCGATCTGCATGAGGAAAGACCACATTGGAGCGAGCATCAACCAAAATTTTGCCTGCGAAACGGGGATGATCGAGCAGGCTTCGGGGAATTTTGCGCTCATCCTCCAGATAACGATGCCTTGTAAGCGATCTCATTCCGGCTAGGGCGCGGATAACAGCAGCGCGGTCGCGTGAGACGGCAACGACATCCGGGGCGTAGAAATCGGGTTTCGACCGGACGATGGAGCCGCCGATCCAGGGCCGAAGCTCGCTTCGGACCGTACCCAGCGAGCAACTGCGCCGGTTAAGGATGAAGTCGATGATAGAGCCGTTGTCGCTGTCGTTACGTATCGAGAAGTAAACCCAGTGCTGATCCTCACCACGGGCGATGACGATCTTGTCGCCGCTAGCATCACGCATGACTACGGAGTTGCGGGAACTTTCTCGGCGATCAATACGATAGCCTTCGGAAGCAGCGTACTCGGTCAGGTTGATGGCGGTCTTGAATCGCTCCAGCTCGTCGCTCTGGTACAGGGCTGCCCCCTGAGAAAGTTTCGCATGCGAAACTTTCATGCATTCCCTCCTCCGCGCGTAGCCAAGACATCAGCGACGGCCGCACGCTCTTCCGGATCGGCCAAGGGGGCATTAGCATCCAACCAGGAGGCTGCGGCCTGGACCGCCCACAAGGGGGCTTTCGCAGCCGTGGCCCAGCGTTCTAACGCAGCGCCAGGGGGCGGCCGGCGAGGGTCGGTTAATCCTTGTTCGACCGCGAGGGCGACCAGCAAGGCTGCGGTTTCCGCCGGAGATAGGCCGCAGTGGAACCGGAACGCAGAGATCACCCGACGTCGAGTGGTATTCGGTACCGGACTCATTGGGGCTCTCGGTGCGACAGCCGGACCACATTCGTCGACTCCGACTCGGCCAACAACCGCCGCACCCCTTGGAGGAACACTGGGGGAGACGAAAGGATCGCCTGGCGCAATCCCGGCAGCGCGTTGGAGAACCCCGCATACAGATATTTGACTGGCTCTGTGTGCGAGGACCAACTCTTGGCCAGGCTCTCACGTAATGATTGATGACTGGATGCCAAATTGCGCATTAACGTATCGATGGACTCCTGATCACCACCGGTCCGACGTTGCAACCAGCTCTCGAAGGCTTCGATCGTGTCGTAACCGCCAAACTGGTCCTCACCGCTGAAGCGGTCCAGCGCCAGCAGGTCGATAACGGAGACTTCAAGGCGGGTCGGGTCAGGGGCGAGGCTCGGCCCAAGAAAGCCCATGGCCTGCCGATAGCGTCTTTCCTGTTCGAACCGCCCTACCCTCTTCTGCAGTTTATCCTGGTCCTGCGCTAAATCGGCAGCCTCAGACATGCGTTCGACGATGGCCGTTGCCTCGTCGAGTACGCGTTTTTCCGGTCCGGAAAGATACGGATTCTTGGTAAGCTCGCGCAACGGTCCGCTGACACATCGGTACCTGGCCTGCTCCTGCGGACTGCTATCTGACTCGTCTGTTGATTGCCGTGCGATGGCTTCAGCGATCTGCAGATCAGTCAAGACCTCATCATCGACGATCTGGATGGCGCCTGGACACCAGGAAGCGACGCTTTGGTGCTGATCGCATTCCCAGGAGCGCCCATAAGCGGATGCGGCCAAGTGCATCGGGCCACCACACTCGGGACAGACCGGAGACAATCTATTCATGGGGACGACCCATCAAGGAAGCACGTCAGAAAATTACATAGGCAAATATCGCGGCGATGGATGTCATGCATCCCGCACGCGCTCCCGGTGAACATCCATTTCCGACGGGGTTCTGCAAGAAAGATCAACGGAAACCCGTCCGGCCAGTTGGCTCTATAGCGACACTGAATTAGGAAGCGCTGGACGGTCGCTTCAATGAGTTTCGCGCGGAAGTTGGGATAGTCGAAGCCGAGCATGGATACCTCTGCAGAAGATGGCCCGGCAACCCCAGGCCAAGCCGATCAGGTCAGCGATTGACGTAAGGCTTCCAGCTCTATCCTATCTGCGAATTCGATCTGCAACTCACCGGGCCTACCCTCACTTGGCGCGAGGATGTTCACGGGCAGTCCAAGCGCCGTTTGCAGCAGTCCCTGGATCTCGGCATAGCTCTCGGCCAGCCCCTCGTCCGCCGGTGCCACCGTCTCCGACAAACTGGCCTTTGATTTTATCGTGGGCTGTGATGGCGGAGTATCGGGAACATCTTGAAGTGATGCTCCGTCCACCGGTTGGCGTTCTGGCTGTTCCGCTGTCGGATCGGTTGAAGAATTACCCTGTTTCGGAATCTCTGGCCTCTGATTCGATGTCGATACCGACGGTTTCTCGGCAGACAGCGGCTCGCGCTTACGTTGCTTTGCTTGGTCCAGAGCATCGCGCACCGAGGCGCGGGTCAAACGTTCTTCCTGGTGCATGTGGCTAAACGCCCGAGCATCGACCTTCTTCAGGTCCACCAGCATGGCCAGGGTCTCGACGTCTTTCGTCAGACCTTCGTCGACGAAGGATTCGAGGATGCTGACATTGGCGGCAATCTTGCGGCGCAGCGAGACCCATGCTGCGCCCTTACCCAACATCGCGGCTACTCCCTTTGGCTTGTGGCCAAACTTAATCAGGCGATCGATCGCCGCGGATTCCTCCAGAACTGATAGTTCTTCCCGGTCGATATTCTCGACCAGTTGCACCGCTAAGCGCTGCTCAGCTGTGAACTCCCGGACGACAACAGGCACCTGATCCAGGTCTGCAAGACCCGCGGCACGCCAACGCCGCTCTCCGGCCACCAGCATGTAACGTCCGGAAACATCCGGATGTAAGGAAACGATCAAGGGCTCGATGATACCCTGGGCCTTAACCGATTCCGCCAGGGTCTGAAGTCGCGACTCGTCGAACTTGGTTCGCGGCTGCTGTGGATCGGGATCGATCAGCGACAGGGGAATTTCCTGTTTTCCGGTCTCCGGCACGTCTTCCATCAGCGCGGCCAGGTTATCAATTCCCTTTATACTCATTGCAGCTTCTCCAGAATGGCCGAGCAGACGGCACGCATATCTCGCGCGGCTCGCTGGGCGCTTTCGCCCCGAGGGCCCTGCCAAACCGGCCGACCACTGTCGATAGCATCAGAGATTGCAACTCGATGCCCGATGCTGAATGGCAGGAGTTTATCCCCGAGAGCAGCGCGCAGTTCCGTGAACATTCGGTTATGGGTCGCAGACCGGCTGTTGACCATGTTCGCCATAAGCCCGAAATTTTTAAGTCCCGGATTGAATCGTGCCCGGACCATTTGGATGGTTTTCTGCAGGTCGGTGATGCCCTGAAGCGAATAGCCGTTAAGGGCCACCGGAGATACAACCGCATTGGCCGCTATCATCGCCGCGAGGAGGCGTCGCCCCAGCGTCGGCGGGGTATCGATGATGCACAGGGTTTCGGGCGCCACCGTGAGGCCGCGAAGATGTAAGGCGGGTCGCTCGATGGTCGACAGATCTAGACCCTCGACATCATTGACGGCAAGATCAGCGGGGATAAGCGTCAGGTTGTCCGAAACCGTCTGTGGAACCTGGATTAGCGAGCCAGGTTCGGCGGTGAAGAGCTTAGAGGCAAGCAAACCGGTAAAGGAGTCGGTGAAGGTCCGAGAGCTATTGGCTTGTCCGTCCAAGTCCACTATCAACACAGGTCGGCCTTGTTCAAGCGCCAGCCAGGCAAGGTGAACGGCGAGCGTCGATTTGCCGACGCCCCCCTTCTGATTCGCGATCGCGAGTGTTCGCATGATTACCTCTCTAGGTCGTGCCGCTAAGGGCGGGAAGAAATATCAATAGTACAGCAATGTCTACAGCAGTGTATTTTTCGCATGCGAAATTTTTTCGCTTCAGGCGTCGGTCTCTTGCTGCGCAACCTGTTGCTCCAAATCACGCACACGATAACCTAATTCTTCAACCAAAATCGATGCAGACGGCGCTTGCCCGGATGCATTTAAACCACGTCGAGACAGAACCCTTACCGCCTCGTTGAGGGACAGGCCCTGTTCGTCCGCAAAGCCTTCGATCTCAGCCTTTAGCTCCGGCGGCAGTAGTAGTTGCATGCGCGCCATGGGGCCTTTATCAGCCATGGAAACCTCCTCTCGAACTAAACACATTTATTAAGCATACAGCAACAACGATACATCACACCATACAGTCATCTAACTTTCGCATGCGAAATTATTGGTCCAGCCCGGCCAAAGCATTGGCAAGCGGGACCGGATTCTCACGTCCACCCTCCCCTTCACAAAAGAGAACGATCTGACATCGCAACCTTCTCGGTAACTACTCAGCAGCCCCGACGTTTTGGGCTGCTGAATAGTTACTCAACGCAGCTTGGGGTTTCCAAAGGGGAGAAGCTTTACTCTCCCCTTTGGTCAGAATCAGGAAACCACTTTTTCGAGTTCTGATCTGAACAGTTACCCTCATCAATGCTCTGGTATGGGCGGCAAATTGCCGCCCGATGATAGTGACGGTTAGATCAAACCGCGTTCTGCCAAGGAAACAGAATCCTCCGCGGAAACAACGAAATGATCGAGAACTCGGACATCGACCATGCCTAGAGCCTCTTTCAGGCGTTCTGTGATTCGAATATCGGCTTGACTCGGTTCGGCAACTCCGGACGGATGGTTGTGATAAAAAACCACCGCGGCGGCATTCACGGTCAGGGCTCGCTGCACAACAACACGAGGATGGACTGATGCCCCGTCGATGGTCCCGTAAAACATTTCCTCTTTCGCAAGAATTCGGTGGCGATTGTCCAGGAACAAAACCCCGAACAACTCGTTGTGCCGATCCCCGATCTCCAGTCTCAGATAGGACCTCGTCGCTTCCGGACTGGTCAGCGCGGAGCCGCGCCGATGCTTACGCGCCAGGATGGACAAGGCTAGCGCCATAATGGTTTCCTGCTCGTCAGCATTCAGGGCAGCGGCTCGGATGCCATCAAACCGGTTGATCGTTGAATTGGATTCAGGAAAGGACAGAATCTGTTGAGTCATTGCAAAAGTCCCCATAGCGTTGTTGTTACGATGGATAAATTATACAGCACTACATACAGCACTGCAACCCATCTTTTTATTTAGAGCTTTTTCCAACTCGCCGATCCTGTTGGTGAGCGTCGGGAGAGAGCGCGAGAGAGGGAACGTCTCTCGTCTCGAAATCGGCCGTGCAAAGCACTCAAAACTTCCCCGATACTGGCCAGACCATCGGCCTTTCACCATCCCGTCGGAGCCGCGTCGGGGATGTAGGCCATCGGGCAATCTGAGGTTGGGGTCAAGGAGGAACGCAGGAACGAGTAGTCCTTGATCACGACCGCGCCCGAGGGATCATTCCCACAAGACGGGGCTTCGATGGGTGGGGCTGGGACGGAAGCGACTTAAGGTTAGCGTAACGCACAGGCGTCAGGGATCGTTACCCGAATGGGCGGAGCCACGACTCCCGTTCCCAACGGGAGTCGTGGCTCCGGGCGTCCCGGTCAGGAGACCGGGGTGCCTAGAGCCCGGCCCGCAGGGGACGCACAGAGGTAGACAAAAAGTTTCACATGCGAAAAAATCATTTTATCGACCATGCGTGGCACGCTCCCGATTTCGGCCGCGAGAGACCTCGTTGGGAGAGGGTAGGAGGGCTTCCTTGGTCTGGTCTTTGGCTTCCAAACGCGTCTTCGCCTGTTCGTAAAGCTCACGGAACCTCGCCTGATCATCTGGCGACAGCATCGCCAATCGCTCCGAGGTGAACAGATCAACAACCTTCGACGCCACTGGATCGGTTTCTGATTTGGCATTGTTAGCGCTGGAGTAATCTGAAGAGCCGCGTTCACGAACCGTTACCGACCAGCCCGTTCGCTCTGTTTGTCTCGTCTGGTGATCGATGATAAAACCGGCATCGTTACGAATCGGCTCGCGTATCTGCACTTGCTGTTTTCCTTGTTTTGCAAGCTGGACCTGATCGCCTATTGCGGCGTCGGACTCGTGTATCGCACGATCCAGATCTTTCCCCCAATGAGTGGTCACCTTACCGGATGAGCTGCGTAACGAGACAAAGTAGCTCTGTGAGTTTGCCTCGTCGTGCTGAAATGGTGCGGCTCCATGGTCGACCACAGTTCCAGCCAGTGGGTCGATTGATCGATGTCGTTCGTTTCCTGATGTGCGGGATTTGGCGCTTCCGTGGTTGACGGAATCTTCGGGAAAACCACCTTCCTGTTCGAGTATCGCCCGCTCACCAGCGGTCGGACTATAACCATCCACGGCTATCCCATGTCTCGTCGCTGCGTCCCAGACAAGACGCCGAAAATCCTTCGATCCCTTCACTTTCAAGGCAGACCATCCGGAAGACTCCGCTAGCTCGACCATCGCGGTTGCTACACTGACTGAGCTGTCGTGCGTACGGAAAGTCTCACCGCGAGTCTCGAACGCAAGCTGCTCCGGCTTCTGTCGATAGTAGAACTGATCATCAGCGCGGACGAAGTGCCAGCGTACGAAAGCGGGGAGGATATCTATATTGGTTGTGGTTAGTTGTTCAGGAACGGAATCGGATCGGCTTTCTGGGAGGTGGGTAGGGGAGGGGGACGACGTGTCGCGCTCATGGGAACGATCACGCGAGATCTCATTATTTTCGACCTTCAGGGGTTCTCGAAGACCTGGGTCGTCGACGTTTTTCGAAAAGAGCTGTTCAGATTTCCGTGAGGCAACACGCATGACTTCATCAATGTCTCGCGGCACATTTTGCCTAAGCATGAAGCTTACCGACTGACTGTCGACTTTCGTGGCATCCTTAAGGCTCGCCTGAAATTGAGAATCGAGAGCTTCGTTCATCTTTTCCGGAGAGCCGTAGCGTGTCCGAAGCGCGTCCCAGTCAACGTCGACCAAATAGTCTTCCAGACGATGAAGGCTATCATCTCGATCTAAGGTGGGTAGATCAGGAGGCAGGGCCTGGCCAAAACCGGTCCGTCAGTGACGACGCAACGCGGGACGATTGTTCGGTTCTTTTGCTGGTAGTGTTTTAAATTTGTGCATATGGTCTTTTCATATAGCGAGTCCGAATTCGTATCTGTTTATGAACAAACCAATAACAATGTCGTGCATTTGATTA
>RCNG010001902.1_pt1 | contig 10416 bp, 8 predicted proteins | sample 2041371 | NCBI WGS metagenome assembly RCNG01 (sample SAMN09708227, study PRJNA481090) | Marine sediment metagenome, whole genome shotgun sequencing project. | biome: marine sediment; feature: ocean; material: sediment; isolation source: Sewage treatment plant 1 marine sediment (STP1) ... | reverse complement strand
ACGTCACCCGGTTTCACTGACTCGGACAGGTCCACCAAAGTCGCCACTTCTCTCGAAGGTGGCCGGAAGGATGGTGCGTAGATGTTGCCTTCGTCGTCCACCGGAATCGTTGCACTGAGATCGGATGGATCAGTTGCCGGTCGTCGATCGTGATCAACTCGGGCTGCCCTGACTCGCTGCACCGCTCCTCGTTGGGCTTCCTCTAAAGCGAGATCGTCTACTTGCCTATCTTCGTGTCCTGGAGGCTTTGGCAACTCATGGACCGCAGGATCGAACTCGATGACGGCGTCCCGCAGTGCCTGGGCACGGCTCAGGTCGATCTCGGCCTTTGGATTGACCTCGAGACGCATGTCCTTGAATCGCTCCAGGGAGTTGAAACTCTTCAGGTCCGGACGGCGTTTGTAGAGCTTGCGATGGTCGGCCATCGAGGGGATGTACGACTCCTGCTCCTTCTCCTGGACGATGCTCGACTCCTCGAATCCAACCCGTAGCCCGTAGACCATGTAGTTGAAGCCGCAATTTGAGCCGTCCCGACTCCGGACAACGATCGAGTCAGTTGCTTGCACCGCGACAAAAAGATCGCACCATTCACCCACCGGCGTGAGGAAAGCCGTCAGTCCGATGTCAGGGTTTGTCACCCACTTGAAAGTCTCACCCAGCGGTACCGTCGCCTCACCATCGACGAGCCTCGCCGTTCCCCGCGTGTAGGTGGCAACCTCGTCCCCTTCTGGTGCGGCGTACACAATCACCGACGAGGGATCGTATGGATGGTTTTGGACGAAACTGACGGAGCCGGAGCCGAAAATCTTGGAGTTGCCATGCCCGACGTAGGCGTAACTTGAGGAGTCGAGGTCGTTAAAGTACGCGCCCGCGAAGTTGCCGCCCGCCTCAATCCCGTAATCCCCCTTCCCAGCCCACGCGTAGCCGGAGCTGTCGTCGTCTTTGAAGTACCCGCCAGCAGCGTTGCCATAGGCTTGGATGCCGCGATCTCCATACCCAACCCACGCGTAGCCTAAATCGTCGCTGTCCTTGAAGTACCCGCCAACAAAGTCGCCATAGGCCCGAATTCCGGAATTCTCAGACCCAACATACGCGTAGCCGCTGCTGTCGCTGTCCTCGAAGTACCCGCCAACATAGTCGCCATAGGCCTGAATTCCGGAATTCCCAGACCCAACATGCGCGTAGCCGCTGCTGGCGCCGCCCTTGAAGTACCCGCCCATCTCGTTGCCGTAGGCCTGGATTCCGTAATCTCCCTTCCCAACCCACGCGTAACCTGAACTGTCACTGTCCTTGAAGTACCCGCCAGCAGCGTTGCCGTAGGCGTGGATGCCGCGATCTCCATATCCAACATACGCGTAGCCTAAGTTGTCACTGTCCTCGAAGTACCCGCCCATACCGGTACCGTAGGCCTCAATGCCACGGTCTCCAATACCGACATACGCGTAGCCTAAGTTGTCACTGTCCGTGAAGTACCCGCCCATACCCGTACCGTAGGCCTCAATGCCACGGTCTCCAATACCGACATACGAGTAGCCTGTGCCGTTACTGTCAAAGAAGTAACCGCCCGAGACCCCCCCGAAGCCTATCACTCCGTATCCATCAGTGCCGAGCCACGCCTCGGCCTCGGAGTCGGAGTCACGGAAAATTCCACCGCCGCCATCACCCTCCGACACGATGCCCCAGCTGCCAGCCGGTGGAGTATAGATAGCCTTTGCGCCAAACGAAACCGCCTTACTGAGTGAACCGGCCAGGGCTTGGCGCAAGGCTGGCGGTACACGCACAGTCGAGGCCGGTTGGCCCTCTCGAACTGCCTGGTCCTGGGTCGAGGGCGGGTCTTCGGCTTGAAGGACCGATCCTGGGAGAATCAACATTAGAGCGAAGATCCAAGTTGCGTTGATCGAACACACCTTTTTCATGACCGGTCCTCCTTCAATTCATGGGCTTGAGATGTGGTTGTTCCGCAACCAAATAACCGATCGAGCTGTTCACTGGCAGTGAACCGAGAGAGAGCAGAAAGGCAGGAGCCTCTCCGCCCAGAAGTCGATACCAAGGAATCGGTGAATCGCCCGGCCATCGGTCTTTCATTGCTTTCCTTACGAAGAAACGTACATCAACCACGGGCTGACGACAATAAATAGTATTGAATTGAACAGTTGTCTCAACTGATAGCACGTGGATGATGCGGCATTTTGTGGCTGCCAGCACGGTGCTGGGCGGGGACTTTCTCCATGCGCGCATGCGGGGCACTCCGTCGTTCTTTCTGGATGCAAATCTGAGGCAAAATGTGAGTCGGGCCTGATCGTATTTTTTCTCATTTGCTCAAGCGAGTTGAGGCTTGTCGCAATCTTTCACAAGGTGTAGGATGCGTGGGCGCAGAGAGCGTACATCGGTGTTTCGACGGTGGTCCGAGCGTGGTACGTAGGAAAGTCAAATCCCGCATAAACGCAAGTTAGCCTCCGTAAAACGCTGAAATTTTTCACACGCCCGGCACGCGGCGCCCCAGGGAAGTACCGTGGCTCGCCGGACCCGGCAAATAAGGAGGTCGGAAATGCTCAACAAAATCGGTCTGATCGGTGGCGGATTCATCGGCGGAGTTCTTACACAGGAGATCGTCCAACGACGGCTGGCACGGGAGGTCGGTCTCTCCGACCCGGCGCCCTTCGTCAATCCTGATGATCCGCCGGAGCGGCAGGAGGTCGCCGCTAAGCAGTCAGTCGCCAAGGGCAAATGTCTGGACATCGCGGAGGGTCTGCCCACCATCCGCACCGATGTTCGGTGTGTCGGCAGCAAAGACTACTCGGCCCTCGCCGGCTCCGATCTGGTGATCAACACCGCCGGCGTACCTCGCAAGGCGCGTCCGGATGGAACCTTCCCGAGTCGAGAAGAACTCCTGACCGTCAACCTCAAGGTCTCGAAGCAGGTTGCCGAGGGCATCAAAGAGTTCTGCCCGAACGCCACCATCATTTCCGTCGCCAACCCGTTGGACGCCATTGTCTACACCCTCGACAAGGCCCTGGCGCCGCCAAAGAACAAGCTCGTGGGAATGGCCGGCCAGCTCGATTCCGGCCGCTATTGCTACTTCGTTTCCGAGGCTGCCAACGTGTCGGTGGAGAACGTCAATGCCCTGGTCCTTGGCGGCCACGGCGACACGATGGTCCCGGTACGGTCCTCGTGCACGGTCGGCGGCATTCCGGTCGCGAAATTTGTCGACGAGGAGACCTTGTCGGCTATCGAGAGCAGGACCCGCAAGGCGGGCGGCGAGGTCGTCGGTCTGCTAGGCTTCGGTTCGGCATACGTGTCTCCGGCCTGGGCGGCCCTCGAAATGGCAGAGGCCATCATCTTCGACAAGCGCAAGATCATCCCGGTCTGCGCCAAGCTCGAGGGCGAGTACGGCGTCAACGGTCTGTTTGTCGGCGTGCCCGCGATCATCGGCGCCAACGGCGTCGAGAAGGTCATCGAGCTCGACCTCACCGACTCCGAGAAGGCGGCCTTTGCCCACTCGGTGGAGGCTGTCTCCAAGACCTGCGGCGAGGTCGACAAAATGCTCGGCAGCGTCTGACCGCGACTTCAATTCAAATGCCAGTTGCCCCCTGCACCGCAGGGGGCTTTTTCGTTGAACGCTCTAAGGTCCTGACCTTCAGATGTTTGAGTTAGCCTGCATATCTCACCAACTATCTGCTGCGGCCGTGAATCTGCAGCAATCTGCGGCGTTTGCTCCCATCGGGGTGCTCGACGTGCCGCAAGTACGCGCTCTGCGCCTGCGAGGCTCGGCCCGGGCCCCCAGCGTCGTCCGTTGTGTGCGCCATGGGTCCGGATTCGAGGCGCCGCGACGACGGCGATGTCCCTCCATCGCCGAGGAGCGGCAACGAAGAAGACGGGGCCATGCCGCCGCAACCCTCCGGGCCGATGGGGGTCGCGGCCGATCTCTGCGTTGCTCGTCGTTGACGATGCTCGGGCATCGACTTCCTCGTCGCGCCTTGATCTCGACTCACGAGACCCATCGGCGGACGGCTCTGGGGACCCGAGCCGAGCCTCTTGGTCGCAAACTCCGCATCTCACTACAGCTTCCCGGTCTCGCGACGAAAGCTGGTGAGATATGCAGGCAAGGCGCGATGGGTTAAACTTCATCGCAGTTTCGTTGGAGGTCCAGAATGGGAAAGGCGATCAGACGGATTGCCGTGAACACCGGAGGCGGAGACGCTCCCGGTCTCAACGCGGTGATTCGTTCCATCGTGCTGTCTGCTCTTCGACGGGGCTGGGAGGTGCTGGGAATTCGTAAGGGCTACGAGGGCCTTCTCGACACTTCAAAGATCGTCCAACTCGACCGCAATTCGGTGCGCGGGATTACCCATCTCGGCGGGACCATCCTCGGCACCACCAACCGGGGTTCTCCATTTGAGTATCCGGTCAAACAGGCGAACGGAGAGGTCGCGTTGATCGACCGATCCGATGAGGTCGTGGAGAACTTCCGTCGCCTGCAGATCGACGGGCTGATCGCCATCGGCGGTGACGGATCGATGAAGATTGCGCACGGGTTCGTGAAGAAGGGACTTCCGATCGTCGGCGTGCCGAAGACCATCGACAATGACCTCTCCGGGACCGTCGTGACCTTCGGCTTTGACACCGCGGTGACCGTCGCCACCGAGGCTATCGACCGGCTGCACTCGACCGCCGAGGCTCACGAGCGCGTCTTCGTAGTCGAGGTGATGGGCCGCTATGCCGGCTGGATCGCCCTCCATTCGGGCGTCTCCGCCACTGCCGACGTGATCCTGATCCCGGAAATTCCCTACGATATCGCCTCGGTATGCGACAAGATCATGGATCGCGAGGCGCGAGGCCGCCATTTCTCGATTGTTGTGGTGGCAGAGGGCGCCAAACCAATCGACGGCCCGATGGTCAGCACGGATCAGGGTGCCGGACGTGAGGTCCTTCTGGGAGGCATCGCCGAACACGTTGCCCAGGGGATACAAGAACGAACGGGTAAGGAGACGCGAACAGTCGTCCTCGGACACCTCCAAAGGGGCGGCGGTCCGACGACGTTCGATCGCCTGCTGGCCCTGCGATTCGGCGCCGCGGCGGTGCGCATGGTGGCCAGCCGGGAGTTCGGCGTCATGGTTGCGCTCGACCCGCCGACGGTACTTGCGGTGCCGCTCGAGGTGGCCACTGAACGCTTGAAGTGCGTGCCGCTCGAGAGCGATACGATGCTCACCGCGCGTGATCTCGGCATCAGCTTTGGTGATGAGGTTGGAGAGGAATAGGATCGAGGGGAAGAGATGATTGTTTCCGGTTGGTACGACGGACACAGCACCTACGGACTCAGGGTCCCCGAGGCCAATGTGAGCCTCTATTTCCGGCCCGAGTGGGAGACCGTCACCGTCTATTTGCCCGATGAGGAGGACCCGGTCATCCTTCCGCTCACCGCTAGTTTTTGGGAGGGCTCACCGGAACTCCGTTCACCCCGTATCAAGTCGTTCTTCGTTCGCTACGGGCTCGTCCCATGGGAGAAGAAACAGCCTCCGTATTTAGAGCTTGTTCCGCTCGGCGAGGGAGTCTTTCGGCTCGAGTGGATCACACCACCGCGCGGACAATCAGCGCTGCCACTCTGACATCGAACGAGGGGCCACCACAGTCCCATTTGACCCGAATCAACCACAGAGGCACAGAGAGCACAGAGCTGCCCACAGATCACACAGATAGACCCAAATCCCATTCACGTCGTAACCACCAAGACACCAAGGCACCAAGGGGTGGTTCGCTGAGCTTGAAAGGTGCTTCCGTATTTTGGCGGCAGAACGACAGGCGAACAAATGATCGCCTGTCGCCAGTGAGAAGCTCGCGAACTCCGAACGCGAGCGTTCCTCGTCGCGTCGCTTCTCACCGGTCGACGCGCCTGCGGCGCGTCGACTCTGCCGCTCTTCTCTTCCATCCGAGACAGCCAGGGCTGACATAGGGTGGGTGGGCGGATCGAGCATCGAGTATCGAGTATCGGGCGGATCTGTGTGATCTGTGGGCAGTTCTCTGCGACTCTGGTGTATCGCGCTGTCTAGCGTTCGGCGGGATCGGAGCGGGGACCGTGTCCGAAGAGTGGGACGGGGGCGACGGTGCGCGGGTCGCCGCTCTTGCGATCGATCACCGAAGCGTAGATCGCGACCGGGGCGTCTATTTCCAGCCGGACGAGGAAGCTCTCGACGCTGCCGCACGGTACGCCTTCCTCCAGCCTTGGAGCGAGCTTGAATTGCTGCCACTCGCCGCCGGGGATCGTCACATTGTGGGGGAGGAGGACTTCGCGTCCGTTGATCAACACGGCCCGACCTGATTCGTGGGGTATGTCGAGCTCGACCTCAACCGGGTCTGGACCGGGATTGGCAAAGCCGACAAAGGTGTCGAAATCGGATCCCGTGCCGCATGGGTTGCGATGCCACATGAGGGCCGGCAGGAGGTGGCTGCCAGGCGCCGGAAGGCGTTTCATCGGAATCGCCTCGAAAGCTTCGCCACGGCCCGAGAGCACGCTTGATTCCTCATCAGCTTCGATCCCGGCGCGATTGACGAGCCGGCTCGTGATGTGGATCGGGCCATCGGCGCGCAGCACCAGACCACCACGAGCGCTTTCTGCACACCCGAGATCGGTTGCGAGGCCGGCGGCGGTCCATACGGTCGCCGACTGGGGAGGCACGACCCGGGTTGGGGCCATGAAGATATCGCAGGGTACAGGTTTACTGATATTCCCAGGGAGGAAACGAGCGATCTCCACCTGAACGGGTTGGTCGCCCGGGTTGGTCAGGTAAACCTCGGAACTCCAAAGGTCGCCCGATCGTCCCTCGATATTGAGGGCGAAAACCGGCAGAATCAGCTCAGTCGCTGCCACCGGCAACGAGGTGAGGGCGAGAATCGTCCATAGAAGCAGGGTGCGAAGGTGCATTCGACGAGGTCCTTCCGATCGGGAAAAAACCCGAACCTTTATTGTATACGTTGGCTGGCCTGAAGTCGTTGGGAATTGTGTAAACTCCCCGGACGAGAGAACCCGGGAGGATTCGATGAAAGAAATCTCCGGTGCCATTGCTCCGGTTCCAACGCCCCTCGATGACGCCCTGGCTTTCGACCAGAACGCCCAGGCAACTCATCTGAAATGGCTCGCATCCGAGGGGTTGAACGGCGCCCTCATTCTTGGCACCAACGGTGAATTCCCGTCGTTCTCGCTGAACGAGCGCCGCGCAGTCGCGGAGGCAGCTGCGGCTGCGGATTCCGGCCTCGACCTGATCCTCGGCGTCGGTTCCTGCTCTCTCCCGGAGGTCCTGGTGATGGTCGATCTGGCCTCGTCGCTGGGTTATCGGGCGGTGCTCTGCCCGCCTCCCTTCTATTTTCGATCGGCGCCTGCGAGAGGGATTGCCGCATTCTTCCTCGAGGTACTCGAGCGGGCGTCGCTGCCGGTCTTGCTCTACCACATTCCCCAGGTCACGGGCGTGGCGATTTCAGACGAAGTCCTCGATCTCCTTGGCGGGCATGAGAGTCTCATCGGAGTCAAGGACAGCACCGGTGATCCCGACGAGCTCCTGCGCCTCACCCAGCGCTTTTCCGCCGGGTGCTACCTGGTTGGCAACGATCGGCTGGTGACTGCATGCGTCGAAGCCAGCGGTTCAGGCAGTATCAGTGCTGCCGCCAGTGTTGCCCCCGCCCTGGTGTGTGCCGTTCAACGGGGTGAGGCCCGACAGAGCGACCTCGACCGGGTGCGGTCGCTGCTCGAAGAGTACGGTTTGGGGCCATCCGTCAAATACCTTCTCAGACGTTTTGGCTTTGGTGACTTCTCGACGCGTCCGCCTCTGGTTGGACTCGACGACGCTCGCGGTCCGGCACTGTGGGACGCTTATTGTGAGCTGACCCCAGCTGATCGTCGGCCCGCCTAGCGCAAAGCAGCCGTCTCCAAAACAAGCTTCCCGAAGATCTTGCCGGCAGCAAGCAGGCGGTGGGCTTCAGCGACCTCCTCGATCGGAAGGACGCGGTCGACGATCGGGCGGATCGCCCCGGTCACGAGGTCGGGACCAAAGCGCCGGATGAAGGCCTCGATGATGCGTCCCTTCTCTTCGACCGGCCGCGCCCGCAGGGTCGACCCGGTGATGGTGAGGCGTTTCCGCATCAGGAGGGACAGGTCGATTTCGGTCTGCGCTCCGCCCTGCAGGCCAATCACCAACAGCCGGCCGTAGAGCGCCAGCACGTCGAGGTGGCGGTCCAGGTATTTGCCGCCGATGCAGTCCAAAACGACGTCGACCCCAAGGCCGGCGGTTGCATCGAGGGCGCATGCCAGAAAGTCCTGCTCCCGGTAGTTGAAAGCCGCATCCGCACCGAGTTCGAGGCATGCGCGGCAACGCTCTTCGGAGCCGGCAGTCACGAAGACCCTCGCCCCGGCGCTTTTCGCGAGTTGGATGGCGGCCGTTCCGACCCCACCGCTTCCGCCATGGACCAGGGCGGTCGAATTTGACTCCAGACCGCCGATCAGAAAGAGGTTGAGGAACGCGGTGATGAACACCTCGGGAACTGCTGCGGCCTCGAGATCGTTAAGATGCTCCGGCGTCCGCATGACGCATATCGATGGTGCGACCGTTTCTGTCGCGTATCCACCACCTGTGAGAAGGGCCATCACCCGATCGCCGACCGCCAGATCATCAATCCCGGTGCCGACCTCGACAATCGTGCCGGCACATTCGAGACCGATGATTTCCGATGCGCCGGGGGGTGGGGGATAGAGCCCGCGCCGCTGCAGCAAATCAGCTCGATTGACTGCGGTGCCGGCGATCGCGATCCGAACATCACCATCCCCGAGATCGGGTGGCTGTACTTCCGCCAAACGGAGGACATTCTCGTCGCCGGGACTGTCGAATACCACTGCTTTCATGCGTCGACTATAGCGAGTCAGGAGTCAAGAGTTAAGGGTCAAGGGGGCCAGGAATTCCTAATTCCTCATTCCTAATTCCTCATTCATCACGAATGCAACGCCCTCTTATCCACCGCCAACGCGGCCTCCTTGACCGCTTCGGACAGCGTCGGGTGGGCGTGGCAGGTTCGGGCGAGGTCCTCGGCGCTGGCAGAGAACTCCATGGCTAGAGCCGCCTCGGCGATGAGCTCCGATACCCGCGGGCCAACCATGTGGACGCCGAGGATACGGTCCGTCTCTTTGTCGGCGAGGATCTTCACCATGCCGTCCTGCTGGCCGAGGCTCTTGGCTCGCCCGTTGGCCCGGAACATGAAGCGACCGCTCGAGAATTTGACGCCGGCTTCCTTGAGCTCGGCCTCGGTGCGCCCGACCATCGCCAGCTCGGGTTCGGTGTAGACCACGTTGGGGATGACCTCGTAATTGACGTGGCCCGGCATTCCGGCCAGCTGTTCCGCTACGGCGACACCTTCGTCTTCAGCCTTGTGCGCCAGCATCGGTCCGCGCACCAGATCGCCGAGAGCGAAAATGCCGTCGATGTTGGTGCCGAGGTGATCGTCAACTGCCACCCTTCCCGCTTCGTCGAGGGCGACGCCGACGTTTTCGAGACCGGCGCCCTCGGTCAACGGCCGCCGGCCGACCGCCACCAGCACCTTGTCGCAGCTGATCTCTTCCGTCTCACCCTTGGCGTTCTCGATTGTCAGTTTGACGCTCGTTTTGAGCACCTTTCCCGCCGTGACCTTTGTTTCGAGGCGGAATTCCATGCCCTGGTCGGAAAGACTGCGCTGGAGCGATTTGGCCATCGCCTTGTCGGCGAACGGCGTGATCGTCGGTAGCATCTCCACAACGGTGACTTCGGATCCGAGGCGGCGCCACACGCTGCCGAGCTCGAGCCCGACCGCGCCGGCGCCGATCACGACCAGCCGTTTCGGAACCGAGTTGAAATCAAGAGCTTCGGTGGACGATACGATCTTGTCGCCGTCGAAGGGGAGGAAGGGCAGCTCGATCGCCTCAGATCCCATCGCGAGACAGATATGGCGAGCCTTGATCGCGGTGTCGCCGCCGTCTCCTGACACGGTGATCATTCCGGGCGCGGTGACAGTCCCGCGGCCAGTCAGAACGGTGACCTTGTTCTTCTTCATCAGCATGGCCACACCGTCGGTGAGCTCTTTGACGATGCCACCCTTGCGGGCGAGCATCGTCTCGAGGTCGAGCTTGACTTCTGAGAGTACGATCCCGTGGTCCGCCGAGTGTTTTTTGGCGGCCTCAAAAAGCTCCGACGATTCCAGGAGCGCTTTGGACGGGATACAGCCGACATTGAGGCAGGTGCCGCCGAGGGCGTGTCTCTTTTCAACCAGTGCTGTTCTGAGACCGAGCTGGGCGGCGCGAATCGCGCAGACATAGCCGCCCGGTCCGGCGCCGATGATGACGAGGTCGTAGCTGTCGGCCATTCAGATCTCCAGGAGCATGCGCTCGGGGTCTTCGATGCACTC
>RCNG010001901.1_pt1 | contig 10416 bp, 9 predicted proteins | sample 2041371 | NCBI WGS metagenome assembly RCNG01 (sample SAMN09708227, study PRJNA481090) | Marine sediment metagenome, whole genome shotgun sequencing project. | biome: marine sediment; feature: ocean; material: sediment; isolation source: Sewage treatment plant 1 marine sediment (STP1) ... | reverse complement strand
GCGACGGGTTCTTCGGTCGCAATCCAGGCGGTTGGATCACCGGGAGGACCGGCGGTGGGGACGCCGCAGCCCCGGAATCGCGTCTCGTTCGTTTGCGCTTCGGCACCCGGATAAGGTAGCAGAGGCGCCCTGAAACGCCAGGGGACATGTACCTCTCACACCGTTCGGCTGACCGGCGTCGCGAGAGACGCGTCGACCGAAGATCCGGCCCGGGGGCGGACCCCCGGGCCGGTGATTGGGACCGGTTCGGTTTGTGTTTCTTCGACGGGCGATGACTACTCGGACTACTCGGCCGGGACCACCGCCGCCTCCACCGCTGTAAAATCAGGAGGTGCGACCAGCCAGACCGGCTCGTCGAGCGGCGTCAAGAGAGGTTCCACAACAGGAATGAAGGCGATGTCCTCTGACCCCGTGTCGTGGCCGGCCGCCTCCGCGACCACCAGCGGACTCGACGCCAGAGCTTCGTCGGGTTCGATCTGCGCAACCTGGACGGCCGCCGGACTCGGTGCTGGAGCCGCAGGCCAGCTGAATGCCGCCCGGATCTCGCGCAACTTGCCCTGGACCACAGTCGCGTTTTCCCGACCCATCCTCAGCAGCTGTCGCTGTGCGTCGCTCAGCCGCTCGTGTTCATCGGAGGCAAAGGCGTAGGTTGTGGTCCGACGTTCGACCTCGATGGCCTCGGTTGGGACATTCACCTCCAGGAGGTGGTCGATGGCCTGGCGAAGACGGTCTTCGAAGTCGCCCCGATGCCACGCGACATCCTGCCTCGCGTCGAGGATAGCGGGCTCGAGCTCGTGGTAGATGGCGACGGCGGCGTCGGCATCGAGCGAGCTGAAGACATCCACCGCCAGGTTGTAGCGACGGTAGGTGCCGGCTGCGATGACCAACCGTCCCTCATTCTCGCGGACGAGGAATGGACGGTTCGTTCCGACAAAGCCGATCTCCTCGCGGGGGCTGTAGCCGTCGGCCACCGCCTCGACCGAAGCGACAAAGCGCTCGACAAGGCCATCGGTGACCAGCCACGAGGCCCATTCCGGGTGGGCCGAGATTCGTTTCGCCAAAGAACGCACGACCTCGTCTCCAAGGGCGGGTTCCGGCTCGTCGAAGCTCGCCGGTACGATGCCGGACGGTTCCTCCGGCGTCTCCACAACCGGATTCGGCTCGACCCGGATAGTGGTTTGCTCCTCGATGGTGCCCGAGATACCTCCGGCATACACGAGGAAGAAAGTGGCGGCCGCAGTTACGACAGTGCCGCCGATGATGGCAAAAAGACGATCGTCACGGTTCATTTTCGGCCTCCCTTCTCGATCCCACATTCATGGTGACGAAGGGCCGAGAGGAGAGGAGGACGGAAATGAGGCCAAGTCAGGGCGAAGCGTGGCGAAGACTGGGCAACGAACCAAGCAAATTATGAATTCTGAATTATGAATTATGAATTGCATCGCACGCACCCAGGACAGTTCTGAGTTCTCGATATTGAATTCGACGCCTGCAAGAACCATCGAACCGCGGTCATTCGGTTGAACCGCGGTCGGGTCTCCCGCAATGGCGCTAATCTTGCAGGAGGCTCAATTGAGGACTACCTTGCACCGACTCATTGCTGCTCTGAGAATCCAATTGAGAATTCAAAACTAAGAATTGAGAATTCTCCGTTAGCTGTCGATCGAATCTATGGGGGTCTTGTCTTCCGGGAGGTCCTGAGGCTGGTTGCCTCGGAGGTCGATGGTTCCCCGCTTGTCGATGGGCAGCCGTCTGACGCTCCCCGACTCCGTGACGACGTAAACCTTGCCTTTGATGGCGTAGTCCACCACCTTGCTTTCAATGACGGACTTGATCTTCGTCGCGACCGCGATGTGGTTCAGATGCATCTCGAGCCGTTGCACTACCGAGCCCAGGCGGGGAATCTCGATCCGTTCCGAGGTGGCGCCCTTGCCGAAGTTCCGCCCCGAGAGTTCGAGCTTGATCACCGCGCCATCGAGAATCAACGGCTCCGGGTTGTCGTTGGAGATGCGAAGCGCCACGTCGAAGGTCGACTCGAAGACTGTCGCGTCGACAAAATCGAGATCCACAAGGTTCACATCCGGCGGTTCCAACGGTTCGGTCGAAACGCAACCGAACGACCACATCAGGGCGATCACCATAATCGATAGATGGCGAATCGCTCTCGATCCTTCTCCAAAAGACCTCAGAACTGGGTATCGTGTGTGGATTACCATTGGACAAAGTGTAGCCCACCCGTTCCTGCGGCCATAGAATAGGGTGATGACCAGCATCCTCTTCTTTTCTGCGCTGGCCGTATCGGTGGTTGGACTCGCGGTTGCGTTGCGTTTTCTTTTCATGGCGTGGTCGGACTATCGAATCCGGCGTGAACGGCGGCTGAACGAAGACCGCCGTCAACACCGGATTTCCGTTCCCATGGAAAGACGCAAGGGCAACCGCCGGGGCTGATCCGCAAAATGGCCTTGGTGTTACCATGACGCCTCGCGCGCCTGGGAAGAACTGAAACATCCTCCGGCGCGTATCAGATTGGGGAGGGCGACATGCAATTCAACAACGTCCAGATCCTGAGTGTGGCTCACATCGACGCGCCACACACGGAACGCTCGGATGAGATCGAAGGCAAACTCGAGGCCACGATGAAGCGACTTGGTGTTCCACCCGGGATGTTGGAGCGTTTCTCCGGGATCACGAGTCGGCGTCAATTCGACGAAGAGATGCCCCCGAGCGACGCGGCCACGAAGGCGGGAGAGCGCGCCATTGCGGCGGCTGACATCGACCGGGATTCCCTCGGGGTCGTGGTCAACACCTCGGTCTGCCGCGACTTCATCGAACCCTCCACCGCTTCCATCGTCCACCGGAATCTCGGTCTCGCACCCACCTGCCTCAACTTCGACATCTCCAATGCGTGTCTTGCATTCATCAACGGTATGGAGATGGTGAGCAACATGATCGAGCAGAAACAGATCGACTACGGCATCGTCGTGGATGCGGAGAACACCAAGCACGCCACCAGGACAACCATCGACCGGCTCAGCCGACCGGATGCCACGATGGAATCGTTCCGCGACGCCTTCGCAACGCTCACCCTCGGTTCGGGCGCGGTGGCCATGGTCCTGGCCAGAGCACAGGGCCTAGCCGGCGAGCACCGCTTCCTCGGCGGAGTCAATCTGGCCGCAACCCAGCACTGCAAACTGTGTTACGCCTCGGTCGACACCATGGTCACCAACGCCAAGAAACTCCTCACCCACGGAATGGAGCTTGCGCTGAAGACCTGGTCAAAGGCCCGGGATGCGCTGGCCTGGACCCCGGACAACATCGACCACTTCATCATTCACCAGGTTGGCAAGGCCCACACCGAACGATTTGCCCGGACCCTGGGCATCGATCTCGCGAAGATTTTCCGCCTCTATCCGAATCACGGCAACATCGGACCGGCCGGAGTGCCCATCGTGCTGTCAAAACTGATCGAGGGCGGGAAGCTCAAGACCGGCGATCGGATTGCCCTGATGGGGATCGGCAGCGGCATCAATTGCACCATGTCCGAAGTCGTCTGGTAGTTGACAGGCGGACCCGATCCAGGCAAAGTCTCGAGCGACGACAGAACCCGTACCGGAGGCACCATGGCTCTCGAGGTTGATTTTTCCCGAATGGACGGACAGGACGCGCTCGACATCGCCATCGTCGTTGAAGACGAGGCGCAACTCGCATACGAACATCTCGCGGACTGGGTGGCCGGTGACGGCAACACGGAGGCCGCAGAGTTTTTCGCTCGGATGGCGGTGCGCGAGAAACGGCACAAGGATGAGATCAGCGTCCGCCGGGCCGAGCTCTTCGGCGATGTTCCCGCGCGCCACGACGAGAACGCACCCTGGGAAGCTGAAGTGCCGGACTACGAGTCCCTCGGCCGCGAGGTCAGCCTCGAGGACGCCTTCAACGTCGCCATGGGCGCAGAGACCCGGGCACACGACTTCTACGCCGAGGCTCTCGAGTACATCGAGGAGCCCAAGGTGGCCGAGCTCTTTGATTGGCTCCGGAAGGCCGAGATCGAGCACCAACGCCTGTTGGGCGAGGAGATGAAGAGGTTTCTGTAGCTTTTAGCTTTTAGCTGGCTATTGTGCTCGCTGAGATTGCTCTTCTTTTCTATGGCCATCATGGATCCCACCCGGCTACCCATCGACCGACGCCATCTTGATGAGGAAGACCGCATCAACCTTCTTCGACTCGAACTCCTTCTCGAGCAGAATCGTTTTGATGAGGCGAATGACGTTGCAGAGGATCTTTGGGTCGAAGCAACGGATGCGCACAAGGAACTCTACAGAGGTCTTGCCAACGCGCTGACGGCGGTGGTTGCCCGCGAAGCGCGACAGTTTCGCGGTGCGGCCGAGATTGCGCAGCAAAGTCGCGTCACCCTGGCCCCCTTTCCTCGCCTCGTGCTCGGGTTCGACCTCGACGCGATCCTAGATTCGGTCCAGTCCTTTGTCGAGCGAGGTGAGGGTCTCATCCTGGTTCGCCGCCAGGGCTGACCCGCCCGGTTCCATCACACGCCACCGGCCAGATGACGCGTCACGGGGAGGCCGGCGAGTCACGAACACGATGATATGCTGGATACGATCACTCGTAGGGTGTTTCTCAACGCGCCCGACAGGTAAAGCGATCCTCGCACCATTGAGAACCGGGCGCACACAATGAGCAGGTGGTCGTGAACGAGTCGAGTTCTTGTACCGTCGCTGGGCATCGAATTGCCTATCACCGTTCAGGTCGCGGCGAACCTGTGCTCCTGGTCCACGGAATCACCACCAACTCATTCATCTGGCGCGATATCGTGCCGAGTCTTTCGGAGGGCTTCGACGTCACTGCCGTCGATCTGCTGGGCTGTGGCGAGTCCGACCTCGGACTCGACGCCGACTATTCCATCGCGGCCCAAGCCGAGCTGATTGCGGGCTTTCTCGGCGAGGTTGGGCAATGAGCCCACTCACCCCCGGTGGGGACCTTTCGCTCGAAGAGCGTATCCGTCTGCTGACAGCCGAGAACGAGATCCTCAACGAACGATCCGAGGACGTCCTGCTCCTCGGGTTGGTGGCCGAAAACATCACTCCCCTGCGCGACATCGACGCGATCATCGAAACCCTGCTCGAGAGAATCGGCATCCTCTACGAGATCCCGTACTGCGGATTCGCACACATCATCGGGTCCTCCACCGAACTCCGGCATGAGTTTGTCTCCAAACTCGACCGCGTCGAAGGATCATCGTTGCGCCTCAACTCGAAAGCGATCAAATCGCTCAAAGAGGGGGCGATGGTCTGCTCGGCCGACGAAGCATCATCAAAGGGGGTGGATTTCCACCTCGCCGCCGTCGTTCCCAACCAGATTGTGTTGATCCCGTGTTCGTGCAGATCCGAGCATCACGGGGTCTTTGTCTTCGCACACGATGAACTCGAGGGCGATTTCCTGCTTCGCAAACTCATCGTCCTCGAGCAGGTGACCGGTCTGGCCAGCGCCAGAATCGACAACATCCAACTCCTCGACGAGCTTCGGCATCTCAATTTGGATCTCGAGATCCGGGTCAACGAACGTACGGTCGATCTCCACCGCGCCGCCAAAAGGCTCGAGGATGAGATCGCCGAAAGGCGGCGCGCCGAGACGATCGTCGCCGGTGAGCGCCATCGCCTCCAGTCCGTGGTGGAGCACCTGCCCGAGGGCGTCATCGTTCTCGACGCCGAGCGCCAGATCACCCTGGTCAACCGGGCCGCCGGCCGAGCCGAAGTTCTGATCGGCCCGACCGATCTCGGCACCCGCCTCGAGTCCATTGCCGGTCGCCCCCTGGCCGAGTTCGAATCGAACGCCACCGAATCCGGGTGGATGGAGGTGACCGCGGAATCGGAGCCGGATCTGGTCTTCGAGGTTGCGGTCCGCCGTCTGGACGGCCACCACCCCGGGACAATCGTCGTGCTGAGAGACATTTCCGACCAACGAAAAGTGGCGGAACGGCTTCTGCAACAGGAACGAATCGGCGCCATGGGACACCTCGCTGCCGGTATCGCCCACGACTTCAACAACCTGATTCAGGCGGTGACGATCCTGGCCGAGAGTCTGCTCCTTGACGAGTCCGACGACCCGGGTCCGAGAAAGGCCAAGACCCGCGAGATCCTCGGTCTCGGCGAGCGTGCCGCGGCTCTCATCCGCCAGATTCTCGACTACTCGCGCCAGACCGTCACTCGACCCCAACTCGTTGACCTGAGCAGTTTTCTCGTCGAAACCCTGACCATGTTGGATCGATTGATTCCCGAGACCGTACGGATCGAATACGACATCGCGCCCGGAGCACACACCATCCGGATCGACCCGGTCCAGCTCCAGCAGGTTCTGACCAACCTCGCCCTCAACTCGAGTCAGGCCATGCCGAATGGTGGTGAGATCCGAGTTCGGCTGTGGAATCCGGACCCGGACGCCGACGGCTATCCGGAAATTCCGGAAATGAATACCGGCGTTTGGGTGTGTCTGAGCATCGCCGACACCGGCAGCGGAATCCCCCTGGAAGCGAGACCTCACATTTTCGAGCCCTTCTTCACCACCAAAGAGCGCGGCCGCGGCACCGGTCTCGGTCTCGCCCAGACCTATGGCATCGTCAAGCAGAGCAACGGACACATCTTCTTCGACTCGGAGGTCGACCGTGGAACCACCTTCACCCTCTTCCTTCCCATCGAATCCGAAAAGGCCGAGGTAACCTCATCAATCTCCGATCGCCCGGCTCCGCCCCTGGGAGCCGACGAAGTCGTATTGGTGGTCGAGGACGACCCCACGGTCCGCGAGCTCACGGGCGAACTCCTCGAGATTCTCGGATACCGACCGATCTGCACCAGCAATGGTGTCGAGGCGCTGGAACTGCTCGAAACGAGGAAGGACGACATCCGCATGGTTCTCTCGGATGTGGCCATGCCGGTCATGGGTGGCGTCGAGCTGGCCATCGAGTTGCAGCGCCGAAGCCCGACCATCCCGGTCGTGCTCATGAGCGGCTATGCCCCCGATCCCATGGGCGGGAGCTTCTCGAGCAGGAATCTCGCGGCCTGGCTTCAGAAGCCCTTCTCGGTCGACGATCTCGCATCCACCCTGGCCGTGGTCCTGTCTGAGAATCCATAAACCGAACCGAGTCCTCTCCCGTTTGCTAAGCTCTGCGGGTGATCAGCCTTCGACGCCTCTCCGTCCTGCTCGCGGTCCTCGTCGCCATCCCCGGCGCCGGTGCCACGGCTGCCGATGTCCAGACCATCACCCATGGGCGCGAGGTTGATCTCGAAGCGCACCTGGTGGACGGAAAGTTCGTTCTCTTTGACTTCTATGCCGACTGGTGCGGACCATGCCGCGCCCTCGAACCCCAACTCCTCGACCTCGCCGGCCAATACGCCGATCGCCTCGCCCTCCGCAAGGTCGATGTCATCAACTGGGACAGTGAAGTCGCCCGTCAGTACCGGATCTCGTCGATCCCGTACATGGTTCTCTATGGGCCCGATGGCGCCAAACTGGCCGCCGGCGACGCCGGAACCGTCCTTCGTCGGCTCCAATCAGGCCTCGGCATAGGGGGCGGAGCCCTGACTCCAACGGGGAGCAGCCCGTCAATGCTCCCACTCTTTGCCGTCGCGCTGATCTTGGCCATGACCATCGGTCTGGTCGCCCGAAGACGCCGGTCCGGGCGGGAGACGACACCCGCCGTCTCTTCGACCCTGCCCCTCGTAGACACGACCGTGGACCCTGGAGATCCCGCCATCTGGTTCGCCCTCCTCCAGGGCAGTCTTGAAGGCCCCTTCACCCGCGCTCAGATCGGCGATCTGCTTCGCCGCGGCGATCTGGAGCGAGGTTCGAAGATCCGACGCCGGGGCGATGCATCCTGGACCGCCATCGACCATGTCCTCGACTGATCCAATCCCAACGGAGGCCCCGGACTCCGGGAGATCCGCCGGCCGATGGCTCATGCTCATCGGGCCCGGTCTGGCTGTGGCGGCAACCGGGGTCGGCGCCGGTGACCTGCTCGCCGCCATGCTCGCGGGAGCCGAGTTTCGCGAGACCCTGCTCTGGGTCATCATCATGGGTGCACTGCTCAAGCTCGCCCTGAACGAGGGGGTCGCCCGATGGCAACTCGCCACCGGCAGCACCCTCATCGAGGGCTGGGGAACTCATATCGGAATCGTCTTCCAGACCGGGTTCCTGGTCTACCTGGTGGTGTGGAGCTTCATCGTGGCAGGGGGTCTCATGAGCGCCTGCGGCGTCGCGGCCCACGCGCTGTTTCCTCAGATCGGCATCGGTATCTGGGGGACCATCCACTCCATCGCCGCTCTCATCCTGGTGTGGTTCGGCCGGTACGACCGTTTCGAGACCACCATGAAATCGTTGATCGGGATCATGGTGCTGACCCTGCTGGCCAGCGTCGTTCTCATCGGCCCCGATCTCGCACGGGTTCTCCGCGGCCTGCTCGTTCCCAGGCTTCCACCGGGATCCGCCACCACGATCCTCAGCCTCATGGGAGGGGTCGGCGGCAGCGTGACCATGCTCTCGTACGGCTACTGGATCCGCGAGAGGGGCTGGATTGGGAGATCGTGGATCACGACGGTCCGGCGCGATCTCGGCATCGGCTACGTCCTGACTGCCATCTTCGGAGCGGCCATGCTGGTCCTTGCAGCCACGGCCCTGGTCGGACACGGCGGCATGCCCTCGGGAAGCCAGGGGCTGGTGGCGTGCGCCGATGCTCTCGAGCAGGGCGCATCCCAACGTTTCGGCGACACGCTCGCGGGGATCGCGAGATCCGCCTTTCTCATCGGGCTGTGGGCCGCCGTCTTCACCAGCACCCTCGGTGTTTGGCAGGGTGTTCCCTACCTCTTCGCCGACTTCACACAACAGCTCCGCGGAAAATCCCATGAGGTGGACGAGTGTGCATGGACCTACCGCGGCTACCTGCTCTACCTCGCCCTTCCGCCCATGGTGCTCCTGATCCTCGACCGACCGGTGTGGGTCATCAAGCTCTACACCTTGACGGGAGGCATCTTCATGCCCTTCCTGGCGGCGAGCCTGCTCTGGCTGACGACAAAACGCCGACTCATGGGCGATCTCCGCACCGGCTGGCTCAGTTTCGCCGCCATGGCTGCAGCCCTCGCCCTCTTCGCAGCCATCGCGCTTCGGCAGCTCATCGATCTGGTCGGCTGATCACCCTAGCGCATCTCATCGTCCAACGGGGTCGGGGGCCTCCCGCTTCGCGATCAACGCATCGGCGCAAGCTCAGCTACACTGAGCAAGGACCCTCGTCGGTTCGTTTTGAATCATGGAAACCTTTGGTAAATACGTACTCGTCGACCACATCTCCTCCGGGGGCATGGCTGATGTCTTTCGCGCAAAGGTCCAGGGGATCCGCGGCTTCACCAAGACCGTGGCCATCAAACGAATCCACGAACACCTCCTAGAACGGACCCGCTTCCTGCGGATGTTCACCGACGAGGCCAAAATCGCCTCCCGTCTCGTCCACAACAACATTGTCCAGATCTACGACCTCGGCGAGGTCGCTTCCATGCCCTTCATCGCCATGGAGTATGTGGCGGGCCGCGACCTCTATCGCGTGCTCAAACGTCTCGCGGCCATGAACCGGAAGTTCCCCTGGCGGCTCGCGACTCTGGTGATCAACGAGGTCTGCACCGGCCTCCACTTCGCCCACGAGTTCCGCTCACCTGACGGCCAGCCACAGGAGATCGTCCACCGCGATGTCAGCCCGAGAAACGTCGTCCTGTCCTATGGCGGCGAGGTCAAGCTCACCGATTTCGGCGTTGCCCGCGCCCGTGACCGCGAAGAGCACACCGAACACGGCGTCATCAAGGGTAAGGTTCGCTACATCAGTCCCGAGGGCGCCCACGGTGAGGAGGTCGATCGCCGATCCGATATCTTCTCCCTGGGGATCGTTCTTGCCGAGATGCTCACCATGGCGCCGCTTCGAGACGCCCCGAACGAAATGGTGATGCTGCTCGACATCCGCAAGGGGAATTTCGACCGCGGTCGCATCGATGGTCTGCCCGAGGCCCTGCGGACCGTCATCGATCGCGCGATCGCCCTCGATCCCGATGATCGCTACCCCACCGCCGCAGCCATGAGGGACGATCTCATGTCGCGGGTGGACGCCGCCACCCAACCCATGTCCCAGGCCGAGATCGCCACCTTCATGCACGCGCTCTTCACCGACGACATCGAGCGCGAGAAAAGGGCCGATCACCAGGCGGAACAAGACCTTCTCAAAGAGCTTCAGAAAAAGGCCGACGAGGCGAAGGGCAGGACCGTCCCGGCTGAAGTCGCCATGCCCACGGGCGGAAACCCGCTCAACGTCTTCGACGGCCGAGAACCCGGTCCAGTTGCGATTCCCGCCATCGAGATCGAGATCGAGTCCGAAGG
>RCNG010001899.1_pt1 | contig 10423 bp, 10 predicted proteins | sample 2041371 | NCBI WGS metagenome assembly RCNG01 (sample SAMN09708227, study PRJNA481090) | Marine sediment metagenome, whole genome shotgun sequencing project. | biome: marine sediment; feature: ocean; material: sediment; isolation source: Sewage treatment plant 1 marine sediment (STP1) ... | reverse complement strand
CGGGGCCACCGATTCTTTCCTCAGGTGGGTCCTACAGGCCCAGCCACTCCGGCTTGCGCGGGATGTTGGCCTCGTAGACCTTGTTCATGCCGATGTCGCCATCCTTCATCAACTGAGCGATGTCGGCGCCGGCCGGCGGATCTTTGGGAACCACGCCTTGATAGACGAACACATCGGTGAAGCCGCGATGATCTTCCGCGGTCCAGGTTGCCGGCGGGCACACGCCTTCGAGGCCTGCAGGGACCCAGTTCTTTTTCTGGTACATGCCCTGCTTGATGTTCTCTCCGGTGATACCGCCGTTCTTGTCGGCCCACTCCATTGCCTCCTTCATGAGGAACATCGAGCAGACACCCCGCATGTAGTGAACGGGCCGGTAATTGGCGTCCGCATCGCCTAACTTGGAGATTGCTTCCACCGTCTTCATGCCGGGCACGTCCGCACCCCAGGCGGCGGCGCCCATTACCCAGACGACCCCGTCACCGGCCGAGCCGGCGGCCTTCATCACGTTCTCGTCGTAACCCCAGATGTTGGCCATGAACTGCACGTCGGTACCGACCGTGGCGCACGACTTCAGCAACGAGATGTTGGAGCCGGAGGTGTTGGCGAGGAACGCATAATTGGCGCCCGACTCCTTGAGGGTCAGGCACTGGGCTTTGAAGTCGCCGGGTTTGAGCGAAAACTGAATGGCCGGAAGCACCTCGAAACCGAGCTCCGCGGCATATTCCTCGCCCGCTTTCTTCGGCGCGTTCGGATAGGGGTGGTTGTCGCCCATGTGGACGAACTTGGGCGCGCCCTTTTCCCCCTTCGACTCCCAGTCGGCCTTGGCCCACTGGATCAACCCGCGAGCGCCATCGGAATAGCTCGGCGCCGCGAAAAAGTTGTAAGGCGCCGGCTTCTTGGTTTCCGGGCTCTTCGCCATCGGGTCGGTCAGGTGCGCCGAATAGGAGGCGGAGTAGTAAGGGATCTGGTCCTTGGCGACGAAGCCGACCATCGCTTCGGTGTCGCCGGTTCCCCAGCCCTGAATAGCGACAATCCCGTCCTGCTTCCACTTCTTGTATTGGGAGATGGCGCGCGGTACCTCGTAGGAGTAATCGAAGGTATCCAGGTCGATCATCTTGCCGTTCACGCCACCGTGGGCGTTGATGTATTTCGCCGCGTCAACCTTGGACTGCCCGAAAACCTTGCCGACGACCGCGGTGCGGCCGGTGAAGTCGACCAAGTTTCCGACTTTGACGTCATCCGCCAGCGCCGCGGTGCTCGCCATGGCGAAGGCGGTGGTCGCCAAAAACGCGAATGCGCTCCTTTTCATTGTCATTAGACGTTCTCCCTTTCTCGGTTTGTTGTTGGTCTGGTGTCGGTCACGACTTTCGATGCCTTTTCCTCGCTCCATTTTTGTTTCCCCTGGATCAATACGAAAATGGATAAAGCTTCCAGTAAGCCTTGATCAACCGCCAGCGATGGGCGAGCCCTTCAGGCTCGAAGATCAGGAACAAAACGATGGCGAGTCCCACCGCCGCCTGTTTGAGAAATGCCAATCCGTCGGTAATCGCCGGGATATTTCCCCATTCGGTGTTTTTCAAGACGCTGACGCCCGCCTCCATCACTTCCGGCAGCAACACCATGAACGCCGTTCCCATCAGCGCCCCCATCACCGAACCGAGGCCGCCGATGATCACCATGCCGAGGAACTGGATCGACAGCAGGATGTCGAAGCCCTCGATCGAGACGTACTCCAGATAGTGGGCGAACAACGCGCCGCCGATACCGGCGTAGAACGAGGAGATGCCGAACGATAAAATCCGGTACTTGGTCAGGTTGACGCCCATGACCTCGGCCGACAGATAGTGGTCGCGGACGGCAACGAAGGCACGGCCGTCGCGGCTGCGCAGCAGGTTGGTGCCGAGCAGGTACATCACCACCACGTAGACCAGGACCACGTAGAAGTACTGACGGTCTCCCTCGATCACGTAGCCGAAGATGGAGACCGAATTGGCCGCGGACCCGGCCGCGCCGCCGGTAAACCAGTCGGCACGGGCGAAGAAATCCTCGAGGATGAACTGGGAGGCGAGGGTGGCGATCGCCAGATACAGTCCCTTGATCCGCGCCGCGGGGAAACCGACGATCATCCCGAGCGCCATCGTCCACAACCCGGCGAGCAAAATCGAAAAAAACACCGGGATGCCGAGGGTGTTATTGAGCCACGCCGAGGCAAAGGCGCCGAACCCGAAAAACGCCGAATGGCCGAGGGAAATCTGCCCGGTAAAGCCGACCAGAATGTTGAGGCCGAGGGCGGCGATGCCGAGATAGCCGATCTGGATCATCAGGGTGATGTAATAGTCGTCGACCAGCGAGAAATCGCCGAACTTGAGCGGCGCCAGCGCCAGCAGTATCACCCCGAGGATCGCGAAGTTTCGCGACCACGGAGTCGGGAAGATGGTGGTGTCCGCCTTATAGGTGGTCTTGAACTCACCGCAGCGCATCATCGTGTTGCTGGCCACGGCTCAGACCCTCTCGATCTCTTCGGTGCCGAACAGCCCGTAGGGCTTGATCATCAGGATGATGATCAGCACGTAGAACGGCGCCACCGTGTACAGGTTGCCGATGTGCAGCCATTGGCCGTCGACGTATTCCGCGAGGTTCTCGAGAACCCCGATGATCAATCCGCCGACGACCGCGCCGATGATCGAGTCGAGACCACCGAGGATCACCGCCGGGAAAACCTTGATCCCGAAGAACGACAGCGCCGACGACACCCCGTTGACCATGCCGACGACGACGCCGGCCAGCGACGAGACCATCGCCGAAATCGCCCACGACATGGCGAACATCTGTTTGATCGAGATGCCGAGGCTCTGCGCCACCTGCTGGTCGAAGGCGGTGGCACGCATCGCCAGGCCGAGGCGGGAGTATTTGAAGAACCAGGCGAAGGCACCCATGATCACCACCGAGATCGCCAGGCTCATCAGGTAGGCGGGCTGGACATTGAGGCCGAGCACGTCGACCGCCTTGGTCTCGAAGATCGGTGGGAACGGCTGGACGAACACCCCGAACATCCAGCTCATGATCGCCTGGAAGAAGATCGAAAGGCCGATGGTCACCATGATCACCGAGATGATCGGCTCGCCGATCATCGGCCGCAGCACCAACACCTGGAGCAGGATGCCGAAAACCATCATGAACGCCAGGGTCATCAAGAATCCGGCGTAGAACGGCAACTGAAAGGTGGTGAGAAGCCACCAGCACACCCATGCGCCGATAAGCAGGAACTCGCCCTGGGCGAAATTGACGATCTGCGACGCCTTGTAGATCAGGGTGAAGCACATGGCGACGACACCGTAGAGCGTGCCGATGATCAATCCGTTGATGATCAGTTGAAAGAGCAGTTCCACATTCATCGGGCGTTGGCCTTCTCGCTCCCCGGTGTTTCGTTGCCGCCGCCTATCCTGTTCGGCAACATCTTTTATTCGGCCGCCTGCTGCGAGGACCCGACATCGGGCTCGATGACAGTGACCACTTTGAGATCGGTGACGATCCGCGACTTGGTGCCGTCCTGGAAGGAGATCATCGTGTCCACGTGCACGGAATCCCCGTCGCCGTAGACGGTGTCGATGATATCGCCATACTTTTCGTTGATGACGCTCCGGCGCACCTTGCGGGTGCGGGTGAGTTCGCCGTCGTCGGGGTCCAGCTCCTTGTACAACAGCAGGAACTTGCGGATCCGGTGGGCCTCCGGCAGGGTCGCGTTGACGCCTTCCACCTCACTCTGGATCAGGCCGTAGACCTCGGGGCGGCTCGACAGGTTGGTGTAGTTGGTGAAGGCGACCTGACGCTGCTCCGCCCACTTGGAGAGAATCCCGAAGCGGATGCAGATAATCGCCGCCAGGTACGGCCGCTCATGGCCGAGGATTACCGCCTCGGCGACGAACGGCGAGAACTTCAGCTTGTTCTCGATGAACATCGGCGAGAAGCGGTTGCCGGTGGAAGTGGTGGCGATGTCCTTGATCCGGTCGATGACCACCAGGTGGTCGTTCTCCTTCTTGAAGTAGCCGGCATCGCCGGTATGCATCCAGCCGTCGCGGACGTCGACCTTGGTCTCCTCCTCGTTCTTGTAGAAACCGAGGAACATGCCGGTGTTGCGCGCGACAATCTCGCCGACGCCGTTTTCGTCGGGATTGTCGATGCGGATCTCGGCGTTGTCGAACGCGGTACCGACGGAGTCGAAATCGACGTCGTCGGGAGCGTGGATGGTGTAGGCGCCGGCAAGCTCGGTCTGTCCGTAGAGCTGGCGGAGCGGAACCCCCATCGCCAGGAAGAACCGGAAGATGTCCGGGCCGAGCGCGGCGCCGCCGGTAGCGGCCGACTTCAGAAAGCTGAAGCCGAGACGGTCCTTGAGCGCACGGAACAGAATCCAGTGGGCCAGTTTCGAGCTCTCGCCGCGGTCAAGCGCCTGCATTCCCTGCTTCATGCCGTAGTCGAACACGCGCTGCTTGAACTTGGTCGCATCCATCATCCGCGACCGCACGTCGGCGGCGATGCTCTCCCACACCCGGGGGGCCAGCAGCACGAAGGTCGGGCCGATCTCGCGCAGATCGGCCATCATCGTTTCCTGCTCCTCGACGAAGTTGACGGTGATCCGGCTGATCAGCGCCTGGGCGACGGCGTAGACCTGCTCCATGATCCACGGCAACGGCAGCACCGAGACGTAGTTGTCGGAGGGCACCTTGGGGTCGCGGTGCAGATAGGCGAGGCAGTGCCCGAGGAACGGCCCGCCCTGCAGCATCGCCATCTTCGGCCGCGCCGTGGTCCCCGACGTCGTGCACAGCACCGCCACGTCCTCGCCCCGCCCCGCCGCGACCTCGCGGTCGTAGAGTTCGGGATCGCTGGCGTCCACCGTCTCGCCGAGGCGGCAGAGGTCCTTGACGTCGAGCAGCCGGGGGTCTTCGTATTTGCGCATGCCGCGCGCGTCGCAGTAGACGATTTTGAGGACGCTGGGGGTCTCGTCGATGAGATCGAGCAGCTTGTCGACCTGCTCCTCGTCCTCGGCGATGATCAATCTCGCTTCGGCGTAGTTGATCAGATACGTCACCTCGTCGCCGATCGAGTCCTGGTAGATGCCGAGCGACATCGCGCCCAGCGCATGAGTGGCGATCTCGCCCCACACCCATTCCGGACGGTTCTCGCCGATGATCGCGACGGCGTCGCCGCGACCGACGCCGAGATGATGCATCCCCAGCGCCATCATCTTGACGTTGCGCTGGCAGTCGGCCCAGGTGAAGGCGTTCCAGATCCCGAACTCCTTCTCGCGCATCGCCACTTCGTCGGGCCAGTTCCTGGCGTTGTGGGCGAGGAGCTTGGGAAAGGTGTCGTGGACGGTAACGTCGCCGTAGTCGGGTACGTTTTTCGGATCCGCCGCCATCACGCCACCTGCTCGCCGGTATCGGCCGGCTCGTCTTCGTCCTCGTCCTCGCCAAGATAGGCCTTCTTGACCTCGGGATCGTTCATCACGTCGTCGGGCAGGCCCTCGGCGAGCTTGCGGCCGAAGTCGAGCACGATCAGCCGGTGCGAAATATCGACGACCACGCCCATGTCGTGCTCGATCATGATCACCGTCATCCCCCATTCCTCGTTGAGGTCGATGACGTAGCGGGCCATGTCCTCTTTCTCTTCGAGGTTCATCCCCGCCATCGGCTCGTCGAGCAGGATCAGGTCCGGCCTGAGCGCCACCGCGCGAGCCAGTTCGACCCGCTTGCGCAGGCCGTACGGCAGGGTGCCCGCCACCGCCTTGCGGATGTGGGTGATCTCCAGGAAGTCGATGATCTCCTCGGCCTCGCGGCGGTGGACGAGTTCCTCCTTCTGGGCGCCGCCGAACCAGTACAGCGCCCCGGTAGCGAAGTTGTTCTTCAAAAGGTGATGGCGCCCGACCATGATGTTGTCGAGCACGGTCATGTGGCTGAACAGCGCCAGGTTCTGGAAGGTCCGGCCGATGCCGAGATTGGCCCTGTCGTTGGGCTTCATCTTGGTGACGTCACGGCCCTTGAACAGCACCTGTCCCTCGGTGGGGGTGTAGCGGCCGGAGATGCAATTGAGCATCGAGGTCTTGCCGGCGCCGTTGGGGCCGATGATCGAGAACAACTCGCCCTGGTTGACGCTGAAGCTGACATGACTGAGCGCCCGGACACCGCCGAAGTTCAGGGAAATGTCTCGGGCTTCCAAAACGGGGCTCTCGCCCGTCATTAGCTATCCTCCCTGCAAACTGCACCGTTTCGGCGCTTATTCGTTGGTTACCGTCGATGTACGCGTAGACGCCGCCGGCTGCAACCATTGATTACCAGAATACAGCGCTCCGCAGGATTTGGCTACTTCACTTCGAACCGGCGAGAATCCGGCGTCTCCCCACCGGCGCAACATCGCTCGCCAATGCCAGGTGGGCGAAGAAAGTCTTTGCCGGCTCCGTGAATTTTTTCATTCGACATGGATATTTGACGCCGTCGTCTTGACGAAACCGTTGCGGGCGTTCCGCTGATAGAGTTGACACGATATCGATCCGCGCCGCCGACAGTGGATGCGAATCGTTTACTTTCTTTTTTGACCCAATTGTGGTACGGTTTTACTACTTTCGGGCTCATCTAATTAGATGCACCTTGGGGGGCGTAATTGAAACTACAATAATAATCTCTGGGTCTCGCAAAGTCGTTAAAGCACCGTAACGATAGGAGGAATTATGTCGGACGAACCGAAGACACCCGAAGAACGCCTAGCCGAGCTCCGTGAATCGGGCGAGGCCGTTGCCAAGCTTGCCGAAGACGAGAAGCAGTTTTTTCGCGTTTTTGAGGCGTACCGCGCCCAGGATGTGGAGGCCTTTCAGGCCGGCCTGGTCGCGGTCGGCTTGCTCGATCGCTGCAAGCTGATCTGCCGCTGGATGTGCACCAAACATTGTGGGCACATCTGCGTCAGGCTGTGCGGTCCCGAGAAGGAACACGACCTCGACATCAAGGAAATCCGCGAGTTCGCCCTGGTCACCGGCCGGCTCGCCAAGGACGACCAACTGCTCGAGCAACTGGTCGACATCGTCGACCGCGAGGACGTCAAGGCGTGGCGCGAGATCATCGCCAAGCTCGAGTTCCAGCGCTACTGCCACCAGCTCTGCCGCTGGCTGTGCGTAGTCCGCTGCCGGCTGGTCTGCCGGCTGATGTGCCCGCCGCCGCCGCTGCTGACCAAGGTCGCCTATATTCCGACCTCGCAGATGGACTCCGACGGTCACGCGGCCGGTCCGAGCAATCCGCCAGGAACCACCTCGGCCGACAACAAGCCGGCGGGAGTCGGCGACCACCCTTTCGGCGGATTGGCTAACATCAGGGGGGTTTTCAACGTTGCTGGTGCGAGCCAATACCGGGTCGAGTATCGCAAGCTGCCGGGCGGATCATGGACGGCGATCACCACCTCGGTCGCCGACTACAAGTTCAACCCGGCTTGGCCGGCCCCGGGCGAGCCGCTGTTCCTCGACTACACCCGGACGCCGACCGGTGACTGGTACACCATCAGCGAGATGGGACTGGCCGGGGTCGACTATCTCACCGACTGGCAGACGCCGAGCGGCGCCGACGACCCCTACGAGCTGCGGCTGACGGTGCGGACGGCGGCACTGACCGAGTTCTTCAGCCCGCTGGTGCCGGCACGCATCGACAACGAGAACCCGACCAAGCCGGTGATCGCCCTCGCCCTGCAGATGCCCGACGGCACCCGCCGCGCGCTCGGCTGCTGCGAGGAGATCAAACAGGGCGAAGGCAACCTGCTGGTCATCACCCTGCAGGCCTCCGACCCCAACTTCAGCAGCATCTCGGTGCGGCTGCTCGGCGGCTGCGGCGGCTCGCTCAGCATCGTCGCCACCGACGGGACGCCGCTGTCGAAGACCTATAACGGCGACAAGACCGATACCGGCTACCCGGCGCCCAAGGAGTTCCTGTGGGATCCGTGGAAGGCCGGGGTCGACCCGTGCTGCTACCTGATCCACGTGCGGATCTGGGACCGGGCGATCGTCAACAACGCCGCATCCGGCGCCCACAGCGACGCCAACTGGCACTCGATCACGATTGCCTGACCGGGCGCGCAACCACGACCGCGGGCGGCTTCGGCCGCCCGTTTCGTTTTTATGCCGCCGATTTCGACCAAACGGCGCGCACATGCTATCGTCTTGCTGACATTCGGTTGGCAAGGAGTACCGCCATGGCCCAGGTTCTCGTCCGCGATCTCGACGCAGACGTCGTCGAACGGCTCGAGGGCCGCGCCCGCCGCCACGGCCAGTCGCTGCAGAAGGAAGCGAAGGCGATCCTCGAGGATGCCGCGTCCCGCTACACCATGGAGGAAGCCCGCGAGGCCGCCCATCGCATCCACCGCCACATGGCCGAACGCACGTTCTCCGACAGCGCCGCGCTGATCCGGGAGGATCGCGAGCGCTGAAGTACCTGGTCACCGCCGACCGGCGGTTTCACGCCTCCGTCGCCGCCGGCCCCCACGCCGGCCACATCCTGTGGGTCGAAGATCTGTAATACCGGTCTGGCGGCATGGGCGATAATGTGGCACAATGAGTTCTGGTGTGTCACAATACGAGTCTGGTGAATTCGATGAAACAGGTGTCCGTTCGTGAGGTCCGTTCGGTTCTGGCGCACCTCGACGAGGTGCTCGCCACCGAAGGTGAGTTGGTGATCACCCGGCACGGCCGGCCGATCGCCCGGCTGCTGCCGCCGGCCGGGGCCGCCGACATCCCCTCGCACGCGGAGTTCCGCAAGACCATGCCCCGGTTGACGGTCGGCAGCGAGGTCGATGTCCGCGCCGATCGCGACGGTCGATGAGCGGTCTTTACTTGGACACCAGCGCCCTCGCCAAAAGGTACCTGAACGAGCCGGGATCGGAGGAGTTCGAACGGTTCCTCCGGGATCGGCGCCGGGCGGCGATCAGCCGTCTGACCATGGTCGAGTTCCGTTGCCTCCTGGCGCGGCGGCGACGGGCCGGCGATCTGACGCCGAACATCGAAGCCGCGGCGTTTCGGTTGTTTCTCGACGATGTCGCCGGCGGATACCTGCAGGTCCATCCGCTCGCCGACGACCATGCCCGCGACTCCCTGGTGCTGCTCGAGCGCCTCGACACCCATTCCCTGCGAACCCTCGACGCCCTCCATCTGGCGGTCGCCTCGGCGATCGGCGCCGAGACCCTGGCGACCGCCGACCGGATCATGGCGCGAGCCGCCGGCGAACTGGGTCTCAACGTGGAGATGTTCGGGTGAGGCCCGGCGTTTGAAGGCTGGGCGCATTGCGACCAGAGGGGAAGAGAAAGAGGTGGGCCGAAGGCCAGGCCTTGGTTGTGGCGCCGGAAACAGGCGAAGATTGAATCCCGCTCACCCGGCAATGGGGGAGACGGCTTGGGGAGGGGTGGCTGACTTGGGCCCGTCGGAGGAAAATATCAGACCGCCGAGATACGTCCGATGTTTGGGCGGCGCGCTGTTCCTGCTCCTGACGGTCGCTTTTCCGCCCGCGCGGGCCGATCAGCTGGACTTGTCGATCGGCCGTCTCAATCATGCAGGCTACGATCTCCGGCAGCATTGCACGGCAACTCTCGTGGCCCCTCGGGTGGCGGTCACCGCCTTGCACTGCCTTGTTCCCAGGGACGTTGCGAACATGCACCTCCTGCTCGGCTACGATCGCGGAGACTGGAACGAGCATCTGCAGCCGGTGACGGCCATAGCCGCCACTTCACCCGGCGATATCGTGCTTCTGTGTTTCGACGCACCCAGCACGGCCGAGCCCGTTCCAATCGCGGTCCGGCCCGTCGATCGCGGTGAGACGGTCCTTGTCGTCGGCTACGGCACGCCAAGAGTTCAGGTGGCAAACCACACCGCTTGTCGCGTCGCGGATTTCGATGAACACGTCCTTCGGCTGAGCTGCCCGCTGACCTCCGGCGCCTCGGGAGGACCGGTCCTGCGCAAAACGGAAACGGGGCCCGAAATCATCGGCGTTGTCTCCGCTTCCAACAGCACCGCATCGATCGCATTCCGGTTCCTACGCGAGGATGTCGCCGCAGCATGCAACCGTGCCCTTCATCGCAAAACAAGATGACCGTCCGGTGAGCAAGGGCTGGGCAAGGGGGCGGCCCCCAAGCTCGAATGTCGGCTAAGGGCAGGAGAGCGGTTTTAGTGTTGCCCGGTGTTCCAAGCTCACTGTTGGTCGATTGCGGAAGTGCCTTCTAACGCGTGGTATGAGCGTTTCAAGCGATAAGGCGACGCTTTGCTCGGCATCGTAACAACTAATCTGACAACACAAACGCCGCGGGGACTCGCACGCTATTACTAGGAGTGACAGCTACAGGAGGTAGTCATCACTGGGAAAGGGGCTGAATGGCTTATATCGAGTGCTGATCCCTGCTTCCAATC
>RCNG010006319.1_pt1 | contig 10436 bp, 10 predicted proteins | sample 2041371 | NCBI WGS metagenome assembly RCNG01 (sample SAMN09708227, study PRJNA481090) | Marine sediment metagenome, whole genome shotgun sequencing project. | biome: marine sediment; feature: ocean; material: sediment; isolation source: Sewage treatment plant 1 marine sediment (STP1) ... | reverse complement strand
ACCAAAAGGACAAAATCAAAGTATTATCTGTAAGTGAGTCGGATAGTGAGTTTTTAAAAAGAATATTTACCGAAGATGAATTCATATTTACAGATGTGCGAATGAATAATCTTAATTACAGCATACTGGAGTCTCAAGATCTTATAATTTTAAATGAAATAAAAACTATTCCTGTATCACTCAAAAATACTTTAAACAATTATGCTCAAAAAGGCGGTCATCTGATGATTATCCCGGCTTTTGATGCCAATATTGAAAGCTATAATAGCTTCATCGGAAATTATTATTCTACTTCTTTTGTAAATAGAATTGATGAAGAACGTAAGGTAACGGAAATTAATTTTGATCATCCTCTTTACAAGAATGTATTTGCCCAAAGAGTTAGCAATTTTCAATATCCAAGGGTAACAAGTTATTTCAAAACCAGAACATTGGCGCCAAAAATACTTTCATTACAGGATCAATCTGCTTTCCTTGTAGGAGAGGATGGCATATATTTGTTTACCGCTGCAATGATTAATACAAATTCTAATTTTAAGAATTCACCTCTTATTGTACCTACAATTTATAGTATTGGAGCAAATAGTCTTAAATCGCCCAAATTATATAATACCATGGGCCAAATAACCACAATAGATGTTAAGGCTGTAAGTGCAAGGGATAATATTCTAAAGGTCACTCAGAAAGAGTATGAATTTATTCCGGAACAGCAGTCTTTTTCTAATAAAACTATTTTAACCTTTAATTACAATCCTATTAAAGATGGTGTTTATGTGATTAGTGAAGAATCCAGACCCATTCAAAATATTAGTTTTAATTACCCCAGAACAGAAAGCGAAGCTATATATGCTGATTTGGACACATTAAATAGTAATACCACCTTAAATAATTTAACGGAAGTCTTTGAAACCATGGAAAAAGACAACAGAGTAACTGAGCTATGGAAATGGTTTGCTATTTTTGCTTTGCTTTTAATGCTGGCCGAAGTTCTTATTCAAAAAATATTTAAATGAACATCCTTCTAAAATCTGCCACAATTGTTGATAAAATCAACAGTAAACTTCATCTAAAAAAACGTGATATTCTTGTTCTTAATGGGGTTATTGAAGAAATATCTACCTTGATTAAACCTGCCAGGAATATAAAAACACTAAACTTCAAAAATTTGCATGTCTCTACTGGTTGGTTTGACAGCAGTGTATGTTTTGGTGAACCTGGATATGAAGAACGTGAAACAATTAATAATGGGCTCATTGTGGCAGCGAGAAGCGGATATACAGATATTGTTCTTAACCCAAACACTTATCCACTTCCGGATAGCAGTGGCGCAATTGTTTTTCTGAAAAATGCTGCTAAAGGACAGCCTACAAAAATACACCCTTTGGGGACTCTTACAGTACGTAGTGAAGGCATTGATCTTGCAGAGCTTTATGACATGCAGAATTCTGGGGCCGTTGGTTTCTATGATTTTAAGACATCCATTTCAAATTCTAATCTATTAAAGATAGCATTGCAATACTCCCAGGATTTTAAGGGATTAGTTTATTCTTTTCCAATGGATAAGCAAATAATGAGTAAGGGTATTGTTAATGAAGGTATTTCTTCAACAAGGGTTGGTTTAAAGGGAATTCCGGCACTGGCGGAAGAACTTCAAATTGCCAGAGACCTTTTTATTCTGCAATACACGGGTGGATTTCTCCATATCCCTACGATATCTACAGCCCAGTCCGTTAGGCTTATTGGAGAAGCTAAACGAAAGGGGCTTAACGTAAGTTGCAGTGTTGCTGTGCATAATTTGTTATTTTCTGACGAAGTTTTGGACAGCTTTGATAGTAATTACAAGGTTTTACCTCCACTTAGAACAAGCAAAGATATAAGTGCTTTGAAAAAAGGTCTTAAAGAAGGTATTATAGATTTTGTGACCTCAGATCATACTCCAATTGATATTGAAGAAAAACGTATAGAATTTGACAATGCTGCTTATGGCACAATAGGTCTTGAAAATGCGTTTGGTGTTTTAAATGAGCTATTCGACACCGAAACGGCCGTCTCCTTATTATCTAAAGGAAGGGAACGTTTCGGATTAAGTCCGGTGACTATAAAAAAGGGGTCTTTGGCGAATCTTACTCTTTTTGATCCTGAGGCGGGATTTATTTACACAAAAAAACATAGTAAATCGACTTCAAAGAACAGTATGTTTTTTGGCGAAAAAATGAAAGGTAAGGTTTACGGAATAATAGCAAACAACCAAATAATTGTCTGATCAAAGAATAATTTAGGGAATTGTTATAAAAATAAGGCTTTGGGACAAGATTCAGTAGCAAAAGGAAAAACAACAGCAATAATAGCTTATTTCACTATTATTGGCTCTTTAATAGCAATAACCATGAATATGGAGCCAAAAAATGAATTTGCCAGATTCCATACAAGGCAGGCATTTGGTTTACATCTGGTTTTTATGGGCTGCGCCCTATTCTTAAGTCAGTGGTTCAACTTTTATGTATGGATTGGCCTTTATATATTCTATTTTGTCCTATGGATGTATGGACTTTTGGGGGCATTAAATAATAAAAAACAGCCTGTCCCAATCTTCGGATCCTTATTTCAGAATTGGTTTACCTTTATTCAATAAAATGAAAACAGTTTCCCTATCCTTATATCATATAATTCGGCCTTCCCTAATAGAAGATAAGCGACCACCTGTTATCTTTCTCTTTCATGGTTACGGCAGCAACGAAGAAGATTTGTTTTCATTTGCCTCAGAATTACCTTCAGAATGTTTTATTATTTCTACAAGAGGTCCATATCCTTTACCTCCCTTTGGTAATGCCTGGTATGCCATTAACTTTGATGCATCATATGGAAAATGGAGTGATGAGGAACAGGCAATCTCATCCAGAAACAAAATTGTAAATTTTATTGAGGAAGCTTGTGAAGCCTATCAATTGGATAAAGATAATGTCACCTTGTTGGGCTTTAGCCAGGGTACAGTATTGAGCTATGCGGTTGCACTTTCATTTCCGGATAAGGTTAAAAATGTAGTGGCCCTAAGCGGCTATATAGACGAGAATATCCTCGAGAAGAATTATACTCAAAAAGACCATAAAAATCTTAACATTTACGCCTCCCACGGTCAGGTAGACCAGGTAATCCCTTCTGAATGGGCTCAAAAAGCACCTATTCTCTTAAAAAAGCTGGGCATTAACTATAAATATGAGGAATTTCCAGTAGGTCATGGGGTTTCCCCCGAAAATTTTTACTCCTTTAGAAAATGGCTTGAAGAAAATATTTAATTGCTCCGGGTATATAAAAGATGGTCCATCATTGTAAAATCAACACCCATATCATCTTTTAATTCGTATTTCAAAAGTAGTTCTCCCCAATATTTACCATCGGAAAAATCAGCTATTATCCATTGATGATTCAATATTTTTATCTTATTGATCTTAAAATCACTTTCCATACCCTCATACGGAACTAATGGATTATCTCCTTTCTGTTCATTGGTTTCCAATAACTTATCTGAAATATAGAGCGAAGGGTTTTCCAGTCCAAGGTGATCATAATATGACAGGGCATCATCATTATTTTGCAATGAAAAATATTGCATATCAAAAACCTGAAATTGTAATTTTTGTACAGAATCCTGAAGTATGCTAACTTCAGACTCCAGGTTTTGAATTTTTAAATCCTTATTCTCTAACATGGAATTGCAGCTTACAAATAAGTAAAGCGATAACAGAGCGGCAAAAATGAACAGGTAAATAAATATTCTACTTTTCATAAAATTAAAGAATCAATTATCAAACTATCTAAAATTATTGTTTTGTAGCTCAAACCGAGACTACAAGATTGTCATATGCTAAATGCACATTTTTAGGTAATTTCTCTTCCACTTCATCATGAAAACCCAAATAATGGCTAATATGAGAAAGATATGCTATGTCTGGTTTAACTATTTCAACAAATTCAAGGGCTTCTTCCAGATTAAAGTGAGAATGATGTGGCTCTATACGTAATGAATTTATTGAAAGCACTTTAACTCCCTTTATCTTATCTATTTCTTCATTAGAAATTGTCTTAACATCGGTAAGGTATGCAAAGTCACCAATTCTATATCCATACACCCTTAAGCGGTTATGAAAAGCCTCAATTGGTACTGCTTGCAGGTCTCCGATTATGAAGGGTTCATTATTCTGTATCAGGTTAACCTTTACCGCCGGAGCCCCGGGATACCTGTTCTTATCGGCAAAAATATAGTCAAATCTCCTTTTTAATGAGAAGATTACATCTTCATGCGCATAAACAGGAATATCCCCCTGTCTAAAGAAAAAAGGGCGGATATCATCTATACCTGACGTATGATCTGCATGTTCATGAGTAAATAGAATACCATCTAATTTGGTAACTTTATGAGTTAACATCTGTTGCCTGAAATCAGGACCACAATCAATTACATAATTATAGTCTTTCCATGAAATCAGAACAGAAACTCGAAGTCTTTTATCCTTGGGGTTTTTACTTAAACAGACCGGATGATTACTGCCAATAACCGGAATTCCCTGCGATGTGCCAGTGCCTAAAAATGTTATTTTCAACCTGTCATCTATTTATTTCAAATTTATAACTTATTTATTTAATAGATACCCCAATCTTGTTAACTTTGCTTAAAGCAAATTATATATGGCTTCAGTATTCAAAAAGGATCGGGCTTTTGAAAATATGCCCTCAATAAAGGCTAAGACCCTTAGAATAAATCTAAATCCCGATATCTACGGGACTTTTGCGGAAATAGGGGCCGGACAAGAAACCGCCAGGTGGTTTTTCAGATCAGGCGGTGCCTCTGGCACAATTGCTAAAGCGATGAGTGCCTATGACAAATCCTTTAGCGATGCCGTTTATGGTGTTGAAACTGCAGGCAGGTATGTCACTCAAAGCAGGCTAAAAAAGATGCTTTCTCATGAAATGCATCTTATGGAAGAACGTATTAACAGAGATCAAAATCCGGATAAACTGTTTTTTTCCTATGCAAATACGGTCGCAACTATAGACTTTTCAAAGCGATATAAAGGCCATGGTTGGGTAGGAATCCGTTTTCAATTAGATCCAACTCAAAAGGAATTTGACGAGATCGTATTACATGTCAGGTTTAAGCAAAATGAAGCGCGTTTGCAGCAGGAAACCCTCGGTATAGTTGGAGTGAACCTCATCTACGGTGCTTTTTACAAATATAATAAACCCAGAAAGTTATTAAAATATCTCTATGATCATATAGACCGGGATACCCTGGAGATTGATATGGTAAATTTCTCAGGCCCTAATTTCAAAAACGTTGACAACAGGCTTATGAGCCTCCAACTAATTAGAAATGATATGACCGATGCGGTTATGTTTGGACCCGACGGTAATAACCTTCTTCCTGCTACTATTCTATATAAGAAAAATATCCTTGCCCTTAGGGGGAGTTTTAGACCAGTGACTAAAGTGAACATGGATATGTTTGAAAAGTCCTATGAAATTTTTATACGTGATCCGGCGGTTGATGAAGATAATTCCATTGTAATATTTGAAATTACCTTGTCGAATTTAAGAGCTTCAGGTGAAATAGATGAGAGTGATTTTATGGACAGGGCTAAACTATTGTGTTCATTGGGACATTCAGTAATGATATCCAAATTTCAGGAATATTTTAAATTGGTTGAATACTTCAACAATTATACGAAGGCGAAAATCGGTCTTACGATGGGAGTTAATAACCTGGTGGACATTTTTTATTACAGACATCTTAGTGGTGGTATTTTGGAAGCTTTTGGCAAGTTATTCTTTAAAGAACTCATTGTATATCTCTATCCGATGAAGAATCCGGAGACCGGTCAGATCATGACAAGTAATAACGTAAAGGTCCATCCGAGAATGAAAGAGTTGTACAAATTTTTTAAGTATAACGGGAAAGTAATGGATATTATAGACTACGATACTGAAATTATGGACATATTCTCCAGAGATGTATTGAAAAAAATCACGTCTGGAGAAGGTGGTTGGGAGGAAATGCTGCCAGAAGGTATTTCGGAAACAATAAAGAAAGAACACCTCTTTATGCGAACTGAAGATAAACTAAAAGAAAAAGCTTAGCGCTTAATTCCATTAAAAAAGGGTCTAAAATATTAGACCCTTTTTTAATGCTGCTAGATTCATATTAAAATCTGGGCAGCGTGATCTTTGGTTTTAACTTTGTCAATAACCTTTATAACAAAGCCGTTTTCGTCAATAATAAAGGTCTTTCTGTGAATACCATCGTATTCCCTGCCCATAAATTTTTTAGGCCCCCAGACTCCAAATGTATTAATTACGGTATGATCTTCATCTGCCAAAAGGGGAAATGGAAATTCATATTTATTCCTAAAACCTGTTTGTTTTTTTTGAGAATCTTCACTAACTCCCAGAAGTTCATAACCTTTTGATTGCAGTTCTGCATAATTATCCCGAAGATTACAGGCTTCTGCCGTGCATCCGGGGGTATTAGCCCTTGGATAAAAAAATACCACTAACTTCTTACCGGAATAATCGCTTAATTTTACCAAATTGCCAGCCTGATCAACAGATGAAAAATCAGGGACTTTATCACCTTCTTTAAGTGTGTTCATAGTCTATTTTAAATTAAACTTGTGTTTATATTTTTCATTGTAATATTAAACAAAAATGACGAAATCGGAAAAAATATCCTTTACAATAAAAAAATTGCAGGAATTATATCCTGTTATTCCAGTACCGTTGCAACATAAAGATCCGTATACATTGTTAATCGCCGTATTATTATCGGCCCAAAGTACAGATATCCGTGTAAACCAGATAACACCTAAATTATTTGCAAAAGCAGATAATCCCTTCGATATGATTAAAATGTCTGTTGAAGAAATAAAAGAAATTATCAAGTCAGTAGGACTTTCGCCGATGAAATCGAAAGGAATCCATGGCTTATCCGAAATATTGATCGAAAAATACCAGGGTAATGTCCCATCGGAAATAAGCCTATTGGAAGAATTACCGGCTGTGGGCCATAAAACTGCAAGTGTAGTAGTCTCTCAGGCATTTGGTATACCGGCTTTTCCCGTTGATACGCATATTCACCGTCTAATGTATCGTTGGGGTTTTTCCAGTGGTAAAAATGTAGTTCAAACGGAGAAAGATGCAAAAAGGTTATTTCCCAAAGAATTATGGAACGATTTGCATCTTCAAATTATTTGGTATGGCCGTCAATATTCTCCGGCCAGAGGCTGGGATATAGACAAAGACTTAATAACCAAAACGATAGGGAGAAAAAAAGTATTAGAAGATTATTATAAAATAAAAAAGGCCCGCTAATTGCGGGCCATCTTGTTTAATTCAAAGTTGTTTCAAATTTGAATGTCTTGTACTTCGTTATTCTGAAGGACCTGGAATAATCCAGTAAGAACTGGATAGTCTCAGGACTGGTTTTAGCCAGTTTACAAGCGTTTTGTTCTTCAGAGTAAATTTTTTCCATATTATTATAGTATTGTTATGTCTTAATAACGCAACTAAAATGGAAATATTGCTCGGATGTATTATTGCTCTTAATTTGTTAAAACAATATTGTTTCTTTCTATTATCTTTCTGAGATTTATAAGTGCATATCGCATTCTTCCCAGGGCCGTATTTATGCTAACTCCGGTGTTTTCGGAAATCTCCTTAAAACTCATGTCCTTGTATATTCGCATAAGAAGAACTTCTCTTTGGTCATCAGGTAATTCTTCAATCAAAGATCCAAGATCACTATCTATCTGATCTTTAATAAGCTGCTTTTCTACATTAAGCTTGTCGTCACCTATAACTGAGAAAATATTAAAATCATCAGTTCCTTCAAACTTAGGCATGCGCTTGTTCTTTCTGAAGTGATCAATAATTAAGTTATGTGAAATTCTCATTACCCATGGCAAGAACTTTCCCTCTTCACTATAAGATCCTTTTTTAAGGGTTTTGATTACCTTGATAAAGGTATCCTGAAAAATATCCTCAGTTATATCCCTATCCAATACCTTGGAATAAATAAAACTACTTATACGCTGATTGTGTCTGTTTACAAGAACTTCAAGTGCTTTTTCGTCGCCGCTGATATAGTCTCTTACTAATTCTGAATCATCAATTTCAAATTCCATAATTGGTAGTATTTTTTGGTTAATATAAAGGAGCTTCTTTTTGATGGCCCTTTGGTTAATAGTTTAAATATATAAGTAGCTATGATTTCTTAATTACAATTTAAAAGTATTGAAATAGCGAGGTCTGAGAAAAACTATGTTGTCAAACCCCTGATTTTTGATGTCAAAGAGCGATTTGGCGATTATAGACACAATAAATCCATATTAAATTAGTTACCAACTGATTTTCCGGAAGCCTGAAAATATTCCCGGTTTAGTTCGAATTAATCTAATAAGAGACTTTAGGGACTACCAGAAACTAAAAATCCCCTTGATGTATTATCAAAGGGACTAATGTATATCCTAATAAAATGGGTTTATGGTCAATTCAAATTATTCTCAAATGTAAGTCCTTTATGATTTACAATATTTAGTGCCCTGGAATACTGAAGTAATAACTGTATACTCTCTGGCTTTGCTTTTACAAGATTGCATTTGTTTTGATGTAAAGGGTAAATCCGTTCCATATATAATGTTGTTATGTCTAAATAACGCAACTATTTTGGAACCATTTGTATAAGTCGTTATAGGACCTATTAATTCGTTAAAACAATATTGTTCTTTTCTATGATCTTTCTTAGGTTTATTAAAGCATATCGCATTCGTCCTAAAGCAGTATTAATACTTACTCCTGTATTTTCAGATATTTCTTTAAAACTCATATCCCTGTACATTCGCATTACCAGGACTTCTTTTTGATCATCTGGAAGTTCTTCTATTAATAATACAAGATCACTTTCTATCTGGTCTTTAATTAACTGTCTCTCTGCATCCAGTTTGCCATCACCCAAAACTGAAAAAATGTTAAAATCCTCACTGCCTTCAAATTTGGGCATTCGTTTATTCCTTCTAAAATGGTCAATGATCAGATTATGAGCTATTCGCATAACCCAAGGTAAAAACTTACCTTCTTCATTATAGGCGCCTCTTTTTAAGGTCTTTATTACCTTTATAAAGGTATCCTGAAAGATATCTTCAGCAATAGCCCTGTCCAATACCTTGGAATAAATAAAACTGGTAAGACGTTGATTGTGCTTGTTTATTAGAATTTCCAGGGATTTTTCATCCCCGCTAATGTAATTCTGAACTAAAATTGAGTCCGCGACTTGTAGTTGCATACTAATTACTTTTTTGGTTAAACTTAGGGGCCTTTCTTTAAGGAAAGGACTTTAGTTATTCAGGTTAATGCTCAAAAAAGTAATTTTCGCGTATAGGCGGGCTTTTTAGTTAATATGCTTCAAATATAGAAAAAATATATTTTCTCAGGTAAACAATGTTGTGATATTGCAGATTTTAGATGTAAAAGGCCACCTATTGGTGTTTGAATTCAACATATCGTATCTTTGCCGACCTAATTGAAGGTATGTCTGCGATAACCGAAGTAAATCCAAAGAACAATATAATAATCAAAGGGGCTAAACTACATAATCTTAAAAATATTGATGTAGTTATCCCCAGAAATAAATTAGTTGTTATTACAGGACTTTCGGGTTCAGGTAAGTCCAGTCTGGCTTTTGATACGCTCTACGCCGAGGGACAACGTCGCTATGTAGAAAGCCTTTCCTCATATGCCCGGCAATTCCTCGGTAAATTAGATAAGCCTAAAGTAGACTATATAAAAGGTATAGCTCCGGCAATAGCCATTGAACAAAAGGTAAATTCCACTAATCCACGATCCACAGTGGGTACAACTACAGAAATCTATGACTATTTAAAGCTTCTCTATGCCAGAATTGGGAAGACCTATTCACCAATTTCCGGTAAAGAAGTTAAAAAGCACAACGTAACGGATGTAATAAATCATGTAAAATCATTTGAAGAAGGTACCAGGCTCTTGTTATTGGCTCCAATTGTTATTTCCAAAGACAGAGATCCGATGAAATCTTTACAATTGCTTTCCAAACAAGGATATGCGAGGATAAAACATAATGGCACGGTCATCAGGATTGATGAATCGCTAAAAGATATTGGTTATAATTTTGAATTGGTTGTAGATCGGATTATTAAGAAAGAAGATGAGGATTTTCTTAATCGATTGGCCAACGCAGTGGCTACTGCTTTTTTTGAGGGTAAAGGATACTGTATTATTGAAGAAATCGCTAATGGAACCGTGACCCGGTTTAGCAATAAGTTTGAAATGGATGGAATGGTCTTTATGGAACCTAACGCACATCTCTTCAGTTTCAATAATCCTTACGGGGCTTGTCCGCAGTGTGAAGGCTA
>RCNG010001895.1_pt1 | contig 10446 bp, 4 predicted proteins | sample 2041371 | NCBI WGS metagenome assembly RCNG01 (sample SAMN09708227, study PRJNA481090) | Marine sediment metagenome, whole genome shotgun sequencing project. | biome: marine sediment; feature: ocean; material: sediment; isolation source: Sewage treatment plant 1 marine sediment (STP1) ... | reverse complement strand
CCGCTACGCAACGGCCGGACAGCGTCGCAGTGAGACCGACCGATTGCCAGACCCTACGCTTCCAGGTCAAAGCGTCGTTGGCGTACGCGACGGAGGAGTCGGAAAGCGTCGCAGTGAGACCGACCGATTGCCAGACCCTACGCTTCCCGTCTCAAAGCGTCGTGCTCACACCGCTTTCGGAACGCGCAGCTGCGCTTCATCTGGAAAGGATCGCTTCGTCGCGCATCAATCGTTGGCAGTCGACGCTTCTGGCGGAAAGCGTCGCGACAGCAGATGGCGCTCTGGTCCGAAAGCGTCGCTAGAGCAGACAACGATTGTGTATGAAAGCATCGCAATGTGTTCGATTGCCGCTCAGAGCCGGCGCTCTGTCCAAGATCCGACAGCGATGCCTAGCTCATCTTGCCGTCTGCGGTCCGCGATCCATGTGGGCTTCCACGTTGATTCTCGGCGCTCACTCGACTTCAAATGTCATCAGCTCGGTGCTCATTAATTCGGTCCCGCAACTGAGCTCGTAGCCACCATCGGTGGCGACAAGGTAGCCCACCTGTGTCCTGCCCGGGACGGCCGCGAAAAGGCTAGCGACCGGGCCGCCCTCACCCACAAACGCCCCTACCCAGAACATGACTGCGCCGTCGTTGACCGCAACCATGCGAATCGACTGTCCTGGGTTGACGACGCTGGGACCGTCGTAGCGGTGGCTGCACTCAGATCCGTCGTACCTGACCTCGACAGTTCCGACGGGCTCGGGAGCCTCCAGAGGCGGTAGGACGTCACCCACCGGATACAGGGGAACCACAACCGTCCCATCGATGATGCTGGCCTCGGCCTGAGCGATACGGGAGACGGCCAGCTCGGAGAGGTGATTCCCGCGTGTTGAATAGCCCAGGCCGCCGTCGGCGAAGGTGTAGCGCACGACCCCGGTTTCGAGGTCGCCGTTCAACAGATCGTGGACCGTATTGCTGGCAACCACATCGTACTTGCGAAGCACGGAGAGGAGCACATAGTCTTGCTCGAGTGCGCCGACCTCCAAGATTTGGTCCGAGTCCGAGCCGATCCCCCAATGCTTGATCGACGTCTCTTCCGTGTGTTCACGAGCTGCCTGAAATACCCCGAACCCCGAGCGGCCGGCCGCGTGATAGACCACATCCGCATCGCGAGCGAAGAGGTCCCCAGCCGCGGCCTTGCCGAGGTCGGCACGCTGAAACGCTCGGTCCATATCGCCGTTCGCAGCAAGATGGCGGGCCAGCACCGTCACGTTGGGATCAATAGAAGCGACGCCGGCCTCGAACCCGGCCCGTCGCATCTCGACGTCCGGCACGGCCGCGCCACCAACGAACCCGACGACTCCGGTCTTCGTTTCTGCAGCTGCAGCAACGCCGGCGAGGAAGCCAGCTTGCTCCTCGGCGAACACAACGGCAACAACGTTGGGAATCTTCGGTGCCGGGAGGGCCAACACCGTCACAAACGTCACATTCGGCATTTCGGCGGCGACTCTATAGAGCTCGCGGAGGTCGAGCGAGGCCGGAACGATGATCAACTTCACTCCGGCGGCGGCGAGACGGCGATACTCGCGGCTGAGGTCCGTTATCGGCGGATTGACATCCATGATCTCGATGGGGAGGTCAGCAGCGGCCTGCTCCACGCCACGCATGAGCAGTTTGCTCATCGCATCTTCCTGACCGCTCGTGACCACCGCAACTCGCGTCGTATCGTTGAGGACCGTGGCCACGACGAAGCCCCCGACAAGGACGACGAGCATGATCACGGCCGCCACCGCCGCCCACAGCCGCCGGCGGGCGCGACGATCGAGCCGCACCTCCCGCTCGGCACGTTCCTGGTCGGCCCGCACCTCGAGCTCTCGGGCTTGGAGAGAGGCGCCGAGGAATTGCAGCTCTCGAGCGTTGAGTTCGAGACGGCTCGCTCCGGCCCACTTCTCGTATTCGACGAGCCGAGCGCCGGTCACCAAGTAGCCGGGGTTTCGATCGGATCGCTCCCAGTCGTCCACGGCGGAGACGAACGATGCATGACGGATAAGATCGGTGCGCGCCTCGCGAATCCAGTCACCGAGTCTCTCCCACTCGGTTAGCAACGCCTCGTGCCCCACTTCCACGGTGGGAGCACCAGTGGCACGGTCCCGATCGAACAACAGCAGACGTCGGCTCCCAAAACGATCGACGACCGCCTGGAGGGCTACAACGTCGACGTCCAGCGAGACGATCTCCTCCGCCCGCACCCGGCGACGCGACCACGTGTCCTCACCAGACATCGAAACAAGCCTCAAGAACAGCTGCCGTGCCGCTTCCTCCTCCTCCGGCCCCAACTCGCCGAATAGGTCCTCGGCGCGATGGGTGATGGCACCGCGCACACCACCGATCTCGTCGTAGCTTGCCTCGCTCAAGACATCTCCGGCTCGCCGCTCGAAGAGCTCGGTGAGCGTGTACTGAAACATCGGCAACGCCCCCGGATGATCAACAACGTCACCGATCAGCCTGCCCAGCAATGACGGCTCGAGACTGACGCCGGTCATGGCGGAGGGTATGGATGCTGCTTCCTCCAGTTCGTGGGCGCTCAGTGGGGTGACGTTCACCAGCGCTTCGCCGAGCCGGGCGCCGAAGGCCGGGTGCAGCAGCGGCCGGTCATAGAAGTCGGCACGCAGGGTGACAACCACGGTCACGCGTTCGTGGGGATCGTCCACGACGGCTAGTAGTCCGTCGAGGAATCGCCGCTGTACGTCTCGATCGTCGACGAGGGTGAACAACTCCTCGAGTTGGTCGATGATCAGAAGTAGTCGAGTGTCGTCGCCGGGCAACACGCGCAGTGCAGCACGCAGGATGGCTTGGTCCCCATCAGCGAGTTGCGCTGCGAGGCTGTCGGGTCCGTCGATTCGGGTGCGCAGCAGGGCGGCCTCGAGCTCGGCGAACGGATGCGCTCCTGGGACCATCTGTGCGATCAGCCATTCCGCGGTTCCGGCCACGGCGTTCTTCCGTACGGCCGGGATCAACCCGGCGCGAACCACGCTCGATTTGCCGGACCCGCTCGGCCCGACCAGTGCGACCAGCCGATCGCCCCGGTCGAGCCGGCGAAGCATCTCGGCAAGCAACCTCTCCCGTCCGTAGAAACGGGTGGCATCGGCTTCCTGGAAGGCGTGGAGGCCTTTGTAGGGATTGCTCGCTTCAGAAGCCTGTCCCGTCCTGCGGCCGTTGTGAACCAGGCGTTCATCGTGAAGAAGGATCTGCTCCTCCAACCGGCGGAGTTCCGGTGACGGATCGATGCCAAGCTCCTCGGAGAGAGCGCGGCGGTGGCGCTCGAAAGCCCGCAGCGCTTCCGTCTGGCGACCGGCCCGATACAGCGCGGTCATCAACTGCGCAACCGGGCGTTCCCGATACGGGTTCTGGCGAGAGAGGGCCTCCAACCCGCTGATCAACTCGGCGGCGTGTCCTAGCTGCAGCCTTGCATCGAACCGCAACTCCAAGGCTTCCAACCGCAATTCTCCGAGCCGATCGATCTCTGCCCGAGCGAATGACTCGTAGGCGAAATCCGCCAAGGCGTCACCCCGCCAAAGCTGTATGGCGTCGTCGAGGGCCGCAAGCGCACTGTCGGTGTCGGTCTCGATCAATGCTCTCGACTCGTCAAGCCCGCGCTCAAACCGGAGGACGTCAATGTGCTGCGGACTCGCTGCGAGCATGTACCCCGGCTCTTTGGTGATCAGCGCCGTGCTCTCCCCCCGGCCGCTTCGTTCCGGTTCGAGCACTGTGCGAAGCCGTGAGATGTAGACCCAGAGGGCGTTCTCCTTGTCAGAGGCGTCCTCTCCCCACAGCGCTTCGGTGATGCGATCTTTGGAGACCACGTGATTGGCGTTGATCAATAGCAGCGCAAGCAGCGTGCGCTGTTTGTGCGGCCCCAAATCGATGGGGTCTTTGCCTCGGAGCACCTCAAAGGGTCCGAGGGCCCTGAACTCGAGCATTTCACTCATACGCCGTCCCGAAAGTGGTATCGCATAGAACCACCTACGACTTACAACCTACCTAAACGCGTGAAAGTCGGGGCAAGACTGTTGTCGGCTCCCACCAAGTTGCATGGCGCAGCTTCGGGGCATGAAAGCTCTCATGGCCATCGTATCCGCCTCTTGCGTCTTGCTCGCGACCGTGACATCGCCCATTGGCGCAGTCGACGATCCGTTCTCTGACGCGGCAACCCCATCTCATGTTGTCCACCGATCTGATGAGAGGTCGCGCGAACAGATCGCCGCCGCCGGGACAGCATTCCGAGTCGCAGGACTCAAGCTGCCGAGTCTCGAGATCTACGTTCACGAGACCTACGCGGGCTGCGGCGGATTCGCTGGGCAGTTCAACCGCGACGGTTCGGGACTGCGGGTCGACTTCTGCTCGGGCAATTCGTTCACGGTCCTGCACGAGTTCGCCCACGCTTGGGAATACCACAACGTCGATGACACAACTCGCAACGCACTCGTGGAGACGCACGGGCTTGAGACCTGGCGAAGCAGCGAAGTCCCATGGGCGGAGCGCGGAGTGGAAGTAGCGGCAGAGACCATCGCCAAGGGTCTCCTGGAGAGGGCGTTTCCCGAGTGGCAGTGCGAAGAGGTAGAGCTTCTCGATGAGGGATTCCGGCTACTCACCGGCCGATCATCGCCGCGGTTCGTCGCGGGAAGGCTCAGCTGCGACGGCCTAGCGACCGGAGATTCGGGGATGGAACTCGCTTGGCTCGACCCAAGAACCGGCAGTAGCCCGAGCGACGGGTTCGCAGCTCCGGCTGAGAGGTAGGGCATGCGGACGCCGGTGGCATGGGTTCTGCGTTCGCACGGCACGAGGGCGCGACAAGTGGAACTTGCTCAGCAACCTTCCGTGGACGGTATCGGCGGCCGCGATCTGACCTCTCGGTCCCCTCGTCGAACAGGCGGAATCGTCGCAAAGCGCCCTTCGAGCACACGACGTTTCCTCGTCAAAGCGTCGTTCTCCGGTCGGGAGATGGCCTGCCGCTGACGCATCTTCCGAAGAGCGTCGCGAGGGGACGTGACGATTGGCCTGGGAGGCGTCATGATGACAACAAACGACGCGTCATACACGGCGCTCTCGCCAGAAAACGTCGTGTTCGCACCGTTCTCGGGACGCACCGCCGCGCTCTCACCTGAAAGCGTCGCGATGCCGCCCGGCGGTCGCTCCGGTCCGGGTGCCGGCCGCACAGAATTGCCCCGCTGAGCACATTTCCGAGTTGGCCCAGTCACCGCTCGATCCTGGGCGCGCTCAATCCGGTGAGAATGCGGAATGCCTCGGCCCTCTCGGCCAGGGGACCGTCGGACGGCATGCCGCGGATTGGCGTAGTAAGGAAGCCCCAGGCGAGGGTGTTGGCAGCGTCCTCGCTCCCTCGATCACACCATCGCGTCTCGGGATCGTTCCACGAGACCATGTTCTGGTGCTCGACGTATGCGGCTCGGTCGGCATCCGACAGCGTGTGTTCGGCCCATGCGTGACCGATCTCGTGGAGGATCGGCAATTCGTCGGTCGTGCAGATGCCGATCGTCCACGGCTCCGAACTCGGACTGAAGAAGCCGCGGTTGCCTCCGCAGGGCTCGGTGTCTGCGTGCAACTCGAATCGGAGTGGCGGCAGCTCGAGACCACTGGCCCTGTACCGCTGCAGAGAGCGGGAGACGATTCCTTGCTGCTCGTCACTCCCGCCGATCATGGTCCCGCCGTTCGGAGGCGACTTCGGCGCCGGTTGTACCGGCAGAGTTGACGAAGCGACCTCCGCTGCCGCCGGTGGCAAGGACCGGGCGACCACCGTGGTTGTCTTCTGCGGAACAACGGGTGTCGGCACAGCGACCGCAGGACTTCCGAGCCCCGAATGCAGGGCCAGCGAGCTCAGGATCAGCAGGATGACGGGGGCTGGTCTTCTCATGCCCCGAGCGTCCGCCAGCCACCTGGCGTCGTGCCGTCGCCGACCTTGCCCGAGCGGGACGACGATTAAGCAGCGTGAAAGGTGCGCGTGGTTCCTTGATTCCACCCCACCGACGGGCTCAGACCACCTAGCCTGGAACCGTCAGAAGGCGCACCGATGGAATTACGCATACTCGGACCATTCGAGGTTGTCAGGAACGGTGAGCCCGTCGACGTCGGTCCTCACAAGCAACAGTCTCTGCTCGCGCTTCTCCTGCTGCACGCCAACCGAGTCGTCCCGACCGACCGCATCCTCGAGGAGCTGTGGGGTGACGACGCCGACGGCAAGGAGAATGCGCTGTGGGTCTATGTCTCGCGGCTTCGGGGAGTCCTCGAGCACGACAGTGGACACCCTGAGTTCCTGGTCACAAAGGACCACGGCTATGTACTCCGCGTCGATGCCGCCACCATTGACGCGAACCGTTTCGAGAGCGCGGTGGGTCGGGGACGTGCTCTCCTCACGGAGGACGCCGAAGGTGCCTCGGTCGTGCTGCGCGAGGCGCTCGAGCTGTGGCGCGGATCTCCGTTCCAGGACTTCACCTACGACAACTGGTGCCAGACCGAGATCGGTCGCCTCGAAGAACTGCGGGTCGGAGCCGTTGAGGACGCGATCGAGGCCGACCTGCGGCGCGGCAAAGCCAGGGAGCTGATCGGCGAGCTCGAGACTCTCCACCATGCGCATCCGCTTCGCGAGCGACCGGTCGGTCAGCTGATGCTCGCGCTCTACCGAGCGGGCCGTTCAGCCGAGGCGCTCCGAGCCTTCGAGCGATTCCGCCGCGCGATCGGCGAAGAGCTCGGCATCGACCCATCGCCCGAGCTGTGCCGGCTTGAGGAGCAGATCCTCCTCCACGACTCGCGTCTCCAGCTGCGACGCTCACCGTCGGTGACGACGGCCGTGGCGGGAGCCGTGAATCCATTTCGCGGGCTGCGGTCGTTCTCGGAGGAAGACGCGGCGGTCTTCTTCGGCAGAGACCGGTTGGTTGCCGACGTGGTGCGTCGCCTCGCGGACGATCACCGGTTGATCGCGCTCGTCGGGCCAAGTGGATCCGGCAAATCGAGCGTCGTTCGGGCCGGTCTGGTCCCGGCGATACGCAAGGGTGCCTTGCCGGATTCCGATCGGTGGACGATCGCTCAGATGCTTCCCGGGTCCGACCCATTCATCGAGTTGGAAGCGGCACTCCTTCACTCCACGATCGACCCCCCGGACAGTCTGGCCGAACCGCTCCGCGCCGACGACGGATCGGGATTGCTGCGAGCGGCCCTGCGAGTCCTCCCGGCCGACTCGACGCGACTGGTGCTCGTCATCGACCAGTTCGAGGAGCTCTTCACCCTCGTCCAGAGCGATGCTGTGCGACGCCGCTTCCTCGACCAGCTCGTGGCTGCGATCGACGACCCGTACGGGCGGGTGCTCGTAGTCGTCACCCTGCGAGCCGACTTCTACCGTCGGCCTCTCGAGCACGCCGAGTTCGCCACCCGGATGAGTGAGGGCGTCGTCAACGTTGTCCCGTTCACTCCGGACGAACTGGAGGCCGCGGCCCTCGAACCCGCGACGCGGTGCGGCTCGACGCTCGAGCCGGCGCTCCTTGCGGCCCTGGTGGCGGACGTCATCGGACAGCCGGGTGCCCTTCCCGTGTTCCAGTACACCCTGACCGAGCTCTTCGACCGACGCGTCGGCGCCGTGCTCACCTTCGATGCCTACCGAAGGATGGGCGGCGTGCGCGGTTCGCTGACCCGCAACGCGGAGGAGCTCTACGAACAGCTCGACGGCGACGAGCAGATAACTGCCAAGCAGCTCCTCCTGCGCCTGGTAGCCGTGACCGAGCACGGCGAGTGGAGCCGTCGGCGCGTTCCGGCATCTGTGCTGGTCTCGCTCGATGTCGACATGGTCGCGATGCAGCGAGTGATCGAGGTGTTCGCCGGACACCGCCTTCTCTCACTCGATCGGGACCCGGCGACCGGCGCACCCACCGTCGAGGTGGCACACGAGGCGCTGCTTGTCGAGTGGGCGCGGTTGAAACAGTGGATCGAGCGGAACAAGGAAGATCTCGTGCGCCACCTCGAGCTGGCGTCAGCGAGCAGCCGGTGGGAGGCAGCGGAGCGCGACCCGGACTACATCTACGCGGGTGGCCGACTCGACGACGCGCTGCGCTGGAGCACCAGCAGCGAGATCACGCTCACGATGGAGGAACGGGCGTTCCTCGATGCTGGTGTTGCCGAACACCGGGCCGAGCAAGCACGAGAAGAGGAGCGGCTGGTCCGAGAGCAGGACCTCGAACGGACGACGCAATGGCGTACGTGGGGCATGGTCGCTGCCATAGCCCTCCTCGTGGCCGTGATGGGAGCTGTGGCGTGGGCGGCGACCCGTTCGCCCGGCCCGAAGATCGCTCTCGTCTTCCAAGGCACGAGCAGCGGGCAGCCACAGGAATTGATGAAGGTTGGGTGGGATCTTGCCCGGCGGGAGCTCGCATTCCAGGATGCGGCGGTCATCTCATTGATCGATCCCGAACAGGACATTCGCGACCTCGCCGAGGACGGCTTCGAGCTCATCGTCTACGGGTACCTCGACCAGGGCGCCGCGGCCTACGCGGTCGCCGAGGAGTTCCCGGACACGTCGTTCGTGGTCCTCGACGGGCGGGGCAGAGCGCTCGACAACGTGACGACGCTCGGATTCGTCCGTGAGGGAGGGGCATACCTCGTAGGTGCGGCTGCCGCACTCCAGTCTGAGACCGGCAACGTCGGGTTCATCGGTGGCAGACAGGCAGACACGACGGAGGCCCGCAGAGCTGCGTTCACAGCGGGCGCGCGGTCGGTCGATCCGGACATCGAGGTGAACGCCGTCTATCTCGGCCCGTACCGCGAAGCCAACTGGGGCTTCCTCGACGTCGAACTCGTCCACGAGACCGCCGCCGACATGTACCGATCTGGTGCTGACGTGATCCATCACTCGGCGGGAGACGCAGGGGTGGGCATCGCCGCCGCGGCCGCGGAGCTCACGCCGGAGCTCGGCCGAGAACTCTGGGTGATCGGGACAGAGGTCAACGAGCGCCTCGCGGTCCCGGAGTACGAGAGTCGGTATCTCACGTCGATGTGGAAGCGATGGGACCGGGCAGTCTTCGACTCGGTGCGTGCCTACCTGGAAGGGGATCTGTCGCCCGGCCAACGCGAGCTTGGCCTGGACGGCGGCTTCGTGGGCTATGCCGACGACGGCCGCATCGCTCCCTCCGACGCAGTGACCCTCGACCAGATCAGCGCCCATATCGAATCCGGCAGCGTGGTTCCCCCGAGTGCGGCCGTTGAGCCACCGCGGTGGACGCTCGCCCCGAACCTCACCGCCGACGTCGCGTTCGACGGCGATATCTGTTCGGTCACTGGTCCGGGGGCCGATGTGATCGCCGGTGACGTGGTCCGCGTCAACATCGTGAATCAGTCCGATCAAGCGGTCGCGGTAGCCGTCGGGGTCGCGGCAGAAGGCGTTGATGCAGGCGACGTGCGGAGCCGGACTGCCGATCCGTGGACGGACGGCGTCCTCGGCCCCCGGGCACAAACGCTCACGGCACCGGGAGCGACGAATGCCCTCGCCGTCCGCGTCCGATCGGGCATCCACTTCGTCGACTGCCTGGCAACGGCGGGGAGCATCCCGGGCACCGAGTTCACCGCACGATACGTGACCGCCTGCACGGATCCTGCCATCGAGCCCTCGGGTCCGGCAGATGCCGTCGCGGCGATGAGTGCGGCGATCAACACCCGCGACTCGGCGGCGGTCTGCGGCTTGTTTGCCGACGATGCGCCCGTGCCGGGCGAGGTGATAGCGGAGTGGATCACACCGCCAGATGACGACCGCTGGTTTGTGGAATACATCCCTACGGACATCGAAGTCGAAGACGACCTGGTCACATGGACGGTTGTTCGATCGGGAGCCTTCGGGGACGACTCGATCTACGAGGTTCGGGCGGAGGTTGTGAACGGCCGTTTCCTCTGGCTCGAGACCATCGCGCCGAACTAGCCGCGCCCCCCCGGGGGTTACACCTGCCGGTGCCGGCGAGAGGAGTTGATGGAGTGCGGCAAACACCGGATGACGACTACGCACGATCACGCACCCGGGAGCGTCTCAATGGGCTCACGGTCGCACGCCGGCGGCAGTCCGATCCACCGATCAGGGCTCAACGAAGGCGTCACGAGGCGAATCCAGCCTCGACCGACGACGACGCATCCGTTGGAAACCGAGGATTCGAGTCGGCCTTGCCGGCAGACGGTGGTGCCTTCTCCAGCGACTGTCGCGGCGCGGTTCGCCTGAGTCTCCAAGACGACGCTTTCATCCCAAAGCGTCGTTCTCAGGTCGGGAGATGGCATGCCGCTGACGCGTCTTCCAAGAAACGTTGCTCTCTTTCGAGTTCTCCGTGCTGGATGGAACGATCCGCTCGCTCGATGCGGCACAATGCACACCACCATGAACGGCTACCCCGACATGAACCATTGGCACCGCCGCCTTTGTCCC
>RCNG010001894.1_pt1 | contig 10449 bp, 11 predicted proteins | sample 2041371 | NCBI WGS metagenome assembly RCNG01 (sample SAMN09708227, study PRJNA481090) | Marine sediment metagenome, whole genome shotgun sequencing project. | biome: marine sediment; feature: ocean; material: sediment; isolation source: Sewage treatment plant 1 marine sediment (STP1) ... | reverse complement strand
GGCCAATATTCGCCTCGTTCGACCGAAAAATCCCGCTCGGCCCCGCATCCGCTCGCTACGGCCCCCATTCTCGGACAGCCTCCTAGGCGAAGCAGGGATAGTGCAGCGCCGGGATGGTCCAGATTTAAGGCGCGGAAAGGGGCGCATAGTAGATTTGTGAACTATTCGGAGTACTTTAATATGAAGCACAATGAGAAAGTCCCCCAAATCATCGTTGCCCTGGACTTTCCCGATTCCAGGCCGGCGCTGGACCTGGTGCAGCGGCTGACACCACAGCAGTGTCGGCTCAAGGTGGGCAAGGAGTTGTTTACCCGGGCCGGGCCCTCATTGGTGGAGCAGTTGATCGATGCAGGTTTCGATGTGTTTCTGGACCTCAAGTTTTGCGACATACCTAATACGGTGGCCGCCGCTTGTGCCGCGGCAGCGGAGCTGGGTGTCTGGATGATCAATATCCATGCCTCCGGAGGGCGGTGTATGATGCAAGCGGCGCGGGAACGACTGGAGGGGTTAGCCCGGCGCCCTCTGTTGATCGGCGTTACGGTCCTGACCAGCATGGGGCGGGAGGATCTGGCCGAGATCGGCTTTACTGGTACTCCGGAGGAGAACGTACAGCGGCTCGCTGCTCTGGCCAAGGATTCGGGTCTCGACGGTGTGGTCTGTTCGCCGCGGGAGGCAGAGGGGTTGAAGCGGGCGCTGGGTCAAGGTTTTCTGCTGATCACTCCGGGCGTGCGTCCGGCCTTCGCGGCAGCGGACGATCAACGCCGGGTCATGACTCCAGCCCAGGCGCTGGCGGCGGGCTCGGACTATCTGGTCATAGGCAGGCCGGTCACCACCGCGGCGGACCCGCTGCAGGCGCTGGCGGCCATCAGAGAGGAGATGGAATGAAGAAAAAAATACGTAAAGCGGTTTTTCCGGTAGCGGGACTGGGGACTCGCTTTCTGCCGGCCACCAAGGCCAGCCCCAAGGAGATGCTTCCGGTAGTGGACAAACCGCTGATCCAATACGCCGCGGAGGAGGCGGAGGCGGCGGGGATGGACAATCTGGTGTTCATCATCGGCCGCAACAAACGCTCCATCCCGGATCACTTCGACAAGGCATACGAGTTGGAGATGGAGCTGCAGGCGGCGGGCAAGACCGACCTGTTGCAGAAGGTGCAGAACGTACTGCCGCCCGAGGTGAACTGTATCTACCTGCGCCAGGCCGAGGCGTTGGGATTGGGACATGCGGTACTCTGCGCCCGGCCGGTGGTGGGAGACGAACCTTTTGCCGTGAGCCTGGCGGACGACCTGATCAAGGGGGATAACGGGGGCTGCATGGCGCAGATGGTGCGGGTGTACGAAAAATACGGCTGCAGTGTTCTGGCGGTACAGAAGGTGCCCCTGGAGCAGACCCACAAGTACGGCATCGTGGCCACCAAGCCGGGGGAGGACGGGGAGCTGAGGGTCACCTCCATCGTGGAAAAACCGGATCCCCGCGAGGCACCTTCGGATCTTGCTGTAGTGGGGCGCTACATTCTGACGCCGGCCATCTTTGACAAGCTGGAGTCCACCGGCAAGGGGGCCGGCGGCGAGATCCAGCTCACCGACGCCATCGCAGCCCTGCTCCAGGACCAGCCGGTGATCGCTTACCAATTCCAGGGCAAGCGCTACGACTGCGGCAGCAAGCTCGGCTATCTGCAGGCCACGGTGGAATACGCTTTGGAGCACCCGGAACTCGGCGATGACTTCGCCGATTACCTGCGGGATTTGGGGTAGTGGGACTCACAGAGCACAACCGTTCACGTGGGTCCGGGCTTGTGGACCGAAGTCGGCGCTTCTGCGGTCCAGATGGAAGAAGTTTTGAGTCGTGAGTTTTGAGTTGTGAGTTTTTGGAGCTTGCTTCGTTCGTCGCTTTTTCGGCCTTGCGCGAAGCGCACACGTCCAACTCAACACGTAACATTAAAAACTCAAAACCACTCGAATACCTCTACCAAACGCCCTCCATGAACGGTTACCACGGAACGTGATTTTACTGCTGCAAGGTGGGAATTGACCGCCAATGCCCGGATCGCCATGTCGTTTCCCCGGTGCTTGAGGTAAAATTACCCGTTTGTTCCTTAACTGTTCCGGCCTGAGCCGAGAGACACAAGTATATGACAATCAAGACCATTGAGGGTTCGTTGCAGGTCCATAGCGCACGCTTCTGCCTGGTGGTGTCGCGCTGGAACAGCTTCGTGGTGGAGCACCTGCTGGAGGGTGCGGTGGACGCCCTGAAACGCCATGGGGCGACGGACTCCGATCTCGCCCTGGTGCGCGTTCCTGGGGCCTTCGAGATGCCGGTATTGTTAGACAAGATCGCCGCTCAGGGGAAATACGACGCCATTATTGCCCTGGGCGCCGTAATCCGCGGCGGCACGCCCCATTTCGAATACGTCGCTGGAGAGGCCGTCAAGGGCATGGCCCAGGTCAGCCTGAAGCACGGGGTGCCCATCTCCTTTGGCGTGCTGACGGTGGATACCATTGAGCAGGCCATTGAGCGGGCCGGTACCAAGGCGGGCAACAAAGGTGCTGAAGCGGCTACCTCCGCCATCGAAATGGTGAACGTGCTGCGCCAGCTCGACGAGTAGGGCATGGGAAACAGACGCAGCCGGGCCCGGCAGTACACCCTTCAAGCCCTCTACCAGTGGCAGGTGACGGGGGAGGACATTGCCGACATCGAGGGGCAGTTCCTGGAACAAGAGGAGCTGGCCAAGTCGGACGTGGGCCTGTTCGTGGAGCTGCTACATGGCGTGCCCGGCAACCTGAGAGAGCTCGATGAAGCCTTGGCGCCGCTGTTGTCGCGGCCCATGGCGCAGGTGGATCCGGTGGAGCAGGCAGTGTTGCGTATCGGTGCCTACGAACTGGTCCACCACCTGGACATCCCTTATCGGGTGGTAATCAACGAGGCCGTGGAATTGGCTAAGATGTTCGGTGCGGACAAGAGCCATCGCTTCATCAACGGCGTATTGGACAAGCTGGCGCGCAATGTCCGCTCCAGTGAACAGGCGCCTGGATCCCGCCGCTCCGGCGCCGGATGACGCTCTCCGAATTCGATCTGATCAGCCGTTTCTTCCATCGCTGCGGCACCGCGCGGGACGATGTCGCCTTGGGCGTGGGTGACGATGCAGCACTGGTGCGGGTGCCCGCCGGCATGGAGCTGGCGCTTACCCTGGATACCCTGGTGCAGGGGGTGCACTTTCTTGCCGGCAGCGATCCGCGCTCCCTGGGTCATAAGGCGCTGGCCGTCAATCTGAGCGATCTGGCAGCCATGGGGGCGGAACCAGCCTGGGCCACCCTGGCCCTGACCCTGCCGGAGAGTGACTCGACCTGGCTGGAGGCATTCAGCGACGGCTTTTGCCGGCTTGCCCGTGAGTCCGGGGTGCAGCTGGTGGGTGGTGACACCACCCGCGGTCCGCTGGTGCTCAGCGTCGAGGCCAAGGGTCTGGTGCCGGTCGGTCAGGCCCTGCGCCGGGTCGGAGCACGGTCCGGCGACCTGATTTTCGTCAGCGGCCTGCTGGGTGATGCCGGCTTGGCCCTGCATGCCTTGCGGGACGGGCTCGAAGTGGACGATTTAGCCTATCTGCGTGGTCGGCTGGAGCGTCCACAACCGCGGCTGAAGTTGGGACAATCCCTGCGGGGTCTGGCCAGCGCCGCTATCGATATTTCTGACGGACTGGTGGCGGATCTCGGCCACATTCTGGATTCCTCGAGGGTAGGTGCTGTCGTCGAGCTGGAGCGCCTGCCCTGCTCGGAACCGGTCTCCGCCTACCTGGCCCGGAACGGCGACTGGTCGCTGCCCCTAGCTGCGGGCGACGACTACGAGCTCTGTTTCACTCTGCCACCGGGCCATCTGGCGGCCCTGGAGCGGTTGGCGGAGAACCTCTCCTGCCGTATCACTTGCATCGGTGAGATCACTCGGGAGCCCGGCCTGCGTCTTCGCACAGCGGACGGCGGCGACTACCGGCCGCGACGCTGGGGCTATGAGCATTTCACCCAAAATCCTAGAAACGGCAGTTGACCGCTATGTGTAATGCTCAAGTCACTGACAATATGACGAACTCAGGTATATTGACCGTTCACCCAATGGGTGAGAGCGCTACGAGGCGCAGAGCACGCCCTATTTTCCGTCTGGCGGTGTTGCACCGAAAAGCTGCGCTATCCTGCTCCGCCTTTCGGCCCAGTGCGCACATCCATATGCGCCCGTGAAACCTGTCGGTTTCACCCTCTCAATAGCGGGCTATTACTCGTCGTTACGCCTTGCCAGACGAAAAATATGACGCACTCTACACCCCGTCCAACTGCCGTTTCTAGGATCATGGCTAAGCCCTCTACTCCGGTCCACTTCGACTGGCGCCGGCCCCATCACTGGTTCGCTTTCGGTTTCGGCAGCGGGTTGCTGCCCAAGGCGCCGGGAACCTGGGGCACGCTGATTGGCATCCCTTTTTTCCTGCTGCTTTCGCCGCTGCCCTTAACAGGCTACCTGCTGGCGACCCTGGTGCTGTTCGGGCTCGGGGTCTGGGTCTGCGCCAAGGCGGGACGGGAGTTGGGCGTGCACGATCATCCGGCCATCGTGTGGGACGAAGTGGTGGGCTATCTGGTCACCATGACAGCCGCCCCTGCCGATTGGAAATGGCTGCTGGGCGGATTCCTCCTGTTCCGCCTGTTCGATATCCTCAAGCCCTGGCCGGTCCGCTGGTTTGATCGCAGGGTGGCGGGAGGCATGGGAGTCATGGCGGACGATCTGGTGGCTGGGTTGATGGCGTTGGCGGTGTTGCAGATTGTGGGGTCTCTTTGAGCGGGCAGAAAAAAAAGATCAGGTAGAAAACTCGGTACCGATCTGTAGGAGCGCCGCCAGCGGCGCGAAACCGGCGTTAGCCGGTTTCGAATAGCCTTCGCGCCGCAAGCAATGCTCTTAAAAAAACAATTGAGGTTTGTAGGGCTTGCTGCTTAAAAGATTAGCCTTCCTGCAGGCTGAATCTGGGAGCAACCAAGAAAGCACCCTCGAAGTGCCTTGCTTGGACGAAATTGTGTATCCCTCAAGCCGGATTCAGCTCCTTGTCCCGCTCGATTAAGGCGTAGGCGGAGTGGTTGTGAATGGACTCGAAGTTTTCCGATTCCACCACATAGGCGGTGATGCGTTCGTCTCTGTTGAGCTGTACCGCCACGTCCCGCACTGTGTCTTCTACGAACTTGGGGTTGTCGTAGGCGCGCTCGGTGACATATTTCTCGTCCGGCCGTTTCAGCAGCCCGTACAACTCGCAGGATGACTGCTTTTCCACCAAGTCGATGATCTCTTCGATCCAGACAAAGCCGGCGGTGCGCACCTGCACGGTCACGTGGGAACGCTGGTTGTGTGCGCCGTAATCCGAGATTTCCTTCGAGCAGGGACAGAGGCTGGTGGCTGGAACTACCACCTTGATGTACATGACGGGCTTGCCGGACTGGATCTCGCCGATCAGAGTGACGTCGTAATCCAGCAGGCTGCGCACCCTGGAGATCGGCGCCTTTTTGTTGACGAAGTAGGAGAAGTGCATCTCGATGTGGCCGTTTTCCGCCTCCAGACGCTCCGTCATCTCCGTCAACATCCCCTTGAAGGATTCGACGGAGATCTCTTTCTCGTGCCTGTTGAGGATCTCCACGAAACGTGACATGTGTGTGCCCTTGAAGTTGTGGGGCAGGTTCACATACATGTTGAAAGTGGCGATGGTGTGCTGCTCGCCGTCACTGCGGTCCTTGACTATCACCGGATGGCGGATGTCCTTGATGCCCACCTTGTTGATGGCAATGTTCCGAGTGTCGGTGATGTTCTGGACGTCCGCGATGGCGCGATCCTGTTCTTCGGGCTTCAGCGCTGGTTGCATATTTTAGCTTCCTCGCCGACGGGGCGGCGGTGGCAACGGAGTAACGTTAGACAATAACCGGGGTCCGATCGAACCAACAACCGAGAGTATTTCAGGTTTTTCGACAGGAAATTTCAGCGGGAAAAGCAGTATAGAATATACCAAAATACTTGTTTAGACAAATTCGGGTCGACCATGGTCAGCGGTCGCGGCGAACGATGTAGTTGGCGACCCAGCGCAGAGGATCGGCCTTGGAGTCGAACCCCTCCAGCGCGATGAGGGCGTCCCGGCACAGCAGTTGCGCTTTTTCCCGGGCGGCGTCCAACCCCAGTAGCGAGGGGTAGGTGGCCTTTTCTTGCCGCTGGTCCTTGCCTTGGGTCTTGCCCAGGACCGCAGTGTTGCCCTCCACGTCCAGGATATCGTCCTGAACCTGGAAGGCCAGGCCGATGCATTTGGAGTAGCGATCCAGATTGCGTGCCGCCGCGGTATCGATTCCGTTGCCCAATAGAGTAGCCAGGCGCACACTGGCCCGGATCAGGGCGCCGGTCTTATGGATGTGGATGTTCTCCAACTCCACGCTGTCCAGTTCACGGCCCGCGGCGTCCAGATCCAGGGCCTGGCCACCGGCCATGCCGCGGGAGCCGGAAGCGAAGGCCAGTGTCTCGACCATGCACAACCGGACATTGGCCGCCGCGTCCATGGCGCTGTCCGCCGCCAGCACTCGGAAGGCCAGGGACTGCAGGGCATCGCCCACCAGTATTGCGGTGGCCTCGTCAAAGGCCTTGTGACAGGTGGGGCGGCCGCGCCGTAAAGCGTCGTCGTCCATGGCCGGGAGGTCGTCGTGCACCAGGGAGTAAGCGTGAATCAGCTCCACCGCGCAGGCAGGGCCATTGAGCCGCCCGCCGTCGATGCCCAGAGTCTCACCGGTGGCGTACACCAGCAGCGGCCGCACCCGCTTGCCCCCGCCTAGGGTCGCATAGCGCATGGCCTGATGCAGCCGCGCCGGCGCAGTGCCGGCGCCTGGTAGCCATCCCTCCAGTGCCGGCTCCACCCGCTCCCGGCAGGCGGCCATATAGGTCTTCAGCCGTTCATTTGTCGTCACGTTCGTAGGGCTCAAGATCGCCGTCTTCGTCCGGGGAGGAGAGTGAACGCACTTTTTGTTCGGCGTCTTTCAATGCGTCTTGGCAGGTGCGGGTCAGTCCCACACCCCGCTCGAAGGTCTTCAGGGAATCCTCCAGCGACAGCTCACCTTTTTCCAGGGTGTCTACCAGGGATTCCAGTTCGGAGAGGGCGTCTTCAAACGAGAGAGGAGATTTTTCGTCAGTCACGATTCCACTGCCTTGCGTGTTGCGGATACCCCTTCGGGTAAGGTGGCGCGCTGCGTTTCCAAACCCCTAAGCTATCTCACTCCATGCGGAGGGTCAACGTCGGAAGTCCACGGAGAGGATCCCGGTCTCGCATCCGGCGGCGTTGCTGTGTAGACTCATGCGGTTTTTTCAATACACCTTTTACCCCCCAAGCAGCAGCATGACCAGCATTTACAACGCCTCCTCCATTGAAGTCCTGACCGGACTGGACCCGGTGCGCAAGCGACCGGGGATGTACACCGATACCAGCCGGCCCAATCATCTGGCCCAGGAGGTGATCGACAACGGTGTGGACGAGGCCATTGCCGGTCACGCTCGGAATATTGCCGTCAGGCTGTACCGGGATGGCTCCCTCGAGGTGGAGGACGACGGCCGCGGCATGCCGGTGGATATCCACCCTGAGGAGGGACTTCCCGGGGTGGAGGTGATCCTGACCCGGCTGCATGCCGGCGGCAAGTTTTCCCATAAGGAGTACCAGTTCGCCGGCGGTCTGCACGGCGTGGGCGTGTCAGTGGTCAATGCACTCTCCAAGCATCTGGAGGTGTGGGTCAAGCGCGATGGCAGGGAGTACAATATGGCCTTCTCCGGTGGCGCGCCTGCCTCGCCCATGGAGGAGATCGGCAGGGTCGGGCGCGCCAATAGCGGCACCCGGCTGCGCTTCTGGCCCGATCCACGCTTTTTCGACAGCGCCAGATTCTCCCTGCGCCAGCTACAGCACGTGCTGCGGGCCAAGGCAGTGTTGTGCTCCGGGCTCAAGGTGAGCTTTTTCGACGAGGCCAGCGGTGAGAAAAGCGAATGGTGCTTCGAGGACGGACTCAGGGACTATCTGCTCGAAACCATGGTGGGTCGGGAGCTGGTGCCGGAAGCACCTTTCGTCGGCAGCATGACCGGCGATACCGAGGCAGCCGACTGGGCGGTGGTCTGGCTGCCGGAGGGTGGCGATGCGATCACCGAGAGCTATGTGAACCTGATTCCAACCTCCCAAGGTGGCACCCATGTCAACGGCCTGCGCTCCGGCCTGACCGAGGCGGTGCGGGAGTTCTGCGAATTTCGCAACCTGTTGCCCCGGGGGGTGAAGCTGACGCCGGAGGATGTTTGGGCCAAGTGCGCCTATGTGCTGTCGGTCAAGCTGCTGGATCCCCAGTTCTCCGGCCAAACCAAAGAGCGGCTGGGGTCCCGCGAGTGCGCCGCCTTCGTCTCCGGGGTAGTGAAGGACGCCTTCAGCCTGTGGCTCCACCAGCATACCGAGAGTGGCGAGCGCATCGCCGAGCTGGCAATCGGAGCGGCCCAGGCGCGCCTGCGGGCCAGGCGCAAGGTGGCACGCAAGAAGATCACCCAGGGACCGGCCCTGCCGGGCAAGCTGGCCGACTGCGCCAGTGTGGATACGGATCGCACCGAACTGTTCCTGGTGGAGGGCGACTCCGCCGGCGGCTCCGCCAAGCAGGCGCGGGACCGGGAGTTTCAGGCCATCATGCCTCTGCGCGGCAAGATCTTGAACACCTGGGAGGTGGATGCGACGGAGGTGCTGGGCTCCCAGGAGGTGCACGATATCGCTGTGGCCATCGGTGTGGACCCCGGCGGTGACGATCTTTCCCGCTTGCGCTTTGCCAAGGTTTGTATCCTGGCGGATGCCGACTCGGACGGTCTGCACATCGCCACCTTGCTGTGCGCCCTGTTCCTACGCCACTTCCGCCGTCTGGTGCAGGAGGGGCATGTGTACGTGGCCATGCCGCCACTCTATCGCATCGATGTGGGCAAGCAGGTGTTCTATGCCTTGGACGATGCGGAAAAGCAGGGGGTGCTGGATCGCATCAGCGCGGAGAAGATCAAGGGCAAGGTCAACGTCCAGCGTTTCAAGGGGCTGGGGGAGATGAATCCCAAGCAGCTGCGGGAGACCACCATTGACCCGGACACCCGGCGTCTGGTGCAGCTTACGGTGGCCGAACAGGACGGCAGCGGCGAACTGCTGGATATGTTGCTGGCCAAAAAGCGCTCTGGAGACCGCCGCGGCTGGCTGCAGGAGAAGGGAAATCTTGCGGAGGTGTAGTTCCGCAAAGTGAAAAGTTTTCCACCGAATCAGGGTCAACTGGTTTGAACCAAGGCCATTTTTCTTCTCCCACCGTTCGGGTTAAAGAGATCAAACCCATGTCGCCGATGCGAACCTTCGTCACATACTGCCTCAGCCTCCTGCTTTCCCTGCTGCCCCTCACCAGCTGCGGCCAATCCGTCCCCCACAACGGGTTCGACCTTTCCGCAGCGTCGATCCCCGCTGACGAGATCCACCTCGGTGGTCCGCCCAGGGATGGCATCCCCGCCATCGACCATCCGTTGTTTGTCAGCCCGGAGCAGGACGTTTCTCTTGATGGTCGGGCGCCGGTGTTAGGTCTGGAATTGAACGGCGAGGCCAGGGCCTACCCTGTGGCCATCATGAACTGGCACGAGATCGTCAACGACCAAATCGCTGGCCGCCCGGTGTCGGTGACCTTCTGCCCCTTGTGCGGCAGCGGCATCGCCTTTACCGCCGAGGTTGGCGGCCTGGCATTGGAGTTTGGCGTCTCCGGCCTGCTCTACAACAGCGATATGCTGCTGTACGACCGTCAGACCGAATCCCTCTGGTCCCAGCTCATGGGTCAGGCGGTCAGCGGTGCGCTGAAGGGTACGCGTCTGAGCAGCATACCCCTGGAGCACACCAGCTGGGCGGACTGGCGCAGCCGCCATCCGGACACCCTGGTGCTGTCGCGGGAGACCGGCTACCGGCGCGACTACGATCGTGATCCCTACGCAGGTTACGAGAGTAAAAAAGGTCTCTATTTTCCGGTTGCTAAGCGTGATCCCCGCTACCATCCCAAAGAGCGGGTACTGGGGCTGGAGTTGGACGGGAAATTCAAGGCCTACCCGTTCGCGGAACTGTCCCAAACCAACGGAGAGGTGCGCGACAAGTTGGCCGGCCGTGACATCCTCATCCGCTTTGATTCGACCCACCGCAGCGCCCGCGCCTTCGACGCTACCGGCAAGCCGCTATCGGCAGTTACCTCCTTCTGGTTCGCCTGGTACGCGTTTCATCCGGAGACCCGGGTGTTTCAAGCCGGTCCGTAAGCGCGGCGCAACTATACCCAATACACATGGAATTTCAGTTTTCTGTGGGAGCGGCTTCTAGCCGCGATCCGACATGTTCAACACAGATCGCGGCAAGATGCCGCTCCCACAACAAAACTGCTCCTGCCC
>RCNG010002753.1_pt1 | contig 10451 bp, 8 predicted proteins | sample 2041371 | NCBI WGS metagenome assembly RCNG01 (sample SAMN09708227, study PRJNA481090) | Marine sediment metagenome, whole genome shotgun sequencing project. | biome: marine sediment; feature: ocean; material: sediment; isolation source: Sewage treatment plant 1 marine sediment (STP1) ... | reverse complement strand
GCAAAAAGGCTAGAAGGCAAGTACACTTGGAAATTAAGTGATGATGTTGTGCGTGCTATTGATGCAATTTGTAAATATTTTGAACTTCATGAGCCTTCAAGTCCGGTGCCTTTTCTTCTGCATCGTTCGAAAAAACTATTGTCAATGAATTTCATAGAAATATTACAGGACTTGACGCCCGATGCAGTCAGTCAGGCAAAGAAAGTGTGTGGCGAACAGGAAAGTGATTGATTCATACAGTTAACCCGTTACAGGTTGTCTCAGGAAGCAAATAGAAAACAGCTAACTATTTATAATACACTATTTAATAGTTAACTTAATATACATAACTTACTATAACAACAAGGGGGTCAAAAGATGGCTAAAGCTAGCAGTCAAAAATTTATTGCCCGTAACCGGGCTCCCAGAGTTCAAATTGAATATGATGTTGAGCTTTATGGTGCGGAGAAGAAAGTCCAGTTGCCCTTTGTAATGGGGGTTTTGGCTGATTTATCGGGCAAACCGGAGGAACCATTGGCTGCAGTAGCTGATCGTGATTTTCTTGAAATCGATGTCGATAACTTTGATTCACGTTTGAAAGCGATGAAACCCAGAGTCGCATTCCAGGTGCCCAATGTTTTAACCGGCGAAGGAAATCTGAGTGTCGATATTACTTTCGAAAATATGGATGATTTTTCACCTGCCGCTGTGGCAAGCAAAGTCGATGGTCTGAACAAGCTGCTTCAGGCGCGTACTCAATTATCCAATCTGCTCACTTATATGGATGGCAAGGGTGGAGCAGAAGAATTGATTGCCAAAGCGTTAAGCGATCCGGCTTTATTGCAATCTTTGGCTTCAGCACCCAAGCCAACAGGAGATGAAGATGAATCCAGTGAATCAGAGGAGAGTTAATAATGGCTGAAACAGAAACCGGGACCTCTGCTGTCGGAGCGGAAGCTGGAACACTTGAATCCAGTGACTTTTCTGCGCTCTTGCAAAAAGAGTTTAAACCAAAGTCAGATCGTGCTCAGGAGGCAGTGGAAAATGCGGTTAAAACGCTGGCTGAGCAGGCATTGGCTGAAACAGATCTGATTTCAGAAGATGCGGTAAAATCAATAGAGTCGATGATAGCAGAAATTGACAAACGTCTGAGTGAACAGGTTAATCTTATTCTTCATCATGCTGACTTTCAGAAACTAGAAGGCAGCTGGTGTGGTATGCAGCACCTGATCAATAACACTGAAACCGATGAAATGTTAAAGATTCGCGTGCTCAATATCTCCAAGCTGGATGTGCTCAAGACTCTGAAGAAATTCAAGGGCGTGTCCTGGGATCAAAGCCCTATCTTCAGGAAGATTTATGAGCAGGAGTATGGACAGTTCGGTGGTGAACCTTATGGTTGTCTGGTGGGAGACTATGAATTTGATCAGAGTCCTCCCGATGTCGAATTTTTAAATGGCATTGCACAGATATCAGCGGCGGCCCATGCACCCTTTATTGCGGCCGCAGCACCCAAGCTGATGAATATGGAATCCTGGCAGGAGTTGTCCGATCCGCGTGATCTGAGCAAGATTTTTCTAACTCCGGAATACGCCTCTTGGCGCTCATTACGTGAATCGGAAGATTCCCGCTATATTGGCCTGACTATGCCGCGTTTTTTGTCACGGCTTCCTTATGGTGCCGAAACCGATCCGGTGGAAGAATTTGCATTTGAGGAAGATGTGGAAAATGATCACAGCAAATATACCTGGTCTAACTCAGCCTATTCCATGGCGGTAAATATTAACCGGGCGTTCAAGCTCTATGGCTGGTGTTCACGGATCCGGGGTATTGAATCCGGTGGTGCAGTTGAAGGCCTGCCAACTCATACCTTTCCGACTGATGATGGCGGGGTTGATATGAAATGCCCAACTGAAATTGCCATTAGCGATCGCCGTGAAGCGGAACTGGCGAAAAATGGCTTTATGCCATTGTTGCATAAAAAGAATTCCGATTTTGCTGCATTCATCGGCGCGCAATCACTGCAAAAACCACAGGAATATGACGATCCGGATGCTACGGCTAACGCCAATCTGGCTGCCCGGCTGCCTTATTTATTTTCGGTTTGCCGATTTGCCCATTATTTAAAATGTATTGTCCGCGATAAAATTGGCTCCTTTAAAGAACGGGACGATATGGAGAAATGGCTGAATAAATGGATTAGTAATTATGTCGAGTCGAACCCGGCCACTGCCTCAGAGGAAGATAAGGCGCGCAGGCCATTGGCAGCCGCAGAAGTGGTGGTTGAAGAAGTGGAAGGAAATCCGGGCTATTATACCTCGAAGTTCTTTTTAAGACCTCATTACCAGCTTGAGGGACTGACGGTTTCATTACGTCTGGTATCCAAACTGCCGTCTCAGAAAGGGGGTTGATAGGTAGTCAACCTTGAAGTTTTCGCAACAATAACGCATGAGTGGCTATTATTTACTGCGAAACTTCGAATGTAATGCATAGGGATTCGCTGTTTGTTGTTTAATTAAATTATGATTGGTTAAGGAGAATTATTATGGCTACAAGTTGCTATTTAAAAGCGGATCCACTGAAAGGCGAATCAACTGATGATGCGCATAAAGACTGGATCGAGGTGGAAAGTTGGAGTTTTGGTGTTACCCAGCCTGTTTCCGGGCCCAGTGGTACCGGTGGACGGGCGGCAGCGCGGGCCGATTTTCAGAGCTTTTGCATTAATAAAATGGTGGATAAGTCCAGTGTCGATTTGGGCCTGCACTGCGCCAAAGGTGAGCATATTGCTAAAATGGAACTCGAAGTGTGCCAGGAAACCGGTGAAAAGGTTAATTACTGGAAATTAGAGTTCGAAAATGCAATGGTGCAATCGGTGTCGGTCAATGGTGGTGGTTCAATGAGAGCATCTGAGAGTGTTTGTTTTGTGTATGACAAAGTCACCTGGACTTACATCGCTGTCAATAATGACGGTAGCGCCGGCGACAAGATAGGACCAAAAATCTGGAATCTGGAAACCAATAAGGCGGAATAGTGGTTCGCTGCTTTGGGTCTACTTTTGGGGTTTGCTACGTATGGGCAGGCCGGGGTATTACCCTGTCTGCCATATGCGGAAGTTAGAAATTAATTATGAATAAATTAACCGCGCAAGAATATTTACAACAGGGCGATCTGCAGGAAGCTTTGCAGCTATTACAGGAGCAGGTTCGTGCCCAGCCTGCTGACGTCCTGCAGCGCATTTTTCTGTTCCAGCTATTGTGTGTTCAGGGACAATGGGAACGGGCTTTGACCCAGCTGAATGTTGCCGGTGAACTGGACGACAGTACCCTGGCAATGGTTTCCATGTATCGCCAGGTTATTGCCTGTGAGCGATTTCGGGAAGAGGTTTTTCTGGGTAATAAAGATCCAGTAATCTTTGGCAAACCTGAAGAATGGGTTGCCCTGTTAATACAGGCGTTAAAATTAACTGCTCAGGGTGAATATTCTAAAGCACAGCAAATACGTACTCAGGCTTTTGATGCTGTCCCGGTGACCGGGGGTACGATAGATGAACAAGCCTTTGCCTGGTTCGCAGACAGTGATCCTCGTCTGGGACCCGTTATGGAGGCAATTGTTGACGGACGTTATTTGTGGGTACCTGTGGAAAACCTGAAAACTGTAGTGATTGATGAACCCGCTGATTTGCGTGATGTGGTCTGGTTGCCTGCACATTTCACCTGGAACAACGGTGGCGAAATTTATGGCCTTATCCCAAGTCGTTATCCGTTTTCTTACCAGCATGAACCCTTATTGGCACTGTCGAGAAAAACACAGTGGCAGGATTGTGGTGAAGATCTTTTTTTAGGCACGGGTCAGAGAATCTGGTGCACAGATAGCAATGAATATGCTGTTATGGATGTAAGGACAATTCAATTTAATACCGCATCAGTATCTGAAGAGGACCTGTGAGTTGGCCAGGACGCTGCCTAAAGAACGTTTATTACCCTCTTTACTGGATCGCCTGACGGATGATGCACCGATCAATAACTCCATTGAGTTACAAAAAAAAACGATTCAGAAAATCGAAAAATCGTTGGCTGTACTGCTGGAAAAAAATACCAGTTCTGATGCAGAACAAAGCAATAAGCAACGCATAAAACTACAACAACAGCTTGATCAGGCACGTGCGAAATACACAGTTTTGTCAGCTTCGGTCAGCTCACTGTCTGAACTTGGCGCCTGTGTCAAAAGGGATTTGGACTGGTTACTGAATGCCCATCAGTACTCCCCACAAGAGGATCTTAAAGACTATCCCGAGGTTGAGCAATCTGTATTGAATTATGGCTTGCCTGATCTCACCGGTAAAACGGCATCAGGTCTGGATTTGCGCAATATGGAGCGTTTACTGAAAAAGGCTTTACTCACTTTTGAACCCAGAATTATTCGACGTACACTGGTGGTGCGTATTTTGGCCGATGAGACCCTGTTCAGCCATAATGCCATTACCTTTGAAATCGAAGGAGAACTGTGGTCGGAGCCGATTCCCTTATATATGCATTTACGCACTGAATTCGAGCTTGAAAATGGTTCTGTGTCGGTAGTAAATTTTCATGACTGAGGCTGGCAGGTAATGGACCCACGTTTGCTAGAGTTTTATCACCGGGAATTGCACTATATCCGTGAAATGGGCAGTGAGTTTGCCAGGCGTTACCCTAAAATAGCCTCAGGACTGGATCTGGGCGGTATGGAATGCGCTGATCCTTATGTAGAACGTTTACTTGAAGGCTTTGCTTTTCTAACCGCACGAATCCAGCTCAAACTGGATGCAGAATTCCCACGTTTTACCCAGCATCTATTGGAAATGGTTTATCCTCATTACCTGTCTCTCTTACCCGCAATGACAGTCGTGCAGTTTCAACCCGATATGAAGGGCGGAGTAACTGAAGAAGGCTTTCCGTTACCCAGGAATACCCGGTTATTCAGTAGTACAAACATCAAGGGACGTGCCAGATGTGAATTTCAAACTGCACATGAATTAATGTTGTGGCCTTTACAATTAACCGAAGCCAGTTATTTACCATTGGGAGAAGCTTTACAATTTGTAGATGCCAATATGCAGGGCGTTCAGGGTGTTAAAGCGGCTGTTCGTTTGCGTCTGAAGTCAGTAGCAGATATCACTATTAATCAATTACCCATTGATCGATTACCCGTCTATTTACATGGTAGCGGAGAGCTTCCCATGCAGCTTCATGAATTATTACTGGGGCATAGTATAGCGGTGCTTGTTCAGGGAAAAGTACAGGAAAAAGCACCAGGAAATAGCAATACACCGGTGTGGAGGGGACAGCTGAAAAAAAATTCCATACAGGCAATGGGTTTTGAACAACAACAAGCACTGCTTCCTTACACATCCCCTTCATTTCAGGGATATCGACTATTGCAGGAATATTTTGCCTTACCACAACGATTTTTGTTTGTTGAGCTGGGTAATCTGCAACCGGCACTGCAACACTGTGTAGACGACGAAGTTGAAATTATTATTGTGCTGGATACAGCAAAGGCTGAGCTAGAAGATTTGCTCAGTGCACAAAATTTTGCCCTGTATTGCACTCCGGCTATAAATCTGTTTGCAAAACGTGCAGACCGGATCCATTTGACGCATCGTAGCACTGAGTATCATCTTATTGTCGATAAAACACGGCAAAGTGATTTCGAGGTGCACTCCGTAAAAGGAGTGACTGGTTATGGAGCCGGGTCTTCACTGGAGGTGGACTTTCAACCTTTTTATTCCATCAATGATGAGATAGGTGGTGGAAAAGACTTTGCTTACTATACTTTGCGCCGGCAAACCTCACTGAAATCATCTGCCCGGGAACGTGCCAAAATTAAAGCGGATTATCTTGGCAGTGAAATTTTTATCTCATTAGTAGATGCCCATGAAACGCCCTTTCATAGTGAACTGAAACAGTTGGGTGTCGATACTTTGTGCAGTAATCGAGAATTGCCCATGCTGATGCGTACTGGAGAAGGGGCGACGGATTTTACTTTACAGATAAGCGCACCGGTTGACTCAGTGCGTTGTCTGGTGGGATCGACCAACCCCAAACCCTCTCCTTCTGAGGGTGAGCATGCCTGGCGTCTCATTAATCATTTATCTTTGAACTACCTCAGCATACTGAATAGTGATGAGAATCAGGGTGCAGCTGCATTGCGTGATTTATTAACGCTTTATGGTGATTTCAGCGAACCCTCGATAATCAAACAGATAGAAGGACTATTAAGTATAAGCAGTCACTCAGTGGTACGGCGAATTCCGGTTGCCGGACCGATCTGTTTTGGACGAGGGGTAGAAATTACCATGATTCTGGACGAGACTGTTTTTGAGGGAGCAAGTGCCTTTTTATTGGGTGCGGTGATGGAACGTTTTTTTTGCAAATACGTATCAATTAATAGTTTTACCCAGACTGTGGTCAAAACACTGGAACGTGGAGAAATTATGCGATGGCCGGTAAGGGCAGGAACAAGAACCTTGATCTAGAACTGTTGGCTATCCTGACTCAGGAACCCTACCGGTTTGGATTTTTCGAAGCTTTGCGACAGCTGGAATGTTTGTATGCTGACCGTCCGCGTCTGGGACAGTCCATGCGTCCGGCGGATGATGCCATACGTCTTGGACAAACGCCCAGCATGCAATTTGCCCCATCCACTTTATCTGCATTTGAGCTGTCTACTCTTAAGCCGCTTAATTTAGAAGGTGAAAACGCTGATCATGGAAACACTGGTCTTGTAAATACTGACCCCGAACACGCAAGTCCAGCCAGATTGTCTGTTTATTTTTTCGGACTGTTCGGGCCTAACGGTCCATTACCTCTGCATTTGACAGAATTTGCCCGTAATCGGGTTCGCAATGCCAGGGACTCGGCACTGGTTGATTTTACTGACCTGTTCCATCACCGTTTGCTCAGCTTGTTTTATCGGGCCTGGGCAAATAAAGAGCCGACAGTACAACTTGATCGTCCACAGCAGGATCGCTTTTCGCTCTATGTGGGATCTTTACTGGGACTTGGAGAACATTCCCTGCAACAACGGGATGCGATGCCGGATCATACCAAGTTACATTTTGCTGCACATCTGGGCTGTCATACCCGTCATGCAGAAGGCATGAAGTCAATACTCAGTGAATTTCTAAAGGTTCCGGTTAATATTAAGGAATTTGTCGGTGAATGGCTGGAGATACCTGATGACAGTTATTGCTATCTGAATCAGGATAGTACCGGCAGGCTTGGTCAGTCAGCCGTGATTGGTACCCGTAGCTGGCAATGTCAGCATAAATTTCGCATAGAAATCGGACCTGTAGATTTGCACGAGTATAGAAGGTTACTGCCCGGGAGCAACAGCCTGAAAGCCCTGGTAGATATCGTTAAGAATTATACCGGACTGGAATTTAACTGGGATATAAATTTAATCCTTAGTAAACAGGATGTCCCGCCTGCCAGGCTGGGCGAATATGGTCAGCTTGGCTTGACAAGCTGGCTGGAAAACAAAAATAGAAAATCGGATGCTAATGATTTGTATCTTTATATGGAGAATATCGCATGACAGAAATTAGTCGCACGGCTCTGTTTGGCAAACTGAATAATATGGCTTATAAAGGCATTGAAAGTGCTACCGTATTTTGTAAAATGCGTGGCAATCCCTATGTGGAACTGGTGCACTGGCTGCATCAAATTTTGCAGTCACAGGATTCGGATCTGCATCGAATTATTAAAAAATTTGATCTGAATCCTGCCCATCTTGCACGTGATTTCACCGAAGTTCTGGATCGCCTGCCCTCAGGTGCATCTTCAATTTCTGATCTGTCTGCGCATGTCGAACAGACCGTTGAACAGGGCTGGTTATACGCCAGCCTGATGTTCGGCAGCAGTCAGGTTCGCACCGGACATTTAATCATTGGCGTGGTTAAAACGAATGATTTACGCAACATCTTGAATGCCATATCCAACCAGTTTAAGAAGATAAATACGGATACGCTGGTGGATGAGTTTGATGCCATTGTGTCAGGGTCGCCAGAAGATGCCTTGCAGGCGCATGATGGCAGTCAACTGGCCGGTGCTGCTGCACCAGGAGAAGCTTCAGGTGCCATGTCGCCTGCGCAAATGGGTAAGCAGCAGGCGTTGCAGCAATTTTCTGTTGATCTTACTGAAAAGGCCCGTCAGGGAGAACTGGACCCGATTGTAGGGCGGGATGATGAAATCAGGCGAATCATCGATATTTTAATGCGTCGTCGACAAAATAATCCCATACTGACGGGTGAGGCAGGAGTGGGTAAAACAGCCGTAGTTGAGGGTTTTGCCCTGCGCATTGCGGCAGGCGATGTTCCACCACCTTTGCAGGACGTTACTATACGAACGCTGGATTTAGGTCTGTTGCAGGCAGGTGCCAGTATGAAAGGCGAATTTGAAAATCGTCTGCGTCAGGTTATTGAAGAGGTCCAGTCCTCAGAAAAACCCATTATACTTTTTATTGATGAAGCTCATACTTTGATTGGCGCGGGTGGTTCCGCAGGAAGCGGTGACGCGGCTAATCTGCTTAAACCTGCACTAGCCAGAGGCACGTTACGTACTGTCGCGGCGACAACCTGGGCAGAATACAAGAAATACTTCGAAAAAGACCCGGCCCTTACCAGGCGTTTTCAGGTTGTGAAGATTGATGAACCGGCTGAAGAAAATGCAATTAATATGATGCGGGGTGTAGCCTCTGTGATGGAAAATCATCATCAGGTTTTGTTGCTTGATGAAGCGCTCGAAGATGCTGTAAAGCTTTCCCACCGCTACATCCCGGATCGACAATTACCGGATAAATCTATAAGTGTACTGGACACTGCCTGCGCCCGTGTTGCTATCAGCCAGTATGCGGTACCCGCTGAGGTGGAAGACTGCCGCAGACAAATCGAGGCGTTTAATGTTGAATCCGGTATTATAGAACGTGAAAGTGCTGTTGGTATTGATACACAAGAGCGCAGGAACGAACTGGACAGCAAACTTGCCGAAGCACAACAGCATCTGGAAGAATTGGAAAAGCGTTGGCTGGAGGAAAAAACACTGGTTGAACAAATTCTTGAATTACGTGGAAAATTACAGGGAGTGCTAACGGAAAAAGAAAAGCATGAACAGTCTGATGCAGAAGTTAACACAACAGCAGTGGATAACGAAGATGATCACAATGTTGATGATTCTAAAGCTGAGATTCCCACTGAAAGTGTTCTCCAGGGAGCTTCACCGGCAGCAAAAGATGATACTGAATGTCTGGATGAAAACCAGCGCATGGAATTTATACAACAACTTCAAGAGCAGCAAACTCGACTGGAAGCCCTGCAAGGTGAACGGCCTTTGATCTTCCCTACAGTTGATAACCAGGCTATTGCTTCAGTTATTGCTGATTGGACAGGCATTCCAGTGGGACGTATGGTCAAAAATGAAATTGAGGCAATACTTAAGCTGGGTGATACCCTGAATCGACGTGTTATTGGCCAGCGACATGCACTGGATATGATTGCCCGGAGAGTACAGACTTCCCGGGCCAGTCTTGATAATCCGGGTAAACCAATTGGTGTTTTTCTGCTCTGTGGTCCTTCTGGTGTGGGTAAGACGGAGACCGGTCTGGCCCTGGCCGAGTCGCTTTATGGAGGTGAAGAAAACATTATTACCATCAATATGAGTGAATACCAGGAAGCACATACGGTATCAACACTGAGAGGTTCACCTCCCGGTTATGTTGGTTATGGTGAAGGAGGGGTGCTGACCGAGGCTGTTCGACGCAGACCTTACAGTGTTATTCTGTTGGATGAGGTGGAAAAAGCGCACCCGGATGTTCACGAGATATTTTTCCAGGTCTTTGACAAGGGCTGGATGGAGGATGCTGAAGGGCGTTTTATTGACTTCAAGAACACGATTATTCTGTTGACTTCCAATGCCGGCAGCGACCTGATCATGAACCTGTGCAAAGATCCGGAACTGATGCCGGAACCGGAAGGGATCGCCAAAGCTTTGCGTGAGCCCCTGCTTAAAATATTTCCCGCTGCCTTGTTAGGTCGTCTGGTCACAATCCCGTATTACCCACTCAGCGATGAGATGTTGAAATTGATTATTAAGCTGCAATTGGGTCGGATCAAAAAACGTATCATGGAAAATCACGGTATACCGTTTAGCTATGATGATGAAGTCATCCAGCTTATTGCTGATCGTTGCACCGAACTTGAGAGTGGGGCGAGGGTAGTGGATACCATATTGACCAACACCGTCTTGCCGGAAATGAGCCAGGAATTTTTGACTAGAATGCTGGGTGGAGAACTTGTTTCGGCAGTACGTATATCGGTGCAAGAGAGCGAATTTAATTATCAGTTTGACTAGCATAGACTACAAAAAATTATCTGATTATGCATAAAATTGTCATTTTGGGGCTGGGTCGAATTGGTAAATCCATTGCCAGGTTGTTAC
>RCNG010001893.1_pt1 | contig 10451 bp, 12 predicted proteins | sample 2041371 | NCBI WGS metagenome assembly RCNG01 (sample SAMN09708227, study PRJNA481090) | Marine sediment metagenome, whole genome shotgun sequencing project. | biome: marine sediment; feature: ocean; material: sediment; isolation source: Sewage treatment plant 1 marine sediment (STP1) ... | reverse complement strand
ATTCAAACTCACTGCCCTGCTCATCGCCAATATCACTGAAACCTATGGAAAAGGTGCGCAGGTTATTAACACCAGCCTCAGCCAGCAAGGCAACCAGCAGACTGGAGTCCAGACCACCGGACAGCAGCACGCCAACCGGAACATCGGAAACGGTTATACGCTTTTTGACCGCATCCATCAAACTGTCATGAATCGCTTCTGTCCATTGCGCTTCTGTCCAGTCTGCTTTTTGAGGATCCCGGGTTGCTTTCAGATGCCAGTAGCGATGGTATTTCATACCGCCATTAGTTTCTATTTTAATTGTCGTTCCCGGTGCCAGCTTTTTTACGCCCTGCAAAATAGTATCCGGAGCTGGAATAACTGCATGTAATGTGAATTGATGATGCAGGCCAACCGGGTTAATTTCGGTATTGATGTGTCCGGCGGCCAATAAAGCCTGCATATTGGAGGCAAACACAAAGCGATTGTCATCCAGGCTGTAATACAATGGCTTAATTCCCAGCCGGTCACGCGCAACAAATAAGCTATAGTCAGTTAAATCCACAATGGCGAAAGCAAACATACCATGCAGACGTTCAACACATTGTTCACCCCATTCCGCATAGGCTTTTATAATGACTTCAGAATCGCCGTCGGAAAAAAAACGGTGCCCCTTACTTCTAAGTTCCTTACGTAATTCCGGGTAATTATAAATAGTGCCATTAAATACCAGAGCCAGCTGCAGCTCATTATCCACCATGGGTTGATTGGAACGCTCTGACAAATCAATAATAGATAATCGTCTATGCCCCAGAGCCATCGGCCCTTCGTGGAACACGCCTTCATTGTCTGGACCACGACGCTCCAGTTTTTTCAACATCTTGTTCAGGGTTGCCAGATCGGGCTTTGAACCGTCAAAATGATAATCACCGCAAATGCCACACATAATGAATTTTATTCCTTATTTTTAGCTATTGTGTTCTGAGCTTAATGACCACCAGTCTGGAAATCACTTTCGAAACACCCGGTGTACTTTTGGCGAGGGCAATCGCCCTGACAGCGCTTTTATCCGAATCAACACTGCCCGTCAAGGTCACTACACCGGCATTCACTTCAATTCCAATGTCAGCTCGATTAATGGCACTTTCTGCTTCATATTTCTGACTGATATTGACATTAATTTTGGCATCAGCCTCCGAGGCACTGTCCGTTACTATGGGTGCAAAGGCCGCTTTATCTTTATAGGCTTCGCGTTCTTTTGCCCTGACTTCTTTTTCCTGTTGTTCTTTTTCGGCCTGGATTTCTTCATTGCTGTCAACACCAGGTACCCAGTCGGTTGCATCCCGAACCGTACTGCAGGCTGCCATAGCCAGCCCCGCTGTCACCAGCAGTACTTTAATACTCACTGATAATGCATTAGTTAGAATGATTTCTGTTTTCATTTTTCCCATTTCCTGATTAAAAATAATTTTTTAGTTATTTTGTGCCCCAGCCACCGCCACCCGGGGTTTTTATGCTGAGTTTTTGTCCGGTCTGAGCTATAAAAAATGCTTTTCCTGGTAAGAGTTCACCATCCAGCCTGTTTTCACCCATCTGTCCATCCCCACCTCCGGCCAGCCCCCAGGGTGAATGTGATCGCCGCTCTGTCAGCAGGGTGATCTGGGTCGGCTGCAAAAATTCAACTTCCCGTATCAGACCCTGACCGCCGCCATGCTTCCCCACGCCACCTGATGCTTCACGCAGGCAATAGCGGGTGATCCGTAGTGGAAAGTGATATTCCAGAGACTCAATAGGGGTATTTAAGGTATTGGTCATATGAGCCTGGACACCATCAATGCCCGGAAAAGCCTGACTGGCGCCAAGACCTCCGCCAATTGTTTCATAATAATCCCAATGATCATTATTTTCCCGGCTACCCATAGCAACATTATTCATTGAGCCATAGCTGGCAGCCGGAATTTTATCACCAATGGCCGGAGCCAGGGCTCCTAAAACCACATCAACCACCCGGGTCGATGTTTCCACATTACCAGCAGCAACGGCAGCCGGATATTGAGCGTTCAGTAAACAACCTTCCGGCGCTACAATTTGTATCATTCGAAAGGTGCCGGCACAGGCCGGTGTCTGAGCCGGCATTAAACAACGAAACACATAATACACTGCCGCCGCAGCCACTGATAGAGGGCAGTTGATATTACCCTTAACCTGTGCTGCGGTGCCAGTAAAATCAAGCCTGATATGCTGCTCTTCTACACTGATGGTCAGGGCAATTTTGATGTTTTCCTGTCCCGCACCATCATCGTCCATAAAGTCATGAAATTGATAAACACCCTGGGGTATTTTCGCCAGACTGGCTCTGGCCACCCGCTCACCATAATTATTGAGATGCACCAGCGCAGAGCTAAAGCGTTCTGCATCCAGTTGCTCAATGAGTTCATTCAGACGGGCAACACCAGCCTGGTTGGCACTGATTTGAGCCAGGAAATCACCTCGTGCCGAGTCCGGGCGACTCATATTTGCAGTAATCTGCTGCAAAACCTGTTCATCAACCTGAGCATTATGCATAATGTAAGTAGGCGAAATAATCAGCCCTTCTTCATGCAGAGAATTTGACAAAGGCATTGAACCTGGCGTATCTGCCCCGATATCTGCATGGTGAGCACGATTAACGACAAAGGCAATTGGCTGAACGATGGTTTCGGCTTCTTGCGGGCTAATGGCTTCTTGCGGTGTAAAAACAGGGGCGATCATAGTGATGTCCGGTAGATGAGTACCACCCAGATAGGGATTATTCAGTACCAGCATATCACCCCTGGTCCAGGTTTGGATCTTAACGATAGCCGCCATAGCATAAGCCATACTGCCCAGATGTACCGGAATATGGGCAGCCTGGGCACACAGTTCACCAGCACCGTCAAAAACTGCACAGGAGTAATCAAGGCGATCTTTAATATTGGGAGAAAACGCACTGCGCCGCAGGACAGCACCCATTTCTTCACAAATGGACTCAATGCGACTGACAAATACACTTAGCTCAATGGCATTCATAGCTGAGAAATATTGCCCCTTATTTATTTTAAATGTTATAGAGTCTTGTTATTGACAGTCGTTGACATAAAAAACTAGTATTCTACATTAATACAGGTTTGAAGCACTAAAATTCCGGCTAAAATTAAATACCCGACCAATTTAGTCTACTATTCTTGTAAAAAAAGTATTATACTCGCACCCACCAACACGTTTAGAATACATTATCCTAAAATTACATGGAGTAAAAAAATGGCATTTGAATTACCCGCTTTACCTTTTGAAAAAGGCGCATTGGCACCACACATCTCTGAAGAAACACTTGAATATCACTACGGCAAGCATCACAACACCTATGTCGTTAATCTTAACAACCTGATTGCTGGTACTGACTTCGAAAACATGTCTCTGGAATCCATTATCCAGAAATCAGATGGCGGTATTTTCAACAATGCAGCTCAGGTATGGAACCACACTTTCTACTGGAACTGTCTGAGCCCTAATGGTGGTGGTGAGCCAAGTGGTGCCCTGTCTGATGCAATCAGTGCCACTTTCGGATCTTTTGACAAGTTCAAAGAAGAGTTTACTGCAGCTTGTGTTACTAATTTTGGTTCTGGCTGGACATGGCTGGTCAAAAATACTTCCGGTGCCCTGGAAATTGTAAAAACATCCAATGCCGGCTGCCCTCTGACTGATGGCCTCACCCCGCTGATGACCTGTGATGTCTGGGAACATGCGTACTATATTGATTACCGTAACGCCCGTCCTAACTATGTAGCAGCGTTCTGGAATCTGGTGAACTGGGATTTTGTTTCCAGCAAGCTGTAAACCTTTACCTGACATACAGTTTAATGATGGTTTCGCTTCCAGCAACACCATCATAATGTGCTATAGTTGTATCATATCGCAGATTCAGTACCTCCATGAAAATTTCATGAAGGTACTCATAATTTATTATCGGTACGGCTATGGCTCATTACAATCTCATTTTTCAGGGAAAAATTATCGCTGGTGCTTCACTGGATGAAGTGAAAACCAATGTTGCGCGATTATTTAAAGCCGATGCAAAAAAAACAGCCGCGCTCTTCTCCGGCCAGTCGATAGTCATAAAAAAAAATCTTGATACCGAGTCCGCTAAAAAATATCTTGCTGTGCTGAAACAGGCCGGCGCTGTTGTCAAGGCAGTAAAAGTGGAAAATCTCCCTGCGGATAGCAACAACCCGGACAACAGCAATTCAAGAGACAATAGTTCAGAGCACAACAGCAACGCTGAAAGCAGTCAGCAACAGACTGACAACACTGCCACAGCATCTAATGGATTAAGTCCCGGACTCGCTTCTCTGGTTAATTATAATACCCGCGCAGCTCTACCAGAAACCAGCACAACCCAACCAGAAACCAGCACAACTTATAGCAAACCAACAGAAACAGCTGCGACTGAACGTTTGCAACTGGCTCCGGCCGACTCTGAAATTCTCACTCATAAAAAACATTCTGAATCAGTCAACCTACCGGATATCAGCCATCTTAGCATGTCAGATGCGCAGACTGGATCTCTGGATGAATTCAGCCCCCCGGTCGAAGCGCTTGAGCTACCGGATATAGAAAATTTAACCATGAGCGAAGCCAATACCGGCAGTCTGGAAAAATTTGCTGTTAATGTAGAACCGCTAGAACTACCGGATTTCAGCAACCTGACGGTAGCTGAACAGAATGACACACCACTTTCGGCAAATAGTCCAGCGGCAGACCCCGTAAACCTACCTGATACCTCAGAACTATCAATGTCTGCAGCTCAGGAAGGAACTCTGGAAGGTGTTGAAATCAAAACAGAACCGCTAGAACTACCGGATATCAGTCATATTAATATCCTGGAAACCCCGGAAGAAAACAAGACTGTCTCTGGAAAAGCAGTTTTTCAAATTGATTAATTATCAGTACGGAAAAGGCACTAAATTAACCACTATATGACCGGTTGATTTTATTTATTGACTAATTTTAGTATAATAAAACAACAACTTGGATGGCCAGTTGGCAAAGATATCAGACTGTTGGAAGTTTATGTCCGAAAGAACAATGTACAGCGTTTTTGAATCGGCCTTTGAACTGGACATTGCAAATCTATGTCAGAATATTGTCATTCATCAGGAAAACTTTGCAACTAACCGGAAGTTGATCTCACGGGTAAAAAAGTCTGAACCTGATTTTATTTTGGCGGAGTTTATTTATTCACCATCATTAGGTACACAAATCAGCAGCCTGGATGGTTTGTTAGGCGCAGTGGAACGATTTTGCAAACAGACCCGGCTGATTATTTATACCGAAAGCCGTTATCGGAAGCAACTTGAAACCGTGCGGGAAAAGTTTACTATTCACCATGTACTTGAATATCCGGTACAGGCATCAGAACTTTGCCCGATTTTAATGTCCTGAACAGCCTTGAGCCAGGGCAATAAATAGGCTAATGTTGGCTTTAACAAACTGCTATTTCAGGCACAAAAGAAAATAAAAAACTTAATAAAGGTTTGCTGGTGGCATTTCTCAGGTTACAAATAAGCAACAATATGCACAAAGACTACGATATAACCAAACGCACGACCACTATAGGCCGTCGTTCAGACAACGATATCACGATTGACAGCCCTGATGTATCCAATCGTCATGCCCGTCTGAATTTTGAACAAAATTACTACCTCACTGATCAGCGCAGTTCAAATGGCACCTATATTAATGGCAAAAAAATACTCCATGCCAAACTTTCGGATGGTGATGAGATACATTTTGCCGGTATTTATGCTACTTTTTATGAACAAGCCTACCAGGATTAGTGCCTTCACAAAGCAATTTTGCCTAAGGCTGCCTTGCTTCATATCCTGCTTCAGCAATTGCGGCAATTAATACCTCTGCATTGGCCGTACCTGTGACCACAGCCCCGCCCGGTTCCAGATTAACGGTAACACTCTCTACTCCGGAAACAGCCTGTAAAGCCTTTTCGGCACTGGCCACACAATGCTTACAGGTCATTCCGGAAATAGCAAGCTGTATTGTTTCAGCACTCATATTTATTTCTCCTGTCGGTAACTTTGCTTCAGTTTAATTCAAATATGGTTCAACTCAAGTATGGCTTAACCAGAGCTGTAAATAATTCAGGCTGCTCGGCATGAAGCCAGTGGCCTGCTGATTTGATCATGGAGAACGAGGCCAGAGGGAATAGTTGTCTGGTCAGTTTTTGCTTAGCCTGGCTCAGATAGGCCGACTGCCCTCCGCCAATAAACAATACCCGCCTGGCAAAGGGTTCGATTTCTTTCGTATCAGGGAAACCAGCAATGCATGACATAGAATGGATAATGGCCTCAAGATTCAAACGCCAACGGTATTTCCCATCTTTAAATTGCAAATTTTGCAATAAAAACTGACGCAGAACCGGCTGTGCTATGAAATCGGATAAATAGCCATCCGCATCCTGGCGAGACTTTATTGATAGCAGTGGAATCGACTGAAAGCCTGCCAGCACTTCTTCAAAATCGTGTTCATAGATCACCGGCGCAATATCAACCACCACCAGCTTCTGCACTATTTCAGGCTTAGACAAAGCCAGCCACATAGCAACCTTGCCTCCCATACTGTGAGCAATAATATTCACGGGCTGCATTTGAGGCGGTTGCAGCTCTTGCTCAATAAAGTCCAGGACATCCTGAGCCATACTGGGATAATCCATGGTATCAGCATGTGGTGATTTGCCATGATTGCGCAAATCCAGTGCATAGACAATGTGTCTGTCCGACAGAGCCCGCGCTATGGCGTGCCAATTCCGGCTACTGCCAAACAAGCCGTGCAGGATGATTACGGGAGAGCCGTTCTTATTCCTGCCATTTTGAGAATCACCATATTGAGTGGCATGTAACTGCATAACTGATGACAAATTTACTATTTGGAAAGATAGTTCAATTTCCACTGGTCATAAGAATGAATTACCTGATCCAATTGCTCCTGGTCATAGTCACGCAAACCACTTAAAAGCAGATTTTTCGCTCCATGGCCAATTTCCTCTCCATTGGCAAGGATCTTAAACTCCAGCCTAACCTCGCCTTTCTTCCCACTTTGCTGTATTAATGAGCTTTTCAATTCCAGGTCAATATTATCACCTGACAGCCTGTCCAGATAAATTTCCATATTTTTGTATATCACCAGAGGCCGTGACGGATTAATCATCACACCTTCCTGTTTCATCAATGGCACCAGAATATGCGGGAAGGTTCGGCCAGAAAATTGCACATATTTTTCTGAAAGCGCAGAAATAAATTGAGTGTCGTTGCTCTGTTCACCCGATACGCTAATATCCATATAATTTTTTTCACTATCATCTTGCAGGCTATAGACCGTTTGCGGGCTAATGGCTTCTTGCTGACCACTACCTTCAGACATTTCGGATGAGGTTTCTTTTGCCGCGTGCAGTTGAGTATTTTCACCAACCATGCCGGCAAAATCAAACTTCATTTCCTGGCTGATACCATATTGAGACAGGAAAACAGCAAATAACAAATCTCCCGGCACACAAAAACGTTTGGCATTTTCATCATGAATCGGATTAAAATCACCAGCAACACTTTTGGCAAATAAACTTGCCTGCTGCCGGGTAAAACTGATCCGATCATTTTCACGATTAAAATAATTTGTAATATTCATTGTCATTACCGTCTACTCTTACCTGCGGTTGCTCAATATGATCCATTCAAGCGCAATATTCTATCATTAAAGTCAAAATCTTTCACTTGCTTTAAAACTTACATACATCAGCATCACGGCCATTAAGAGCAAATTTTATTTTCATATTGCCTTGTGTTCCATACTTCAAATACCAGCCTATCGCTCATAAAGTGATTCTGTGCATTATGGTTAAATTTTTGGAAATCATACCAAGGCAAAAGCATATCCATTGGCTAGAATATATAAAGAAATTTAATTTTTTGGAGCATAAATGCCATTTACACCAATTCATATGGGGCCTGGGATACTCATAAAATCAATTCTTCAAGGAAGCTTTAGTTTAATGGTTTTTGGTTGGGCTCAAATAATTATGGATACACAGCCACTTGTTGTCATGTTAACAGGTGAAGGTCAAGTGATGTTAATTATCTGTTCACCAGGGTGCGGGGCAGAACGTCTTTCCTCACGGATAACGTGTTTTCTAAGTTTCCACTTACTCATTCTATCTGTGTTGCTCATCAGTTAAATAGTTGACTATTCGCCTTCCTCGCGCCTTGATAGAATGGCAATTGAAAACTGATAAATGTAAATTAATTTTTGCGGCTGCCCTTAGGATTTCGTGGATTGTTTTTATGATCCAAACCAAATAATTCCTGGAAAAAACGTACGGCTTTTCTACGTGACTGGAATGCCTTGCCCGGCTTAGGCACCATATCCACATAGCCACCGTCTCCCAGATGGGAGAATGGATCGTAAACAGTGATAGCGGGCTGCAATCGGTCCCATGCGTGAGTTGCACGTGGGTATACGTTTAGTGATACAACTGACTGCTCGAATTCTGGAAGAGAGGCTATCAGGTTTTCACATGGCGCACTACCTTCATCGTAGTCATCTAACTCACCAATTTGGATCAATAACGGAGCGCCCGTTATATTATTAAAATTCATACCGGGCACTCCGACATTATACGCCCAGCAGACAGGATAATGCGCCACATGAGCGGCAAACGCAAGATCTTGTTCGCCGTAAAGTTCGTTGTAATCTTCTGTCGCCGCCAGCATTGTGACAACTCCACCCCACGAGAAACCCATAATACCAATACGTTCCACGTCTATATCTGGTAACTCAGAGAGATACTTTAAAGCGCCAAAAGCATCCGGGACATTGATGGTAGGTAATGAGGGCCGATTAAATCCACCTGGCAAGCCACGAGCCGCCCACATGTCAATTTCAAAGGTAGCAATTCCAGCATCATTCAATGCCTGGATGTAGAGTGCGCCTCGGCTATCAACCCCGGCACTTCCATGTAGAATAAGCACCGCTGGAATTTTTTTCTCAATATCTGGCAGTTCATTAGCAACGACAGGTACACGTAACTGTCCGGAAATAGTCAGCGGGGTACCCGGATTCAGTGGATCAAACGATTGGTACTGAACATAGGAAATGCTTGGCAGATTGCGTTCAATAATCCCGGCATGTGCGTTGAAAGATAAGATTACAGCGATAAAAATTAAAACCAGATGTTTTTGAAACGACATGACACTTCTCCCCCAAGAGCTTTTGATGTGGTTGACAACAGGATCATTATATTTTTCTTTTCTAAAAAATTTCACAGTGTAAGTTTTCATTTCATGAATATAGAATAGAAGACTGAATGACACCTTACAATGTAAACTGGCAAATATTTCTGTTCTTCTTCTGTTACAATATCAATCTCTGACCATTTTAATCTGGCAACCCTGGAATGTTAGACGCTTTATCTGCAACACAACTTATAAGCGCCTTGGTAATTATACTGTCGGCATATATCGTCCGTGGCATTGCAGGTTTTGGTTCAGGCTTGATTGCAATTCCATTCTTGGCATTAATGCTGCCCGTCAGTATCACAGTTCCAATGATCGGGTTACTGGATTATATCGCTTCACTGTCCCATGGCGTAAAATTACGCAGTGATATTCGCTGGAAACAGATCCTGCCCCTGGTACCTTTCAGTCTGATTGGAGTTCTGCTGGCACTTTACCTGTTTAATACGTTAAACCCCCAATTTTTAAAAAAATCTCTTGGTGGTTTTGTTATTATTTATGCATTGTATTCGATATTTACGATCAAACCACATACCCACAGCAGTTTTCTCTGGGCATTGCCAGGGGGTATTCTGGGAGGATTAATAGGCGCTTTATTCGGCACTGGCGGCCCGTTTTATGTCATCTATCTTCAGCTGCAGGGGCTTGGCAAAACTACATTTCGAGCCACGATAGCGACTATATTTCTTCTGGATGGCTCTACCCGCATTATCGCCTATACAATAAACGGCTTTTATTCCATAGACACGCTTATACTCATTGGAGCAGGAACATGGCCACGACGATCGTACCGACGATCACTGCCAGGAACACTATCATCAGCGGCTCAATGATGGACGTCATCGCCTCAACTGCAGTGTCCACCTCTTCCTCGTAGGTCTCCGTCACTTTCGCGAGCATCTCGGGAAGAGCACCGGTCTCCTCGCCGACCTCAACCATGCTTACCGCCATTAGCGGGAAAGCACCGGACTCCGCCATCGGCAGGGCCATCGGGTCGCCCTCCTTGACGCTGTCGTGTATCGACATGACGGCGCCGGCGATCACTTCGTTTCCGGACGTATCAGAAACTATCTTGAGCGCCTGGAGGATCGGCACTCCGGAAGTCAGAAGTGAGCTGAGAGTACGCCCAAAGTGAGCCACCGCAGTCAACCGAAG
>RCNG010001892.1_pt1 | contig 10457 bp, 9 predicted proteins | sample 2041371 | NCBI WGS metagenome assembly RCNG01 (sample SAMN09708227, study PRJNA481090) | Marine sediment metagenome, whole genome shotgun sequencing project. | biome: marine sediment; feature: ocean; material: sediment; isolation source: Sewage treatment plant 1 marine sediment (STP1) ... | reverse complement strand
GCTTCTCGAGGAGCCGGACGCTCTGAGCGGCGACGGGGGCCGGGCGGTGCAGGGACTGAATGGAAGAACAGCCTTTCATCTCAATCATCATCCCGGCCTACAACGCCCGCGAGCATCTCGATCGATGTCTGGATGCACTGCTCGCATCGTCGTATGCCTCTTGCGAAATCATCGTGGTGGACGACGGGTCCACGGACGACACGGCTGAGATGGCCCGAGCGAAGGGCGTGACCGTGCTCGAACGTACACGGCAGGCCGGGCCTGGGGCTGCGCGTAACGAAGGCGCCCTTCAGGCAAAGGGAGAGATCCTTCTCTTTATCGACGCCGATGTTCTGGTTACGGAGGGGACCGTCGCCCTCGTGGCGAAGCGGTTCGCGGGGAACCCTGACGTGGACGCCCTGTTCGGGTCCTACGACGACAACCCCTCGGAAGAGAACTTCCTTTCCCAGTACAAGAACCTCTCGCATCACTATGTGCACCAGCAATCCAGCGAAGAGGCGGTCACATTCTGGGCCGGCTGCGGGGCCGTTCGAAAGGAAGTGTTCGACAGGGCGGCCGGATTCGATCAAGAACGCTACGCAAGGCCTTCGATCGAGGACATCGAACTCGGGTACAGAATGAAGAAGATGGGGTGCAAGATCCTTCTCGACAAGGCGTTGCAGGTGAAACACCTGAAGAGATGGACACTCGAGTCCCTGCTTCGCGCGGACATTCTCCATCGTGCGGTCCCCTGGTCGATGCTCATGCTGGAAACAGATCAAATCGTCGATGATCTCAATCTGCAGTGGCGGAGCAAGGCGAGCGCGTGTCTCGCGGGCTTGCTCTTCGTCATGCTCGGGCTGGGTATTTATCGGAGGGAGTTCCTGTACGGCGCGGCCCTTCTCGCCGTCATCCTCGTCGTTCTGAATTTTGATTTCTACACATTTCTGTTCCGCAAGAGGGGCCTCGTCTTTACCCTGCTGTCGTTCTTCATGCATATGCTCTATTATATCTACAGTGGGCTTATCTTCGTGTCGTGCTGGACGGTCCACGCCTTTTCCGGAAAGAAACAGGAAAAGCGGGAGAAACGGAGCACGGGAAAACGCGGAGACCGTTGATGAACAGGAGGTTCGCGCCGCCCGACATCCTGGAGGTTACCGACCCTGACGCCGGATTGACCGGTTGGCTGGCCGTTGATTCTGTGATCGACGGCCATTTCTGCGGGGGCCTTCGGATGCTTCCCGATGTGTCCGCCCCGGAGCTGGCCGCGTTGGCCAGGGCGATGACGTTGAAGCACGGGTTTCTGGGGATTCCACACGGCGGCGCCAAGGCCGGTGTCCTGTGCAGTGAAGACGCATCCGCGGAGAAGAGAACTCTGCTGCTGGCGGCCTTTGGCCGCAAGGTGGAAGATCTCCTGGCGACCCGCACCTATCTGCCCGGATCCGACATGGGCACGAGCGACAAGGACATTCGTGACATGCTGGGCAATCTGGGGATCCGGGTTCCCAGGCGCGCCCTGCGGGGACAAGAATCCGGGTGGTACACGAGCCTGACCGTGATCGCAGCCGCCAGGGCGGCCTCGGTCGCTCGAGGGTTCGACCTCCGGGGTGCCACGGTTGCGATTGAAGGGTTTGGAGACGTAGGAGGGGCCGTTGCACAGGGCCTCGACGAAATAGGAAGCAAGATCGTGGCCGTGTCGACCCGCCGGGGGGCGCTCCATTCAGCCCGAGGCCTCGACGTTGCGGAACTCCGCCGAGCCTCCCGAGAGCACGGCTCCGAAGTCGTCGACCACTATCAGGCCGCTCAGAAGATCGACAGGGAATCCCTCCTGGAACTCGACGTGGACCTTCTCGTCCCGTGTGCCAGGCATCACAGCATTCACGCGGACAATGTGGACAAGATCAAGGCAAGAGCGATCAGTTGCGGCGCGAATGTGCCTGCCACCGAAGAGGCGGAGAAGCTTCTGGCCGAGCGCGGTATCCTCTGCATTCCGGACTTCGTCGCCAATGCGGGCGGGGTTCTCGGGGGCACCATGGAATTCGCAGGCATCCGCCCCCCCTCCATCGTTTCCTTCGTGAACACGCACTTCTCGAGGCAAGTTTCCCTCGTGATCGACAGGGCCCGTCAAGAAGGCGCGTACATCCGGGAAGTAGCCGAGAGGATTGCCAGGGAGCGCTTCACGCGCATGCGGGAAGCTTCCGGGAGTCATTCCCCTCGAAAGAAGGTGTTCTCTTTTGCGATGGACCTCTACAGGAACGGCCTGATTCCGAGCCTTTGTGTGGGCGCACTGGCCCGACCGTACTTCCAGAGGAGAATTGAAGGGGTCTTCGAATAGGAGTTAGAGTGTATGGACATAGACGAGACGATTCGGGGCAGAAGGTCGATACGGAAATACCGGAAAGGGAATATCTCCGATCCTGTGATCGAAGACATTCTCGATCTGGCCCGGAACGCGCCCTCCTCGATGAACGGCCAACCGTGGCACTTCATCGTGGTCAGGGAGGAGGAGATGAAGAAGAGGCTGGTGGAGATCAAGAACGCGCACTGCCCGGTCGAAAAACAGGCCTTTCGATCCGATTTCATCCAGGACGCGTCCGTGATCATCATTGTCTGTGTGGACAGGAAGGCATCCTACGATCGGGGGATCGAGAACGGACTCCTGGCCGCGGCGAACATTCTCTTGGGCGCCCACGCGAGAGGGCTGGGAAGTGTGTACATGTCGGCTCACAAGGCGGGCGACCCGGCCGTGGCGGAAGAAATCCGTGAGGCCCTCGAGATACCAGAGCACCTGGACCCGATTTCCCTCCTCCCCCTGGGCTATCCGGACGAGAGTCCCAAACAGAAAGAAATGAAACCCTTGAAGGAAATCATCTCCTATGAGGCTTTTGGAAGAAGATAGATTGAATCTGGATCGAGCCATCGATCCGGAATACACGTCTGAGATGAGCATCGTGGCGAGATACAGGAACGCCTTCTCCTTCGGCGAACCGGAGGAGGACGCCCGGTTCAAGGAATTGCTCCTGGAGACGAGTCTGCGAGAGGGTGCAAGGGTGTTTCCGTTGTTGACCTACCGCGGAGTGGACATCCACATCCTGGACGAGTCCTCGTTGATGCACACGGGAACGTTGAAGTCGATCGACGGGTGCATCACCCTGGCCCAATGCAAGCTGCGAGGCTACGAGAGGGTCGTCTTTGAATCGGGCGGCAACACCGGAACGGCTCTGACCGAGTACGGTCAGAAGGCGGGCCTGGAGACCTTCCTGTTCGTTCCCGAAGAGAATCTCCCTCTGCTGGACAGCAGGGTCTTCGAGCCGGACAGGGCACATCTGATCTCGGTTGCCGAACCGGGATGGGTCAAGAAGGCCGCAGGCACATTCGTGGGATTGAACGGCATCGAGCACATCCCGGAGGTGGCCTGGCGTTATCAGGCCTCCATGTTCAGGGGCTTCTTCGTCCTCGAGTACATGCTGACAAACGGAGGATTCGACTGGCTGACCCAGACCATCAGCGCCGCCTTCGGCCCCATCGGGATCTACAGCGTTCTCAACAGCTTCCCGCGGGAAACGGGCCCTGTCCCGAGATTCCTGGGCTTTCAGCAGGAAGCGAACTGCCCCATGTACAAGGCGTGGAAATCAAGAGACCAGGCGCTCGAAACGAGCCCGCCCGAGCCGAGCATCGGCAACAAGCTGCTCACAAAGGTCATGTACGACGTGGCCCCATACACGTACGGCACCTACGAGGACCTGAAGGGCGTTCTCACCGCGACCCGGGGAGACCTGAACACGGTGAACCACGCCGAGTTCTTTGCGCTGTTCGACCAGGACTTCGACGGAAAGGGCGTGCTGGAATTGCTCGAGGCAAGAGGATTCAGGGTCCGGGCCGAGGATGGAGAAATCGTAGACAGGACCGGGTTGATCGCACTCGCCGGCACCCTCACGGCGGTAGAAAGCAGGAAAATCGCCGAGGGGAACAAGGTGTTGTGCTGCTTGACAAGCGGCACCGGCAGGGCGGACGGCAAGGCCGTGCCCGAGTACAGGGTCTCCAGCCTGGAAGACCTGGTGACAGACTGTCGAGGGATGATCTATGGCGGGTGAATCCGCGGCCTGCGCGTCCGGGCAAATCATCATCAGGGACTCTACCCTGCGGGAAGGACTGGATGTTCCCCGGGTGGAATTCTCGATGGAACAGAGGTTGCGAATCGCAAGATTGCTGGATCAGGCAAAGGTGCCGGAAATCGAGGTGGTGGCGCCGGGGAAGATCGCCGAAGACTTACCCTTTGCCGGGAAGCTGAAAGAGCAGGGGTTGCGGATCAGGACATCGGGGCTCGTGTATTCGTTCAGCCCGCGCATCAAGGAAGAGGTCGTCCAGCTTTCCGGGTCCCTGGACAGGTTTGACATCCTGATGCCCGTCTCCGAAAAGCGGAGGCCCTACGACAGGAACACGAAGACAAGTCTCCTGCAGGAAATGCTGGATTTTTCTTTGAAGCACACGGCGGATGTGGGTGTCGGCTTTCCCCATTCCACCCAGGCCGACCCCGAATTCCTGCAGAAGATCAGTCAGGAATCGGTGAAGAACGGCGCACGGAGAATCGTGATCTACGACACGAACGGAAGCGCAGATCCTTCTCAAGTTTACGAGTTGATCAAGCGGTTGACACAGGCGGTGGATGTGCCCCTGTTCTTTCACGCCCACAACGATCTCGGGCTGGCCACGGCGAACTCGCTAGCTGCCGTTCACGCCGGAGCGGACGGCCTGGACACGACCGTGAACGGACTCGGGGACAGGGCCGGAAACGCCTCCTTCGAACAGGTGGTCATGGTCCTGTATCTCAAGGGCTTTTCTGCCGGGATCTCCCTCGGGGACCTGAAAGAATTGTCCGGGGTTGTCGCGGAAGCCAGCGGCGTGGAGATCCCCGGGCTCGCGCCCATCCTGGGAGAGTACGTTGCCACCCACAAGTCACCGGGGCATCTGGAGATCCCGGAGCTGTTCGAAGCCTTTGATCCATCCCTGGTCGGCCTCGACCGGAAGATAGACAAGTAAGGGAATAGGAATGAGAATTCTTCTGTTTAATCCCGCACCCCGAAGCGGCTGGCAGCCCCAGAGGCGCGTCGAACTGCCGCTGTGCCTCCTGTGCCCGGCAACCGGGCTGGACCGGCAGGGGTACGACGTCCGGATCATCGACGGGTTTGCCTCTCCGAGCTGGGAGAAGGAGCTGCTCGAGGCCCTGAAAGAAAAGCCGCTCTGTTTCGGGGTGACGAGCATGACCGGGCCCCAGATCCTGCACGCCCTGGAAGGGTGCAGGATGGTCCGGAAGGCGTATCCGGATGTGCCCATCGTCTGGGGCGGGATTCACTCGACCCTGCTCCCGGAGCAAACCCTCGAGAACCCGTATGTGGACATCCTCGTGACGGGTGAAGGGGAAGCCACCTTTGATGAACTCGTCAAGGCCCTGGAGACGGGAACACCTCTCAGCCGGGTGAAGAGCATATGGTACAAAGAAAACGGCAAGGCCGTCTTCACCGGAACGCGCCCTTTCATAGATTTCGATGCGCAGCCTCCCCTCTCGTACGACCTCATTGTGATGGACCGCTACAAGCGTCGTCTCTTTGGCAGGGACCACATCAGCTTCACCTCCAGCCGGGGATGCACCTCCAACTGCGCCTTTTGCTGGGAGCCGGCCATGAACAAGCGAAAATGGCGCCCCATGCAGCCGGAGACCGTGCTCGAGCACTTGAAGCGCATCGTCCGGGACTACGGCATACGGGGCTTCCTGTTCACGGACGACAACTTCTTCGTCGACATGGACCGGGCGCACCACATCCTGGAAGGCATCGTCCGTGCGGACCTCGATCTCAGCATTGCCAAGCTCCAGATCCGGGCCGACAGGGTCTGCAAGCTGGACAAGGACTTTCTCCAGTTGCTCGTCAGGGCGAACGTGAGGCGCATGTCCGTGGGCGTGGAGTCCGGAAACGAACGGGTCCTGGCCCTGATCAACAAGGGGGAGACGATCGAGCAGATCATCGAGGCCAACCGGATCCTCGCCTCCTACCCGATCGTTCCGCTCTACCTGATCATGATGGGCCTGCCCACCGAGACCCCTGAGGAACTTGCGGACAGCGTCCGCCTGGCCATCCGGCTCACGGACGAGAACCCGAAGGCAGTGAAGACCTTCAACATCTACACCCCCTACCCGGGGACGGCACTCTACGAGAGATGTGTGGAACTCGGGCTCAAGGAACCCGAGCGATTGGAGGCGTGGGCTCGTTTCAACTATCGAAACGTCCCGAAGAGATCCACCTGGCTCGCACCGGAAATGAGCAGGCTGGTTCAGGGGTTGGATTTTCCCCTCATGTTCCTCGGAAAGGGGCACTTCGTGAATCCTTACAAGAAGACGAACCCGGTCGTAGTCGGGTTGTCCAGGCTGTACTACCCCCTGGCACGGTATCGTGTGAAGAACATGGACGTGCGCTTTCCGTTGGAAACGAAGCTTGTGAAGACGTTGGGGCTTTTCGGAAAACAGGGATGATCAGAGAACGCACCATCCGGGGCCTGCACGATTACCTGGCCGAAAACGTGCTCGGCCGTCTCGCCGTTCGGGGCGGAAACGCCGTTGACCTGGGCACGGCGAAAGGTGCAATGGCGGCTCGTCTGCAAGGACTCGGGCTGGACGTCACCGCAGTCGGCGACAGCCGGGAGGAGTTCGAGGCAGACCTGCCGTTTGTTCGACTGGATCTGAACGACCCGGACTTCAGTTCCCGCCTGGGGGAGGGTTCCTTTGACCTGGTGAGCGCCGTGGAAATCATCGAGCACCTCGAGAGCCCGATCGGGTTCCTGCGCAATGTGCGGCGCCTGCTCAAGCCGGACGGGGCCGCGCTGATCACGACGCCCAACCTGGAGAGTGCCCCCGCCCGGGTGAGACTTCTCCTGGCGGGAAAGCTCCACATGATGGACGAAAAGGTCCCGACCCACATTACGCCGATCTTCTTCGACCTCCTGGCACGGGTGTACGTGCCCCGGGCCGGGCTCGGGATGACGGAGCACACACTGTATCCCCACGGCGGCTACCGGGTGACCCGGGCCCGGTATGCGTGGGCCTTTCGCATCCTGGCCCGCATGCTCCCCGGGCACACCCTCGGAGACGTTCATGTTTGTGTGCTGCGGCCAACCCCCAATGAATGAAACGAGTGGATGATGAGCAAGAGGGTCGTCCTGGTCTATCCGCGTTATGTCACCGGCTGGCAGGTGCAGACGAGGCTCGCCACCCCGCTGGGGCTTCTCTGTGTCGGCACGCCGGCGAGCCTTGCCGGGTACGACGTGAAGATCATAGATCAGCGGATCGAACCGGACTGGCGATCCGCACTGATCAAAGAGCTCGAGCAGGACCCGGTCTGCGTCGGCATTTCGTCCATGACAGGCCCCCAGATTCAATTCGCTCTGGAGATCTCCAGGGTCGCCAGGCGGTACGGCAGCGCCCCCATCGTCTGGGGCGGTGTGCACCCCAGCCTGTTGCCGGAACAAACCCTCGAGAACGAGAACATCGACATCGTGGTCCAGGGGGAAGGGGAAGAGACCTTCCTCGAGCTGGTGCAGGCCCTGGAGGGCAAGAAGCCGCTCAGCTCGGTCCGGGGAATCTGGTACAAGGAAGACGGGGGTGTCAGGTCCACCGACGCGCGCCCTTTCATGGACTTGAACCGGATGCCGCCCCTCTCCTTCGACCTTATCGATCTGGACAAGTACCGGAGGATCATGTTCGGCGTGCCCCACCAGAACTTCTTCACGAGCCGCGGCTGCCCGTGCCAGTGCACGTTCTGTTACAACACGGCCTTCAACAGGAAGCGATGGCGCGCCATGGACCCGGACCTGGTCGTGGAGCGGATCAAGGAGTTCGTGGGCAGGTACCACGTCAAAGGGCTGATCATCAACGAGAGCAACTTCTTCGTGGACGTGGATCGTGGGCGACGCATCCTGAAGGGGATCATCGATGCGAACCTGGACATCGTCATCTCCAAGGTGAACATCGACATGAACACCCTGTTCAAGATGGGCCCGGAGGATTTCGATCTGCTCCACAGGGCAGGCTGCCGGCGTCTGCCCATTGCGATCGAATCCGGTTCCGAGAAGATTCGGACCTTGATCAAGAAGCCGGCCGATGTGGACCACGTCCTCCAAATGAACCGTGATCTGGTGCGAACGCCCATCGTCCCGAATTTTCTCTTCATGATCGGATTTCCGACCGAGACGAGAGAGGATCTTGCGGAATCCGTGTCTCTGGCCTTCAAGCTCGTGGAGGAAAACCCGAGGGCAGGCATCTACTTCAACAATTACACACCCTATCCCGGAACGGAGCTCTTCGCAACGGCCGTGGAGCACGGACTCGAGGTGCCGAAACGGGTCGAGGACTGGGTTGCCTTCAATTACCGGAATCTCATTCAGGACGGCCCCTGGCTCTCGAAGGAAATGCGCAAAATCGTGAAGATGATGGATTTCTGCTCATTCTTCATCGGCCAGAGGCCCCTGCTCAAGCCCACAGAAGAGACGAGCATGGCCGCCACCCTCCTGGGAAGACTGTACGCACCTCTGGCGAGGAAGAGGGCGAAGAGTCTGGATTACCGCTTCCCGGTGGAGATCTACCTTGCCAAGCTCCTCCGGATCTACGGGAAACAGGACTGAAACGGAATGAGAGGGGACCGATTTCGGGACAAGGCAGGCCATGGCAACCTTCACTGAAAAGGCAAGACTGCTTCAAGGGTACCTTCGGGGGGATGTTGCCTATGCAGGACCCTTCTGGGTGATCGCCGTGATTACCCGCCGGTGCAATCTGCGGTGCGTGGGCTGCCGTTTTCACTCGCCCCTGTTGGACGAACAGAATCAAACAGGGGCGACGGACAGCATGGACATGCCCTTGCCTCTTTTTGAGAGTCTGTGCGAAGAACTCAAAGCCATGGGAACGAGGAGCATCACGATCACCGGGGAAGGGGAGCCTCTCCTGCACCCCTCCTTCTCCGACATCGTTTCAGTCGCAAAGACGGCAGGGTTTCAGGTCACGCTGGTCACCAACGGTACACGCCTCGAGAGGGCCATCATCGAACACCTCGTGGATGCCGGCCTCGACAAGCTGAAGGTGAGCCTGTGGGCAGGCACGCCCGAGGTATACGAGAAGATGTACCCGGGAATCGACCCGTCGAATTTCGCGAAAATTGTGGAGAGCATGAAACTGCTGGCAAACCTCAAAGCAAGAAAACGCAGCAGAGTCCCTGACGTGGTATTGCACCACCCGGTCAACAGGACCAATGTGCACACGATCGATTCGATGGTCGACCTGGCACACGCGACCGGCTGCAATGCCCTCTCCTTTTCCCCCTGGAGGACCTTCCGGGGAGCCTTCGATTCCCTTTCGCTAACGCAGGAGGACGAAATCCTCCTGCGCACGTCCCTGTCCCGGATCGACAAGCGATTGAATTCCCTGTCGATCGAGAACAACATCAAAGAGCTCGAAAAACGCTATGACATCGGTTCGGCCGGATGGCGGAAGCTGCCGTGCTACATGGCGTGGCTGCACGCGCGGGTCCTGACGGACGGCAACGTTCTCGCCTGCCACCGTTCGGATCTTTCCATGGGCAACCTGAACGAAGGGCGTCTGCGTGACATCTGGAACAGCTCGGCCTTCAGGGCGTTTCGAAAGAAGGCCTCCAGCCTCGAGGGCCTGGCATCCCTGGGCGGAGACTGCGATTGCAGCTTCTGCGGCTACACGATGAACAATGCGGAAATCCATCGCTATTTCCGATGGATTTCACCCTTTCTGCCCGGGGGCAAGGATTGAAGAAAAGAAACGACACCCATCCATTTGACGCAGACTACTGGGATTCCATCGTAACGGGATCGAACGTGGCAGGCAGCGAGGACTTCTGGAGAGCTCACATGAGGGAGCTCTATCAGGAGTTGCAGGAAAGGTGGGCGGAGAACCCAAGGGCAGAACGCATCCTCAAGACCGACCTCTACGACGAGGCAATCAGCACCCACAATCTGGTTTCCTTGTTCACCGGTCGATGCGACCACTTCATCGGAACCGACGTGTCTCTGGAGATCGCGAGGGCGGCCAAGAGGAGATTGGCGGACCCGTCGGTTGGGTGGCATGCGATTGCGGTCTCGGATGCCAGAAGCCTGGCGTTTCGATCGAGTGTTTTCGACGAGATCATCTCGAATTCAACGCTGGATCATTTCTCGGACAAGAGAGACATCACGGAAAGCTTGAGAGAGCTGCGGAGAATCCTGCGATCCGGGGGGACCCTCGTGGTAACCCTGGACAATCCGTGGAACCCGGTGGTCTTCCTGAGGAACCGGCTGCCCTACCGTCTCCTGCGATTCCTTGGCGTGATCCCCTTTTACATGGGCGCGACCCTGTCGAGGCCCGCACTGGTTCGCGTGCTGGAGTCGACCGGTTTCAGGGTGTGTGAAAGCACGGCCATCGCGCACGCTCC
>RCNG010001980.1_pt1 | contig 10458 bp, 12 predicted proteins | sample 2041371 | NCBI WGS metagenome assembly RCNG01 (sample SAMN09708227, study PRJNA481090) | Marine sediment metagenome, whole genome shotgun sequencing project. | biome: marine sediment; feature: ocean; material: sediment; isolation source: Sewage treatment plant 1 marine sediment (STP1) ... | reverse complement strand
AAGGTGGGAGCAACTGTTTCTTATCATGCCCGGCGATGGCATGTACACGTATCATCGGCGTTTCCACTGGATCATCATTTCAGGGCGGTTTTTGATGCGGGATGAACGAATAACAGACAACCGGCACGCAAGGATGGATGGACAGGTATGCCCGAATCACGCAATAAATGGGGAAATGTTGTTATTGGGGAGGGACGTGGAGTGTCTTTCCCGCGTCATTCATCGTTTGGGGTAGACCCTGCCCTGTTGGCCTTCCATTCCTGCCCTCTTCAATGCACAATGACCGGAACCGAAGTGGGTAGCCGCATAATTATTTTTCGTGCACATTGACCAATTGATAACGCTTTTCGCATCTTATAAACTAGGGCAGAGGAATAATTCGACCTATAGACCGTGCAGCCCATGGAATCAATTATGCAAGTTCAACCTTCCAGCCATCTTCCATAACCATTTCACAAAGATTCAGGGGGCGCAGAATGAGAGTTCTCTTCGTCAATCCCGATCCAAGAAAAGATCTTACGGGTTACAGTTCTTTCAGCATTCGCCCGCTGATTCTGCCTCATCTTGCCGGCCTTGTTCCCAACGGCATGGACATAGAGCTGAAAGAAGCAGCACTTGAAACGATTCCGTGGAATAACACCTATGATATTGTGGGCATTCCGGTGCTTACTGGATATAGGTTACAGGCCTATGAGTTCGCCGACCGCTTTCGCGAGAAGGGCATTCCGGTGGTGCTAGGTGGACCGCACCCTACGTTCTTTCCGGAAGAGGGGTTAGAACACGCAGACAGCGTCGTTGTGGGCGAGGCGGAACACGTCTTGGAATCTGTTCTCCAGGATGCTTCAGCAGGATGTTTGAAAGAAAAATACGAGAGTGCCGAACTTCATTCCCTAGCAGGTCTTCCCACACCCCGATATGACCTTAGCTGGGTTGCCAAGGCAGGAAAGAAATGGGCTATTCCTGTCCAGGCTACTCGCGGATGCAAGTTTAGGTGCGATTTCTGCTGTATACCGATGCTCTACAAACAGACATACAGGATGAGGCCGCTAGAAGATGTTATTAAGAACATAGAACAAGCCTTTCAGCAGGTCGGTAGACGCCACATCGTTTTTACAGACGAGAACCTTTTCGCTGATTACCGATATGCAAAGGCACTGCTGAAGGCCCTGATTCCCCTGAAGATACGTTGGAGCGGTCAGGCGACCATGATGACTGCAGACGACCCAGAGTTGCTGGCCCTGATGAAGGAAAGCGGCGCAACGTTTCTGCAGATCGGCATGGAGACAATAAACCAAGCGAGCCTGAAAGAGGTGAAGAAGAGCCACAATCGTGTAGAGAATTATCCGAGACAGCTGAAAGCTTTTCGCAAACATGGCATCCTCACCTTGCCCAATATCATGTTTGGATTTGATCACGATGAGCCAGACATATTTCTCAGGACAGCTAAATTCTTGACCCGTAATCGGGTACCGTACGTCATCCCCTTTATTTTCCGTCCAATCATGGGTACCCCATTCTACGAAAGACTGAGAAAGGAGGGACGGCTTCACGCAGAAGGAAAGGACATCGATAAATGGGGGGCACGTATGGACGTTGTCACCTACAAACCACTGCGCATGACTGAAGAACAGTTGCGGGAAGGGCTAACAATCTTCGTCAGATATCTTTCCGGACTGCCGTCAATCTTTCGGCGGTTGTTTCTAGCACCAGGCCCTAGCTTCTGGAATATTCTTGGGATAAACATCCTGTGTAATTTCGCCTTCGTGCAGAAACCAAGGCTGAAGCGAATCCTACGCCGCATCCTCCCGCTTCGGCGTTGAACTTGGAAGGGGTTGTGGACAGTCTTGCTCGAAAGAGGCAACTCAAATACTGATCGCATTCTCGCAAGGTTTAGTTCCTTGCTCAAGATAGGGAAAATTCGTATGGCTGCTATCAGGACGATGTAGCGGTTAGACTTACCCTGCCTCGGGCAACTCAGCCAACTCCTTCCTAACCTTATCCGGCTCAATCAGCGTCCCCAGCCGCTCGAAGATTTCCAGACTATGATATATCTTGTACATTGCATTCTTTAGTGCATTGAAGAGCGGCTCAAGGGGAGAAGAAGACCGCACAGCACCACAAGAGAGCCGGGACACATTACCACGGGAGGGGAGGCCATCATGAGGATACTGCTGGTGCACCCGGGGGGCGCAATAGGGGGGCGTGGAACCGCCTGGACCTCCACCATACCCCTGACATCGCCGTACCTGGCCGGTTTTGTGCCGGACGACGTGCAGGTCGACATCCGCTACATGGGGCAAACAGGCATCGATTCGGATCTCGAGGTCGACTATGACCTTGTTGGGATCAGCTCTTTGACCACCCACGCAAAGGCCGCATTTCTTCTGGCAGACCGTTTCAGAGAAAGAGGAAGGAGAATCCGAGGTTGAGGTCGTGCAGCGTGCCCTCCAGGGGACAAGTCAAGAAGTGAATTGCGCCGAGTCTGCAGCGATCATCCTGGTCGAGCCGAGCCTTGCGGTCAATGTGGGGGCCGTGGCAAGGGCGATGAAGAATATGGGGTTCTCTCGCCTCCGGATTGTCTATCCGGACGGCACGACCGAACACCTCTCCGTCCCGGCCCGCCGGATGTCGGCCGGGTCTGAGGAAATCCTCGAGCAGGCACAAGTCTTCCCTTCCCTGGGCGAAGCCCTGGCCGATATCCAGGTGGTGGCCGGCTGCACCGCCAGGAAGGGGCAGGGCCGCAATCCCCTGCTCGACCCCAGGGGCCTCCGGGACCACGCGGCCAGGCTTGGGCCGGAAACCCGGTTTGGGGTCGTCTTCGGGAGAGAAGACCGGGGATTGACCAATGCGGAACTGGATCTCTGCCACCTCGTGGTGACCGTGCCCACTGCGCCGGAACACCCATCGTTGAACCTGGCCCAGGCAGTGCTGCTGATCTGCTACGAACTCAGGGGCGGATCCTCGGCAAGCGACCCCGACATGGCCGCCCCAGACGCTCCGGCCACCTCGGAGGAACTGGAAGAACTCTACGGGCACGCGCGCAGGGTCCTGCTCCGCGTCGGCTTCCTCGACCCTCAGAACCCGGACCGGATCCTGCGGGTGCTCCGGAGGCTTCTCGGCCGGGTCGGCCCGGATTCCCGGGAAGTTACCATCCTCCGGGGAATCCTCCGGCAGATGGACTGGTACGCAGGGAAGGTGGATGAGGAATCTGGGGCCACGTAGGGGAAAGGCCAGGGCAAGGCGAAGGATCTTACGCATCAGGGCTCACGTCTCGTGCCCGTGCCCGAACGATCTGGGTGGAGCCCTCTACCGTCCTGTCGAACGTCCCGTCTGCCGGATCATTGGCACTGGGAGTCGAAGCCACAGGGGACGACACAGTCCCAGCATGACTTCGTGAACGGATTCGATACGGGACAGTCCCCGAGGCAGATGAAACCGCAACTGATCAAGAGACCGTTGAAGTCCAGATCGCAGTCACATCCCGTCCATGCTGCATAGCACGAATACTGACAACCGGAATCCTCAAAGCCGTTGCAGGTTAATAAACAGGCCTCGAGGTCGTCGCACGTGCCGACAGCTGACGGTTCACATTGGTTGATCTGAGCGATCCATGTAAACCCTGTCTCGCAGTCGCAGGTGTAATCGTCGCCTCCCACGGCCGCGCACGTTCCGTCAACTGCGTTCTCCAGACCATCACACGGATCCGGATTACACGGATCGACCTCGCAACTCTCGGTGCCCCCGTCCCAGATATAGTCGGTATCGCACTCACAGGTGAAGTCGTCCGCATCGACTCCCTCGCAGGAACTGTCCACTGCATTCTCGATGCTGTCGCATGGGTCCGAAGCACACGGATCCTCGCATGAGTTCCCGTCTGCTTCCCAGAAATACTCCGACTCGCAATCGCAGGTGTAGTCGTCGCCCCCCAGGTCCTCACACGTATCGGCTGTTGCATTGTCTGTATTGGCACAGGGGTCTGGATCACAAATACCCTGGTCGTCGTCCCCGAAGAGCGTGAAGTCGCCGCATCCGATGCCGACACAGAGAATCGACAGGGCGATTCCAAAGAGCAGCGCCGTCCGGCATGAAGATCGTCTTCTTGAAGGGACAAGAGAGGGGAAGCCTTCCATCGATTCATCCTCCAGGACCGTTTCTGTTCCTGTGAAAGACTCTATCAACAACGGGCCGAAAAACAAAGCCTTCTCGACCCTCTAATACAGACGCATTAAGAATCATTCCATGTGTCTGAGCTCCCCCTCACCTTGATCCTCTCCCCTCGGGGAGAGGATCAAGGTGAGGGGTGACAATTGTATTAGTGAAGTGACTTGGAAATATCGCTATGTTTCCATTTCAGGGCTCGAGTTGTTCGGTGCTGTCCAGGGTTCCCTCGTAGATTTGCGCCGGGCGACTTTGTAGGGGGAGGGAGAGACGGAGCCCAAGCAAATCGGAGAGGGAGCCCTGGACAGTACCGAACGGCGAGCCTCTCGTGAAACATGGCGATATTTCCAAGTCACGCCACTAGGGGCCTTCTCAGCCGAACTCACGATCGCCCCTCCCTCCTTGACGGGGGAACAAGAAGAAGATATGAATAAAAGCTTATACATTCTAAGACCTTTCCCGGGAGCAAACCCATGGAAAAAGACAGTCAACTCGGAAAGATCATCGAGTTCGCCATCGAGAAGGAAGAAGCGGCTCAGAAGTTCTACCTCGCCCTCGCAGGGCGCGTTTCTGATGCCTCCACCCGGGAAAGCCTGGGATTCCTGGCCAACGAGGAGGCCAAACACAAGGAATTCCTCGAGAAGTACCTGCGAGGCGAGATCCAGGAGGGTACGCTTCGGCTGACCGAGGTCGTGGAGTACAAGATCCTCGAACACCTGGAGGAGGAACCGGTCGCGTCGGAGTCCTTGTCTCCGGAAGAGGCGTTCCTCCTGGCGGCGAAACGAGAGCAGGCCTCGTATCTGTTCTACCGCGACCTGAGCCGGCTCCATGAGGACGGGCCCGTAAAGGACCTGCTGTCCAAAATGGCCAACGAAGAGCTTCGCCACAAAGAAAAAGTAGAGTACCTTTACGCGAACACGGCGTTTCCTCAGACCTCGGGCGGCTGAGGCTCCGGGGCAAGGCAGGGGCCCATTGGCTATTAGCTTTTGGCTCCCAACAGTCCCCCCCCACGAGGATGCCCATGCAGGAGGGGTGGTGGGCTAACAGCTGATAGCTAACGGCCTGGAGCTCTTTTTCGTCTTCAAACGACCGTCCATCGGATGTCTTGTTTTCCTGGTAAATATATGATATCTAGTGAGCTTCGTTCAGCTTTTTGGATAGTACCGCTGCTCTCCGGACATACGCGGACAACAAAAAAAAACCCATGCTATCACAGTACATCCCCGTCATCGTAGGCGTTCTCTGGGCTGCCCTCCTGGCCGCTGTGCTCATCGGCGTGTCCCTCTTATTCGGTCCCAGCCGACCGACGCCTGAGAAGGGGTCCACGTACGAGTGCGGGATCGACCCGATGATCGGGGACGCAAGGGCCCGCTTCTCCATCAAGTTCTATGTCGTCGCTGTCCTGTTCCTCCTGTTCGACGTTGAGGTGGTGTTCATGTACCCGTGGGCCGTCCTTCTCCGGAAACTCGGCATCCTCGGGTTGATCGAGATGATGACGTTCCTGCTGGTTCTCGTTGTGGCCTTCGTATACGTCTGGAAAAAGGGTGCCTTGAATTGGGAATAGAATCCTCGCGTATCCTGCGAAACAGCCCGTTCGTAAAGCCCGTTGACGCCATTCTGAACTGGTGCCGCGAGTACTCCTGCTGGCCCTATGCCTTCGGGACTGCCTGTTGCGCCATCGAGTTCATGGCCGTGGCGGCCAGCCACTATGACATCTCCCGATTCGGTGCGGAGGTGATCCGGTTCTCCCCCCGCCAGGCGGACCTGCTCGTCGTTTCCGGGACCATCAGCGAGAAGATGGCGCCGATCCTCAAGAAGATCTACGACCAGATATGCGAGCCCAAGTGGGTGATGGCGCACGGAGCCTGTGCGTGCTCCGGGGGTATCTACGACAACTACTGCACGGTTCAGGGGATTGACACGATCATCCCGGTCGATGTGTACGTACCGGGATGTCCGCCTACACCGGAAGCCTTCCTGGACGGCCTGATCAAGGTCCAGAAGATCATCGAAGGCGAATCGATCCGGGATCCCAAGTACTGCGGAGAATAGGGCCCTACGAAGAATAGGAGCTTTCGAAGCCTTGGCAGACCTCGTCGCACAGACCCTTCTCGAGAAGTTCCCGGAAGCCGTCTCGCTTGCCCCGGACTTCCGCGACGAAGAGGCCGTGTGTGTAACCCGGGAGAGCATCATACAGGTGCTCCGGTTCCTGTACAGCAACCCGGACACGGAATACACGCTCCTCGAGGACATATGCGGGGCCGACTACCCGGGACGGGAAAACCGGTTCGAGGTCGTCTACCAGCTCTACTCTCTGAAGACGGGTGGGCATGTCCGCCTCAAGGTCGGCCTCCGAGAAGAGGATCCGACCCTGCCCACGGCAATCGGGATCTATAAGGCCGCCGACTGGTTCGAGCGGGAGGCCTTTGATCAGTACGGGATTCGGTTCGAGGGGCACCCGAATCTGCGAAGGGTCTTGAACCACGAGGATTTCGTGGGGCACCCCCTGCGCAAGGACTATCCGATCAAGAAGCGCCAGAAGCTCACCCGGCCGACGAACCTGGGCTGGGAAGAGGGGCAATCGAGAGGCAACGGGGACGGGTCCGAACAAACCGGGGAAGAGCCGGAGTGGATGACCCTGAACATCGGGCCGGCCCACCCGACCATGCACGGGACCCTGCGCATCCTGGCCCGGCTCGAGGGAGAAACGATCCTCAAGGCCGAACCGGAGATCGGTTACCTCCACCGGGGCTTTGAGAAGACCTCGGAGGCCCTCACCTACCAGCAGGTGATCCCCCTGACGGACCGCCTCAACTACTGCTCCGCCATGATGAACAACGTGGGCTACTGCAGGGCGGTCGAGAAGCTCCTCGGGATCGAGGTTTCGAAGCGGGTCCAGTACATCCGCGTGATCGTCAGCGAGCTGTCGCGCATCATCGACCATCTCGTCTGTATCGCCGCCAACCTGGTGGACATCGGCGCGCTGACGCCCTACTGGTACTGTTTCCGGGAGCGGGAGAACGTCTACGAGCTCCTGGAGGCCCTTTGTGGATCACGGCTGACGACCTCCTACACGCGCATCGGAGGCCTGTCCCACGACCTGCCCGACGGCTGGGTGGACAAGTGCCGGGAGTATATACGGGACAGAATTCCCCGGGCGATCGAGGAGACCGAGACCCTGATCACGAAGAACCGAATCTTCGTGGACCGCACCTCGGGCGTGGGCGCAATCTCGGCCGACGAAGCCCTCAACTGGGGATTCACAGGCCCCTGCCTGCGGGCCAGCGGCGTCCCCTTCGACGTGCGAAAAGCGAACCCTTACTACGACTACGACAAGTTCGACTTCGATATCCCTGTGGGAAGCAACGGCGACACCTACGATCGTTACCTGGTGCGCATGGAGGAGATGCGGCAGAGCCTGCGCATCATCGAACAGGCCCTGGACGGCCTGCCGGAGGGGCCCATCTCCGTTGAAGACAGACGCGTCTCCCTCCCGGAGAAGGATGCGGTTTACACGAAATTCGGGCCCCTGGTCCAGCACACAAAGCTGATCGTGGACGGGATCGTTCCTCCTGAGGGAGAGGTCTACTCGGTCACAGAGGCTGCTAACGGTGTGCTCGGATTCTACATCGTGAGCGACGGAACGAAGCGGCCCTATCGCATCAAGGTGCGACCGCCCTGCTTCGCGATCTTTCAGGCGCTGCCCCAACTCGTCGAAGGAAGCATGATTGCGGATCTCATCGCCATCGTCGGGAGCCTGAACATCATCGCCGGTGAACTCGACAGATAGCTGGAAAAGGTAATCTAGAGAAAATGTGGATTGACTATCTGGTCTGGACCTTACAAAACCTGCTCTTCCCGCTCGTGATCCCGGTCGTGCTGCTCACCGGCGTGATCCTGGCCGTGTGGGTCGAGAGGCGGGGCGCCGCCTTCATCCAGGACCGGGTGGGGCCGAACCGAGTCCACATCTTCGGCTTTCGGAACGCGGGGCTGATGCAGCCGATTGCGGATGCGCTGAAGCTCCTCGTTAAGGAAGAATTCATGCCGGAGAAGGCGGACCGGTTCCTCTTCTTCCTGGCCCCGGCCCTGTCGATGATCCCCGCGCTCCTGACCTTTATGGTCATTCCCTTCGGCGACGTGCTCGTCCTCGGAAAGTACGAGATTCCCCTGCAGGTTGCCGACCTGAACGTGGGCGTCCTGTTCATATTCGCCATCGCGTCCCTGGGTGTGTTCGGGGTCGTGCTCGGCGGCTGGTCGCCGGACAACAAGTACTCGATTCTCGGCGGGCTCCGCTCGTCGGCGCAGATGATCAGCTACGAGATCTCCATGGGCCTGTCGATCATCGGCATCCTGATCGTGTTCGAGTCGGTTCGACTGAACGATATCGTGCAAATGCAGGGGGATCTGCTGTTCGGATTCCTGCCGCGGTGGGGCATCGTTGTGCAACCTGTCGGCTTCCTGCTGTTCTTCATCGCCGCCCTGGCGGAAACGAACCGGATCCCCTTCGACCTTCCGGAGGCGGAGGCGGAAATCGTTGCGGGGTACCACCTCGAGTACTCGAGTTTCAAGTTCTCCATGTTCTTCATGGCCGAGTATGTGAACATGATGGTCGCCTCCGGGTTCATCGTAAGCCTCTTCCTGGGCGGGTGGCAGATCCCATGGGCGCCCACCGAAATGCTGGTCGAATGGAAGGGGCCACTCGTCGCGGCCGCTCTCCAGGTCGGCATGTTTGTCTTCAAACTCTGGTTTCTTATGTGGGTCTTCGTCTGGATTCGCTGGACCCTGCCCCGCTTCCGATATGATCAGCTGATGAACCTTGGCTGGCGGGTCATGCTGCCCCTGGCCCTGGCAAACATCTTTGTTACGTCGATCGTGCCGTTCGTGCTTGGAGTCTATTGAGAATGATCAAGATAAAGCCCGTGTCCCCCCCCGAGGGAAAGCGGTATCCGCTTCGTGAGAGGGTCTACCTGATCGAGATCCTCAAGGGGATGGGGCTTACCCTGAAGCATCTCGTCCGGAACCTGGCCACCTATCCGACCAAGAACCGCACGGTCGTGACGATCCAGTACCCGGAGGAGAAGAGAGAATACTCGCCCCGGTTTCGTGGGAAGCACCGCCTGAAGAAGAACCCGGACGGGTCGATGCGATGCGTGGCGTGCAAGCTCTGTGTGGAGAACTGCCCGTCCCACTGCATCTTCGTCGAGCCTGACGCCTACCCGGACCCGAGCAGGGGCAACTACCCGAAACGGTACGAGATCGACATCACCCGCTGTATCTTCTGCGGCTTCTGCGTGGAAGCCTGTCCGAAAGACGCGATCGAGATGACGGAGGTCTCTGAGATGGGAGACTCGGTCCGGGCTGTCTTTGACCGGGATTTCCTCCTCGCGGACGGGAAGGAGCCTGCTTCATGATCCAGGCGATCTTCTTCTACGTTTTTGCGGCTTCTGCGGTGGTCATGGCCCTCGCGGTCGTTTCCGCCAGGAACCCCATCTACAGCGCCATGGCGCTGATCGGCTGTCTCCTGTCCGTGGCCAGCATCTTTGCGCTGCAATCGGCCCATCTCATGGCGCTCCTGCAGGTCATGGTCTACGCAGGGGCGATCATGGTGCTGATCTTGTTCGTCCTCATGCTCCTGAACCTCTCTCCCCAGGAACTGGGGGAGAGGCGTGTCACGGTCCGGAGGGTAACGGGCGCTTACCTGATCGGGGCGATCGTCACGCTGTTGATGGTAAGGCTTACAAAGCATCTCTGGGCGCCCGCCTCCGCGCTCGACCCGAATTTCGGAACGATCGAAGAGGTCGGAATGATCCTGTACACAAAGTATCTCCTGCCCTTTGAGATGGTCTCTCTCCTCCTGCTGGCGGCCATCATCGGGGCGGTGGTCCTGACACGGAAGGAAAAAGGGGATGGGCAATGACGAGTGAAACACTCGTTCTCAGCATACTCCTGTTCGCCATCATCGGAGCCACCGGCTTCGTGGTGCGCAGGAATGCGATCATCGTTCTCATGTCGCTCGAACTGATGCTGAACGCCGCGAACCTTGCGTTCGTCGACTTCTCCCGGCAGCACATGGACGTGACCGGCCATATCTACGTGTTCATGATCATGACCGTGGCCGCCGCCGAAGCCGCCGTGGCGCTGGCCATCGTGGTCCGGATCTTCCGGACCCGGAGGGTGGTGAACCTGGACGAGATCAACCTGATGAAAGGATAGTTTTTTGGAAGAGGCAATCGTCTTTTCGTATATCCGATGGATCCCGCTTCTGCCGCTGATCGGTTTCCTGATCAACGGCCTGGGCGC
>RCNG010002402.1_pt1 | contig 10459 bp, 8 predicted proteins | sample 2041371 | NCBI WGS metagenome assembly RCNG01 (sample SAMN09708227, study PRJNA481090) | Marine sediment metagenome, whole genome shotgun sequencing project. | biome: marine sediment; feature: ocean; material: sediment; isolation source: Sewage treatment plant 1 marine sediment (STP1) ... | reverse complement strand
TGAGGATGACCGAGCTAAAAAATTCTTAAAAAAGAAAATCTCATTTCGCAAAAAATCAGTGGTAGAAGGCCAAGACCTCTATGATACCGGTTACAAAGGCCGTAAGCCCCGTAAAGGGGCCAAAGCAAAAACAGCTGGCCGGGGACAGAAAACTCAAGTTACAATTGCCAAGGCCATCAAACGCCGCATCAAGGTCGATGATGCGATTATTATTTCTGAACTGGCCAAGCGCATGGGGATTAAAGCCAATGAAATGATAAAAACCCTTATGGGCATGGACGTCATGGCCACCGTTAATCAGAGCATCGACTATGACACGGCAGTCCTGGTGGCGTCCGAATTTGATTACGAAGTGGAGCACGCTGCATTCGAAGAAGAAGCGGTATTAAAACAGGTAACCGATGACCCGGACAAATTGCAGGAAAGGCCGCCGGTGGTTACCATCATGGGCCATGTTGACCACGGCAAAACCTCCCTTCTGGATGTTATCCGCAGAACCAGGATAACCGAAACCGAGGCCGGTGGAATTACGCAACACATCGGCGCCTACCACGTCACCACCGATAGAGGTCAAATCGCCTTTTTGGATACCCCGGGTCATGAAGCGTTCACGGCCATGCGTTCCCGCGGTGCAAAAATTACCGATCTGGTGGTTCTGGTTGTCGCTGCCGACGACGGTGTCATGCCCCAGACCCTGGAGGCCATCAACCATTCAAAGGCAGCCAATGTTCCGATTATCGTGGTCGTCAACAAAATCGACAAGGCCAACGCGGACCCTGATCGGGTGAAGCGAGAGCTGGCCGAAAACGGATTAACCCCTGAGGATTGGGGCGGTGATACCATCTTTGTCAATGTTTCGGCCAAGGAAAATGTGGGCATCGACGAGCTGCTTGAAATGATTTCGTTACAGTCGGAAGTTTTAGAATTGAAAGCCAACGCAGACAAGCTGGCTTACGGGCATGTGGTCGAATCCCAAATTGATTCCGGCCGGGGGCCGGTCGCAACCGTACTCGTGCAGGACGGTACCCTGCGAAATGGCGATGCGCTTGTATGCGGCATTCATTTCGGAAAGGTCCGCGCCCTGCTGGACGACCGCGGATCCCAGGTGGAAAGCGCCGGCCCTTCAATCCCGGTTGAAGTATTGGGCTTATCGGGCGTACCTGTGGCCGGGGATGAATTTATTGTCCTGGCTGATGAAAAAAGTGCCAAACAGATCAGCGAGCACCGTATCCAAAGGCAGCGATCAAAGGAATTGGCCCAGACCAATCGGCTCAGTTTGGAAAAACTCTATGAGCAGATACAGCAGGGTGAGGTCAAGGATCTCAATCTTATTATTAAAGCCGACGTGCACGGCTCGATCGAAGCCCTGGGTGAGGCCTTAATCAAGCTTTCCAATGAGGAAGTAAAAGTTAAGGTGGTGCATTCTGCCACCGGAACCATCTCCGAGTCCGACATTTCCCTGGCGGCGGTATCCCATGCGATCATCATTGGATTTAACGTGCGGCCGACACCGAAAGTTCAGGCCTTTGCCGGTGAAGAAAATATTGATATGCGTCTTTATAATGTCATTTACGATGTCATCAACGATGTCAAAGGCGCCATGGTGGGACTGATGAACTCCACTTATAAAGAACATGTTGTGGGTACCGCGGAAGTTCGCGAGGTATATCAGATACCCAAAGTGGGCGCCATTGCCGGCAGTCATGTTACCGATGGAAAGATTGAACGGGGACAAAGTATCCGCGTGGTTCGAGACGGCGTGGTAATATACGAAGGTAAAAACGCTTCCCTGCGGCGATTTAAAGATGACGCCAAAGAAGTACAGTCCGGTTATGAATGCGGCATCGGGGTTGAAAATTTCAATGATATTAAAGTCGGCGATGTCCTCGAGTGTTATTATCTGGAGGAAATCCGCCCGGCAATTGATTAGACAACATTTGCAAAAAAAATCCAGTATTTTGGGTGGCACCGAGGTATAACGAGAATAATGTTAATTGTTATTCGTTAATTGTTATTAGATTCTCGTTAAGACGTTTGGCTACAAATTGTGACCATCAATTAACCAATAACTAATAACTATTAACGAACATGGTTGTCGGAACAGGACTGATTACCCTGAGGCTGCATGATTGCCGTTCTTTGAAAGGCAAGCGCAAGGTGGTTAAATCAATGATCAGCCGGTTGCGCAACAATTTTAATATTTCAGCGGCCGAGGTGGGATCAAACGATATTTATCAGAGAGCGGAAATCGGTTTCTCACTGGTCGGCAATGACGCCTCGCTGATAAATTCAAAAATTGACAAGATTTTCAATATGGCCGAAGATCTGGGGCTGGCGGAAATCATCGATACGGAAATGGAAATTATTCATTTATGACGTCTTTTTCCCGGGCTGATAGGGTCAGTGGGTTAATTCAGGAAACCCTGTCGGACTTAATAAAAAAAAGTATTCACGACCCCCGGCTGCATATGACGACCATCACAAAGGTTAGAATGTCGGCCGATTTAAAGCTGGCGCGTATTTATTTTGTTGTCTCAGGTGATGAAAAAAGATCGGGAGATGCAGCCAAGGGATTTGAAAGCGCCCGTGGATTTATAAAAAGAAACCTTGCAGCCAAACTTGGTTTGCGCTATATGCCGGATTTAAATTTTTTTTATGATGACTCTTTTGATTATGGGTCTCATATCGATCAATTGCTTGAAAAAATAAAAACCTCAAATGAACCAGATCAGTAATCAAATTAAAGAAGCCTCCCATATTTTGCTGGCCTCACATTCGGATCCGGACGGCGATGCCGTCAGTTCTCTTCTGGCCCTGGGGTTGGCTATCGGCAAACTGGGCCAAAAAACAACCATTTACAACGCCAGTCCGATTCCGGCTGTCTATCGATTTTTGCCTTCTGTGGAACGAATCGTCAGGCATATTAAAAAAGCAAACACCTATGATGTGGCACTCATCCTGGATTGCGGCGACCTGCCGCGTATTGGCGAGGCCAGCACCACCGTCAGCCGGATACCGATGGTGATCAACATCGATCACCATATTTCCAATACCGGCTTCGGCGATATTCAGCTCATCGATCCAATGGCCTGTTCCACGGCTGAAATTGTCTACCGGCTTATTAAAGCCTTGGACGTGCCCATAGACAAAGCCATTGCAACGTCCCTATATACAGGTATTTTAACCGATACGGGATCGTTTCGTTTTTCAAGCACCAACCAGGCCGCCTTTGCCATCAGCCGGGAAATGGCGGAACTGGGGGTTGAACCCCATAATGTTGCCCGGCACGTTTATGGTACGTACTCACTGGGTCGCATAAAGCTATTAAATCTGGCCCTTGATTCAATTGAAATATCGGATAACGGAAAATTGTCGATTATGACGGTCACCGACGCCATGTTTGAAGAAACCGGAACCAATTCTGAGGATGTTGACGGAATGATAAATTATGCCAGACGTATCGAAGACGTCAAAGTCGCAGCCTTGATCCAGGAACAAAAAAACGGTAAAACCAATTCAGACAGCCACGGCCGTTACCATGTGAGCCTGCGTTCGGACGGAAGCGTTGATGTAGCGACCATCGCCGGCTCTTTCGGAGGCGGCGGCCATTCGAGTGCCGCCGGGTTCCAGGTTGAAACGACACTGACAAAATTAAAATCCGACATCATTACCCTGGCCCGAAATTTGTGAGTCTGGCTCCTGGTTACTGGTCGCTGGCTGCTCGTTACTGGAGGCTTGCAGCACTTGATACTCGATACTCGATGACATTCTGACTGGTCGGTAAATGTAGATCATCGAGTATCCAGTATCGAGCATCCAGGATCGAGAATCGAGTAACCAGAGGCAAGAGACCGGAGTGAATGGCATCATCATAATCGATAAGCCCGTAGATATGACATCTGCCAGGGTCGTATCGATAGTAAAAAAAACGCTCAGGGTGAAAAAAGTCGGGCACACCGGCACACTGGACCCATTTGCCGAGGGTGTGCTGATATGCTGTGTCAATCAGGCCACCCGGCTGGCCGGCTTTTTGCTGCACGGCCCCAAAAAATATATTGCCGAACTCAAACTCGGAGAAGAAACGGATACCCAGGATTTAACCGGCACGGTCATCTCAACCGCCGAGCCGGACAATTTTTCGCAGCAAACCATACAAGAGGTATTTAAAACCTTCGAAGGGCCCTTGGAGCAGATGCCGCCGGTTTATTCGGCCTTAAAGCACAAAGGTGTTCCGCTATATAAACTTGCCCGCAGCGGCAACCCGGTCCAAAAACCGCCCCGGCGAGTTGAGATATACAGTATTAACATTCTGGACATCGCGCTCCCATTGATTCGTTTTGAGGTATCATGTTCTGCCGGCACCTACATCCGAACCCTGGGGGCCGATATCGGCAAAACGTTGGGTTGCGGTGGGCATCTAAATAGGCTAAAACGGACTGCAAGCAGCGGATTTGTGCTGGACCAGGCAGTATCATTATCCAGCCTGGAAAAACTGGCAACCAGTAAACGATTGCCGGAAAAAATGATCAGCATGGCAGATACATTGCCGGATATGCCCACATGTAGAGCTGATGGGCAGTTGGTTGAAAAAATCCGACACGGCCAAATGATTACGACCTGGGATTTGGTCGGCAATGGTGGAATCGAGGGAACCCGCATTTCAGGTCCAAATATAAAAGTTGTTGATCAAACAGGGGATCTTGTTGCAATATTAAACTATCAAAAACACGATCGGCGGTTGAATTACTGCTGTGTGTTTCTCAAGTAAGATGCCTGAGCCGGTCGAACCGGAGCAATACAAAAACTTATTTTGAAGGATTTTTAACTAGAGGAGGCGAAAAAGAAATTGACTTTCACAACCGATGATAAGAAGAAACTGATCGAGAAATTCAAATTGCACGAAACCGATACCGGGTCCCCGGAAGTACAGGTTGGACTTTTGACCCACCGAATTTCTTATCTCACCGAACACTTGAAGATTCACAAAAAGGATCATCATTCTCGCAGGGGACTTTTGATGCTGGTCGGAAGGCGGCGCCGGCTTCTCAACTATGTCAAGTACAAAGATGTCAACCGTTATCGGACAATTATTCAGACCCTGGGCTTAAAAAAGTAACCAACCGGTCGTAATGCTTCTTTATACCCATACACACCAGAGGAAAATTGAAACTGGCGGTACCTGGATCATCACCCCATCTTCTCCCACACTTGTCGGGTAAGCTTCCCGGTCAAAATTTGTTTGGTGGTCTTTGGTATCGCCCTGTAGATTCGAACTTAAACCATAAATAGGCGACACGGACTGCAGTCTGATATACTTATTCTCTGATATCAGGCCGGTTCAGTTACAGGATCGTTTAATCGTTAGGAGACAACATGGAAATTATGTTTAAAGAAGAAATCGGCGGAAAGACAATGAGTATCCAAGCCGGAAAAGTTGCCAAACAGGCATCCGGGTCGGTTGTGGTCCAGTATGGCGACACCATCGTCCTGGTCACCGCCGTATCCGCCCACCAAGAAAGAGCAGCAAACTTTTTGCCCCTTACCGTCGAATATCAGGAAAAAATATATGCTGCCGGCCGGATTCCGGGGAACTATTTTCGCCGTGAAATCGGCCGTCCCAGTGAAAAGGAAACGCTGACGGCCCGCCTGATCGACCGGCCCATTCGCCCCCTGTTTCCCAAGCAATACCGTTTTGAAACCCAGGTAATTGCCACCGTATTGTCGATGGATCAGGAAAATGATCCCGACACCCTGGCCATGGTCGGCACTTCAGCCGCCCTGACAATTTCCGACATCCCCTTTGCAGGTCCCATTGCAAGTGTGCGAGTCGGTCGTATTGACGGCCAGTTGACAGTAAATCCCGCCATCGCGGAATGGGAAAACAGCGACATCAATATTATTGTGGCCGGCTCCAAGACAGGTGTGGTGATGGTGGAAGGCGGCGGGAATCTGGTCAGCGAGGCCGACATGCTGGAAGCCATATTTTTTGGCCACCAGGCCATGCAGCCGCTGATTGACATGCAATTAAAACTTAAAGAAAGCAACGGCGTACCCAAAAGGCCGTTTTCGCCTCCTGAAAAAGATGAAAGCCTGGTACACCTGGTTGCAACAGAAGCCTCCGATCGCATCAGGGAGACGCTTCTAATTCCTGAAAAAATTCAACGCAGCGCGGCCATGCGCAATCTCAAAACGGAGACCGTTGATAACCTGGGTGAGGACTGGGCCGAGCGTCAGGAAGAAGCCTATGACGTCCTGGGTGATTTACAGAAAAAAATCAGCCGGGATCTCATCCTGAAAGAAGGCCGCCGAATAGACGGCCGCCGCTTTGACGAAATTCGGCCGATTACCTGTGAGGTCGGCATCCTGCCCCGCCCCCATGGCAGCGGTCTTTTTACCCGGGGAGAAACCCAGGTCATCGGCGTGCTCACCCTGGGCTCGGGCCAGGATGAGCAGCGGGTAGAAACGCTGAGTGGTGAAGAATTCCGTCCCTTTATGCTGCACTACAACTTTCCGCCGTATTCTGTCGGTGAGGTCAAACGCATGGGGGGCCCCAGCCGCCGGGATATCGGACACGGCGGATTGTCCACCCGGGCGATTCAAAAAATTCTGCCCGACAAAGAAGATTTTGACTATACGATTCGGCTGGTATCAGAAGTTTTGGAATCCAATGGATCATCCTCCATGGGAACCGTATGCTCATGCTGCCTGGCCCTTATGGACGGCGGAGTTCCCATAAAAGCGCCGGTGGCGGGAATAGCCATGGGCCTTGTCAAAGAGGACGATCAGGTCGTCATCCTTTCCGATATTCTGGGAGATGAAGATCACACCGGCGATATGGATTTTAAAGTTGCCGGCACCCGGGAAGGAATCACAGCGCTTCAAATGGATATCAAAATCCTTGAGCTCTCCAGGGACATCATGGAAAACGCTCTGGAGCAGGCCAGGGCCGGACGCTTGCATATCCTGGGCAAGATGGCCGAAGCACTGGAGAAACCGCGTCAGGAACTTTCGCCCTTTGCGCCGACCATTATCACCATTCAGGTTAAACCGGATAAAATCCGCGAAATCATCGGCCCCGGCGGCAAAGTTATTCGCGGCATCCAGAGCGAAACCGGCACCAGCGTCGCGGTCGACGATTCGGGCCTGGTAAAAGTCGCCGCGTTCTCAAAAGAAGAAGGCGAGGCCGCGATCAAAATGATTGAAGAGCTTATCAGGGAACCGGAAGTTGGCGCCATTTACGAAGGCAAGGTTGTTAAAATTATGGATTTTGGCGCTTTTGTTCAAATAATGCCCGGCACCGACGGTCTGGTACACATCTCTCAGCTGGCCAAGCAGCGGGTGACCAAAGTATCCGACATCGTAAAGGAAGGCGATCAGCTCAGGGTAAAGGTGCTTGAAATTGGCAGGGATGGAAAAATCCGTCTGAGCCATAAAGCTGTTTTGGATGAGGGAGATGGACGTGACGGTCAATAAAACCGTCCTTAAAAACGGTATTCGAGTTCTCAGCACAAAAATGCCCCACACCCGCTCGGTGTCAATGGGGGTGTGGGTCGACGTGGGCGCCCGGGATGAAACCGAAACTGAAAGCGGGCTCTCCCACTTTATCGAACACATGATTTTTAAGGGCACCAGCAAACGCTCTGCCTATCAAATTGCCAAAGAATTTGATGCCATCGGCGGTCATACCAACGCCTTTACGAGCATGGAAAATACCTGTTACCATGCCAGGGTCATGGACACCCATACGGAGACCATGGTCGATATCCTCTCCGACATTTTTATCAACTCGCTATTTGACCCCGACGAAATCGATAAAGAGCGGCCGGTGATCCTGCAGGAAATCGGCATGGTCGAGGACAGCCCCGATGAATACGTCCATGTGCTTTCCGGTCATAATTTTTGGGGCGAGCATCCGCTGGGACGATCCATTCTGGGCACACCTAAAAACATTATTCGTTTTAATGACCGAACCTTAAAAAAATTTTTTCACCACCTGTATCAACCCGATCGTATTTTGATCTCTGCGGCCGGCAACCTGGATCACGGTCATCTCGTCGATTTGATCGGGCCGTCATTTGAAGCCATCCAATCCGGAGAGGATTTCCCCCAGCGCGTAGCCCCCCCCGGACGCTCAGTGGTTGATTTCAACCACCGCGACCTGGAACAAATGCACATCTGCCTGAGCACCCAGGGATTGGCCATCACCGATCCACGGCGCTACGCCTTCTCTCTTTTGAACACCATCGTCGGCGGCAACATGAGCTCCAGACTTTTTCAAGAGGTGCGGGAACGCCGGGGCCTTGCCTACAGTGTGTATTCATTTATTTCTTCTCATGTGGATACCGGCATGTTCGGCTTCTATATGGGTGTTGATCCCAAACGGGCGCGTGAAACCATCCTGCTGGTATTGGATGAAATTGTTAAATTGAAAACCGAGAAGGTCGAACTATCAGAGCTGCAAGGTGCCATTGAGTATACCAAGGGAAGTTTATTGCTGGCCTCAGAAAGTGCCGACAATCATATGGTTCGAAACGCTCAAAACGAAATGCATTTTGGCGGCGACATACCGCTGCAGGAAATCATTGAAAAAATTGAAGCCGTTACCACAGATGATATCCTCGAGTTGGCCGATGAACTCATCAAGCCGGAAAAAATAACCTATACCCTGCTGGGACCGGTTGATGACGAAAAAAAAGAACTGGCGAAAATATTGCATAGATAGATAAAGTACCTCTATTTTAGGCCTTAATAATTTTTTCTGTGTCATCGATAGGAAAAAACCAAAACACAAGTACCAAATTACAAATGGTTCGACAAGCCGTTCGACTGGCTCACGGTCCTGAGCAAAGTCGAAGGACTCACCACCCTGAGCCAGTCGAAGGGTAAATTCCAAATTCGAAATTTCAATGACCAAAAATGAATAGAATATCCTTTTTTTTGGAATTTGGGTCATTGGTCATTGGATATTATTTGTGATTTGTGATTTGATATTTGTGATTTTTCTTTATATGTACTCCGGATTAGGCATTTATTATATTAAATTTCTATGGCCCCCTCCCCCATCATAAAATTTCTGCGGTTGCGCCCCGAGTCGGATTCAGATATTGCCCTGCCCCGTTATATGACCTCTCAGTCTGCAGGAATGGATATATGTGCCGCGGTCACCGAAGAGGTGTTGCTGGAACAAGGGGAGATCGCCATGCTGCCCACCGGCCGGGTTTGCCATGGCCTTACCTGTGGGGTACGAAGCCCAGATCAGACCCCGCAGCGGGCTGGCGGTAAAACACGGCATCGGGCTTATCAATTCTCCCGGCACCATTGATGCCGACTATCGTGGAGAGGTCATGATCGCGGTGATCAATCTGGGTCCCAGGCCATACACCTTTCACCGGGGAGACCGGGTTGCCCAGATGATCATCAACAGGGTCCACCAGGCCGAATCATTGGAAGTGGAACATCTGGACGAAACCCGTCGCAACACCGGCGGTTTCGGGCATACGGGGAAGTAAATGAATGTGGAGGTCGGAATGCGGAATGCGGAAAGGGAACTGTCAGAATGTCTGACTCTCAAATTTTCCGCATTCCGCATTCCAACTTCCGAATTTGTTAGGGCCCCAAACGAATCGGAATAACCGGAATGACGTTAGAAATGAAACAGTCGCCGTTCTCATTAGCAGTGTGCACCCTGGCCAGCGGGAGCAAAGGCAATGCGACCTATATATCCGACGGAGAAACGTCCATTCTGATTGATGCCGGTCTATCCGGCATCGAGCTTCAGCGTCGATTGGCATCGCGCGATCTGTGCCCCGAAAGTCTGGATGCGATTATCGTCACCCACGAGCATTCCGATCATGTCCGGGGTGTCGGCATTCTCTCCCGCCGGTATAAACTTCCGGTATATATCAATCCTAAAACTCACCGGGCGTCCCCCCGGATAGGCAAACTGCATGAAACCAGGCCGTTTGAATGCGGGACAACGTTTCACGTCAACAAGATGGCCATTCATCCTTTTGCCATTTCTCACGACGCCCAAAACCCGGCAGGCTTTACCATCGGTCAAAACGGAACCACCATTGGAATCGCCACTGATCTTGGAATTGCAACCGCCATGGTCAGGCAGCACTTAAAACGCTGTGCTCTGCTGATCCTGGAAGCCAATCACGACCCGACCATGCTGGAAACCGGCCCCTATCCCTGGCCCCTGAAACAGCGCATCCGGGGCCGAACCGGCCACCTGTCCAATCCGGACTCGAAAAAGCTTTTAAAAGAACTACAGCACGGAGGCCTCCGGCATGTTATCCTGGGGCATTTAAGTGAAATCAACAACACCCCCCAAAAAGCCTTTGACGAAGTATCCCGGGCAATTACCCGCTGCAACGCCGAGCTGACGGTAGCAGATCAGTACAGTTCAGGGCCAGTAATTTATCTGAAATAGCGGGCTGATCTCAGAACTTTCCGG
>RCNG010001891.1_pt1 | contig 10464 bp, 10 predicted proteins | sample 2041371 | NCBI WGS metagenome assembly RCNG01 (sample SAMN09708227, study PRJNA481090) | Marine sediment metagenome, whole genome shotgun sequencing project. | biome: marine sediment; feature: ocean; material: sediment; isolation source: Sewage treatment plant 1 marine sediment (STP1) ... | reverse complement strand
CCACTCACCGGCCGTCATCGAGGCCGTGCTTTCGGAGGAGGGCGCCGATCGCGCCTCGGTTACCTTGAGGGAGACATCGATTCTCTTTGCCGACATCGTCGGCTTCACAGCCCGTTGCGAAAGTCTGCCGCCGGAGGAGGTGGCGGCGTTTCTCAACCAGTTCTTCTCGCTCGCGGCCGACGTCATTTTCAAGTACGGGGGCACCCTCGACAAGTTCATCGGAGATGCCGTCATGGCCTTCTTCGGCGCTCCCCTGCCGCAGGAAGATCACGCCGAGCGTGCGGTGCGTTCCGCGATCGATCTGATGGGTGCCCTCGAGAAATGGAACTCCGAGCGCGAGGCCGAGGGCCTTGATCGGATTGACGTCCGTATCGCGGTCAACTCGGGGCCGGTGGTCGTCGGCGACATCGGGTCGGCGAGCCGCGTCGACTACACGGTGCTCGGCAACACTGTCAACGTGACCGCACGCCTCGAAGAGCACGTCGCCACGCCCGGCTCGATCGTCCTCGGTGACACCACCCAGGCGGCGGTAGCGGATCTCTTCCCGACAGAACCCCTCGGTGCTGTACAGCTCAAGGGGCTGACTCGGGAGATCAACATCTTTCGCGTTGTCCTGGAGGAGATTGCCGACGCGGAGTCGGCTGAGTGATGATCCTCGACGATTTCGTTTTGGTGACATCCAACCTTGGTAAGCTCCGCGAAGCGGAGGCGGTCCTCGGCTGCAAGATCGATCATCGCGCGCTCGATCTGGCCGAGGTTCAGTCCCTCGATCTCATGGAGGTCGTCCGTGACAAGGCGGCGAGAGCTTGGCGGCAGTTGGGACGGCCGGTTCTGGTCGAGGACACGGCTCTCGAACTCGACGGGCTTGGAGGTTTTCCCGGACCGCTGGTGCGGTGGTTGCTGGCGAGCGTCGGTGCGGCCGGCATCTGCCGGATCGCCCAGTGCTTTGCCGATCCCGGGGCCACCGCTCGCTGTCTCGTGTTTGCGACCGACGGCGGCACCGAGGTTTTCGGCGAGGGAGTCGCTCGCGGTACGATTGCGACCGAGCCTCGCGGGGAGAGCGGATTCGGCTGGGACACAGCCTTCATCCCGGACGACGGTGATGGCCGCACATTTGGTGAGATGACCGATGACGAGAAGAACCTCATCTCCCACCGCCGTAAAGCCTTCCTCGCCCTCCGCAACTCCATCGATAACGTTCAACGTTATAACGTTTAACGTTTCAACGTTTCTGGTCTTCGGCAATCGTCGACGTGTTAATCTTCGCGCCGTGCGACGGGAGCTCTTGAACAAACGATCCGATGAGATCCAGGGGATGTTCGGACGCATTGCCCACCGGTACGATCTTCTCAACCGGTTGCTGTCACTGGGCCGCGATGTGAGCTGGCGGCGGGTGGTGGCGCAACGGGTGGCGGCCGCTCGGCCCGATCTGGTGCTCGACGTGTGCACCGGAACCGGTGATCTGGCGCTTGCGATCGGGGATGGGTTGGTCGTGGGGACCGATTTCTGCATGCCGATGCTCGACCTGGCGAAGAGGAAGATCGCCGACCGCAAGCGCCGGCTCCCGCTGTGTGCGGCCGACGCGCTGCGGCTACCGGTGGCGGACGCGTCGGTCGATGTCGTCACGGTGGCCTTCGGCGTTCGGAACTTCTCCGACCTCGGAGCCGGGCTGGCAGAGTTGGTACGGGCGCTCCGTCCGGGAGGGGTTCTCCTGGTGCTCGAGTTTTCGAACCCGAGTGGGCCCGTCGCGCCGATTCTCGGGTGGTGGGCGCGGAATGTCCCGCCGCGAATCGGGCGTGTAGTGTCCGGTGATTCTGAAGCCTACTCCTATCTGCCGGCGTCCGTGAGCACATTCGCCGATCGCGCCGAAATGCGTCGGAGCCTCACCGCCGCTGGTCTCGATCAGGTGCGCGCTCTGGCTTTGACCGGAGGCGTCGTCACGCTGTATGAGGGCGTTCGAACGTAGCCCGGGGGGTGTTGATGGAATTCGCGGAAAAGAAGCTCGACGGATCTCGGATCGCGGTGGAAATCCGCGACGAGGTTGCTGCGGAGGTGGCAACCCTCTCGCGGCGGGGGGTGATCCCACGCCTCGATGCGGTTCTCGTGGGAGAGGATCCGGCCTCCAAGGTATACGTCGGTTCGAAGGCGAAGACCCTCGCCGCACTGGGGATGATCTCCAAGACCCACCGTTTTGCCCAGGACGTGCAACAGGCCGAGCTCGAGAGCTTGATCGATCGCCTCAACGATGATTCGGAGGTCGACGGCATCCTCGTCCAACTGCCGCTGCCGGACGCCATCGACTCCGCGGCCATCCTGCGGCGCGTTGATCCGACGAAAGATGTCGATGGCTTCCATCCGGAGAACATAGGCTTGCTCCAACAGGGACGTCCGCGGATGGCGCCCTGCACCCCGGCGGGGATCATGGAAATGTTCCGTCGCGAGGACATCGCGATCGAGGGCCGGCGGGCGGTGGTTGTGGGCCGTTCCGACATTGTTGGCAAACCGATGGCGATGCTTCTCCTGCACGCACACGCAACGGTCACCATCTGCCACTCCCGGACTCGTGATCTCGCCGACGTCACCAGAGAGGCCGAGATACTGATTGCGGCGGTGGGCGTACGCTCGCTGATCGGTCCGGAGCATGTGGCCGACGGCGCGGTGGTGATTGATGTGGGCATGCACAGGGTGACGGATCTCGAGACGGTGGAGCAGCTGTGGCCGGGGAATCAGAGAAAGCTCGGGGCCTTCGAAAAGCGCGGGGCGGTGCTCACCGGCGATGTGGACTACACGAGGGTGGCGCCAAAAGCAGGTCGGATCACTCCGGTACCGGGCGGCGTCGGGCCGCTGACAATCGCGATGTTGACGGCCAATACGGTCAAGGCGGCGAAGCTGCGACGGGGGCTCTGAGATTGAATTCGGAATTCGGAATGCCCACCCCTTCCCCCATGATGGCAGCGGGTGGGCGTGGGGTGATTCCTCACTCCTCTTCGTCCCTTTGCCCCTCAGTGGATTGGTCGGCGCAAAGCTGGCAAACCTTCTTCCAAGTGCGGTCAATCTCCCGACCGAGATCCTCGAGATCGCCGCGGTTGTCGACCACCACGTCGGCGACCTCCTTCTTCTCGTCAAGCGGTAGCTGCGCGTCGATCAGGCCGCTCGCTCTCTCGGCAGGCAGGCCTCGGGCAATGGCACGATCGAGCTGTTGGTCTTGCCGACACCACACGACCATGAGCACGTCATAGTCCCGATAGGAGCCCGTCTCCACCAGCAGAGCGGCCTCCACCACAGCAACCGGCTCGTCGTGGAGGGATTCGAGCCACTCGGCGACCAGGTGACGCACCAGGGGGTGGATGGCGGCCTCGAGCCGCAGGCGGGTTCGACCATCACCGAGCACCCGCGCCGCTAGGGCCTCCCGGTCGACGTTGCCCGTCGCATCGAGGACCTCCTGACCGAAGAGCTCTACGACCGCCGCTGCGCCCTCTCCGCCCCCGCGATACAGCTCGTGGACCGCGTCATCTGCGTCGAAGACCGGCACCCCTCGCGCGGCTAGGATCTTCGCGGTGGTCGACTTGCCGGATGCGAGACCACCCGTCAACCCCACCACGCACGGCCGCTGTCGATCGGCGCGTGATGTTTTAAGGTGCGGAAATTCCGAATTCCGAATTCCGAATTCCGAATTCTACTCGGCGGCTTCCTCGAGCCACACGGTCTGGTAATCGTCGGTGCGCGGAACCACGCACATGAACCGCACTGTGTCGGCGCCGCGGTTTTCGTACCAGTGATCGACGCCGGCGGGAATAAAGATGCTGTCTCCCAGCCGGACCTCGGTTTCGCGCCCATCGAGACCGATGACCATCGAGCCCTCGAACACGACCTGCTCGTGCTCGATGTGGTCGTGGCGGTGGCACGGTATTCGTCCTCCGGGATCGACGCTGAACTGACGGGTGATGAAGTTCGGGACGCCGCTCTCCGGTCCCAGGAGCACCTTCATCGTGGTGCCCCGGCACCTCGGGACGGTGATCGCTTCGACGGCATCCTGATTGCGCACCACAGCGATAGGGGTATGGCTCATCTTCTGCCTCCCTGGAGTTGTTCCGTGGGTATGATTGTACCCGACATCAACCTGCTAGGATGAGCGATAATGCTCGAGCGAATCTCTGTTCGTGGACTCGGAATCATCGACACGGTCGAGCTCGAGTTCGCCACCGGCTTTGCCGCGCTCACGGGGGAGACCGGGGCCGGCAAGTCCCTCCTGGTGGAGTCCCTCAAGCTTCTTGGGGGTCGGCGCGCCCAATCGGATATGGTCCGCACTGGAGACGAGCGACTTCAGGTCGAAGGCGTCTTCACACCGGGGTCGAGCCAGGCTGTCGGGGATCTCCTCGACGAGCTGGGAGCAGACGAGGGGGATGTGGTTGTCCTGCGCCGCGAGGTGGCGGCATCGGGGAGGAGTAGGTGTTGGATCAACGACGTATCGGTGACCGCAGGCGCGTTACAGCGCATGTCGCCGCATCTGCTGGCCATCCACGGCCAACACGAGCAGCACGGTCTCGCCGACTCTCAGACACAGCGCCGGCTGGTCGACGAGTATGGGCGCCACGAAGCACTCCGCGCCGATACGGAGGCACAATTCGTCAAGTGGCGGAAGGCGGCCGATGAGCTCGAACGGTTGCGCGCTGCCCAGGCTTCTCGTCGTGACCGGCTGGACACGATCACCTTCCAGCTTCAGGAAATCGGCGGCGTCGAGCCCCATGTGGGCGAGGACGACGAGCTGCGCCTCCGTCGCCTCGTCCTGCAACACGCGGCCCGGCTCGCGGAGCTTTCCTCGTCCTTGATTGATCGTCTCAGCGACGGTGAGAAGGCGGTGGTTGACGGTCTCGCGAAAGCAGAGCGCGAGCTATCAGAGATCGCCGACTGTGGGTTGGTGCTGGACGCCGGTGCCGAGCGGCTGGCCGAGGCCAGGGTCCAGATCGAGGAGGTGGTGCGCGAGGTCCAGGGGCTGGTCGACGGGTCGCGGGGGGATCCCAGCGAGCTCGAGGATGTGGAGTCCCGACTCCACATCCTTGACCAGCTGATGCTCAAGTACGGTTCGAGCCTCGACGATGTGCTGGCCCACCACGAGGAGTTGACGCGTGAGCGTGGGGAGCTGGAGTCGGTGGAGGAGCGCCTCGGGGAGGCCGAAACCGCCGCAATGGAGGCGTTGGCCGCATATGACAGCAGCGCAGCCGCCCTCGACCACGCTCGGCGAGAGACCGGGGCGGTACTCGCGTCGGCGGTAGAGGGTGTGCTTGTTCGTCTGGGGATGGGGGGTACGCGCCTCGAGTTTGATTGGCAGCCGCGCGTTGCTGTCGGGAGCCCGCTCCGTCGGGATAATCAGCCGGTGGCGTTTGACGCGAATGGGGTCGAGGAATGCGAGCTTCTGATGGCTGCCAACCCCGGCGAGGAGCTGCGTCCGATGGCACGCATCGCGTCCGGCGGAGAGCTGTCACGCGTCCACCTGGCATTGCGCACGGCGCTGAGGGGAGAGCAATCGGCCGGCGGGTTGACCCTCCTCTTCGACGAGGTCGACTCCGGTCTCGGCGGCGCCACGGCGGCCGCCCTCGCCGAGCTCTTGGCCGATCTGGCGGCTACCGATCAGGTGCTCGTAGTCACCCATCTGCCGCAAGTGGCGGCACGTGCCAAAGGTCATTTCCGGGTTGAGAAGGTCCTCGATGACGGCCGCGCCACGACCCGGGTCGCCAGCCTCCACGGGGCCGAACGAGAGGTCGAGGTCGCACGGATGCTGGCCGGCGACGAGCTGACGGACTCCGCCCGCAAGCACGCTCGGGTGCTGTTGGGCAACTCGTGAAAAGGCTGGGGTTCACCCAACCCGACGAGATCGTCACCGCGACCAGGATGGCGGCTGAGGTTGTCGCCGCCGCCGGGGTCGTCCTGTTGCCGACCGAAAGCTATTATGGCCTCGGCGTCGATCCGCTGCAGGCTGACGGAGTCGCCAGGATCTGCACCATGAAAAACCGCGGCCCCGAGCTTGGTTTGCCGGTGCTGTGCGCCGGGTGGGAGCAGTTGGAGACGCTGGTCCGGGTGCCTGAGCGTTTTCGGATCAAGCTGTCGCGGATGTGGCCGGCGGCCTTGACCGTGGTTGTACCGTCAATCGTAGCAACGGCGGCATCTCGTGGCGGGACCCTCGCCGTGCGGATCCCCGCTCATGCCTCCCTGAGAGCCCTGCTCTACCGAACGGGTCCGCTGACGGGGACCTCCGCCAACCGCCACGGCCGTCCACCGTGTGCAACCCCGGACGCTGCGCTGGCCTCCCTTCTCGAAGCGCCAGATCTCGTGCTCGACGCCGGTTCTGCGGCTGGAGGCGAACCGAGCACCGTGGTCGATTTGAGCGGGGAGAATCCGAGAGTATTGCGGTCCGGAGCGTGCCCCTGGGACGACACGAATCCGGTCTGCTGAGAGCGTCTCGTCAGGAGGCGTTCCCAGCTTGCGGCATGGTGATGAAAACCCTGTGGAAAACCCTGCGGAAAACTCGTTAAGCCAATGTAAACGCAAATACTTCGCGTCGTCGGAACGTCCTTGGTGCAGATTCTGTAAGTCATTATTTCTCAATAACTTCCTTGGATGTCGTTCATTTTGAGTCCGTTGCCACGCGACCGTTTTCGTGGTGGATCCACAAGCCTCTGATTTTCGGACGTTTGCGGTAGCAAATCCGGGGGTATTTGTTGCTGGTCCAAGAGGGCGTGTGGTAGCGTTCATTTTCCACGTGTCGTGGCGCTCATCCACGTCCGCCCGGGCGGGAGCAGAGAGGGGACCGATGATTCGCAAGGTCAAGGGAACACGCGATATTTTGCCGCCTGAATCTCGATTGTGGGTTGAGGTCGAGGCTGTGGCTCATCGTGTCTTCAGCGGATTCGGATATGAGGAGATCCGATTGCCGTTGCTGGAACCGACCGAGCTCTTCGTTCGCTCGGTCGGTGAGGACACCGACATTGTCGGCAAGGAAATGTACACGTTTGCCGATCGCAAAGGCCGCTCGCTCACTCTGCGGCCTGAGGGGACCGCCGGAGTGGCCCGTGCATTTATCGAGAACGGTCTCGGGCAGCGGCCCCAACCCCTTCGACTCAGTTACATGGGACCGATGTTTCGTTACGAGAAGATGCAGCGCGGCCGGTACCGTCAGTTCTCCCAGATCGGCATCGAGATCCTTGGGGCTGCCGCACCGCTGGCCGATGTCGAGGTCATCGCAGCCCTCCACAGCTTCCTGGCGTCCCTCGGGTTCGACGATCTGGTGATCGTGCTCAATAACCTTGGCGACCCCGAGGATCGCCAGCGGTTCATTGACGTATTCAAAAATGAGCTCGCACCCCACCGTGACGAGCTCTGCAGTGACTGCCAACGCCGCTGGGACGCCAATCCACTGCGGATTCTCGACTGCAAAGTGGCGCGTTGCCGAAAGTTGATCGAGGAAACCACTCCGGTGGCCGACGTCGTCAGCGATGAGGCCCGCAGCCATGTCGAGGAGGTCGAAGCGGGTCTTGCCGCCCTCGACATCCCAGTGCGGAGGGCGCCGCGACTGGTTCGCGGCCTCGATTATTATCTGCGGACGGTCTTCGAGGTCATCTCGCCGACGCTTGGCGAGGATACGGTGATCTGTGGTGGTGGCCGCTACGACCGGCTGATCTCCGATCTCGGCGGAGCGCGGGTTCCGGGAACCGGCTTCGCGATTGGCGAGGACCGTCTGGTGGAGGTGCTGCCCGAATCCTTCCGCCACCGGGTCCTCGATCGGCCGGTGGTGGCCGTGCTGCCTCTCGGCGCCGAGGCTGCGGCCACCGGTCTGAGGTTGACTCGTAGCCTGGCCGATCACGGCATATCGGCCCCGACTGAGGTCACGGGCCGGTCGCTCAAAGCGGGCCTCAAATGGGCGGGCAAGATCGGCGCGCGAGCGGCGGTGATCGTGGGCGAAAGCGAGCTGGCCGATGGCGTCGCGATCGTGCGCGATCTCGATCGCGGCGAACAAGAAACGGTGAAGCTGGCGGAAGTGCCGGAGTACGTTGCCGGGCTTTTTCAGAACGCCTGAAAATAGTGAGTGAATCTCTTTTCCCAAACGGACACGGACGCAGGAAGGGGCGGAGCGAGACATGACGATAAGCGCGTGGGAACGACCGTGGTGCGCATCACTCGACCTGGATAGGGTGGGGGAGCGGGTGGAGGTGGTCGGCTGGGTGCGGCGGCGGCGGGATCTTGGCGGTCTCGTCTTTGTCGATCTCCGGGACCGCAGCGGCCTCCTGCAGCTGGTCTTCGAAGAAACCATGGTCAGCGAGGGCGAGGCCCTATCGGCGGAGGACGTCATTCAGGTGCGCGGCACGGTACGGGAGCGGGCCGAAGGCCAGGCCAACCCCGAACTCGCGAGCGGGGCGATCGAGGTCGAGGTCGAGGAGCTCGATGTGTTGACTGCCGCCGAGACCCCGCCGTTTGTCGTCGAGGATCGGGTTAACGCATCGGAGGAGCTGCGGCTGACCCATCGCTATCTCGACCTGCGGCGTCCCGAGATGACCGCCAATCTGGTCCTCCGCCACCAGGTGGTCGCCGCGACCCGGCGTTACTTCGACGACATGGACTTCATCGAGGTGGAAACCCCGATCCTCACCCGCTCAACACCCGAGGGCGCGCGCGACTTCCTGGTGCCTTCGCGACTCCACAAGTCGTCGTTCTATGCCCTGCCGCAGTCACCGCAGCTTTTCAAGCAGCTCCTCCAGGTCGCGGGCCTCGGACGCTACATGCAGATCACGAGGTGCTTCCGGGATGAGGATCTTCGTGCCGACCGCCAGCCGGAGTTCACCCAGGTGGATGTGGAGGCCTCGTTCGTGACCGAGGAGGATATCTACACGTTGGTTGAAGGCCTCTTCGCCCGTATCTTTCCGCTCGTCGGCATCGAACCGCCGGCGACCTTTCCGCGTCTGCCCTACGACGAGGCCATGGAGCGCTTCGGATCGGATCGCCCGGATACCCGGTTCGACCTCGAGCTTCAAGAGCTTGGTCCGTTGTGCGAGGGATGCGGTTTCAGAGTGCTCGAGGAGGCGGCTGGCGAAGGCCGGGTCAAGGCTCTGCTGCTCCCAGGTGGCGCGAGCCTGTCGCGCAAGCAGCTCGATGCTCTCTCGGAGTTCGTGAAACCGTACGGCGCCGCCGGCGTGCTGTGGTTCAAGCGCACCGCGGAAGGCGTTGCGTCGCCGGCGAAAAAGGCCCTTGGTGACGACGGCGTGTTGCGGTTCTTGGATGCAGTCAATGCCGAGGAGGGGGATCTGCTGCTCGCGGTAGGTGGTCCGGAGAGCACCGTCTTCGCCGCCCTCGGCGCGCTGCGGGTCCATCTTGCCAACACGCACGATCTCATTCCTCAGGGGCGTCACGACTTTCTCTGGGTCACCGATTTTCCGCTCCTCGAGTGGGATGCAGGCGAAGATCGTTTCTACGCGATGCACCACCCGTTCACAGCGCCGGCTGAAAACGATGCGGGGCTGCTCGAGAATGATCCCGGCGCGGCGCGCGCCCGAGCCTACGACGTCATCATGGACGGTGTGGAGCTTGGCGGCGGCTCGATAAGAATTCATGACCCCGAGGTCCAACGGCGGATGTTTGCGGCTCTCGGCATCGACGGGGCCGAGGCGGAGGCGCGCTTTGGGTTTTTGCTCGAGGCCTTCCGTTACGGCGTACCGCCCCATGGCGGCATCGCGCTTGGTCTCGACCGCATGGTGATGTTGATGGTTGGGCGCGACTCGATCCGGGATGTGATCGCATTCCCCAAGACGACGTCGGCCACGTGTCTCATGACGCGGGCGCCGTCCGCCGTCGATGCCCGCCAGCTCGACGAGCTCGGACTCACGACTCGATCGAATCGTCCAAAATGAGCTCGCCGCGCTCGGCCTGATCGAGGAGGTGCCTTGCAGTGGCCTCGTGCTCGGCCGCGACCATGATCTCTACCGCGCCCAATCCGTCGAGGGTGAGGCCGTGGGTGTGGCGCAGGGCCTCGCCGCGGGTGGAGGTGGGGATGTCGTAGGCGGCGAGGAAAGAGCGCACCTGGGTTTCCTCGAGCTCGCCCTGGGCGGTGAAGACGACGACGAGATCCTCGTTCATGGCGGCCACGGTAGCACAGACTCGTTGACAGTTTCCACGACCGTTGTTATGATCCCCTCCCCCTTTTCGAGGGGCGATCTTTGGCATTTAATACGGGACGAAGACGGGTCGGAAAGAGTCCAGGGGACCACCTGTCAATAGTCTCTGAGTATGTGGTTCTCGGCTTTTGGTCGGGACCGCCCATCTCAGGTACCCGGGAGGCGCGTAGCTCAGCTGGTTAGAGTACTACCTTGACACGGTAGGGGTCAGCGGTTCGAGTCCGCTCGCGCCTACCATTCAGCCCGTGCTTTTGACCACCTCGACGTGGTGAGAAGAACGGGCTAGCGGATCCGTGAAGGCGCG